>BFBZ01001717.1_pt1 | contig 13730 bp, 10 predicted proteins | sample 1888401 | NCBI WGS metagenome assembly BFBZ01 (sample SAMD00112614, study PRJDB3348) | symbiont metagenome | host: Chara braunii | reverse complement strand
GTAGCGGTTTCGAGCCCACTTCAGAATGGCATTGATAAACGGCTCACCGTCGAAACGTTGATAGAAACCGTTCCAGTCGAGACCGCCAACCTTGTGGCTATAATGCTCGTCCTGGCGACCGGCGCCGATAAAGTCCAGACAACCTGATCCCTTCAATGGCAGATCAAGAGGCTGGACGATGTCGCTGCAGTCGCCGAGCTTGAATCTGTCCTTGCGATCCGGCTGCGCGTTGAGTTGCTCGAGATAGTCCCAAACGCGGTCGATCAGGCCATTGCTTTCGCCCTGATCCGGGTCGCTTAGGAACGGATGAAAATAGCGGTGCAACCCTGGTGCTTCCAGATCCCAATCGATCGCAAGCACTCTTTCATCGTTCGAAGCCAGTGCCCAGGCGACGTTTGCCAGCGTCATGCTGCGCCCACTTCCGCCCTTGTAAGAGTAGAAGGTCGTAACCTGTGACTTTGCCATGGCTAACCTGTCGCACTTATTCTGGGAACCTCAGCCGTGCGCACATCGGGCGGGGTGGGCCGGTTGTCGAGGCTGAATCCGAGATTGACAATCTTGCTCTGGGCCAATGGCGCGCGGCGCGCAGCCTCGACACCTTCATCGACAACCAGCCGGCCGACAGGCGTCAGAGCGTTGTAAAGGTTCCGTCCGTGTCGATGGCTGGTGACCATCTCCATCGCCCGCAGTTCGTCCAGCAGACGCGAAATATATCCTTTGTCCTGGCCAAGTGCTGCGGCGATCTCGGTGTTGCGTAGAGATTTTACGGCCAGCATATCAAGAATGCGCGCGAACGGCTGCTGCTTTGCCTTCTTGATCGCGTCCTCGTCAGCTGTGGCTGACGCTGCATACCCCATGATATCCAAGGCCGCTGCCAGCCGCCCGGCAGCGTAATCCGGGGACAAACGATCAGCCCGGATCTTGCTTCGCAACGTGCTGAGCGCTCCTGTTGCTGCTTCGACACCTTGGCGTAACACCGGAGCCGCCGCAGTGGGCAGGACGTCAGCGACAGTCTCCATTGAGGCATTGAGAGCCAAGTCAACTCTCTCGGCAACTGTTTTGAAATCGTCTTTTGCGATTAGATCTCTTACGATATCGAAGCTATTCCACAAGGGGTTACGCATGATGAGCTTCTCCTGTTATGTTACAGATAGGGGTAGTCAACGATTTTGTCAACGGTGACTGCCGCGGGTGTTTCATGCTGGTGTAAAAGGCCGTGGACCAGGCGACGTTGACTCTTTCCCGCGCCTGGCCGAAAACGCATGCAACGATGCGAGGATCAACGATGATCGAAGACGACGTTCTGACACAACCGGATAGCGCCGAGACCAAAGCTGAAGTCGAGAAGACGAAAGTGACCGGACGCGGCAAACGGTCGAGCCCCAACAAGGCTGCGGCGGGCAAGGTTGCCAGCAGCGTTCAGAAGAGCGACAAGCCGAAGGCACGAGGCTTGAGTGACACGGACAAGCTTGAGAAGATCAGGCAGATCGAGGTAGCCGTCGCCGGCGGGGCAACCCTGAAAGATGCCGTGGGTGCGGCCTCGATCTCCGACCAAACCTATTATACATGGAAGAAAGCCGTCGCCGCACCAACGTCTGGGACGTCGTCCAGCCCAGTTGCTGTTGACGACGAGTTTGCCGAATTCATTCAGCTCGAGGAAGAGAATCGCCGACTGCGCAAACTGCTTGGCGAAAAACTCCGCACCGAAAACGCCGAACTGCGCAAGCGGCTCGGGATCACCTGATCAACTTGGTTTTGACGATGACGCTGCGCGGGACAGGATTTACTGGCCGCCGCTGTCGATGAAATTGACGAATTATGAAAATACCACAACGGCCCTTCGTGGTCGAATACAAGGCGAACAGGCGGCAAACCCAGACGCGACCTTCTTCCATTTGGGGCAGCCTTGATCTGCAGGCTGTGGCCCGACAGGTCGAGGCCGACGGGATTTTGCCTGATACCGGACATTCGGTTGCGAGGCCGACAGTCAACGACCCAAAACCGGCTGAAACCCCCGTCCCGTCGCCGGATCTCCTTGCCATACCCGAACATAATCCCCAGGGACCTGCTGCTGGCATCCTACCCGAGGGAATTGGCGCGGCGAAGCAGGAGCTTTCATCAGAGGCTGCGGCAACCGAGAAGTCCGTGCCGCCGACGCCGCGGCATGTGCGCACTCCCGCTGCGTCGAGGCGGACCGTCGTTGCCTCGGTGCAGACTGAGCCTGCATCGATCCCGGCGATGACCCCCGTCAACGATCGCCGGGCGGGCCTACCACCAGACAACCACATGGATGACCTCAACGCACTCGACGCAGAAAACCGCCGCCTGAAACGTCTCCTGATGGCCAAGCTCCGTGACGAAAATCGGGCACTTCAGACGATGTTGTGCCGGTTCGATACCGAATGAAGAAGGCGCTGGGCGAAAGCGGTTTTTTTGCCATTTGAGTGAGGTTGGTCGGCGCATCTCAGGCAAGCTCCCCGACGTCTCCTGTTGCGAAGCGTCGCATTCATCCGTGCATGGACTGTTCTTGCGGGCGCGGCAGCGATCTGGTTAGAAGGTGATCCATAGGATCGTCGCCTTTGCCTCGAAGACGAAGGCGGATGGTCGCATCGCCCGGGGTTTTTTCCGACCATGTTCGATCTTTTGCTGCTTTTCGTGGCTGGCTTCCTCGCCGGCAGTATGAACGCGCTGGCCGGTGGCGGTTCGTTCGTGTCGTTGCCCGCCCTGATCTCCGTTGGCGTCCCGTCCGTGATCGCAAACGCGACCAGCACCTTCGCTCTCTTTCCGGGAGGCTTGGCAAGCTCCTGGGTCTATCGTGAGGGCGTAAGAGATGTATGCGGTGTCGGGGTCAAGCCGATTGCAGTTGCCACCATCACAGGCGGTGTCACCGGCAGTATCCTTTTGCTTTTAACGCCCACGACGACATTCGACGTCATGCTGCCATGGCTCTTGCTCATCGCCACGTCCATGCTCATTCTCGGACCCAAGCTCGGCATTCGGCTGCAACGGGCAAAACGCTCGCAGACCGCGCTTGTCTTGCCGATCCAATTACTGCTTGGCATCTATGGCGGCTATTTCGGCGGAGCGGTGGGACTGATGATGCTCGCCGCGTGGAGCCTGCTTGGCGGCGGTGATATCAAAAGTCTCAATCCGACCCGCATGGTCATGGTGACCGCCGCAAATGCGGTGGCTGTGATCGTCTTTGTGCTGGCCGGCGCAATCGCCTGGCAACAATGCCTGCCGATGATTGCGGGTGCCTTTGCGGGTGGCTGGAGCGGAGCCCATCTCGGGCGCAGGCTGCCGGCGCCGATTGTCCGGGCTATCACCGTCGTGGTTGCCCTCCTGACCACCGTCATTTTCTTTGCAAGAGCCTACCTCTAGTCGACCAAGGGCTGGCTGCAGACGCTGTTGAAAAATAATCGAGGGACTCCGTTATCGACGCGTCGCGTTCCGGCGTCCGGTAAGCCGGGAATACGATCGATTTCCAGCAGGCCATTGAGACCGAGTGACTGGTATTGAAATGGCGTTTGGCACTTCTGTGGTTGCCGCCCGCGGCAGCCTTCACCCGAAAGGCTTCCATCCACGCAATATTGCCGGATCTTGGCCGAACGAGAAGCTTCGCCGGTGGAAGGGACGGTGGGGCATGGAGAAGGGGGTAGAGGGAGAGGAGGGAGGTGAAAGCTGTGACGGATTGAGAGGGTTGGAGAGAGGCTCCGCCCGGTCCGTCATGGAGAAATTGACATGGCTCAGGCTATGGAGAAAATCACCCTCAGTGCAGCTCGGGATATTCCCTTCAACAAGCTGGTGCTCAGCCAGCAGAACGTCCGCAAGATCAAGGTGGGCGTCTCGATCGAGGATCTGGCGGAAGACATCGCTCATCGCGGGCTGCTCACCAGCCTCAACGTCCGTCCCGAACTCGACGGCGACGGCAACGAGACCGGAATCTATCGTATTCCTGCCGGCGGTCGTCGCTATCGCGCCCTTGAACGCCTTGTCGTGCAGAAGCGTCTGGCAAAGACTGCGGGTGTCCCGTGCATCGTCAGTAAGGGCGAAACGCTCGAGGTAGAGGACTCGCTCGCCGAAAACGTCCAACGCGTCAGCCTACATCCGCTCGATCAGTTCCGCGCCTTTCAGACCCTGCGCGAGCAGGGCCTCGGGGAGGAGGAGATTGCGTCGCGCTTCTTCGTCTCGGTAGCCACCGTCAAGCAGCGCCTACGGCTGGCTTCCGTCTCGACGCGGCTTCTCGATCTCTATGCCGATGACGAGATGACGCTGGAGCAAATCATGGCTTTCTCAATTGCGAACGATCACGTTCGCCAGGAGCAGGTCTGGGACACGATCTCGCGCTCGCATAGCCGCGAGCCGTATTACATTCGCAGGCTGCTGACCGAAACCGCAATCCGTGCCAGCGACCGCCGCGCCGTCTACGTCGGCACTGAATCTTACGAGGCCGCCGGCGGTGTGACCATGCGCGATCTGTTCGACCAAGATCAGGGCGGTTGGCTGCAGGATCCGGCGCTCCTGGAGCAGCTCGTAATGGATAAGCTCAAGGCTGACGCCGAGGCGATCCGGGTGAACGAAGGCTGGAAATGGGTCGAAGCCGCCTTCGATTTTCCCTACGGCCACACGTCCGGTCTGCGCCGCTTCTACGGCGAGCAGGCCGAAATGACGGAAGACGAACTGGCCCGCTTTGACGCAACCCGTGCGGAATACGACAAGCTGGACGCAGAGTATGCGGAGGCGGACGAGTACTCGGAAGCGACCGAACAGAAACTAGAGGAGCTTGGTGCCGAGCTCGACCGGCTCAACGACCGCCCTTACGTGTTCGACCCGCAGGAGGTCGCCCGCGGCGGTGTCTTCGTTTCGCTCGGCGCCGGTGGTGAGCTCAAGATCGAGCGCGGTTTCGTTCGGCCGGTAGACGAACCACAGGCCGTGGGAAGTTCAACCGAAGATGTCGGCGGCGATATCACAGATCATGGTAGCGACCCGTCGTCTCCCAGCGGCGACGGCGTTCAGGCGGACGACGAGGACGAAACGCTCAAGCCGCTTCCCGACCGCTTGGTTCTCGATCTGACAGCGGCGCGCACGGTTGCTTTGCGCAATGCGCTGGCGAACAATCCGGTCATCGCCTTCATCGCGGTTCTGCACGCGTTCGTCCTGAAGATCTTCTACGTCTACGGCTCGGATTCATGCGTGGAGGTAACGCTGCAAAGCGCCCGCTTCAGCCAGACTCCCGGCCTCGGCAATACGGTATGGGCGAAGGAGATTGAGCAGCGGCATGAAGGCTGGGGCCAGGATCTTCCCAAGGATCCGAATGATCTCTGGGAGTTCCTGATCAAGCTCGACGAGGTCAGCCGGCAGGCTCTGTTTGGCCATTGCGCTTCGCTGTCGGTCAACGCGGTCATCGAACCCTGGAACAAGCGGACCCGGGCGATCGCCCATGCTGACCAGCTGGCCCGCTCGATTGGTTTCGACATGGTGGGGGCCGGCTGGACACCGACAGCCGACAACTATCTCGGTCGCGTCACCAAGGCCCGCATCCTGCAGGCGGTCCGAGAAGCCAAGGGTGACCAGGCGGCGGAGCTGATCGGCCATCTCAAGAAGACCGATATGGCCCGCGAGGCCGAACGACTGATGACAGGTTGCGGCTGGTTACCGGAACCGCTTCGCATGACGATCGGGGAAGGCACGATCGAAAGCGACGCTGTCGCAGATAGTGCCGTCCAGCCCGAGGTGGTTGAGCCTGTATTCGAAGCTTCAGACCTGCCGGCCTTCCTGCTCGATGAGCCAGGAACATCGAACGATAACGCCGGCGATACGGAGAATGAGATTGACGGCGGGCACCTCGCCGCCGCCGAATAGATTCATAAGCATCGCATCCGCTGACCCGATCGCCTTTGCGGTCGGGTCTTCTTTGCAACCAGCCCGGCCCCCGTGCCGGGTTTTTCCGTTTCAGGAGGCACCAATGCCCGACTTCACGATTGAGACCACCTACCACCTGCCGGTCTTCCGGCATCGCACTTACGCGGCTGACACACTGGACGCGGCGTGCCGTGCTGCTATCGAGGATGACAGTTGGGATATCGCCGAGAAGGATTTCGATTCCTCGGGACCAATTCATATCACCGGCATCTGGAACGGCGCACATGCGGCCTATGCGGGTCCGCCCATCCAGGTCCCGCAGCAATTCGAAGAGCCTGTCCAGCGCCGGGCGCGTCATTTCGAGATCCTGCTCGGACTATTGAAGATCCTGTTCGATGACGTCCGTGCGGCCCGGCCACCGTCGCTCGATTGGCTCGCGCGATCTGCCTGGGCGATTGCCAGAGGAGAAGCCATTCTCGCCGGAGACCCGGATCCTGAAGAGCCGGTCGACCCGCCAAAGCCGTCCCACGTCCTGGTCAGGCTTCAAGAGGATGGTGTGCGCGACGCAATCACGGCGGTGCTCGAAGTCGATCCGAGTTTCAAAGCTGTAGGGCGGGAGGCCGTGACCGACGACGAGGTCCACGCCGCATGCCTGTCCATCGCCACCACGATGGATTTTTCCGACGTGGTGGGAAGCGCCGAATTCCAGGCCGCGCTCTCGGCGATCCGCTCGGCGCATCGTCGACTGACCTCCGATTAATCCTTCTTCTTCCCCAGACATCCCTCAACCTCGCCCGGCCACCGCGCCTGGGTTTCGTCTTATGGAGACAATCCAAATGAACTCCCTTGCTTCCACTAACCAGCCCGCTTCCTCCGGCTTCAAGGTCGATATCTCCCGCGGTGAACGCATCGGACGTGTCTCGTCGGAATGGTTCTCGCGCCCCGACGACGAGCGGTTCCTGTCGCTGACCGAACTCCACGATACCGTTCGATCCCGCGCCGACCGCGCGCATGCACGAACCCTCGAAAGCGCCGCGATCCGCGTCGAGGCGACACGCGACAACGCCGAACGGCTCGAACTCCTCGTCCCTGGTCAGCGCCAGCCGATTGCACCGACCCATTGGAGTTACGGTCAGCTCTGCAGCCTCGTGGGCGCACCCGCCACCTATATGCGCCAGTTACCGGCGCCACTCGCTGCCATCAACCTGCAGCATGGCCTGCTCAATCACCGCGCCGAATTGGTCAAGACGTTAGAATTGGACGATGGTCGGGTTGAACTGCGGGCCGTCACCGGACCGGAATATGGCCGCATCTGGGACCACGAACTGGTCTCGGCAGTGATGAAGATTGCGGGCAATGGGACCGGCGACACGATGTGGAAAGTGCCGGGGGTGCTCGATTGGGCGACCATGACCCACAATCCCTTCGTCGATATCACCAAGGACACCACGACGCTTTATGCCAGCGACCGGGACGTTTTCCTGTTCCTGGTCGACGACACCCATCCGATCGAGGCCGGCCGGTTGCCGAATGGCGAGCCAGATCTCTACTTTCGCGGCTTCTATGCCTGGAATTCCGAGGTCGGCTCGAAAACGCTCGGCATCGCCTCCTTCTATCTGCGAGCGGTCTGCGCCAATCGAAACCTCTGGGGCACGGAGAATTTCGAGGAGATCACCATCCGCCACTCGAAATTTGCCGCCCAGCGGTTCGCGCATGAGGCAGCGCCCGCGCTGACCAGCTTTGCCAATTCGTCGCCTGCGCCATTCATTGCCGGCATCAAAGCGGCACGGGAGCGGATCGTCGCGCGAAAGGATGACGATCGCGAAACCTTCCTGCGCCGGCGTGGATTTTCGAAAGGCGAGACCGGCAAGGTGATCGACATGGTGCTGTCGGAGGAGGGGCGGCCGCCGGAATCGATCTTCGATTTCGTCCAGGGCATTACGGCGCTCGCCCGCACCAAGACCAATCAGGACACGCGCCTGGAGCTCGAAGGCAAAGCAAAGAAGCTGCTCGAAAGCGCCGCCTGACATGTTCATGCGCGCCTGGCTCAGACCCGGCCGCGTCTGCGAACCCGATCGTCGTCATCCCAGAGCCCGGTCAAGTGCCGGGCCTCATTTTGTCTGGAGCACCCCAATGGCTATCCCCAATCATGCCCGTACAAACTTCGACACGCTGCTGCGCGCCGCGTCCGATGGCAATCTTGCTCTCATGGAATGCCTTGATGCCGCGACACGCGAGCCGCGTTACGTGCTCTGCGCCGTCGGCCGCAGTGACGGCGAATACGTCTTCACGCCATTCGGCCATCTCGCCGACGGCAATCCCTACGACGCCTATCTGCCGCCGGACCCAAAAGATCCCGCTGGCTTCATCGTAGGTCCGACCACCTAGACGCTGACGATCGCCGGCATCCTTCAATCTGCGATCATTTCCCACACCCTCACGCCGCAAGTTCTCCTCCTCCCGAAATTCGGAAGAGAGCACTTGGTCAGACCCATTCCCCTCTCATTCGGAGCCTCGACCGATGAATATCATCTCGCATCCTCACACCGTTTCCACCTCTCCGCGTCTTGAGACCAAAACCCGCGCTGACGCACTTATAGGTGCTGCCGGTCGAATCACGTCGCTTCTGGAGCAAGGTAAAGTCGTCACCACAGGCGACCTGCGACAGATCATGATCGAGGCCCTCCGCGGCAGCGACGCCGAGGGCCTCTGGCTCTGGAAAGACGCCTACGAGGCGACCGAGGTCGCTCAGGTCCTGTTTCTCCGCAAGTTCGGCGCGGCGATCATCGCGCGCGTCCATGCGCCGCAGTCGGCGCTTACGATGCTGACGAAGGTGGCAAGGCTCGTGCCGACCCATAGCCGACGCTCCGAGGAGAGCCAGGCGCTGCAGCAACTCTCGACGCCGATGCCACTCGCGTATGTGGCGTCCCGCGCCGCGGGCATCATGGCCGACGATATCGTTCTCGAGCCGTCTGCCGGAACCGGCCTGCTGGCGATCTTCGCCGAGCTCGCAGACGCGCGTCTGGCGCTCAACGAGTATGCGGTCGTGCGCCGCTCATTGCTCGAACAGCTCTTCGCCGGTGTCTCGGTCTCGCAGCACGATGCCGCCCATATCGACGACTATCTCGATGATGCTGTCCGGCCGACCGTCGTGTTGATGAATCCGCCATTCTCTGCGGTTATTCATGTCGAAGGCCGCGTCGCTGACGCCGCCTGGCGGCATCTGACCTCAGCCTTCGCGCGTCTTGCGCCCGGTGGCCGGCTTGTTGCGATCACCGGTTCAAGCCTCACCCCCGACAATCCTGCGTGGCGCGACGACTTCGTCCGGCTGCAGGGGCATGGCACGGTCCTGTTCACCGCGGCGATCGACGGCAGCATCTATGCCCGCCATGGCACGACGACCGAAACGCGCCTTACCGTCATCGACAAAGTTCCGGCAGACGACCCGAAGAGGCTTGTCGCCTCGAAGGGCGTCGCCTCCGATCTGGAAACGTTGCTTGCCTGGATTGAAGGGCTTTCACCGCGCTTGCCGTCGATGGAGACGAACGTCGCTAGCACCCTTCGAACGGTTGCAGTTCGAAAGGGCGCAGGAACTATGCGTTCGCCGGCCGTCACGGCTCCCCTGCATCGCCCAGCCGCCGCCGGTCAGGTTTCTCACATTCCGACGGTCCGCTCGTTGCCTGTCGATGACGAGATTATCGAGCTCAACTACGAATTGCGGGATGCTGTGGCGAAGGACGAGGCGGGCGCAGCCGATGGCATCTACGAGCCCTATCGGCTGCAGGCGATCCACATCCGCGGCACCCAGCCTCACCCCGACAGGCTGGTCGAATCCGTGGCCATGGCCTCGGTCGCGCCCCCGAAGCCAAGCTATCGCCCGCAACTGCCGAAGCGGATCGTCTCCAGCGGCGATCTTTCCGATGCCCAGCTCGAGAGCGTCATCTATGCCGGCGAAGCTCATTCCGGCTATCTCGCCGGCCATTGGATCGTCGACGCCTCCTTCGACAATCTGAAGGCCGTCGCACCCGACACGGAGCATGCCGTTCGTTTTCGCCGGGGATGGTTTCTCGGTGATGGCACGGGCGCGGGAAAAGGCCGCCAGGTCGCGGGCATCATTCTCGACAACTGGCTGAAGGGCCGCCGTCGCCACGTCTGGATTTCCAAGTCAGACAAGCTGATCGAGGACGCGCAGCGCGACTGGAGCGCGCTCGGGCAGGAAAAGCTCTTGGTGACGCCGCTGTCCCGCTTCCGGCAGGGCAAGCCGGTCAAGCTGGAGGAAGGCATCCTGTTCACGACTTTTGCGACGTTGCGCACCGATGAACGCGAGGGCCGGCGATCGCGCGTGCAGCAGATCGTCGACTGGCTCGGCGCCGACTTCGATGGTGTTATCGTCTTCGACGAAGGCCATGCCATGGCCAATGCCGCCGGCGGCAAGACCGAGCGCGGCGACAAGGCGGCATCGCAACAGGGCAGGGCGGGTCTTCGCCTGCAGCGCGCCCTGCCGAGCGCCCGCGTCGTCTATGTCTCGGCGACCGGCGCATCGGAAGTCGAATCGCTCGCCTATGCCGAACGGCTCGGTCTCTGGGGCAGCAGCGACTTCCCCTTCCCGACGCGCTCCGAGTTCATTGCCGCGATTGAAGACGGGGGAGTCGCCGCCATGGAGGTGCTGGCCCGTGACCTCAAGGCGATGGGTCTCTATGCGTCGCGTTCACTCTCCTTCGAGGGTGTCGAATACGAAATCCTCGAACACGAGCTCACCGAGGAACAGGTGCGCATCTACGATTCCTATGCTGAGGCGTTCCAGGTGATCCACAACCATCTGGACGCTGCCATGGAGGCCTCGGGCATCACTGGTGCGACCAGCGCGGCCGGCAAATCCGTCACGCTGAACAAAAATGCCAAGGCTGCTGCGCGTTCAGCCTTCGAAAGCTCCAAGCAGCGCTTCTTCAATCATCTCCTGACCTCGATGAAGACGCCGGCTCTTCTCAGAACGACTGCAGCAGACCTGGAGGACGGACATGCGGCCATCGTCCAGCTCGTTTCAACCGGGGCAGCGCTGACCGAGCGCCGGCTGGCACAGATCCCGACCGAGGAATGGGGCGATCTGCAGGTCGACGTGACGCCGCGGGAATATGTCATCGACTACCTGATGCACTCCTTCCCCGTGCAGCTCTTCGAGGAATTTTCCGACGCTGACGGCAATCTCAGCTCCCGGCCCGTGCACGACGCCGACGGCAACCCTGTGATCTGCCGCGAGGCAGAACGGCGCCGGGACGAGCTCGTCGAAACGTTGGGCAGCCTGCCGGCGATCCCGACCGCTCTTGATCAGATCGTCCAGCACTTCGGAACGAGCCAGGTCGCCGAGATCACCGGTCGCTCCCGCCGCATCGTCCGCCGCGAGGACAGCAGCTCTATTGGCCGCTATGCCGTGCAGAACCGGCCGGGCAGCGCCAATCTCGACGAGGCTCGCGCCTTCATGGATGACGAGAAAGGCATTCTTGTCTTCAGCGACGCCGGCGGGACCGGTAGATCCTACCATGCGGATCTTGCCGCCAAGAACAAGCGCCTGCGTCTTCACAATCTTCTCGAAGCGGGATGGCGCGCCGACGTGGCGATCCAGGGTCTCGGGCGCAGCCATCGCACCAATCAGAAACAGCCGCCGCGCTTCCGGATGATCGCCACCAACGTCAAGGCAGAGCGGCGCTTTCTGTCGACCATTGCCCGGCGTCTCGACACGCTTGGCGCCATCACCCGGGGCCAGCGCCAAACCGGCGGGCAGGGGATGTTCCGCAGCGAAGACAATCTCGAATCCCAATATGCCCGCGACGCGCTGCGGCAGTTCTATGGGTTGCTGCAGGCCGGCAGGATTGAAGGCTGCTCGCTTGACAGGTTCGAGAGCATCACCGGCCTGTCGCTGACGTCGGAAGAGGGCGGGCTGAAGAATGAGTTGCCGCCCATCCAGACATTCCTCAATCGCATGCTGGCGCTGACCATCGCGATGCAGAACGTGCTGTTCGAGGCCTTCGAGCAGTTGCTAGCCGCGTGCATCGAAGGGGCGATCGCCGCCGGGATCTACGACAAGGGCCTGGAGACGATCGCCGCCGACAGCATGACGGTCACTGAGCGCCGGCTGATCTATACACATCCGGTCACCGGCGCGCAGTCGCACCTGCTGACGATCGAGCGGAGGGATCGCAATGCGCCGATGCTGCTTCATGATGTGCTGACTCTCTTCAGGCAGGATCCACGCGCCAAGCTGATGATCAACGGCAAGTCGGGCCGGCCAGCGGTGATGGTGCCGACCCGCTCGATCATGCTGGACGACGGTTCTGTTCAGGCGCGCGTCTCACTGATCCGGCCGATGGACGAGCTGCGCTTCGAAGTCCGGCAGCTCGAAGAGACGTCCTGGGAGGGGGCTGACGAACAGGTCTTCGCCCTTGCCTGGGAGGCCGAAGTCGCGGCCGTGCCGGAATTCTCGACATCGGTAATGCATATCGTCAGCGGACTGCTCCTGCCGATCTGGAAACTGCTGCCGCAGGATTTCTGCCGCGTGCGGCGCCTGCAGACGGATGACGGTGAGCGCATCGTCGGCCGTGTCGTCGCGCCGGATCGTTTGGCCGGCCTTTGCCGCAACTTCGGGATCGACCAGACCATGGTGATCGCCCCGGAGCAAGCATGGGCGGCACTGATCGACGGATCCTCGTTCATCGGTCTTGCCGGCGACATGACGCTCCGCCGGGTGCGTGTGATGAACGAGTACCGCGTCGAGCTCATCGGCTTCATCGACGGCATGCGTGACTGGCTGCGGTCGGTCGGCCTGTTCTCCGAGATGATCAGTTGGAAGCTGCGTTTCTTCGTGCCGATCACTGACGAGGGGCCGGGCATTCTGTCGAAGCTGATGCAGCGTCACCGCCTCATCGACATTGCGCGCCGGTCGTAACGGAGGCCTGCCATGCTTTCCGCCTCCGATCTGGCGGACCGTCTCGCGCAAAACGCCGAGTCGGTCTGCCGCCACTATCTCTCCGCCGGCCGCCGGGCCGGCAATTACTGGCTCGTCGGCGACGTCGCCAACAACAAGGGCCGGTCTCTTTACGTGCATCTGATCGGCCCGCGCGCCGGCCGCTGGACGGACGCGGCGACCGGCCAGTTCGGCGATCTGCTCGATCTTGTCCGCGAGACCTGTGGCCTCGTCGATTTCCGCGACGTTGCCGAGGAGGCGCGTCATTTTCTCAGTCTGCCCCACCCCGAACCGGTGTCGGCCCGCAGGACCCGCGGCGGTGATGCCTCTCCGGTCGAGCGGCCGACGGCTGAACGGGCACGGCGGCTGTTTCGAATGACGCAGCCGTTGGCGGGTACGCTCGCAGACACCTATCTGCGTGAACGTGGTATTCTGCGGGCATCCACCCATGGCGCGCTCCGTTTCCACCCGTCCTGCTACTATCGCGATCTCGTGACGGGCCGGACGACCAGTTATCCGGCATTGGTCGCAGCCGTGACGGACGCCGCCGGAGCGATCACCGGCGTCCACCGCACCTATTTGTCCTCGGGGCTCGACCCGGATGGGGTCGGCAAGGCCAAGTTGGACGATCCCCGCCGCGCGCTGGGCGGGCTGCTCGGCAATGGCGTTCGCTTCCGCTTTCCGGTAAATGCGCCTGTGCCGGTCCTGGCGGCGGGCGAAGGCCTCGAAACCATGCTGTCGCTCTCGCATGTGCTGCCCGGCATGCCGATGGCGGCGGCGCTCACGGCCAATCACCTCGCTGCCTTCCGCTTCCCGCCCGGATGCCTGCGCATCTATATCGCGGCCGACGCTGATGCGGCGGGCCGGCATGGGATCGAGGGATTGAGCAGACGGGCTCAGGAGTGCGGGG
>BFBZ01001716.1_pt1 | contig 13735 bp, 20 predicted proteins | sample 1888401 | NCBI WGS metagenome assembly BFBZ01 (sample SAMD00112614, study PRJDB3348) | symbiont metagenome | host: Chara braunii | reverse complement strand
TGTTGCTCACCAGGCTGCTTGAGAACCCCGTCCAGTTGCATACCGATTGGGACGTGTTGACGGAACTGATCGTCGCGTCGTTACTGGTGACGTTGGTCATGGTCACCGTGCCGCGCTGGATGCCGTTCACCACGCCGCTCACAAATTCCAGCACGGTGTAATAGATCGTGCGGCTGCTGGTGGCCGTTCCGCCGCGCGAGAGCGTCACGGTCGTGCTGTTGGTCAGCTGCAGGTTATAAAAGAACACGTCGTATGACGTGGTGCTGGTCAGAACGCCGTTGTACAGCACCAGTGCGTTGCCGGTGTTGACGGAGCTGATGGTCTGCGTGTCGCTCGCATTTGCGGTCGTCAAGGTGGCCGTCATGGGCTGCACCGAATTGACGACGCCGCTGGCAAAGTTCACGACACAATAGCCCACCGTAACCGATTCGCCGGACGAAGAGGTGTTGCGCGAAGCCGTAACGGTCGTGGCATTGGTAAGGGCGATGGCCGGGCAGCAATTGGCGCTGCTGTTGATGACCCCGTGACAGGTGAAACCCAGATAGAAAACGGCCGAGTTGGACGTACTGACCGAGCTGATCGTAGCCGTGCCCGACGTGGCGCTGGTGGCGATCGTAATGGTGCCGGCCTGCACGGACGCAATGGCCGCGGAAGTAAATTCGACCACCGTGCCGTATACGGTGATCGTGTTGCTCGTAGACGTGTCACGGTACGCGGTCACCGTGGTGGCATTGGTCAGTTCGGCACGGGCGGCAAAACTTTCGTACGTGGTGCTGGTTTCCGCTGAAGAGAACCCGCCGAAGAAAATGACCGCGTTCGACGTGTTGACACTGGTAATAGTGGCCGTATTTGATGTGCCGGAAGCGCCGATGGTAACGGCGAACGTCTGGATCGAGTTGATGTAGGACATGGCCTACAGGTTCGGGTCGGGTTTGAGCACGGGCGGGTTCTGAGAGAGATCGATCATCATCCCGGTCCGGTCCGTTCCCGGCGGCACGGCCACTTGGGCCCGGGGCGTGACGATCGGTGGCGGGTTCTGGTCGTCACCGGTCACGTCCGAGTCGATGAACCCCGGATACGCGTAGCGGCTGTCGGTCTCGTACTGGATCCACTTGCACGCGGCCATGACTAAATCGTCGTCCCGTTCGAGCGGAGGTCTGCGGCGCCCTTGTAGGAGCTTGTTCCGGCGGGCAGGGTCATGCGGAGGAAGACGCCCTGCGCTCCGGCCGCGTTCGGGACCGCGCCGTTGGCCAGGTTGCCGGAGTTCGCGCCATAAGCGGTCGCCGCGGGCTGCGTCACGAATGACCCGTACCCCGAACCGGGAGCGGTCTGGCGGGTGGCGCAGGACACGGTGTCGTTCGGTGCCGTGGCGGTGGCGAGATCGAGTGCCGCGGAACCGGGTAGCGAGGGCGAATTGGATGCCACCTGAACGGTCGCACTCGTGAATGCCGTCGCGGTGTTGTTGTTCACGGCGTAAACCTTTTCGTAGAAGGTGCGCGTTGATCCGGCGGGCACGTCGGAAGCGGCATTCCACAGGAACCGGTGGCACTCGGTGACGGGGTTCGGTGAGAGATCGAGCTGCATTCCGTTGTAGACCGAGTACACCGAGGTGTTGTCGGGGACCGTGCCCCATGATCGGCTGACCGCTACCACGTCCGTTCCGTAACCGGACGTGGCGATAATCGTGCGGATTTGGCCGGCACCGGTGCCGCTGCTGATGACGATGACCTGGCCGAGAGCCACGGTCGAGCCGTCACCGGACTGCAGCTTCATGATGGCCGGCGTCGTTCCCGAGGGATTGGCCGAGCCGGTCTGGGCCGTGTGCCCGTTGATCACCTTCGTGCCGTCGACGATCGCGACGTCGCCCGCCGGGAGCAGGTAAATGTTGTCCCCGGAGTTGTGGGCCGTCGCCGTGGTGCCGAGTTGGCCCCGCGCGAGGGTCCAGGTCGTGGTCCCTTGACCGGCGGTGACCTGCAGGACCTCCTTGCCCATCTGGATGTAGTAATTGCCGGACGAGGGGAAGTTGGTTGCCGAGGTGACGCCGAGCGACGTCGCGCTCGACGTGAGGGAGCCGGAGGCGGTGGTGCCCGCGGCCAGGGCCGCCTTCAGGAAGCGGTCCCAGGCTTGCGAACCGGTGACGGCCGTGGTGCCGTTCAGGGTCCGGGTCTCCGTCTGAATGACGCCGGTCGTATCACGCCCCGTCAGGGTGACCTGCACCTTCGTGTCGGAGGACGAGGAGGACAGGTAGTTGGCGGTGTCGCCCGAGGTGACATCGGTGAACGAAACTTTCGTCAGGAAGTCGATCCCCGCCCCGGCCGGCATGGTCACATTGGCAGCGGTCAAGTGGGTTGCGGCCGTGGTTCCCGCGAAGCCGCGGATCACGGTCAGGGTGCCGGCCGCACTGCCGGGGGCACCTTGCGTCACCCACAGGATTTCGGAATCGATCTGGATGGCGAACTCACCGGAAGACGGAAACGCCGAAGTGGGGGTATTAATCGTCAGGGTGGTCGCGGTGGTGGTGCTGATCGCCCCGTTGAGCGTGGCCGCGCCGTCGTAGGCGGGCATGCACAGGGAGCCGTAGTAGGAAATGTCGGACGGGAGGACGGACATGGGTGACCTTTGCGAAATGATGTGAAACGAACTAGATGTACTGGCCGCCGGTCGCGGTGGTGCCGGACGTGCTCCCCGGGAGGTATGTGGCTCCGCCGCCACCGGAGTTGATGACGCCGTTGGAGTTGGCGGAGTACCTGCTGCCGGTCGCGGAGCCGGAAAACGAGTCGCCCGTGGATTCGATGTACCCGATTCGTTCGGCCTGTGCGAAAGCGGTGCTGAAGGACGGGGTGCCCGTCAGGGTGAGGGTGATACCGTCCGCCGTGATAATGCCACTATTGACAGCGTGCCAGTGCCGGGTGGCGCTACCTGTTACGGAATAGTTGTTGTTCAGGTTGATGTTGGCGTTGCCGGACGCGAGGACGTGTTCCCCCGCACACGCCCCAAATATCAGGCCGGCGCCGACATTGACGGTGGAGCCGTTCACGGCGTACAGGCAGATTCCGGAGGTGGCGGTCGTTAGCTCCATGTTCTGGATCGTGGTGGTCCCGGAGGCGTTGAAGGTCAGGGCGTTTGCGGACGTCGTCGAGATGACGACGTTCGATGGCGTCACCGCATCGCCATTAATCGTGATCGAGCCGCCGACGGGGGCGACGGTGGCGTTGAGGCCGGCGGTGTAGGTCCCGTCGGCGAGCTGGATCGTCGCGGTGTACCCGGCCAGGTCGTAGCCGTTGCCGATCGCGTTCCAGGCGTGTTGGAGCGTGAGCCACGGGGCCCCACTGGTCAGCCCGGAGTTACTGTCGCTGCCCGTCGTGGCGACGTAGAACGTCGTGTTCGAGGTGAGGAGTTGGCGGGCCGTAGCCGAACTACCCGTTTGCCATTTCGTACCGTCGTACTTGAAATTGTAAATCCCGCCCGCCTGTAACGCGCCGGCGGGGATGGCGCCGCCCGTTTGGAGCGTGGCGGAGACGTTCCCGAGCCCGTTGGTATTGATGACCACCGCGCCGGTGTTGGTGTTGGCGACTTTCACCCGGACTTCGATCCCGGCTGTCAGGGTGCTCACGGGGGGCGTCAGCGCGATGGTGATGGTGTTCGCGGTCCCGCTCGTGTCCACGGCGTAGTTCGACGCGCCGCTCTGGACGGTCGACACCACGCTCGGCAGCTTCGGGGAGATGAAGGGCGCGGTCGAAAGCGGGGCGATGTTGGCGCTGGTGATCGTGGTCTGGCCGTTGGCCACGGTGATCGCGTAGAGGCCCGTGTAGCCCGCGTCGGGGGTGGGAGTGACCTGCGTCCCGGTCGTGGCGGCGATACCGGTTTTGACCTGGATGTTGCACACGCCCTGCCGGACCGTGTTCTGGGACGTGCCGGTGTTGTTCGGCCCGTTGTAGGCCTGAGACGGGTTCGAGGCGTTGTAATACGGGAGTACCGTCGAGCCACCATCGACGTCCTCATAGGTTGCCTCCACGAGGTAGACGATGGAGAAACCGGAGGTGGAAGGAGCGGGGCAGTTGAACGTCTGGGTGGACATGATGATGCCCTGCTTGACGATCGGATCCGTCGTGTCTGCCGCCAAGCTGCCGTAGGCCGTCCCGTCGACGTTCTGCAGGCTGTAGATGGAACCCGGGCCGACCGTGACCGCGAGCGAAGCCGGAGCCGTGGGATTGCAAGCGAGGCCATCGACCAGTGTCCCGGTTCCCAGAATGGCTTGCAGCGCGTATCCCAGGCCGATCATCACATTCTTGTTCTGCTTGAGCTGGTCCACGTCTTGCGGAATTTGCCCCACGTACACGATTTGTCTGTCAACCACGTAAAGATCCTTCTTGTAGTTAGTTGCTGAGTTGCGTCCAGAGAATGCTGCCCGCGGGTTTCACGGCGTCGATCGCGGCGTAGATGTCCGCGTCGGTGACCGCGCCCTGAACCATGCTCAGGCTCGCGTATTCCGTCTGGCTCGGTGTGCCGTACGCGCCTTCCGGGCTGCCGTAGCCGGCGATGTAAGGGATGCCGCTGCCCGAAGGGCGGTAGGCGACTACGAATGCCTGTGACGGGAGTGCCCGTGAGCCGTATCCACCCGCGACTCCGTAGCCGAGGGTGTTCGTGTTGTAGGCCCCGGTGTCGAGCGGCCGGGCCGGCTCGAACACCTTCGGGGTGCGCCCGGTCAGCAGCACCAGTGCGTTGATCAGCCCCTTCCGGGTCCCCCGCTCGCGGAGCAGGTTGGCCAGGATGCGGGCGCGGAACGGGGCGTCCATCTCCTGCGACTTGCGGGGCAAGGAGGCGCCGAAGAAGTCCCCCGAGATCAGATCGAGGAACACGTCGGTCGCGGTCGAAATGCGGGTCTGGAGGCGCGTGTACGCGATCAGGCTGTACACCAGCGACAGCGCCCAGGCCAAACCTTGCAGAACCGCATCCAGAACGGGAGTGGGTTCCTTGAACCAGCCGTTCGGCAGGACCGCTTTCAGGCGGTTCAAACAGTCGTTCGGATCTCCGGTGGCCATATCACGCGACGCTGATCGTCCCCGATTTGATGACCTGCTGGTTGGTCGCCGTCAGGTCCGACGTGCCGCTGTTCAGGAGCACCGCGGTGACGTTAATGACACCTGCCACGTCGTATGCGACGGAGGCGAGTTGGGTATAGGGCAGTTCGGTTCCGAGAGGCAGGGCGTTGATGAAATTCGTCAGTGCGGTGCCGACGTTCCCGACCACGGTGGAGTGGGTGTAGCCACTCGCCGAGGTGATCGTCATCGAGACATTCGCCGTGACCACGACCGGAGCAAAGACCGCGTACCGGCTGGTGACAGGACGGACCGCCTCGATCGCATTGGCCACGGTGGACTGGAGTGTGGAAGACGGGTGACCGGTGCCGTCGTCAATCACCACGTAGAAGAAACCCGGGTCGTACGCGCCGGTGTAGTCGTAATCCTCGGTGATGGTGTATTCGAGGCCCTGCTGGATGTTCGCGATGGCGGACCCGATCGCGATTTTGGTCGCCTTCGAAAGCGAGGCGAGGTCGAGCACGAACCGGGTGCGGAGTGCCGCGTCCGTCTCGGCATTCACGCCGTTGGTGAACGCACTCGCATTCGTCACCGTGTCCACACCCGAAATCGGCTGGGTGATGGCGGTGATCGTACCAGCGAGGACATTCCCCTGCGTTCCGGCGTTTGCCGCCTGAACTCCCACGGTCACACTCGTGACGTTGACCGCGATCACGAACCCGTTCAGCGTCGCGTTCCAGGCACTGTTCGTGGTGTCGGCCGGGACCGTGAACGGCTGCGTACCATCGGCCGTCTGAACCGTGGTCCCGGCGGGAATGACGGCCGGTTGCGTCGTGGTGAACCGCGAGAAGGTCACTGGACCGGTCGAGGCGACGGCCGGCAATCGCGTGAGCCCGTAATCGGCGACCCACGAATCCAGGTCGCTGCCCTGGCTGGTCGCGGCTCGCGTCAGCGTCTGCACCTGAAGGATCAGCCCCTGTAGCCAGAGCACGACGGCGGCGTTCGCTTCCACGATGGCACGGAGAACGGAGCCGACGGTGAGGTCGAGAAGTTTCGCCGCGCCGCCCTGAATCGCGGCCACCGTGTTCTGGACGATCGCGGTAAATGTCTGTGTCGGGAGCGTGGTCATGCGGTCGTGTCAAAGCGGAGGACGGACGTGAGGCCGGAATCCGCCTCGGTGTACTGAATGTTCGCTGCGATGCCGTTCGGGATGTCTGTTACCGCGACGTGGGGCGCCGGGTTTTGCACCACCGTGGCTTCGAGAGCCATCTGGGAACGGATCACCGCCGTGATCGCTGGCACGTCTTCGGTCTGGCCGACTTTCGCGGGCAAGCCGCCACCGTATTCGGGATGCCAGAGGTAATCTCCCGGATTGGTCAGGAGCCTCCTCAGCACCCGCTGTTGGCTCAACGCCAGCCCGTCGGCGGTCAGCAAGTCACCAGCCGCGCTGATCGACAAGTCGCCGCCGATGGTGTGGTCGATGTCTGGCATGATCATCCGTAAATAATGATTGATTTTTAATACACGTTGGTCTAATGCTTGCGAACCGTTAACACGTTTCGGAGGCCGTATGAAAAAATGGTATCTCGTTATGGCCGCGGTGGTCCTGGCCTGTTCCCCGGCGTCCGCGGAGACGATCCAGCAGAGCATGCCCGCCTGCGTAAGCGAAGAACTGTTCGACCAGGTCGTGACGGCCATGCGGAACAAGGACGAGGCCGGGTTCGGCTACCTGATGAGCCACGGCTGCGTCGCCCTCCGTCAGGGCGTCGCGGTGTCCCTGTTGAACCGCGGCCCCGAGCTGCACATCCGCGTGTACTCGGGCGGCGAGGCGGTCGAGCTGTGGACGTTCGTCACCTCGGTCTACCCGGACGGCATCATCCCCGACTAGAGCGGCTGGTTCGGGGCGGCCGTGGTCCCGCCGCCTGTTGCCACCCCGGAATGCGTGTGGGAATCGTAGACGGAGCGGATGTTCTGGACGGTGCCCTTCGCCCCGTTCTGGTCGTAGATGTCCCCCGTTGCCGTGATGGTCCCCTGAACCGTGAGGTTTGCCTTGAGCGTGGCCGTGCCGTCGTTGTTGAGTGTCAGGAACGAGCCGGACGCATCTTGCAGGCTCACCTTTCCGTCATTGGTCAGCTTGACGAACGCACCGGACTCATGAACCAGCCAGAACTCGCCGGACGGAACGGGGAGCGGCTTGTAGGAATTCTTATCTTAAATTTCCCTGCCCCCGGTCTCTCGGCCGATCCCGTGCCTTCGACCCCTTCTGATACCATTTCTGGGCAGGAGTGAGGGGGGGTCAGAAGACATGTCACTGAAAGATCGACAGCAGGGTTAACAGATCGCACAGGTTGCGGTTGTAAGGGAATAACCCGGAGAGCCGCGATGGATTTCCGATCACTCCCGCAGTACCCCGGCGCACCCGACCCGCCACCTTCCCAACGCGAACGCCACGCGGCTTCCAACCAATTCGAGGACGCATTTCTGCAACTGCTTCCCGTCATTATCGTGGTGGGCATTCTGCTGCTCGTCTTTCTTGCCGTGTGCATCTCTGTGGCGGCTGGCGCTGGCGGTGTTTACTTCGCGTGATGGTAGGATGGAGTGATCCTGCCCGGTTTTTTCGTTTCACGGGCAAAAAGAAAAGCCCGCTCGGTGGCGGGCTGGTGAGTTGGTGGGCTTGGTGTCAGGCTGCAAGCGCTCCCTCCGCCTCCGCAATCACCTCCCGAAGAGTCCGCATCGGCTCGGCATCCCATTCGATCTGGATGCGGGCTTGGGGATCTTCGGTTTCGAGTTCCGCTTCCATCGCGGCGAGGGCGGTTTTACAGGCGGCGAGAAGTTTCGGAGCAGCAACGCGTAGCCTTTCATCCGCGAAGTCGATCCAGCGAGAGCGTTCGTACTCATCGTCACCCTGAACATCGACGCAAGCGTAGAAAGTCTCCCCGTCACACTCGTCCACATCGTCGGCCATTTTCAAGGGCAGGTTTCGGGCAATCTCGGCGGCGGCTTCGTGCGTCTCAGCCTCAATGACATCGAATCGGAGCCGCATCTCGCGATAGATGTGAACGTCAAACAGCATGACCCACCTCCATTGCTTCGGCAATCACCGCCAAAGCCTTTGCCCTGGCCTCCTCCTCACCCTCGCTCAGCGTGATGCCGTACTTCAGGTCCTGGTCGATGGTCTGCTCTAGAAGACAGTTCAGGGCTTCCACCAACCGCTCGTGGCAGTTCAGCCGGTGTACGACCAGTTTGGCGGTCGCCTCGGCCAGCTCTTCCGCGTCCCAAAAATGGACGCTGACCATGTGCTTGCCGGTGGGGTGGTAGATGTCGAAGGTTTCATCGCATCCGTCAGTGCCGCGGTTGTAGGTGTATTCTTCCTTGGTCTGTTGCGTGGTCATGTGGGTTTTCCCGAATTGTTCAGCAAGGTCAGGCGAGCAACGCCGCCCTGACCTTCTGCCACGTGGCGAACGCGGGGGTGAGCCGAAAAGCTCTGAGTGGCGGGAGGGGAATCACCCATGCTGGCAGGGAGTGGAGCGACCGAAGCATGGGGATACCCGCCACGAACCGCAGGCGAGCGCAGCGAGGGGCTTGTAGGCGAGGGGGCAGAGCCACCTGTTCTTGCGTTAGGGATCGCAGCCGCTTGGTCCGGAGGACCGAACGCAGTGAGCGGCGCAGAGCCCGACCCGAAGGGGAACGCCCAGATCGATCCCCTCAGAACGTAAGTTTTGCTCCCCACGTTTACAACGAAATGTAGTTCCTACCCAACGACGGGAACAAGTTGCAGCCGTCTAATTTGACTGAATGCCCCAGCCTCTCGTAACGGCGCTCTCGCCCAGGTGAAACGCGAAAGAATCCGCAGCTTTCGCGTCAGGATGGCCTCAAGAATCGTCACAAAAATCCGCACGACGCCGTGGCACGCCCGCTGCTTAATCACCACCGTCGCCTCACCAAGCCAAGAGGGCCGAAGCATGCAAGCCTCCATCGCATCGGACTGCGATCAACTGATCTGTCTGGCTGATGATGTCTGCCCTCATGGGTACGACGACCTGTGGCTCGACCTCGGCGGCTCCGACTGATCGACGACTGCAGCCCTGCGTCGTGATGCTGCGGGGCTTGCATCCGCCAGAAGTGGTTTTTCCTGGCATGTTTGGCGCGGCATCTGCACCAAATCTTCACGTCGGGCGTCATGCCGGGAGATTCGGGGAGGTTCGGGCGACGCACGCTCTGCCCGACTTTGTATCCCAGAGCCCACCCCCAAGCAAAGCCGGCCCTGGCCTCCACGGCCCACTGGTCACAAAACCAGCACTGTGGTACCTTGTCCGCTGAGTGTAGCGTGTGCCTCGATACTTTATTCGCGGCACTTGTCTCGGCTGTTCCGTGGGCCACGACGAGTGCCGATTGTGGGCGGTGGGCAGGGATTCGGCCGCGGCTTGTACCCATCGCGGTCGAGGKGAGAAATCCGTCCGCGCGAACATGATCGGCTTCATGACGCGCGGGTATTCGGAAAAGGACGTCAGACTCAATAGTCGCGAATGGAAGAAGGTAAGACGTACATCGTGAAAGACGTGGACCTCATACACATCCTCACAAGCAATAGCCCTCCTGAAGAGCTACGGTCAGGTCGTTGAAGCGACGACGCGGGGATTCGTCCGAGATGAGTGCGGGCTTTAGTCTGTTGTTGTTCGTGGTCGCGCTCGGGGCCAGCGCGCTGGGCGGCATGCTCGGGATGGCCAGCGGGATCTTCATCGTCCCCATCCTCATCATGTTCTGCGGCGTCGAGATCCACACCGCGATCGCCGCCAGCATCGTCTCCGTGGTCGCCTGTTCCTGCGGCAGCGCCGCGCCATTCCTCCGGGCCGGCCTGACCAACATCCGGCTCGCGGTCGTTCTGGAAACGGCCACCACGCTCGGCGCCCTGACCGGTGTTTTTCTCGTCGGGATCGTTCCCGTCCCGTGCCTCTATTTCCTCTTCGCTGTGGTGCTGGTCGTTTCGGCCAGGCAGATGTCGGCCCGGCGGGGGGAGTCCGTCGGCGCGGTGGCGACCCCACCCGGGCGGKGGTCGGCCGCCCTGCGATTGGATTCGAGCTACCCCGACCGCACACTCGGTCGGGACGTGCCTTACGGCGTGTACCGCGTCCCGCTGGGCATGGCCTTGATGTATGGGGCCGGGCTGATCTCCGCGTTGCTGGGGATTGGCAGCGGCGTCCTCAAGATCCCCGCGATGGACACGGCCCTCCGGCTCCCCATCAAGGTCTCGACCGCGACGTCGAATTTCATGATCGGGGTCACGGCGGCCGCGAGCGGCGGGGCGTACTTCCTGCGGGGCGACATCGTGCCGGCGGTCGCGGGTCCGGTCGCCCTCGGGTCCGTCGTGGGCTCCCTACTCGGGGCCCGGGTCCTGATGGCCGTGTCCAACGATCGGCTCCGGGTGTTCTTCGTGGCGGCCCTCGTCGTGTTGGCCGTTCAGATGCTGCTGAGCGCGTTCGGGATCAACCTGCTATGAGCACCGATGTGAACGAGGTTCGCCACCTGGAACGCCTCCTGGCAGGGTTGCTCCACTACGGCACCTGGCTGGCCTCGACCGTGACGGCCGCGGGCACGGTCCTCATGCTGGCCGAGCAACACGGGAGCGTCCGGACCCCGGCGTCCGGCACCGGCGTCGTGACCGCGGGCATTGCCCTCTTCATTCTGCTCCCGGTCGCCCGCGTGCTGGTGATGCTGGGGTTCTTCCTCCGCGCCCGCGACTACCGGCTCGCCGCGATCGCGGGCTTTGTGTTCGCGATCATCCTCCTGGGGTGCGCGCTCGGGATGTTTTTCTCATCGGGCGGGGACGGGTTGCACTGAGCTTCGTCCCCGACGAGGTCTTTGCTCCGACTTGCCACGAAGAGACTTGTTCTCCCGTGAACCGTACACCAGCACTTCTGACCCGGCGGTGTCGCGCCCGACATACATCCCGCCCTTGTCTTTCTTGAAATCGAGTCGCATCGCTCGACCGTCAACCTGTGGTAACACCCAAAACTTTCTCACTCGCTCTCAGGCCACATAAACTGAATCCCTCCTCGCTGAACGATCCGATGGTCAAAGTATTCAAGCTCCCATTCGACATCTTCCCACGGGCAAGCGAGAACGAAATGATCGGGAAGGCTCGGCATCGCGAGTGCCGGGCTGGTGAAGCGAACCGCGAGCAGATCGCCCTCTACGGGTTCCAGCAAGTGCAGGCTATCGGGGTGGGCGAACCACTTTCCGGTGTACGCCGGTGGGAAATGAATGCTCTCGATCACGTAGCCCGGTTGCTCGTCGATCATGAACCGCATCCCGAAGTGCTTCGCTTGCCACGCTGCGGCAAGCGGGTCAGAGTAGAAATACCGCGTCATACCGCCAGATCCGTTTCTCCTCTTGCCCTAGCGATGGCGGCTTCGGCTTGGACAATCCAATTAAAGTCGTGATACGGTTCCCCAACCATACTTTTTGCGTGCATCGTCATCCGCTCCAACGCCTCCAGCAACTCCTCCCGCTGCTCAGCAAGCTGCCGTGGCGTGAGGCCTGTCTCCGATGCGACTGTTCCGGCTTCGGCCATAAGGTGGGCGTTGGCTTCGCCCTGCTCAGGATGCCCCGCTTGCTCATGGATTTCGGCAAGGAATTGTGTGCATCGGCAATTCTGCTCGTCGAACCAGACCGCGCTGATAACCCGCTTCTTGTATCCCGCTGGAACGAGGGTGCCCGTCCCATCGTTTTCAAGAGCATCGAAGTAGAGCGCCTTCCACTCTCCCGGCGTGTGTTTCGTCTCTTTCGTCATGGTACTTCCTTCCTTGGTTGTGAGTCAGGCAGGTTACTGGAAAGGCAGGTCATACAGCCAACTCGAACTGCGGTGCGGTCTCTGGTTCACTCCACTGGGTCGCCATTGCATTTGCAATTCCCGTGAAGAATCTCGATCGCTCGGCCCAGCGAGCGGATCCGGGGCTTGCGTTATGAACCTTCGCCCACTTGCGACGCTCTGCAGTTGACAATGATCGGTATTCGGTTTCGAGTTCGGGTGTGGTGCGTTGCAGTGGCGGGAGATTTTCCAGCCAAAGGCAAGTACGCTTTGTTTCCCGGTGACCGAAATGGTAGGGTTGGATTGACTGAGCGAACTCGCGGTAATTTGCGATGCGCTTTTTCGCATGTTCATGCATCACCGGGTTTTCAATCGCCTTCCGCTTGATGGGGGCATTCCACAACATGCTGAATAACTCCGCACCTTCGTCGAGCTTTCGCCACATGAAGGAAAGTCGTTCGTCGCGAGTCATGGATTTGTAGGCATCTATTTCCGCTAGACTGTAATGCTCCGCCGTCAATTTCGTAGGCGGCTCACTCAGCCAACGCACGCCGCTGTTGCAGAGCCGCGTGCAGGGTGGATGAGCAACCATGAGTAGGTCCCACCCGTCGTTCAGGATGTCGCGGACATCGCCCCGGATGTGGCGGTTCGAGCCCTTCTCATCCGGCAGCAGGTCGCAGCTCCATGCGTCATGCCCTTGGGCAAGGAATGCATCCCGCACCGTTCCGGAGAACTCGCAGGCGACCAAAACTCTGAGAGATTGGGTCATACTGCCTCCCGATGTGTTTCTTGGAACCGCATCTCTGCTCTGATGTACTCCGCAAGGATTTCCAGAATCGTCTTCTCGTTGTCGTCATCTGAAAAGTGAATCCCTGCAAAGTCTCCCGTTGTGACGCCGAGCTGTTCCTGGATGTGGGCGAGTGCATGCTGCATCGCGTCGAACGCAAGGCCTTCAGCTAATGCCTGCCGTACTTCCGCTTCGATAGCGGCTTTCTGCTCATTCGCAGTAGGCCCACCGTCCTCTTCATCGAGAATAAAGTCGTAGACATATGTTGCATTGTCGAAGTCGGGCTCGCCGTTCAGAAAGGTGGGGCAGCCGATCACGTCGCCATTTTCAAGCCAGTAGGTGTAACCGTCCGCTTCGCGTCGATATGTTCGCGTTGGCCTATTTGCTTCAGATGCTTGCGTTTCAGGTGTAGTTGTGGTTGTGTTGGACATAATCTCTGACTCCGTTCAGTTAGAGGTTTAGGGTGGGGTGTGGCTTCCGACCGCACCCCACCTGTGTAGCGCATTTTCGCTTGCGGCTCAAGCGCTTTCTTCACTTCTCCGCCGGTGTAAACACGATCCGCCCATCGACGGGATTCGCGTGAAGCTGGGCGTTGAAACCGCCGTTCGAGGTGGCCCATGCCACGCCGATCTGGAGCCATTCGGTTTTACCCTCGCCGTACTCCCGAACCGCGTTTGCGATGTGGGTGGGCTTTCGCTTGGCGTCGGTCATAATTGTTCCTCTGTGCTGCTGATGTGGTTATTCAGGCCGTGGACGATCCGCTTGGCGTCGGCCTCTGCCCGTTCGGCCTGCTCCCAGAAGTGGATGCGGGTCAGTACCCGGCCGCGGGCATCGCAGATGTCGATCGTCTCGTCACAGCCGTCCGTTCCTCGGCTGTAGGTGTATGGCCCTTCGGCGGCCTGTTGCGTGGTCATGGTGGTCTCCTCTCGTGGTTTCTGAAGGTATGGTCTGCACTTCGCAGCCATACCTTCTGCCACGTGGCGAACGCAGGGGTGAGTCGGAAAGCCCCAGAGCGGCGGGAGGGGGGTCACCCGGTCTGCACGGAGCGCCAGCGAAGGAAGACCGGGGATACCCGCCGCGGAGCCGCAGGGGAGCGAAGCG
>BFBZ01001715.1_pt1 | contig 13736 bp, 15 predicted proteins | sample 1888401 | NCBI WGS metagenome assembly BFBZ01 (sample SAMD00112614, study PRJDB3348) | symbiont metagenome | host: Chara braunii | reverse complement strand
GGTCGTCCGGCCGTGTTCTTCCCGGAGGGCGAGCTCTTCGGCGATGAGTTCCAGGGCGGCGTCGGGGTGGTGCCAGAGTTCGGGGTGCCGCTCGAGATAGGCTTCGGTGAGCGGGGCGCGCCCGGCCCGCCAGTCGGCGATCATTTCGTCGGCGAGTTGTGCGATGAGCGCGGAGATGTCGAGTTTCGTGATGTGGCTCGTCATGCGCCCGGCACCGGCTCGGGGACGGCCAGCACCGACAGCTCGCCGCCGGCCACTTCACGAAACAACCGGCGAAGGATGCGGCGGACGCTCCCTTCATGCAGCCCGGTGCGGGCTGCTACTTCGGCGAGCGGCAGACCGTCGCGACGCAGCCGCAACACCTCACGGTGTTCGGGCGGGCAGAGTTCGAGCAACCGGTCCCACAGCTCGCGGGCGCGGGCCACCTGGCTGGGGGTCGAGTGGCGGGCCGTCGGCACGTCGCCCAGGGCGGCGTCGCCGGCGCGTTCGGCGGGTCGGGAGTGCGTCCGCGCTCGCGTCGCCAGGCGCCGGCGGGCGATCACGGCGAGCGTCGCCCGGAGTTCCGGTTCGCTGCCCACCTGCCAGCCCTCACCGGCACGGCGGACGACCTGCGCCCAAACGGATTGCGCCACGTCCGCGGAATCGAATTTCGTGCGCAGGTGCGGTGAGAGGCGGCGGCGCACCACGGCCCGCACGTAAGCGGAGTACGCGGTGTAGAGCTCGTCCGCCGCGGCGGTCTCGCCCCGGGCCAACCGGGCGAGGACCCCGTCGATGTCGGTGCCGCTCATCCGTCCCCCTCCGTCCCCGCGGTCGGCAGGTGCGCGACGGGCGCCGCGGCCCGGCTCCGCGCACGCTGCACGAACTGTCTCCCGCCGCCCGCCAGTAAGGCGCCCGCAACGAGCCAGACGTACCCGCACTCCTCGGATTCGGTGGGCCAATCGGGCGCCAGATCGGCGAGGTGTTCAAAGAACGCCTGCGCCGCAGCGTCGAGGGCGTGAAAGTTCGTGGGCAGAGCGGCCGCGATCGGCACTCCCGCGAGCGGAATAGAAAACACGTCGCGCCACGAGGTCGCGATCGCGTCGAGTGAGGGCACGGGCGGAAGGAGGTCTCGGAATTCGCCGCCACCGGACGGGCCGTCCGGCGGCGCCCCGCACGCGATGGTATCGCCCCGCGCCGGATCGTACTCGTGAATCAATGCGTCTGGGGCGTTTTGGAGGACCGTGGTGACCGGGCGGGCCTCTTCGGCCGCCCGAGCGCCGGGAGCCGCTCTCTGTCCCGCGGCCGGCGTGATGCGAATCGAATATTTGGACTCACTGTCAAAGTGGCTTTGGGTGCTTGAAGAAGGCGGCGGCGCCGGCGCGGCCAGGGTCGCGACGCTGGCGAGAATGTTGCGCACCAGCCCGTCCAGCCGCTGTTCGAGCTGGTGCATGTCCGGATCGTTCATGAGCCGGCCCAAGAACGATCCGGAACCGTCGTTGACCCAGAAGCCGTGGTTGGGGTTGGCAGCAAGCGAGGAGTTGCCCGCGGCTTGTAAGGCGCGGACAACGTTCGCGGCATCGGAAGCGAATCCGGTCCCCGCTGCGCCGGGCACGTTGGGTTCCGCTCGGGACGCCGCATCGTGTGCCAGGTACCTGGCAACCAGCGCTTCGGCCGCGGGGTGCGATTCCAGCACCGCCGCGAGTATGGGCGCGTCCGCGAGACCGCTCGGTAAGCGGCGGCCCTCCAGGCATTCGAGCTGGAGGCGATGGGACGTGAGGCATCTCGCGCTCATTGGCAACCTGCCCCAATTCCTGCAAATCAGCGATTCCGTGCCGCGTGCGATGGGACAGTAAATCAGATATCGGGCATCATCGCAACGTGATTTTTACCGGTGCGCGGGTCGGTAACCGGGCCCGAAGCACGCGACACATGCAGTGTTGGCCCGTTTCATCTTCGTGGCGGATCAGAAACACAGTGTGGCTGGCGCAGCGCGTCTCGCAGATGAGGTTCCGTATCATAGTATTTTCCAGACGTCTCACGCGATGGGACGCGGTCTGAGGCGGAAGCCGGCAAGGCGCGGGGCAATTATTGGTCTGTGACAGCCTGAATCCGCCGGCAGTATTCCATCTCCCGGTCGGGCGAGGCTTCGGCCGAGCCAGCGATGCGGCATGGTAGTCGTGATCGGGAGAGCGAAGGTGTTACCCCCGTAACACCGCTCCGACCACCGATCGGATATTGTGGACCGGTCGATGTTGTGAAGGTGTTACCCCCGTAACACCCTCCGTTCCGGCCGGAGAGCTTCGCGGTCCAAGATAATGGGGCCCCAACGGTGGGCGTGTATTTGGCAGCGGCCCGCGCGAAGTCTCGTATTTTCACTCTGCACGAACGATGCCGAAACACTCTCCCTTTACTCTGCTCTGTGGCCGACTGGCCCAACTGGCCGCACCGGCCCGAGCGGACCTGCACGTTCACTCCACCCTGAGCGACGGAGAATACACGCCCACGCAGGTCGTTGGGGAAGCGCGGCGGGCCGGACTGCGCGCGGTCGCGGTTACGGACCACGATACGCTCGCCGGCGTCGCCGAGGCACGGGCCGCGGCCGGGAACGACATTGAGGTCGTTCCCGGAGTCGAAATTAGCACCACGTTTGCCGGCCGCGAATTCCACCTGCTCGGTTATTTCGTCCGCACGAACGCAGACGAACTGAACGCGACGCTCGCGGCCGTCTGCGCCGCCCGGTGCGAGCGGTTCAGTGACTTCGTCGCGCGCCTGCGCGAAACCGGGCTGACTCTGCCGGATGAGCCGGTACACGCGTCCGTTGCGGCGACCGTGAGCCCGGGACGGCGGCACGTAGCGGCGCTCCTCGTGGCGTGCGGCCACGCGCGCACGCGGACCGAGGCGTTCCACCGCCTGTTGAACCCGCTCGCCGGGAAAGTGCGTCACAAGATCCTCGTGCCGATCGAGGAGGCGATCCGACTCGTTCACACGGCTGATGGCATCGCTTCGCTCGCGCACCCGCCCGGCGACCTGACCGACGATCAGTTCGAGGCCCTCCGTGCTGCCGGGCTGGACGCCGTGGAGGCGGTCTACCCGTGGGGGCGGAACGCGCCGACGGCGCGGTTCCGGGCGACCGCGGCGCGGTTGGGGCTGGCGGTCAGCGGCGGGAGCGACTGCCACGGCCCGGACCCCGCGCACCGGCGCATCGGCTCCTGTGCGATCACATCCGACGAGTTCGCGGCGCTCCGGGATCGTGCCGCTTGCGCCGCTCGCTGAACCGCTTCCCGATCTTCCTCCGCTGTCAGTTGTTCGCGTCGCGCCTGCGCCGGCCCCGGGGCCGTGTGTCTTGTTCCGGCGTTTCCGCTGGCTCGAAGGGCGTTCGCGGGCAAAGGTACTGGTGCCCCGCAGCACGGACTGGGGACGGGCCTCGGCCCCGCCAAGGGGTAGCACCGCACGGATTCGCGCCGATGAGACGCCTCTCGATAACCGCCCTCTTGGCGGTGCCATTTCTCTGCTTCAGCGGGACCGCGAAAGTCGCGGCCAGTCCGCCCGGGTACGAAGAGTTCGGGCTCTTCGGCCACGCGTTCCGAATGTTCCCTCACATGCACCAGCACGGGCCGCTGTACAACTACGGCCCGTACTACGGGTATTACCCGTTCTACCCGTATGGGCCTTGGGACGCGTACCTGCGGTACGACCCGTACTTCTATGGCGATCCGTATGCCAACTGGCGCGCCCCATCCGAAGCCCAAACGCGCACCCCGCAGTTCGGCTCCAAGCTCGGATCGGGCGGGTTCTGGCACGCGTCGTGGCTCCACGGCGGTTGGTTCCGTGGCCACACATGGCTGAGCCATTCGCATTCGCTGTTCCACAAGGGCGGATGCACTTCGTGCGGTGGCGGAGTGGCTCAGGCCACATCGGTTGCGCCGACCGGTGACCCTGCGGTGCGCTACTCCGGCTTCGGGAGCCCGGCCCAGTCGGCCGTCTTCTATTCCGCAACGCCGACTCTCAACCCGGTGCTGGACCTCGTGCCCACCGCGGGCAAGAAGTAACACACGCTCGGACCTCGGATGCCTCTAGGAGTCTCAAGGTGAGGCTCCTGCTCCGATACTCGGACCGACCCCAGACCACTCGGTGCGCTCGCTCGGAAGCGCGCCGAGACCCCGTGTTCGCGGTTCACGCGCGAGCACGATCCCCAAGGATGAGGACCACCCCGATGAAATTGCTCCGCTATGCCATCATCACGGTCGCTGTTCTGGCGGTCGGTTCCCCCACCGTGTTCGCTGGCCCTCCCGCCGGTTGCTCCACATGCGGCGACGGCGGCTATGGTGGCCACGGTTTCGGCCACGGTGGTTTCAAGAGCGGCGGGCACACGCCCCCGCCGCCCACGAGCCTCTTCGCGGGGCTCCAGTTCCACAAGCAGAAGCTCCCGGTGTTCCAGGCCGCTCCCTGGTACAACTACTGGCCGTACGACGGCCACTTCCTCACCCCGGCTCCGGTCGGCGGCCCGTTCTACGGCCCGCCGATGACCGGTAACTTCCCGGTCAACCCGTACTTCCCCGGGCCGGTGGGCCCGGCCGGGTACGCCCCGATTCCGGGCGGTGCGGCGCCGGGCGTCATGCCGGGCGGGCGCTGATCTCAAATTTCGCCTCCGAAACGCACACCGCCGCCCGCACCGGTTGTCCGGTGCGGGCGGCGGTGTGCGTTTATTCCAACGAATCGTCCGCGCGTTCGCGCTGGCATCGGCTCCGGGACGAGTTACGATGAATGGGGCGGTCGGGAGATCTCCTGACCGCCCCATTTATCGTCCCAGGCACCGCACATCTATATCTTGTGAGGCGACTGATATGACAGAGGGCCACTTCGGAGAACTCGTTCCCGTGGGGGGCGGCGACGCGATCCCACTTGTGAGCGAGGTCATGACTATCGGCCGGCGCGAATCTTGCGACATCTGTCTGAAATTCCAAAACATTTCCGGCACGCACTGCGAACTCGCCCTGAAGAACGGCATCTGGCACCTCCGCGACCTGAACAGCACCAACGGCGTGAAGGTGAATGGTGAACGCACCCTCCGCCGCCCCCTGCGGCCGGGGGACGAGATCGGCATCGCTGGCCGGAAGTACATCATCCAGTACCAGCTCGCAAGCGGCGTCCGGGTCGAAGACATCTTTTCGGAGGAAGAGGAGAACGTGTTCGGTCAGTCGCTCATGGAAAAGGCCGGACTGGAAAAGCCGAAGCGTCCACCCGAAGGCGGGCGACGGTAATCGATTTCCGTTGCGGCCGGCGTGGACCCACGCCGGCCGGAATCGTCACGGGTGAGATCGGAAACTGAAACTGCTACACCGTCCGCACTTCAAGATGCTTTACCCCGGCTTTCATCCGGGATTCGCAACTCGGTATCCGGCAAGCTCTACGTCTTCCCCAGCACCAGATCGATGAGCCAGCACCCGCGGGTGTGAGTTCGATCGCTGTAGCGGCAGTGGTTCAGGACGCGCTCGTTTTCGCACCCGGCGTCCTGGAGCGCGTCCGCGAGGTCCGGCATTGAGCCGAAATCACGCGCGGCGTACATCTTCCGCGCCAGCGCCACGACGGTGCCGGTGCGCCAGACCGGGTCGAGCGCGATCGGATAGACCGGGTTGCCGAAGATGTCCCGGAGGAGTTCGGCCTGGGCGGCGCGTTCGGCGGCTTCGATCCGGTCGCCGGTTTCACGCATCCGGGCTTCGTCTCGGATGTCGGCGGTATCGTACCCGCGGAGCGCTCCACAGCAATCGGTCGCCGCGCTCGCGACGGGACCAAAACAGTCCGTGACCGCTTGCGCGGCGAACATGGACGCGAACAGCCGCACGCGGTCCGCCTCGGACGTTCTGTGCGCGGATTCGTTGCCGCCCGCGATTCGTGCCTGGGCGGCGCACGCGTCGGCCGCGGCGCGCTCCCCGTCGGCGTATTCCTTCATGGTCAACTCGCCGTCGAGGAACCGCTCGAACACGTCGAGCGCGTGGTGCGAGCGATCGTCGGTGAGCAGGTGCGCCACCCGCCGACAGCAGGCGGACGCGAACAATCGGAACTTCCGCCCGCGCTCCTTGCCGCGTAAGAGCGCACACATGGGGCGCGGGTCGGTGCAGGTGAACCACGCCGCTTCCGCTTCCGCTTCGGTGCTCACGGTGATTCCTCTGAGGTGACGCCTGAACCGAACGGTCACGTCTTCCCGAGGAACTAACTCTAGCACCCAACACTCGCAGATGTGCGGTCTGTCGCCACGGCTTTTGTAGGTCGCGGTCGAGGAGGCTTTGCGACGAGGCCCGACGGCGGATCAGCCATGCGGTTCGGTGCAAGCGAGATTTGCGTAGCGGAGAGCCGTCGGGCCTCGTCGCAAAGCCTCCTCGACCGCGACCTACTTCCGATCATGCCTTCCCCAACACGAGATCGACGACCCAGCACCCGCGGGCGTGCGGGCTGTCTCCGCGGCAGTGGCTCAGCACATTGTCGTTGTCGCAGCCGGCGTCTTGAAGCGCGTCCGCGAGGATCGGCATTCGGTCGAACGCGCGCTCGTCGTAGATGCCGCGGGCGAGCGCGAGTACGTCCGACGTGAGCCACGCGGGATCGAGTGAGATTGGGCGGAAGGGGTTGGGAATGATCTCGTGGAACAATTTTAATTGCAACGCCCCGGCTGCGAGGCGAACAGGATCGCAGCTTGGTAGCGACGTATCGACTGTGGAAGCCATGAGCTTAAACCACCGCGGTAGGTAAGCTGTAGCGAGTTGCTCCTCTGCGGTGTTCATAACAATTTGAGCGATTCCAATGGTAACCGCGGTTCCCTCCCGGAACACCCGCTCCGCGATGGCATGCGCTTCGTGAAGTCGCACGAGATCTGGGTGATCGGCGAATTGCTCGATGGCCTCCACGACCGCCCAAAGGTTCTCCGGAATCGTCGCCCTCACAGCTCGCAGCGCTGCAATAACGAGGAGACGAACCTTTCGCTCTTCTTGAGCGGTGGGAGTCCGCTCGGGGGCGCCAAAGTAACACACCAATCGCCACAAGTCGGAGCAGGCGACCCAGCTTTCGGCGTCGAATGTTGGCGTCACCCACTGCTCGCAACTGATCATTGCTTCMCCCCAGCCGGTTCATCTTCACCGCCCCTCCCACAATCGTCGCCACGGCGCGGCCCGTAACTGTGGTGCCGTGGAATGGCGTGTTGCGGCTCTTCGACTTCGACGCGGTCTTGTCGATCGTCCACTTCGCCTTGGGGTCGATTACGGTCACGTCGCCGGGCTTGCCCGGTTGCAGTGTGCCGCGGTCAATGCCCAGGACGGCCGCCGGGTTGCACGTCATCTTCGCCAGCATTCGCGGCCAGGTGAGATGGCCTGGCTCAATCAGGTGCGTGACGCACAGCGGAAGGAACGTTTCCAAACCCAAGATGCCGTTCGGCGCCTGATCGAGTTCGCGTTCCTTCTTCTCTGGTGCGTGGGGAGCGTGGTCGGTTGCCAGTACCGTGAGCGTGTCGTCTTTAAGTCCCTCGAGGATGGCTAGCCGGTCCTCTTCTGTCCGGAGCGGCGGCGACATTTTGAAGTTGCTGTCGAACGACCGGAGCGTTTCATCGGTCAGGATGAAGTGGTGCGGGCACGCCTCGCCGCTGATCCAGAACGACGGCTTCCCGGCCTTCTTGAGTGCCTCCGCCTTCTTGCGCCCCTGGCGGATGAGATCGACGCCGCCCGCGGTCGAGACGTGGAGGATGTGAACCTTCCCGCCGGTCAGTTCCGCGAGAACGATGTCGCGGTAGATCATGATGTCTTCGGCCACGCCCGGCATCCCGCGGAGACCGAGCTGCATGCTCACGAAGCCCTCGTTCATCACGCCGCCCTGCGTGAGTTCGAGGATCTCGGCGTGAACCAGCACCGCCTTGTCGAACATCTTGCAGTATTCGAGAGCCCGGCGCATGATCTCGGCCGAGTACACTGGCGCGCCGTCGTCTGTGAACGCGACCGCTCCGCCCTCGGCCAGGCCGCCGAGTTCGGCCAGCTCCTTGCCGTCGCGGTTTTTGGTCACCGCCCCAATCGGGAAGACGTTGCAGAAGCCGGCACGTTCCGCCTGGTGGATCACGAACTCGACGGCCATGCGCGTGTCGAGTGCCGGCTCGGTGTTCGGCATGCACGCGACCGACGTGACGCCGCCGGCCACGGCGGCTTCCGTCCCGGTGGCGATGGTCTCGTCCTCCTCGCGGCCGGGCTCGCGCAGGTGGACGTGCATATCGATGAGCCCCGGCGAGACGATCAGCCCGGTGCAGTCGAGCGTCTTCACGTCGCCGGTGACCCACGAGGGGCGGGCGCCACAGCCGGCGATGCGGCCGTCGGCCAGCCACAGGTCGGTGACCTGGTCGAAGTCGCGGGACGGGTCGATGACGCGGCCGTTACGGAGCAGGAGCGGGAGCGGCATGGCGGTTGTGATCCTAGAGAGGGGCAGCGCGGGCGGGGGATCGGGCGGGGGGTATCGGTGCCGTGTTTGTGGAGGAAGCGGAGCCCCGCGCGCATCTCGCTGCGCACCCCCGAAGCGACGTACTTCATCCACGCGGGGCCGGGCTCGCCACGGACCCAGGCGAGCAGCGCGAGGGCGTACCCGAACATCGGGCCGGTCATGTACTCCGGCTTCCGCAGGTCGGTGCCCGGCCAGAGGGTGCAGTTCCCGTCCCAGTGCCGCGGGACGTTCGCCAGGAAGATGCCCATCCCCTTGAACACGACGGTCAAGTCGGTGAGCAGTTCGTTGTCGTACACATCGGACATGATGCGATCTTCGCCGAGCAACCGCTGGTGGGCCAGTTCGTGGGCGAGCGTCCCGACCAGGCTCATCGGGTTCGCCAGTTCGTCCTCGTTTAAGCGAATCACGTCCCCCGCGTACCACCCGGCCGCCTGGGTTGGCACGGCTTCGCCGCCGTCGTTGACGAGGAACAGTGGGTCGCGCGACGGGCGGAAGAACTCCAGCCGAAGCAGTCCCTGCTCGACGCCCATGTAGTCGCACACACGGTCGAACAGCGCGAATACGGAATCCCGCGAGCCGTCGTACGGGTCGGGGAAGAACTCGGGCGTCGGCAGGATCACCGCTCCGCCGTACAGATCGTCGGCCCCGAACTCGTCGCGCAGCCAGGCGAGGCGCTCTTCGATCCAGCGTTTCCCCTGCGGGTCGAGCGGGCATTCGGAGCCGAACAGCCAGCCGAACATGGCTCACCTCTTGGCTGCTGGGCGCGAAGAAACGCCGGCGGCCACGACCGTGCGGCCCCCGGCGTCGCGTGTGTGGCCTGCGTACCGCTTAGCGGTTGCGGAGCCGGGAGAACAGACCACGGGAGGTGGTGGTCGTGGTGGCCGGCGCGGCCGGTTGCGTGCCGCCGACTTGCACGATCGTGCCGTCGGTCGTGGTGTAGGTGCCCGGGGGCAGGTTGCCGCTGGCCTGAACCACTCCGCCCGTCATCGGGGTCGTCATCATCGCGCCCGACTTGGCGCCCGGCATCGCTTGCGGCGGGGCCACCGGCGGCATCGGGGTGGCGGCCGGCACCGGAGTGCCGCCCGTCGCCGGGGCCGTCATCACCGGGGACGAATAGGACATCGTACCGGTGTTGCGGTTGCGCAGGCGCCCGAACAGCCCGCGGCGGGCGGTGGTGGTCTGGGTGGTCGGCGCGTACCCGGTAACCGGCGAGGCCGTCGTGACGACCGGCGAAGGCGTCGGGGGCGTGGTGGCCGGTTGATCTTCGGCGACGCCAACCGCGGCGGACAGGGCAACCGCGGCGACCGCGAACAGGAACCGCTTCATGATGCTTCCTCCTGAAACAACTGACTCCCAGCCGCCAGCCGGCCGGGCAATCAGGCTGGGCTAATGTAGCGATCGTGCGGGAGTGCGGAAACCTTCTCACCAGAAGCGGCACGCCGGTTGCGTGGGATAGGTAATTGGCGTCCTGCTGCGCGTCCGCGTGCGCGGCTCCGGTTCCGTGCGCCGCCGGAGACACCCGAAAATGAATCCCGCCGTTCCCGGCCCGCCCGTCGCATATCCGCCGGGTCACATCGCGACACCCGCCGCGCCCGTCATCGTTCACCCTCTTGCGGGGTGCCGTGGGTGCGAGCGGTCCCGTATCCCGGATCGGATTAGCGAGAAAGAAACGAGCCCGCAGACGGTTCCGTTTCCGGTCAGGCCGGAAACGCTGCCCTTCAACCCGATGTCGTGTGATCGAAGCTGTATTCTCGCGAGCCGTTACGCCGCCTTGCTCAATTCGCTCAGTACGGCCATTCGCACCGCGAGCCCGTTCGTCACCTGATCGAGGATCGCGGAGTTCGGGCCGTCGGCCACCTCCGGGGTGATCTCGACGCCCCGGTTGATCGGTCCCGGTGCCAGCAGCAGCACGTTCGGTTTCGCTTTTTTCATCCGCTCGCCGTCCACGCCGAACAGCAACCGGTACTCGCGGATGGACGGGAACAGCCCGCTCCGCTGCCGCTCGAACTGCACGCGCAAGAGGTTCAGCACGTCGCAGCGCGGGAGCACGTCGTCGAGCTTGTCCGCGACCTCCGCGCCCAACCGGGTCACGTCCGCCGGTACGAGCGTGGTGGGGCCGCACACGATCACCTTCGCGCCCAGTGTGGTTAGCGCGTGGATGTTGCTCCGCGCCACGCGGCTGTGCGCGATATCGCCGACCAGTCCGACCGTCAGCCCGGCCACGCGGCCGAGCTTGGTGCGGATGGTGAGGATGTCGAGGAGCGCCTGGGTGGGGTGCTCGTGCGCGCCGTCGCCCGCGTTCACGACGCGGACGTGCGGCTTCAGGTGCTTGGCGAGCATGTGCGGCGCGCCCGGCGACGAGTGCCGCACGACCACCATGTCGATGCCCATCGCCTCGATGTTCTTGGCGGTGTCGATGAACGTCTCGCCCTTGGCGGTACTCGACCCGCTGGGCGAGAAGTCGAGGACGTCCGCGCCGAGCCGCCGGGCGGCCAGCCCGAAGCTCATCCGGGTCCGGGTGGACGGCTCGTAGAACAGATTGACGACCACCTTGTTCTTGAGCACGTCGCGCTTGGGCACGGTGCCCACGCCGACGCCCGCGAACGTTTCCGCCGCGTCCAGCAGGCGCGTGAGCCCCGCCGCCGACAGCCCTTCCAGCCCGAGCAAATGACGCATGTGCCCCTCCGACCGCCAGACTTCGCCTCTGTCCCGCCTGATGCGCACACCGATCGCGTCGGTTTGAGCCGCCGCCGACCGCTCCGAAGGAGAGCGTCAGACACGAACGTGAGCGCAACGTGAGGACGGTGTGAACCACCTTACCGAAGGACCGCCCCGGGGGCGAGTAGGCGGGCTCACGCTCTCGGGGCCGTATCGGGGCCGAAGTGCTCCATCATGATATCGTACAGCGCGAACTCGCTCGGGACGGTGAGCGTGCCGACGATGATCATCCGTCGGCGGCCGTCGATCGACCGTATCAGCCGGTACCCGCCCGGCTTCGCCTTCCCGAGGTACTCGCGGTTGGTGGCCCGCGCGTAGACGCGGCCCCGGTACGCGAACACTTCCGATCCTTTCGCCCGTCCGAACTGCTTGGCCCCGATCCGCACCGAAAACGCCAGCGCGGTCTCGTCGGTGGGCACCTCGACCCGGGTGTCGTAGAAACTGTGCGAGTCCAACACGAACTGGGTGAACGGGTCGCCGGGCGTGTAGCTGTGAACCTGCCACGCCCCGATGTACTCCAGTGTGATTTCGCCGCCGCGCAGGATCAACGTGTTCTCGGCGCGGCCGATCTCGCCGGCCCGCTCCACCACCTCAATTTCCTTCCCGTTGAACGCGGTGAAGCCGGCGACCACCAGCCGATCGAACGCGGTCCCCGGCGCCCGCAGGGCCGGTGCCTTCGTCACGCACCGAACCTCGTGCTGGCTGACCTTGCGCCACAATTCTTTTTCGCCGACCACGCGGAACACGTCCCCGACGTTGAGTTCCTTCACGGTCATACAGGTGCTCCCGAATCGGACGGTTTGTGGTCGATGCTATCCGGTCCGACGACGAGTGAGCAAGCGGTTTCGCCGGGTGGGGCGAACGGCCGACCCGAGTCAACTCACGTTGTTTTCTCGCTCGCAACCTGTTGACATGAGGTCCGGGGCGTTCTCGTCACGAGTTCGGTGTGCACCTTTTGGCGCCATCTGTGATGGGCCCTGAGTTGGGGTAGCGGCGTGGACCTGTTCGATGACCTGCGGGACGAGAACCGACTGAAAGCGCGCCCGCTGGCGGCGCGGATGCGGCCCCGCACGCTGGACGAGTACGTCGGGCAGTCGCACTTCCTCGGGCCCGGCAAGTTGCTCCGCCGGATGCTCCTCGCGGACCGGCTCAATTCGCTGATCTTCTACGGACCGCCGGGGTGTGGAAAAACGGCGCTCGCGCACGTGATCGCCAACCACACGAAAAGCCGGTTCAAGCCGCTGAACGCGGTCGCGGCCGGCATCAAGGAGGTCCGCGAACTGCTCGCCGAGGCCCGCGGCCACCTCGAAGAACTCGGCGAGCGCACGATCCTCTTCCTCGACGAGATCCACCGCTTCAACCGCGCGCAGCAGGACGTGCTCCTCCCCGATGTGGAGGACGGCGTCATCATCCTCGTCGGCGCGACGACGCAGAACCCGTTTTTCGCGATCAACACGCCGCTCCTGTCGCGGAGTCAGATCTTCCGCTTCGAGCCGTTGAGCCGGGACGACGTCCGCACGCTCATCACACGCGCCTTGACCGATACGGAACGCGGGCTCGGCAATCAGCACGTCTCGATAACCGACGACGCGATGGCGTTCCTGGTGGAAGCGTGCGACGGCGACGCCCGCCGCGCGCTGACCGCGCTGGAGATCGGGGTGAAGTCGGCGCTGGCGCCGGAGGCCGATCGACCGGCTCCCCAAGAACCCACCCCCGGCCCCTCCCTTCAGGGAGGGGAGCAAGACATCCAGAACCCCGATACCTTTGGAGCGTCCCAGGAGGCGAAGCGCACGTTCACCCCCTCCCTTCAGGGAGGGGGCCGGGGGGTGGGTTCTTCGCCCGGCGTCCTCTTCGACCTCGCGCTCGCGCAGGACTCCATTCAGCAGAAGGTGATCGAGTTCGACCCGACGGGCGACACGCACTACGACACGGCCTCGGCGTTCATCAAGAGCCTCCGGGGGAGCGATCCCGATGCCGCCGTGTACTGGATGGCGCGGATGCTCGAGGGCGGCGAGGACCCGCGGTTCATCGCCCGGCGGCTGGTGATCTTCGCCTCGGAGGACGTGGGCAACGCCGATCCGTTCGGCGTGGTTCTGGCTAACGCCACATGGGACGCGGTGGAAAAGGTCGGGTTGCCGGAGTGCCGCATCAACCTCGCGCACTGCGTCTGCTACCTCGCCACGGCCCAGAAGTCGAACGCGGCCTACATGGCGGGCGAATCGGCCGCGAAGGACGTGAAAGAGGGGCGCACGCTGCCGGTGCCGCTGCACTTGCGCGACAAGAACTATCGGGGGGCCAAGGAGACGTTCGGCCACGGCGTCGGGTACAAGTACGCGCACGACTTCGAGGGCGGCTGGGTCGATCAGGAGTACATCCCGACCGATGCGGAGTACTACCACCCCACCGACCGCGGCCACGAAGCGAAGATCAAAGCCCGACTGGACGAACTACGGAAGCGCAAGCAGAAGCCGGAAGGCCAGGGGTGACGGATCGCCCGCGCGGGCGCGATGAGGAAAGAATGCAGAAGGCGCCACAGATGAAGCAGAGAACGCAGATCAGAAAAAAATCATTTT
>BFBZ01001714.1_pt1 | contig 13743 bp, 9 predicted proteins | sample 1888401 | NCBI WGS metagenome assembly BFBZ01 (sample SAMD00112614, study PRJDB3348) | symbiont metagenome | host: Chara braunii | reverse complement strand
CTACATCGCAAGGCATGGCAGCATTGGTGGTGCAGGTGGTATACGCGTACAGGGTGGCGGTGCCTGCCGGCGTATTAGGAGGCTGCAGGGCAGGGTTGAGACAGCCCAGGCGGTTGATCAGGTAATCGCGCACAAAGTTTACGGTTGTATCCATGTAAGCAGTGTTGGTAGCCGAAGTGCCGGCGTATGGCACGTGGTCGGCACCGTACCAGGTATAAAAATTGTTGGTCACACCTACAGCCTGGGCCCTTGCGTATAGCATCCGGCTGCCATCGAGGTACATCAGGGGCACACCAGGGTTCACAACACCGCGGCTGTATTTCACGGTGCCATCGGCTGTGCCATGCATCGAGCATAAAGGCAGGTTGCCGGCCTCGAGCCAACCATAGCAGGCCAGGGCACCACAGAGGTTGATCACCCCTTTCACTTTTGTAGAGTAGCACTGGTTGCCGCTGCCGCCGTCTATGCCACCCAGGGCGGCCAGCGCGCTTGGGCTGATATACGGGTTGATCTTGCAGCTTTTGTCGAGGTAGGCCATGTGGAGGGCTGTGATGGCGCCTGCCGAGCTGCCGCCGATAAAGATATTGTTGGTGTCGATCTTGTAGTGATTGGTGGTCATGCGGTCTTTATAAAAGAAGCGAACCGCTGCTTTCATGTCCTGCACCGCCCTGAGCACAGCCGGGATAGCGTGTACGGAGTCAATAGGATAGAAGCCTAGACGGTAATTGATAGACGCACAAACGAAGCCTTTTTTGGCAAAACGCCCCGACAGGGTTGCCACATCCTGGTCGGTACTGCTGCCACCGATAAAGCTGCCGCCGTGCGCCCAGATGATCAGTGGCCGTGCATGTGCCGTATCGCCCGTAGCCTCATAAAAATCGAGCGTCAGTACCTGGTTAGTGCCATCGAACTTAACGTTCTGGCCATAAGTTACGTTGCTGGTAACCGTGTAAGTGGTATACACGTCGCTCGAGTAGCGCCCGGTGGCGCATGCCGTCTGCGCTGTTGATGCTGTGCCGAAGGCGACAGCTGCCAATAAAGAAAGGTATACTTTTTTCATGGGATTTGTTTTTAGTTATAGATGATGTTTGATTTGTTTTTTAATGGTTATGGGAAAATAACGCCCCTGTATTTGGTGGCATCCACCTGCGGGATGCTTGAGCCGTAAGTAGCATTAATGGCTTTGATGAATTCGTTGGCCAGCAGGGCCTGGCCTATCGGGTTGAGGTGTACGCCATCCAGTGAAAAAGCGCCGCCTTTCACAAACTGCGCATTCAGCGTGACGCCATCATACACGATGCCACCCCTGGTGGTATTCAGGAAAGCGTTCACATCTACAAAAGCCAGCCCTTTGGATTGCGCCACGGATTTGATCGTGGCGTTGTAGGCAGACACAGCGGTTTGGATATTCGAGATCTCCGTAACAGTAAGAATGTATTTGTTGGGGATCGGTGAGAGCGAACCCATGTAATGGCATTTGATGGAGTCGAGTGGCACATCGAGCAGTACCAGTTCATTGGCCTTCATTTTCCGGGAGCCTATCGGCGAAGCCGGATCGGCAATGATAAAAGCATTAGGCCCTGCCTGGAAATTGAAAATGCCACCTGTGGCGCCGTTCAGCTGCGCAGCCTGTGCAGCACTCAGGTTGAGGCCATTGTAAGGAATGGTGGTGAAGTAGGGCAGGGAGGTAATATCAGGAATATTGCCCACAACACCTTTGGCGCCGTTTGTGGTCATGGTGTTCACAATGGCATCGAAGCTCGCGTCGAAGCCCACGCCCGCAGGCCCTGCCGAAGGTGTGATGGCATCCGATGCGCCCCCGGCCAGGGCATAGGCCAGCACATCGTTATTGCCGATGAACAGCGAGAAAAAAGTAGGGTTCTGGGCGGCAGCGTCGGAGAGCATGGAAGCAGTGGCGGGATTGGGAGCCATGCGGGGAAAGAAAGGATTGTAGTTGCCGGCACCATTGGCAGGGTTGCCGTATCCAGGTGCTACCGCGGTAATGGCTTTGGCCCCCGGCACACCCATGTTATTGAATGGCCCTTCTGTGGCATACACGTTTGAGCTGAAAATGCTCACATCGCCGGAAGCCGCTACGGGTACCGGTACCAGCGAGGTGACGCCGAGGCAGTCTGTAGAATAACCAAGTTTGAAAGGTGCCGCGCCACCGCTGCCCACACCAATGGAGCTGGCCGGCACAAAAGGAATTTTAAAATCACCGCCGCCTACCAGTTTGAACTGGTCTGCCAGGAGCGTGGCATAGGATACTTTCTGGCCATTGTAATATAATGCGCCATCGGCATAGCCCGAAGTGATGGAATTGCCAATGGCCACGTAATGCGATACGTCGATGCTTCCCTTGCTTGGGTCTGGTGCAGTGAGCTTTGGCTTGCACGACAACAGGGCGCCGGTTGCCAGGGCCAGTAGGATATAAGTGGATAAATGCTTTTTCATGCTTGCAGTTTTTTAAAATTGATAGATGACTGACAGGCCGGGAACATAAATATATGTTTTGAAGGTGCCGCTTAAGTTCGTTTCGAGATTGGTGTCTTTGCGCTTGAGGCTCTCGAATGTAAAGGAAGCGTCTACGATAAAGTGCTTGTTGATGTTGTAGCCGAGGCCGCCGGTGAAATTGAGGCGCGAGGCATCAGGTACCTCTGGGGTCACATAGCCGTCTTTGATGGGTGTGATCAGGTAGCTCAGCCCCAATCGGGCTGCCAGCTGGTCGGTGATCTTGTACTGCCCGCCCAGCCTGAAAGAGAAGGTGTTCTGGTAGTTGCGTGCCGAGATGGTATTTTGGAGAGTGGAAGTGGTGTCTTTGTAATCAAACTCCAGTTGTTTGTATGCTTTCCAGCCAATGAAGCTGGCATCGAGTGCCAGGGTAAGTTTGGATGTGGCGTTGTAGGCAAAGCCCAAAGTGAGTACCTGGGGCAGGGGCAATGATGATTTGAAATTGGTATTGGGGAATTGGTTGGCAAGAGATGTCGGTACGGTGAAGTTTGCCGTGCCGCTTTTCACATTCATATTGACCTGCGAACGGTAGCTGAGCCCGACAGATAATTTGTCTGTTGGTTTATAGTAGATGCCGGCGTTAAAGCCAAAGCCGCTGGCGTTGCCATTGAGCTCCGCTTTGCCATAATTGCCCTGCGCGTCCACAAGAGGAAGGTCTTTTTGCAGGTTCACCTTACCGGTGGCATATACAAAACCAGCACCGATGCCGATCTTATCGGTGATCTTGTAGCTCACGGTTGGCTGGATAAAGACCGCGAAGAGCTGCAGGGAAGTGAGCGCAAACCGCCCTGTCCAGCCATCCTGCCATTTGATGGTACTACCAAAAGGGGTATACACGCCCAGGCCCAGCTTGAGCTTACTGCTGTCTTTGAGTGAGAAGGCGGCATAGCCCGTGAAGGGATAACTGACCGGTGATTTTGTATCGGAAATAGTATTGCTGCTGGCATCCAGGAATTTAGCGTAGGCAATGGTAGGGCTTACGCCTGCGGTAACACTGTTGCCCTGCAGGAACGATACGCCGCCCGGGTTGAAGAAAACGGCGGCGGCGTCTTGCATACAGGCAACGCCTGCGCCACCCATGGCCTGCTGCTTCTGGCCCTGGAGGTTTACCTGGAAGCCCTGCGCCCAGTCGGAGGCCGGCATGGCAAACAGGGCGATCAATGTCAGTTGTCTGAGTCTATTCATAAGGTAGTGGTTATTTTTTGATGTCGGCTACTCTGAACCATATTTCTGTGCGGCCCAATAGCGAAATACCAATATATCCCCTCACGTCCAGCTTATTGCCATCACGGATGGTCATTTTGCAGCTGTATGTTTTGCCGTTCTCGGGGTCGTATATCGTACCATCGTTCCACTGGTCTTCATCAAACACAAAACCCTTCAACATGTTGAGTCCCATCAGTGGAACGGTTTGTTTTGCCTTATCAGGGTTGCGCCTGTCAACCTTCGGCTTGCCATCCTCGTAGGTTGGATTTCTCAGCCAAACGATCTTGCCGTAGTATTTGCTGCCGTCCTTATAGATCTGGACCTTGGCTTTCTCGCTGCCCGTGAGCCACGTGCCGATCACGGCATCCGCGTTCTGCGCAAATGAATACACCGAGATAAAAAGGAAGAGCAACAGGTTTATTTTTTTCATCACTTGTGTTGCGTTAAGGTTAAACAAAGAGCCGCCTACGGATATACAATTTAAAATAATTTTCAGGGAAAAACAAGGAATTTCAGAAAAAGTTATGCACGCATAGGTTTTTTCTGCTTCATCATACTTTCATTTTCACATGCTTCCATGCCTTGATCTGCCAGTTGATAAGGCCGGTACAGATATGGTTCTGTTGCGCATCATATACTTCAACGGTATATTCCCTGAAAATAGCTTCTTGTTCCCGGAGGGGTTCCAGGATGGTGGCCTGCACCTGCTCGCCGGTAAGCCTGAATACCACACTCACATCACTCTTGGCCTGGTAATGATAGGTCATGTGGATGTTCTTGAGGATGATGCGGTATGCCTTGGGCGACAGGTGTAGCAACAGGCTCAGGCCCGAGGCATATTCGCACATGGTGGCAAGGAGGCAGGCGTGTACGCCCTTGATGTGGTTCTGGTTGAAGCGCCTGTTGCGGGCACCGATCGTCACTTCCTGCTCCCCGATCTTCAGCACCCTGATATGGTGCGGCTTGTTGAAAGGCACCGTGCGAAGCAGTATAATATTGAGCAGCCACAGGTAGAATGCAGAGTGTCTCGCTTTTTCCACCAATGTGTTCAGCCGGTCCATGCGCTCAGAATAAGCTGTTCACAAAATCAATATACTTTTGCTGCGCTTCCTCCATAGCCATGCCTTTTTTGGCCAGCCAGGCATTATACTTGGCGGCCGCCACAAAATCGAACATGGCCGGCTTATCGATGTTGATATCGCCGATGGTGGCCTGTTTGTTGAGGGCATAGAGCTCCAGCATCTTCTCGTTGGAAGGCTTGGATGGCAATTCCATCACGCGTGCCCTGGCGGCTTCAAATTTTTCTTCCAGTGGTGTCATAGCGGTTGTTTTAGGAATGGTTGTAGTGGTTTTAACAGGAACGGGCTCTTCTATAAAATCATCGCTTTTAGGAATATCCATGAACCGTTTGGCCCACTCTTCCGGCAGCGCGGTGAGCTTGCGTTTATCCATGTCGATCCAGGCGCCGTCTACGTGGATCAGCGCTGCCTGGATATCATCGCCCCTGTATAGCTCCTGCCTGAACGACCAACGGGAACCATCTTTGCGGCATTTGGTAAGCACGCAGGTTACCTTAACGCTGTCGCTCGGGCGCACTTCGCGCATGTAGATCAGTTCTTCGCGGAACAGGATCGGGCCGATCCTGAGCTTCTCGAGCAGGTTGGCATCAAAGCCAAGCGACTCCAGGATCTGGAGCCGGGCCTGCGCGGCAAAATCGGCATAGGCAGAGTGGCGCAGGTGCATGTTGGCATCGATCTGCGACCACAATACCTTTCCTTCATAAAAAATATGCTCCATGTTTAAAAGCAGTATTTGTTTTCAGCGATCAGTTTTTGTGCTACCAATTGGCGTGCTGCCTTGGCATTGAAAGGGTCCTGCTTGGTGAAGCGCCTGAGCCCCATCAGCATCATGCGCAGCTCGTCGCCTTCGGCAAAGCTGTTGAGGGCTTCTTTGCCATATACCCATACCTTGTCGCAGGCATCGTTCACATACACACGCATCATGGCCAGCGGCTCTGCACAGGCGGCTTCGCCTTTCATGCTTACCAGTTTCTCCACGCGAAGCAGCGTGGACTCAGCTACGTAGGTCTCGATAGCCATGTCGGCAATGTTCATAATCACTTCCTGTTCTTTGCTCAGGGATGTCATCAGTTTTTGCACGGCCCCACCTGCCACCAGCAGGATCGCTTTTTTATAGCTGGCAATGAGCTTCTTTTCGTAGGCAAATAAAGTATCGTCCGGTTCGGTCATTTCGGGGATCCCTACCAGCTCGGCGGCCACTTTCTGTGCGGGGCCCATCAGGTCGATCTCGCCTTTCATAGCGCGCTTCAGGATCATATCTACGATCAGCAGCCGGTTGATCTCGTTGGTACCTTCGAAAATGCGGTTGATGCGCGAGTCGCGGTAGATACGCTCCATGGGCGCTTCCGCGCTGTAGCCCATACCACCATAGATCTGCACACCTTCATCCGATACATAATCGAGGGTTTCGGAGCCATGCACTTTGAGGATGGCAGCTTCCACGGCAAACTGCTCAATGCCCTTGAGCTTGGCCTTACCTTCTTCCATGCCGCCTTCGATGAGAGCATGGATGGCATCTTCGATATTTTGTGAGGCACGGTAGGTGGCGCTTTCAGAAGCAAATACCTTGATGGCCTGCTCAGCCAGCTTGTAGCGGATGGCGCCGTATTTGGAAATGGGTCTTTCGAACTGGATGCGCTCATTGGCATATTGCACAGCCTGCGAAATGGTGCGTTTGCTGCCGCCAATGGCTGCACCGGCGAGCTTGATACGACCAATATTGAGAATGTTCACGGCGATCTTAAAGCCGTTACCTCTTTCCGACAGCAGGTTCTCCACGGGAACCTTGCAATCGTTGAAGAACACCTGGCGTGTAGAGCTGCCCTTGATGCCCATTTTATGCTCTTCCGGGTTCAGCGAAACGCCGCCAAATGTTTTCTCCACAATAAAGGCAGAGAGATTTTTGTCGTCATCAATCTTGGCGAACACGGTAAAGATATCCGCGAAACCGCCATTGGTGATCCACATCTTCTGGCCATTGAGGATATAATGTTTGCCATCTGCCGAAAGTTTAGCGCTGGTCTTGCCACTGTTGGCATCAGAGCCGCTGCCGGGTTCTGTAAGACAGTAGCAGGCTTTCCATTCGCCGGTGGCCAGCTTCGGGATGTATTTTTTCTTTTGCGCCTCGTTGCCATAATAAAGGATCGGCAGGGTGCCAATGCCGGTGTGAGCCGACAAAGCTACTGCCACAGAGTGGCCTGCACCAAGCACCTCGGTAGTGAGCATAGAGGTAACAAAGTCAAAGCCTAAGCCGCCCAGGTTTTCGGGCACGGATACGCCCAGTAATCCCAGGTTCCCCGCTTTCTCGAGGATGGATTGCATGAGGCCTTCTTCCTGCTTGTCGATCCGCTCCAGGTGCGGCAATACTTCCTGGTCGATAAAATCGTCACAGGTTTTTTTCATCATGAGCTGTTCTTCGCTCCATTGTTCCGGGATAAATACATCCTGCGCGTTTGTTTCTTTGATCAGGAATTCTCCGCCTTTTGTTTTCATAGATTTTAGTATTGGGATGTTAGTATTGAGTATGATAGGGTAATATGGTATCAGGTAGCAAGTACTATATCGGGTGTTATGTGCTTCTCGATAATGATTCCATTAACCTGACTGTCATTTTTTGATTTTTAGCGATTTCTGTTAATATTTTATTTAATGTTTCCTTATTGAGATAACCGAACGATTCTGAAAGGATCAATTGCGTTTCCAATTCATAGCTTGAGCCCAATGAGATCGCCAGAAACTGATTAAACTCCTTTTTCGAATTTCTTCCACAACCTTCTGCGATGTTAGAAGGTATTGATACAACACAACGGTTGATCTGTGAAATAAGCCCGAATCTTTCTTCAGAAGGGAACTCCTTTGTCAGAGCAAAGACCTGTTTCGCAATAACCATGGCATCTTTCCAGATATTCAATTCTTTAAAGTTATGCATTGTCTGATGATCGATTTTTGCTACTTACTTCCTGATACCTATGTGCCTGTTCTACAACAATTCGAACACGCCCGCTGCGCCATGGCCTGTGCCGATGCACATCGTTACCACGCCATACTTCTTGTTCCGGCGCCGCAGTTCACTGAACATCTGCACAGATAGTTTTGCACCGCTGCAGCCCAATGGATGCCCCAGTGCAATGGCACCACCGTTCACGTTCACCAGCTCGGGGTTTATTTCCAGCTTGCGCACCACGGCCAGCGATTGCGAAGCAAAAGCTTCGTTCAGCTCAAACAGGTCGATGTCTTTCACCTTCATGCCGGCTTTCTCCAGCGCTTTTGGCACCGCTACAATAGGCCCGATACCCATGATGCGGGGCGGCACGCCTGCTACTGCGTGTGAAATAAGACGGGCAATTGGTTTGAGGTTGTGTTCTTTCATGAACTTTTCGCTTACCACCATCACAAAGGCAGCGCCATCACTGGTTTGCGAGGAGTTGCCCGCGGTCACGCAACCACCGTCTGCAAACACGGGCTTTAGCTTGGCCAGCGCATCTATAGAAGTATCTACCCTTGGCCCTTCGTCTGTGTCTACAATAAAGTCGCGCGTTTTGCGCTTCTGGTTTTCGTCAATGTATGTTTCGCTGACCTTCACCGGCACGATCTCGTCTTTGAACTTGCCTGCCTTCATTGCCGCGATGGCTTTCTGGTGCGAGCTGTAAGAGAACTGGTCCTGGTCTTCGCGCGATACGCTGAACTCTTTTGCCACGGCTTCTGCTGTGAGACCCATGTTCCAGTACCAGTCGGCATGCTCTTTTGCCACTTTTGGATTAGGCATCACGCGCCAGCCACCCATCGGGATGAGGCTCATGCTTTCCACGCCGCCGGCAATGATGCAATCCGCGATCCCGGCGTGGATCTTGGCAGATGCGATGGCAATGGTTTCCAGGCCCGACGCGCAGTAACGGTTCACGGTCATGCCCGATACCTTATCGGTATCGAGCGCCAGCAGGGAGATGAGCCTCCCCACGTTGAGACCTTGCTCGGCTTCAGGCATGGCGTTACCTACCATCACGTCATCAATGCGGTCTTTGTCTACCTGCGGTACAGTTGAAACAAGATGCCTGATCACATCGGCTGCCAGGTCGTCCGGGCGGGTGAAGCGAAATAATCCTCTTGGGGCTTTGCCCACGGCGCTCCTGTATCCGGCTACTATATATGCGTTCATGTTGTTGTATGTTTTAATATTGGGTTGATGAATTTTTATTTGTGGTACACTTAACAGTATAGGTTAGTTCCTTAATACCTTTCCACCGTTGATGATGCTGTGGATCCTTTCGAGGGTCTTGCGCTCCGCACACAGCTGCACAAATGTTTCCCTTTCAAGGTCGAGCAGGTATTGCTCAGACACGATCGTTGGCTGCGACAGGTTGCCACCGGAGAGCACGAAGCCCAGTTTCTCGGAGATCTTCTGGTCGTGATCGCTGATGTAGTTGCCGCTGCGCATGGCGTTGGCGCCGGCGTACACAATGCCGAGGCCCTGGTTGCCCAGTACACGGATATCGTGGCGCATCGCTGGTTTTGTGTAACCGGCCTCGGCCAGTTGCAGACAGGCCTCCTTGGCTTCCAGCAGCTGCCTGCTGCGCGATACCACCACCTGGTCGATGCCCGGCCTGAGGATGCCCAGGTCGAAAGCTTCGTAGGCGGATGTGGACACTTTGGCCTGCCCGATGGTAAGGAATTTATCGCGGAAGGTATTGATCTCCACATCCCCTTCATGCACAGCATCACTAAAACGCACGGCAAATTCTTTTGTGCCGCCGCCGCCCGGGATCAGGCCTACACCAAACTCTACCAGCCCGATATAGGATTCGGCATGCGCCACCACTTTATCGGCGTGCAGGCAAATTTCGCAGCCGCCACCCAGTGTGAGGCCATGCGGGGCCACCACTACGGGGATAGATGAATAACGCAGGCGCATGGTGGTGTTCTGGAACATTTTTACGGCCATGTTCAATTCATCCCAGTCCTGGTCGGCAGCCATCATATAGATCATGCCTACATTGGCTCCCGCCGAAAAATTGGCTCCCTCGTTGCTGATCACCAGCCCTCGGTATTCTTTCTCCGCCAGCTCCACCGCTTTGTTGAGGCCCTGCAATACTTCGCCGCCAATGGTATTCATCTTGGTGTGGAACTCGGCATTGATGATGCCATCGCCCAGGTCGGTGATGGTCACGCCGCTGTTCTTCCAGATGGTTTTGGCAGCGCGGATATTATCCAGTACAATAAATTCTTCTGTACCGGGGATCACCTTATACGATTTGGAAGGGATGTCGTAAAATTTGCGGACACCATTTTCTATTTTGTAGAAGCTGTTGTTATTTTTCAGCATGTCGTATACCCAGGCGGCTGGTTTGCTGCCCAGTTGCTCCATCATATCCACGGCTTCTTTCACGCCGATGGTATCCCAGTATTCATAAGGTCCGAGGTCCCAGCCGAAGCCGGCTTTCATGGCGTCATCTATCCTATAGAGCTCATCCGAGATTTCGGGGATGCGGTTGGATACATACTGGAACAGGCCTGCAAAGGTAGCACGGTAAAATTCGCCGGCCTTGTCTTTTCCTGCCACCAATACTTTCACACGCTCTTTCAGGTTCTCAATAGGTTTGGTGAGCTCCAGCGTGGCAAACTTCACTTTCTGCGATGGCTTGTACTCCAGCGTTTTGAGGTCGAGGACCATGATCTCCGATTTGCCCTCTTTGTTCTTCACCTTTTTATAAAAGCCCTGTCCTGTTTTGTCGCCCAGCCACTTGTTATCTACCATTTTTTTAAGGTAGTCGGGCAGCACAAATAGTGCATTGGCCTCATCATTGGGGCAGTTCTGTTTCAGGCCATTGGCCACCAGCACCAGGGTATCGAGCCCCACCACATCACCTGTACGGAACGTGGCTGATTTCGGGCGCCCCAGCACCGGGCCGGTGAGCTTATCCACTTCTTCTACTGTAAGGCCCATTTTTTCGACAATGTGCAGAAGGGCCATGATGCCATATACTCCTACACGGTTGGCAATGAAGGCCGGCGTGTCTTTACAGAGCACGGTGGTTTTGCCCAGGTATTTTTCGCCGTATTGCATCAGGAAGCTGATCACATCGGCGCTGGTATCTTTGGTAGGGATGATCTCGAGGAGCTTTAAGTAGCGCGGCGGGTTAAAAAAGTGCGTGCCGCAGAAATGCGCTTTGAAATCGTCGGAGCGCCCCTCTGTCATCAGGTGGATCGGGATGCCGGACGTGTTGGAGGTGATGAGGGTGCCGGGCTTACGGAATTTTTCGACATTGGTGAAAACGCTTTTTTTAATATCGAGGTTTTCGATCACCACTTCTATCACCCAGTCGCAATTGGCGATCTGCGGCATATCGTCTTCAAAATTACCGATGGTGATGCGCGAGGCAAACGATTTTTTGTAAATAGGAGAGGGATTCGATTTGAGGGCAAATGCCAGGGCATCGCCCGCAATGCGGTTCCTCACCTGTTTCTTGTCGAGTGTGAGACCTTTGGCTTTTTCGGCATCGTTCGGTTCTTTTGGCACAATGTCGAGCAGCAATACCTCGCAGCCGATGTTGGCAAAATGACAGGCGATGCGTGAGCCCATCACGCCCGAGCCAAGCACTGCAATCTTTTGAATGATTCTTTTCATGTTTTTGGATGGTTTAATGTTTCTGCCCGCTGCTCTGCCATAGTAATAGCAACATGCGAGCTATTATTATTGTTTGATCAGTTTGTTCCGTTCCTCGGCCAGTTCCACAATGGCATCGATGGTCTTAAAGAACTCGGTCACCTTTTCGCGGCCGATCTTGAGCTCCACCATGTGGTTGAAATTCCGCACGGTGTTCTTGGCCAGTTCCTTTTGCCCTTTCCCTTTTTTGGTGAGCACGATCTTGATGCGCCTTTTATCGTTGCGGTCGGGGATCCGCTGAATGAGTTTTTTTTCTTCCAGCGAATGCACAATGCGCGACAGGGATGTGCTTTCCATGCCCAGCATCGGCGCAATGTCTGAAGCATAGGAGCCCTCGTGGCTGTCTACGTTCAGTAAAAAATGAGCCATGGCAATGGTGGCATCGTGCAAAGTGGCCTCCGCGTTATACATACGGCTTACCACCTGCCATGCCGCTTTCAGTTTCGAATCTATTGTTTCAGTGTGCTTTTTGCTCATGATCTCAATACAAATATAACATTATTTATTATGCATGCATAATAATTTATGGATATTTTTTATTCCAGCACATGGCGATAGATCTGGTCGTAAACAGCTTTGTTCTCAGCCAGGATGATCTTTCTTTTGAGCGAGAGCTTCGGGGTCATTTCGCCGCGTTCTATGCTCCACTCCCTTGGCAGGAGCTCAATTTTCTTGATCTTTTCGTATTGCGCAAGGTCCTTGTTGGCCACTTCCACTTCTTTCATGATCCGGCTGATGAGCTCCTGGTTCTTAATGATCTCCTCGTTGGAGGTATACGTTATATTATGCTTGGCACACCATTCTTTGATGAAGTGGAAGGCAGGCACAATAAAGGCGGCCGGGAATTTCTCATTTTCCCCGATCACCATGGCCTGTTCAATAAAGCGGCTTTCCTTCAACTTGTTCTCAATGATCTGCGGGGTGATGTATTTGCCACCGGAGGTTTTGAACATCTCTTTTTTACGGTCGGTGATCTTTAAGAACCGCCCGTCTTCCAGGATGCCGATATCACCGGTATGGAACCAGCCCTGTTCGTCGATGGCCTCTTTTGTGAGGTCGGGGTGCTTGTAGTAACCCAGCATCACGTTCGGGCCTTTCACGCAGATCTCACCGTCTTCGGCGATCTTCAGCTGCACATTGTAGATCACCGGGCCCACGGTGCCGATCTTGATATTCTCGTCAGCATAATTGTTCACGGCGATCACCGGCGATGTTTCTGTTAAGCCATAGCCTTCGAGCACCTTGATGCGCGCGGCGTGGAACACGCGGGCCAGGCGGGGCTGCAATGCCGAACCACCCGATACAATGCCAACGATGTTGCCGCCAAGGGCTTCGCGCCATTTGTTGAAGATGAGCTTGTTGGCCAGCTTCAGCTGGAACTCGTACCACCAGCCGTTGGCGCCATGCTGCTCGTAGCGCAGGCCCAGGTTGAGCGCCCAGAAGAACAGGCCTTTTTTGATGCCGGTGAGCTTGGAGCCCGTGGCCACAATGCGCTCGTATACTTTTTCGAGCAGGCGCGGCACGGTCACAAACATATGCGGCTTTATCTCCTTGAGGTTATCGCCGATGGTATCGAGGCTTTCGGCATAATACACCGACATGCCCCGGCTGATGTACAGGTATGAGAGCATACGCTCGTACACGTGGTTGAGGGGCAGGAAGCTCAGCGCCCGCCAATCCTGCCGGAACGGGCAGAGGTTTTTGGTGCCGGCTACGTTGCTGATAAAGTTATGGTGCGAAAGCATCACGCCTTTCGGATTACCGGTGGTACCAGATGTATAGATGAGGGTGGCCAGGTCGTTTGGTTTGATGGCCGCCATGAGGGCCTCCAGCTTCTGTGGCTGCGGGTTGTTTTTGCCCAGCTCCACCAGGTCGTGCAGGGTACGCAGCTCATCTGTGCGCCCCAGGCAGAAGACCTCTTTGATATTAGCGCCTTCGGAGCAGGCTTTTACTTTGTGATAAAAATCGGGGCTCGACACGAAGAAGTACCTGATATCGGCTTCCGTGATCACGTGTTTGAGATCATGCTCGCTGATGGTGGGATACAGGGGGGTGTTGATGGCGCCGGTTTGCAGGCAGGCATAGTCTACAAAGTTCCACTCGGGGCGGTTGTTCGACAGCAGGCCGATCTTGTCGCCGGGCTGCACGCCCAGGTTGATGAACGCGTAGCTCAGGTGGGTCACAATATCGATATATTCTTGTGTGCCGTATTTTCGCCAGGCGCCATTTTCCTTGGCCGCCAGGGCATCTTCTTTAAGGGGCATTTGTTTGAGGCGGTGCAGCAGG
>BFBZ01000008.1_pt17 | contig 13744 bp, 15 predicted proteins | sample 1888401 | NCBI WGS metagenome assembly BFBZ01 (sample SAMD00112614, study PRJDB3348) | symbiont metagenome | host: Chara braunii | reverse complement strand
AACCTTGCGCAGCAGCAGCTCCCATTCGTGGCGCGGCAGGCCGCCCTTGTCGAAATCGGTGCGCGCCCATTCGCGGCGATGATCGAAGAAGCGGATGTTGTCATCAGCCTCTTCCAGCGGCTTGACCTCGCGTTCGATGAAGCGATCGAGCTCGGCGAGATAGGCTGTCAGGTCAGCCGGCAGGTTGAAATCCAAGGCGGTCACTCCCAAGAATATTGTTGATTCTAGTTTTGCGTTTAGGCGCTATCGCGGATGCGCGTTCGGATCAATTAAGGTGAGAAGCACGCGGCCAAGTCAAGCAGGCGAGCGAGGCTTGCGCGCGCGGTCGCGTTGCGCAATTGAATGGCACGGAACGGCGCGCAGGCGGTAGGATGCGCGCCATATTCTTCGCCGCAGAAAATCCACGGGAGCAAACATGGATCTGAAATTCTCCAAGGTGACGCGCAAGGGTCCCATCACCATCGTGACGCTGTCGCGGCCCGAGGTTTACAACGCGCTGCATATCGACGCGCATTTCGAGCTCAACAAGGTGTTCGACGACTTCTCCGCCGATCCCGAGCAGTGGGTCGCGATCGTCACCGGCGCCGGCGACAAGGCGTTCTGCGCCGGCAACGACCTGAAATGGCAGGCCGCGGGCGGCGAGCGCGGCTGGGACAAGGGCGGGTTCGCCGGCCTGACCAGCCGCTTCGATTGCGACAAGCCGATCATCGCCGCCGTCAACGGCGTCGCGATGGGTGGCGGCTTCGAGATTGCGCTGGCATGCGACCTGATCATCGCCTCGGAGAATGCAACCTTTGCCCTGCCCGAGCCGCGCGTCGGCCTCGCCGCGCTCGCCGGCGGCGTGCACCGGCTGCCGCGCCAGATCGGGCTGAAGCGTGCCATGGGCATGATCCTGACCGCGCGCCATGTCAGCGCCAAGGAAGGTCTCGAACTCGGCTTCGTCAACGAGGTGGTGCCGCAGGGCGAGGCACTCGCCGCCGCCGAGCGCTGGGCCGAGACCATCACCAAGAACTCGCCAATGTCGATCCGCGCCTCCAAGCAGGCGATCCAGAAGGGCCTCGAAGTGCCGCTGGAGCAGGCGCTGGCCGAGCAGCGGGAGTATCCGGCGGTGAAGGCGATGGCCGCCTCGCAGGATTACATCGAAGGCCCGAAGGCGTTTTCGGAGAAGCGTCCGCCGAAGTGGCTGGGGCGGTAGCTGCTCTTTCCACCTGTCATTCCGGGATGCGCCGAAGGCGCAGGCCCGGAATCCATACTCACGATCGTGGTTATGGATTCCGGGCTCGTCGCCTAGCGCCGCCCCGGAATGACGCAAGGTGTACTGCCGCGCACTACCCGTTCTTATTCCCGAGTTCCCTCTTGTAGGACGCGTAGTTCGGCTGATCGACGGCGAGCTTGTCCATCGTGGTCTGCCAGAGATGCTCCGGCAGTCCCGGTGTCTTCAGATCGACCTCGCCGCCGGCGATCTTGTCCGACAGCGCGCGGTTCAGCTCCATCAGCGTGCCGTCCGCGCCCAGTAACTGCTTCAGCCGCACCGCCTCGGTCGCATCGCCTGCCCCGGCCAACGCGAGCTGCCGGGTCACCAGGTCGAGCGCGTTGATGCCGACGCGGAGCTTGAAGCCATTGTGCCCCTTGATCGCAGGCGCGATCTCGTTGCGCAGGAAATCGGCGACAGCCTTGATCAGTTCGGTGGGTGTCGGTTCATCCTGCATCTCAACGACCTCTCGGTGCGAGTAGCCTAAGCAGATCGATCTCGGTCTCCGACGCGCGGCGTCCGATCATCGCGCGCTCCATCGAATGATCGGGGCCGGAGCGGAAGCGCTGCATCATGCCGCAGCACATCACGCCCCAGCGCAGCGTGCCCATCACTTCCCAGAACATCACGCGGTCCGGATCCGCCTTGCGACCGGCCTCCTCATAGCCTGCGAACAGATCTTCGCGCGTGCCAAAACCGCCGACCGGCTTGTCGATCTCGCCGAAGCGCCAGGAATTGACGCAGATCCACCCCAGGTCCTCCATCGGATCGCCGGTATGGGCGAGCTCCCAGTCGAGCACCGCGCGCACGCCGTCAGGCCCGATGATCAGATTGCCGTGGCGGAAATCGCCATGCACCAGTGTCACGTCCGACGACGGACCGGGGTCATGATCACGCAACCAGCACAGCGCCAGCTCGAACACCGGCCGTGGCCAGTTGAAGCTGTGGTATTCGCGGGAGAGGTCTTCGATCTCCTTGGTCGCCGTCAGGCCGCGCAGCTGCGGCAGTTTGGCCTGCGGCAGGCCGTGGATGCCGGCGATGACGCGGCCGAGCTGGCGGGCCAGCATCGGACGCGCGGTCGCATATTCCTCGTCGCGCAAAATTTTCCGCGCGATGGTTTCGCCTTCGACCCGCGCCATGATGAAGCCGCGGCCAAGACCGTCCTCCGGCGTCAGCACGTGCATCACCTTCGGCGACGGCAGGCCCGCGTCATGCGCGAGCTGCATCAGCGTGGCCTCGGCATCCAGGCCGGCGGCGCGGCCGGGTGCGGCTCCGTAACCCGGCGGCGCGCGGCGCAGGATCGCGCCGATAGTGCCGTCGGGGTGCACGATGTCGAACGTCCAGGTCTCCTGGCTGGCGCCGCCGGAGAGTTTTGCGGCGCCGGTGACGCCGGTCGCGCCCGGATGAAACGCGGCGACGCAGCGCCTGAGTTCGGTCTCGATCATTTGCCCTTGAACTTCGCCGGCCGCTTCTCGAGGAACGCGGTGACACCTTCCTTGAAATCCTCGGCGCGGCCCGCGACCCGCTGCGACTCGCATTCCAGGTTGAGCTGATCCTCGAGGGTATTTTCCGGGCTGTCCCAATAGAGCTTGCGGATCAGCGACAGCGCGATCGTCGGGCCGTTGGCGAGATCGTGCGCGAGCTTCATGGTTTCTTCCATCAGCGCGGCGTCGTCATAGACGCGGTTGACGAGGCCCCATTCCAGCGCCTTCTCAGCCGGCAGCCGCTCGCCGAGCAGCGACAGCTCGACCGAACGCGCCTTGCCGATCAGCCGCGGCAGCAGCCAGGTCGAGCCGCAATCCGGCACCAGGCCGATGCGGCGGAACGCCTGCAGGAAATAGGACGAGCGCGCGCACAGCACGAGGTCGCCCATCAGTGCGAAGCTCATGCCGGCGCCGGCGGCCGGACCGTTCACCGCCGTCACGATCGGACAGTGCAGCTTACGCAATCGGCGCAGGAACGGATGGAACGCGGTCTCCAGCGCCGCGCCGGCGTTGCTCTTGCCGGGCTTCTGCTGCTGGTTGCGGCCCTGCAGATTGGCGCCGGTGCAGAAGGCGCGGCCGGCGCCCGTGATCACCAGGCAGCGCACCTCGTCACGCTTGTCGTCGATCGCATCCAGCGCCTCGGCAAGGCCGCCCAACATGTCGATCGAGACTGCATTCATGACTTCCTGATGGTCGAGTTTGAGGATCGCGACCGATCCGTCGAAGTCGAGCGTGACGTGCTTGAACTGCATGGTTTCCTCTTTACGTTGTTGCGGCGGTTGGTACCGCGGTAGGTCGATGGGTCGACCTGTACTTGGACCCATATTTGATTTTTGTGCCGGGCTTGTCCATGGTCGGCGGCAAGCCCGTCCGTGAACGCGTGATTAGCGCGCACCAAACCAAATGGAAACCCCAATGAGTGGCATCTTCGATCTCACCGGCCGCGTCGCTGTCGTCACCGGCGGCAATGGCGGCATCGGCCTCGGCATTGCGCAGGCGCTCAACGCCGCAGGCTGCAACGTCGCGATCTGGGGCCGCAACGCGGAAAAAAATGCCAATGCGGCGGCCTCGATGAAGGCCGGCCCCGGCAAGGTCGCCACGCAATTCTGCGACGTCAGCGATCCCGGCTCGGTCAAGACCGCGATGAAGGTGACGCTTGACACGTTCGGCCGCGTCGACGGCTGCTTTGCCAATGCCGGCATCGGCGGCGGCGGACGCCGCGCCTTCATCGACCGCACCGAGGAAGAATGGCGACGGATGTTCGCGACCAATCTCGACGGCGTGTTCCACGTATTCCAGGCTGCGGCACGCCACATGACCGAGCGCGCCGAGGCCGGCGACAGATTCGGCCGGCTGGTCGCGACCTCGAGCCTCGCCTCGCTGTTCGGCACCGCGCGCAACGAGCACTACGCCGGCACCAAGGCCGCGCTGAACGCGCTGTGCCGCGCGCTCGGCGTCGAACTCGCCCGCCACGGCGTCACCGCGAACGCGATCCTGCCCGGCTGGATCAAGAGCGACATGACCGCCGGCATCATGGCCAATGACAAGTTCGTCGCCAATGTGATGCCACGCATCCCGGTACGCCGCTTCGGCGAACCGAGTGATTTCGGCGGCATCGCCGTGTATCTCATGAGCAAGGCGTCGTCCTATCATACGGCGGATTGTTTCGTGATCGACGGCGGGTACACGGCGTTCTGATCGCTGCGGCTCTTCCGCATCCTCGCGGCGTGATCGCGTCCGAGTCTTGCGTTTACTCGCCCTTCTCTGCAGCAGAGGGCGCAGCATTCCTCCCCCGCGTCATTCCGGGGCGCGCGAAGCGCGAACCCGGAATCCATTCTTCCGTTGAACATGCGGCCCGATGGATTCCGGGCTCATCGCTTCGCGATGCCCCGGAATGACGAGTGCGAACACAGCGCGACGCCGCGTCGCTTCCGCCCTGACAAAACTGCTGCTAAGCGTTCGAGCTGTAAGGACGCACAAAGCGGCTTTCATAACCAAGAGGGAGGATTTTTCAGATGTTTTCACACGTGATGGTCGGCACCAACGATCTGGACAAGGCCAAGTCGTTCTATGACGCGCTGCTTGGCACGCTCGATGTCCGGCCGGCCCGGGTCGACGGTCACCGCATCATGTACCTCACCAAGGCCGGCATCTTCATGGTGTCCAAGCCGATCAACGGCGAGCCGGCGACGCACGCCAATGGCGGCACGATCGGCTTCGCCTGCTCGTCGCCGGAGCAGGTTCATGCCTGGCACGCGGCCGGCGTCGCCAATGGTGGCAAGCCCTGCGAGGACCCGCCGGGCGTGCGCGAAGGAGGCGGCATCAAGCTCTATCTCGCCTATCTGCGCGATCTCGACGGCAACAAGATCTGCGCGATGCACCGGATGACCTGACGACCCCACGGGGCGTCGCAAGCGACGGCGTTCAAACAACGTTTGAAACGCCGTCGCCAAATTCCGCGATGCGGTAGAGATATCGGATAAATCGGTGCTCGCGCTTCGCGCCGCACGCGTCTATTGTCCGCCGCGAAACGCGCCTTCGCGAGGGAGAAAAGTCAATGAAGCATGCCTATGTGCCGCGCACCACGAACTACACGCTCAATCCGGGCGACGAGCTCAACGACCTCCGCATGTCGGACAAGGTCCGCCCGCTCTACGACCATGTGAAGCAGTTCATCCGCGACACCGTCGACCCGATGTCGGTCGAGTTCTATCGCGCCGGCGAGAAGAAGACCAACCGCTGGAGCTTCACGGACGAACAGCTCGCGATCCTGCAGAAAGCCAAGGACAAGGCCAAGGAAGTCGGCCTCTGGAACTTCTTCCTGCCCGACGCGGAGACCGGCGACGGCCTCAACAACCTCGACTACGCCTATATCGCCGCCGAGCTCGGCAAGAGCCCGCTGGCCTCCGAGACCATGAACTGCTCGGCCCCCGACACCGGCAATATGGAAGTGCTGGAGCGGGTCGGCACCAAGGCGCAGAAGGAAAAGTGGCTGAAGCCGCTGCTGGCAGGCGAAATCCGCTCGGCCTACGCGATGACCGAGCCGAACGTCGCCTCCTCCGACGCCAAGAACATCTCGACCACCGCGAAGCTGGTCGGCGACGAGTGGGTGATCAACGGCGAGAAGTACTACATCTCCGGCGCCGGCGATCCGCGCTGCAAGATCATGATCGTGATGGTGAAGACCAATCCCGATGCGGCGCCCAGCAAGCAGCAGTCGCAGATCCTGGTGCCGATCGACACCCCCGGCGTCGAGATCCTCGGCCCGATGCACGTATTCGGCCATGACCATGCGCCGCGTGGCCACATGCATCTGCGCTTCAACAATTGCAAGGTGCCGAAGGAGAACATGCTGCTCGGCGAAGGCCGCGGCTTCGAGATCTCGCAGGTTCGCCTCGGACCGGGCCGCATCCATCACTGCATGCGCACCATCGGCAAGGCCGAGAAGGCGCTCGACATGATGGTGCAGCGCGGCCTCACCCGCGAAGCCTTCGGCAAGAAGATCGCCCATCTCGGCGGCAACATGCAGATCATCGCCCAGGCCCGTTGTGAAATCGAGGCGATGCGGCTGATGGTGCTGAAGGCCGCCAAGGCGATGGACGTGCTCGGCAACAAGGAAGCCCGGGTCTGGGTCTCGATGGTCAAGGCCATGGTGCCCGAGCGTGCCTGCAAGGTGATCGACCAGGCGATCCAGATGCACGGCGCCACCGGCATCTCGCAATGGTCGCCGCTCGGCGAAATGTACCAGGACGTCCGCCATCTCCGCTTCGCCGACGGTCCGGACGAGGTGCACTGGATGGTGGTCGGCCGCCACGAGCTGAGCATGACGTAGTCCTCCCCTTCTTCCCGCGAGCGGGGAGAAGTGAACAGGCAGAATCGTAGGGCGGGTTAGCGCAAGCGTAACCCGCCTTTTGCTTTCCGAAGCGTCGGCGGCGGGTTACGCTTCGCTAACCCGCCCTACGTTTTCGGATCCATCCCATGGAATACGCCGCAAGCGACCTCACCCAGCGCGAACGCTACAAGGTGCTGACCTCCTTCGTGCTGCCGCGGCCGATCGCCTGGGTCACGAGCCTTGGTCCGGACGGCGTGGTCAACGCGGCACCGTTCTCGTTCTTCAACGTGTTCTGCGAGGACCCGCCGCTTTGCATGTTCGCGGTCAATCGCCGGCCGGATGGCCGCGAGAAGGACACGATGGTCAACATTCAGCGCCTGGGCGAATTCGTGGTCAACCTGACCGACGAGCCCTTGGCGCGCGCCATGCATGAGAGCTCGGGCGACTTTCCACCCGAGATCGGCGAGCCAGACTACCTCGGCCTCAAGCTCGCGCCGTCCAGCAAGATCGCGGTACCCCGGCTTGCCGACGCGCCGTTCGCGATGGAGTGCAAGACCTGGAAGCTGATCGACGTCAATGGCGACCGCGAGCTCATCATGGGCGAAGGCATCCACTTCCACATCCGCGACGAATTGTGGGACCATGCGACGATGCGCGTGCATATGGAGCGCTACCACCCGATCGGCCGCATGTTCGCCGACCGCTACTGCCGCACCGACGACCGCGTGGTGTTTCCCGCGGCCGAGGGTGCAAAGACGAAACAGGAGAAACCACGATGACTGAAGCATTCCGCGACAACACAGCGCAGAGCCGGTTCGAACTCGCCGTCGACGGCCATACTGCCTTCGTGGTCTACCGCAAGACGCCGGACACGATCACGTTGGTGCATACCGAAGTGCCACCGGAGCTCGGCGGCCGCGGCATCGGCTCCAAGCTCGCCCGCGCCACGCTCGACGCGGTGCGCGCGCAGAAGATCAAGCTCGTCGTGACATGCGAGTTCATCCAGGGCTTCATGAAGAAGAACCCGGAATATGATGATTTGTTGGGGTAGATCGACTTGTAGGGTGGGTTAGCCGAAGGCGTAACCCACCATTTCGCTGCAGGCACGACGGCGGATTACGCTTCGCTAATCCGCCCTACGCAGCTACGACGCGGCCTGCTCGCCGACCTTGTCCTGCGTCTTCGTCTCGAAATCGCTGGCCTCATGCCGCTCGTGGAGCTGGCTCGACGGCTCGCCCCAGGTGCGGTTGACCATCCGGCCGCGCTTCACCGCGGGCCGCGCCGCGATCGCATCGGTCCAGCGCTGCACGTTCTTGTAGTCCTGCACCGAGAGAAATTCGCCGCCGCCGTAGAGCAGGCCCTTGGCGAGGCCGCCATACCAGGGCCACACCGCCATGTCGGCGATGGTGTAGACATCACCGGCGAGATATTCGTTGTCGGCAAGCCGGCGGTCGAGCACGTCGAGCTGGCGCTTCACCTCCATCGCGAAGCGATCGATGGCGTATTCGATCTTAGTCGGCGCATAGGCATAAAAGTGCCCGAAGCCGCCGCCGAGATAGGGCGCCGAGCCCATCTGCCAGAACAGCCAGGAGAAGGTTTCGGCGCGGGTCTTGACGTCGGTCGGCAGGAAGGCGCCGAACTTCTCGGCGAGATAGACCAGGATCGCGCCGCTCTCGAACACGCGGATGGCGGGATCGACCGAATGATCGACCATCGCCGGGATCTTCGAGTTCGGATTGATTCCGACGAAGCCGCTGCCGAACTGGTCGCCGGTGTTGATGTTGATCAGCCAGGCGTCGTACTCGGCGCCGCTGTGGCCGGCGGCCAGCAGCTCTTCCAGCATCACCGTGACCTTCACGCCATTCGGCGTCGCCAGTGAATAGAGCTGCAATGGATGGCGGCCGACCGGCAGTTCCTTGTCGTGGGTCGGGCCGGCGATCGGCCGGTTGATGCTGGCGAAGCGCCCGCCGCTCTCCTTGTTCCAGGTCCAGACTTTCGGCGGTTCGTAGGCAGGGGTGTCGGTCACGTCGTTGGCTCCCGGTTTTACGTTTTTCCATGGCGCGGCAACCGCCGGGCCCATCCGTGTATCCGCACTACATGGTGGGCACGCTTCGCTTTGCCCAGACCGCGCGATTGCATTTTCTACCTTGCGGAATGCATTGCGAGGGATGCAGCCCAGACAGCGCCTGCGCGCAAGATCGCCACGGCCGAAACCCGCTTGGCTTCGCTGACCGTGATGCGCTAGCGTTGCAGGGGCTGATGCCAACAAGCACAAGAAGCAGCCGCCGGGAGAAAACCAGTCCATGAAATCACCGATCTGCGACATGCTGGGGATCGAATTCCCCCTGCTCGCTTTCAGCCATTGCCGCGACGTGGTCGCGGCGGTCAGCCGCGCCGGCGGCTTCGGCGTGTTCGGGGCGACCCGGTACCTGCCGGAAACGCTGGAGCAGGAATTGAAATGGATCGACGCGCACGTCGACGGCAAGCCCTACGGCATCGACGTGCTGATCCCCGAGAACATCTCGACCGCCGGTGAGAAGAACGTCACCTGGAAGAGCCTCGAGAAGCGCGTCTCCCAGGAGCATCGCGACTTCACCCGCAATCTGCTGAAGAAATGCGACATCGAGCTCACGGCGCAGAGCGTCGCCGATAATCAGCCGCAGCCGTTCGATGCCGAGACCGCGCTGCAACTGCTCGAAGTCTCGTTCCGCCATCCGATCAGGCTGATCGCCAACGCGCTCGGCGTGCCGCCGCGGGCGATGATCGAGATGGGCCGCAAGCACAATGTGCCGGTCGCGGCCCTGATCGGCTCCAAGGAGCACGCGCTGCGCCAGGTCGCGGCCGGCGTCGATATCCTGGTCGCGCAGGGCACCGAGGCCGGCGGCCATTGCGGCGAGGTCTCGACCATGGTGCTGGTGCCCGAGGTGATCAAGGCGGTGCGCAAGATCCGCGACGTGCCGGTGCTCGCTGCCGGCGGCATCATGACCGGCAGCCAGATGGCCGCCTGCATGGCGATGGGCGCGGCCGGCGCCTGGACCGGCTCGATCTGGCTTGCCACTGTGGAGTCGGAAACCTCCGAGATCTTCCGCGAGAAGATGATCGCGGCCTCCTCGCGCGACGCGATCCGCTCCAAGGGCCGGACCGGCAAGCCCGCGCGGCAGCTCCGCTCGGTGTGGACCGACGCCTGGGACCGTTCGCCGGAAAGCCCCGGCGCGCTGCCGATGCCGCTGCAGAGCATCATCAGCCGCGACGCCTTCAACGCCATCGACCGCGCCGCTGAGGCCGGCAACGAGAAGGCGCGTGATCTCGTCAGCTACTTCGTCGGCCAGGGCGTCGGCCTGGTCGACAGCGTCAAATCGGCGGGCGCCGTGGTGCAGGAGTTCAAGGAAGATTTCGTCAAGGCCGTCGAGCACATGAACGCGCTGGTGGCGGAGTAGAACATCGGCACCACCGTCATTGCGAGGAGCGCAGCGACGACGCAATCCATCTATCCCCGAGTCGAGAAATGGATTGCTTCGCTTCGCTCGCAATGACGCCTCAAACAAACGTCGAGTCCAATATCGCAGAGTGAAGCAACAAGAATGTCGAACAGCATCCCCGAAGACCGCATTCCCGTCATCGTCGGCGTCGGCGAGATCGTCGATCGTCCGAAAGACATCGCGGCCGGCCTCGAGCCGCTCACCTTGCTCGAGCAGGCGCTGAAGCGCGCCGAGGCCGACAGCGGCGCAAAACTGCTCGCCGACGTACAGTCGCTCGACGTCGTCAACTTCCTGAGCTGGCGCTATCGCGATCCGGAGAAGCAACTCGCCGCACGGCTCGGCATCGCGCCCGCGCATCTGTATTACGGTCCGGTCGGCGGCGAGAGCCCGATCCGCTATCTGCACGAGGCAGCGCAGCGCATCGCTCGCGGCGAATGCAGCGTGGCGGCGGTGTGCGGCGCGGAGGCGCAATCGACCGCGACCAAGGCGCAGCGCGCCGGCGTCGAACTGCCGTGGACGCCGTTCGCGCATGACGTCGAGGAGCCGAAGCGCGGCGCCGCGTTCCAGAAGCCGCTTGCGGTGACGCTCGGCGTGTTCAGGCCGATCACGGTCTATCCGCTCTATGAGTCCGCAACCTCGGCGCATTGGGGCCAGACGCCGCGCGAGGCGCTGAAGGAATCCGGAGAGCTGTGGTCGACCTATGCGCGGGTTGCCGCCGACAATCCGAACTCCTGGCTGAAGAAGACATTCACCGGTGACGAGATCACGACTGCGACGCCGGACAACCGGATGATCGCATGGCCCTATACGAAGCTGATGGTGGCGAACCCGACGGTGAACATGGGCGGCGCGCTGATCCTGACCAGCCTGGCGAAGGCGCGCGCCGCAGGCGTGCCCGAGGACAAGCTGATCTACCCGCTCGGCGGCGCCTCGGCGGAAGAGCCGCGCGACTATTTGATCCGCGACCAGTTCGTCGAGAGCCACGCGCAGACCGCGGTGCTGAAGACGGTGATGGATCTCGTCGGCGGCGACGGGCGGAAGTTCGACGCGATCGAGCTCTATAGCTGCTTCCCCTGCGTGCCGAAGATGGCGCGGCGGACGCTCGGCCTTGCGCCCGACGTGCAGCCGACCGTGACTGGTGGCCTGACGTTCTTCGGCGCGCCGCTCAACACCTACATGACGCATTCGGCCTGCGCGATGGTGCGCAAGCTGCGCAATGGCGGCACGCTCGGCCTGCTCTACGGCCAGGGCGGCTTCGTCACCAAGCATCACGGCCTCGTGCTGTCGCGCGTGGCGCCGACCTCAGCGCTCAAGCAGGACACCAGCGTGCAGGCGGAGGCGGATCGGCACCGCCGCGACGTGCCGGACTTCACCGCGGAGGCCGCGGGAAAAGGCAAGGTCGAGGCGTTCACCGTGATCTATCGCGCCAACGGCGAGGTCGAGCACGGCGTCACCATGCTGCGCACCGAGGACGGCCGCCGCACCCTCGGCCGCATCCCGGCGAGCGACACGGCAACGCTGGCGTATCTGCAGAATCTCGACCGCACGCCGGTCGGCAGCACCGGTAACGTCGTCACCGCAGGCGACGGCGTGCCGGAATGGCGGGTTGGCTGAGCGACTGAATTCGTAGGGTGGGCAAAGCGAAAGCGTGCCCACCATCACGCGCAGTGCGCTTGACGGTGGGCACGGCGGTTTTCGCGCCTTTGCCCACCCTACGCATCCGGCTTGATCGGATCTCGAAACGAAAATGCCCGGGACAAGCCCGGGCATGACGGAGTGAGAGACGCAGCGCGCCCTACCCCTTCACGTCCTGCCTTTCGGAGGCGGTGGTCGGCTTGCCCTTGGCGCCGACACCGGTGACGCGGACATGATCGCCGTCGGCGAGACCGTCCGGCGGCGCGGTGATGATGCGGTCGTCGGGCGCCAGGCCCGAGGCGAGCTCGATCTCCTTGCCGAGATCGCGGCCGATCTTCACGGTCTTGAACAGCACCTTGTCGTCGGGACCGACGGTCGCGACCCGCAGGCCGTTGCCGTTGAAGATCAGCGCGCTGGCGGGAATGCTGAGCGGCGTGGAATCGCGCTGCAGGTTCAGCTTCACGCTGGCATAGCTGCCCGGCATCAGTTCGCCGGAAGAGTTGTCGAGCCCGAGCTGCATCCGCGTCGTGCCTGAAGCGACATCGACCGCCTGCGACGAGGCTTCCACCGTCGCCTGGAAGGCGCGGTTCGGGTAATCCGGCAGGCTCAGCGTGGCCTTGGCGCCGATCTTGATCGCCGGGACGTAGTTCTGGGGCACGTTGACATAGACGCGCAGCTTGGCGATGTCGGAGACCGTGAACATCGCGGGGCCCGAGCCGCCGCCAGCGTTGATCAGCGCGCCGACGTCGGTGTCGCGCGAGGTCACCACGCCGTCGAACGGCGCCGTGATCTTCTTGTAGCCGGCGAGCGCTTCCAGCCGCTCGACATTGGCCTGACCGGCCCTGACCGCGCCGTTCTTGTTGGAGAGGTCCGCGGTGCGCTCATCGATCTCCTGGGCGGAGACGAAGTTCGAGGCGACCAGCGTCTTGCGCCGGTTCAGCGTCGCCTCCGACAGCTTGGCCGAGGCCTGGGCGCTGGCGAGATCGGCGCGCGCCTGCAGCAATTGCTGGTCGAGGTCGGGGGCTTCGATCTCGGCGATCACCTGGCCGGCCTTGACCCGGGCGCCGATGTCGACGTCCCAGCTCTTCAGATAACCCGACACCCGCGCGAAGATCGGCGCACGGGAATAGGCCTCAAGCCGCCCCGGCAGGTCGATGGTGGGGCTCAACGCCTTGGCGCTCGGCAACGCCACGGCGACGGTCGGAACGGCCTGCTCATCGGTCCATTGCTTGAGCTTGTTGTCCTGCTCCTCACGGGCGCGAATTCCGGTGCCGACGATCAGTCCCGCGCCGACCAGTGCAACCACGCCGAATATGCCCAATTTCCGGCCGGACACCGGGGGGCGCTGTTCAGTGGGCTGCATGCGGAATCTCCGATGAGGCGGCGACTTTGGCGCCTTGCTTCTTGTGTACCATACTGAATACCACGGGAACAAACATCAGCGTCGCGAAGGTCGCAAAGATCAGGCCGCCGATCACGGCGCGGCCCAGCGGCGCATTCTGCTCGCCGCCCTCGCCCAGCCCCAACGCCATCGGCGCCATGCCGATGATCATGGCCAGCGCCGTCATCAGCACCGGGCGGAAGCGGACGAAACCGGCCTCCAGCGCCGCCGCGACGGGGTCGCCGAGCTCCTCATAGCGCTCGCGCGCGAAGCTGATCACCAGCACGCTGTTCGCGGTCGCGACGCCCATGCACATGATGGCGCCGGTCAGCGCCGGAACCGACAGCGTGGTCTGGGTCGTGAACAGCATCCAGACGATGCCGGCAAGCGCAGCGGGCAATGCCGTGATGATCACGAACGGGTCCGACCAGGACTGGAAGTTCACCACGATCAGGAAGTAGATCAGCACGACGGCGCCGAGCAGGCCGAACAGCAGGCCGGTGAAGGCCGAGTTCATGGTCTGCACCTGGCCGAGCAACACCACGGACGAGCCCTTCGGCACCTCCTTGGCGGTATCCGCGATCAGCTGGCGCACGTCGGTCGCGACGCCGCCGAGATCGCGGCCCTGCGTCGTGGCGTAGATCTGCACCAGCGACTGGATGTCGTATTGCGAGACCACCG
>BFBZ01001713.1_pt1 | contig 13746 bp, 7 predicted proteins | sample 1888401 | NCBI WGS metagenome assembly BFBZ01 (sample SAMD00112614, study PRJDB3348) | symbiont metagenome | host: Chara braunii | reverse complement strand
ACCCGCGTGCCATCAGCCCCGAAGCAGGCTACCGCAGTCGATCGAGGTACGGTATCAGCGCTGTCGGCACTGTGTAACTGAAGCCCGACTGCGGGCCGGGGTAGCCGGGGCGCACGTTTGATACGCACGTTCCGGCGTACACGGTCCGGAACGGAATAGTGCTGTTGGCGGCTTTGACTTTCACCTGCGCCAAGCCGCTGCTGACCCCAACGCTCTGCACTGTCACAAGCTGTTGGTCGGCTCCGTAGCCCAGAACGAGAGTATTGAACGGAGAGTTAGGCGAAATTGCCTGCTCCTGTCCGTTGGAGGCGACGAACACGTTGGTGCCGTCGAAACTCGAATAGGGAATGTTGAGTACCACCTGCCCGGTCGCGTCAGCAGACGAGGCTAAAGTCGTACTCTCCAGGCTCGTGAAGAACGGCTGCCCGGGGACCGTGTTCCCACTCGATACCGTCTGCGGGCTGGCGATCTGGTTGGTCGTCGGGTCCAGCGCCATGTTGGTCATATCGATGACGGCGACCACTTTCTGACGCATGTCGCCGGGCACCGTGATGAACGCCTCGGACCCGAGTTGCGGCGGGGGCGACGGCCCGTTGCTCGGCCAACCGGCGGGGGGCGTCGGGTTGAGGTTCGTTACATTGAAGTACCCGATCGTCAGAAACACGAGGTAGGTGTGGCTCACCGTCGTCGTGTTGTTCATGATCTTTCGCACGGCTTCCGTCTGCATGTACCCGGGGCCGTTCGGGTGAGAGGCCGGGTACGTCGGGCCGCCCGTTGCTCTGCTCTTGCTGTTCGTGTACAGGTACGGGAGCGGGTTGGTATCCGTACGAAGGATAGTCAGGTCTGCGTTCGGAGTCGAAGTGGACGTCCCTCCGATCCCGCTCGCGCCGAAGGCAATCGTTGAAGTCGCGGATTGAGTGCCGGGAGGGGTGACCGCGGGTGCCCCGAACGACAGGAATGGCCGGCCGTAATTGGTTGTCGTGCTGCCCGACGTCGTTGAGACAACGTTTGTGTCGAAGATGGTTTGCGCGGGCAGGCCGGCCACAGCTTGGGAGCCGCTGCCGTTTGGGAGTAACCGCGTCGCCACTCCGCCCATGTCTCGAGTGCTCATCCAACCGTTCCAGGCCGAGCCGTTGGCCGAACCGCTGACGTTGAGGAAGCCTGGCACATCAAATCCGTTGCCGTTCTGTGGGTCGAACAGACCGTAGAACACCCGCTGATCCTGAAGGACGTTCACGCCGATCTTGCCCGGCACCCGGCCGCCGTATGGCACGCCGACCGTGTACGGTTTGACCGTGAGGTACTCCAGACCACGGGCGAGACCGTCGGTCGTGTTTCGCCAGCGGGCAATCCCAGAAGCATAAGTGATCCCAGAACTGGTGGTGGTAGAGGTACTGCCGAGAATGAACTGGTCCGTCACCCGATAGGCAGGCGTATCGCGAACTTGGAACACTTCGATCTGGTTAACGAGCGGCCGGTCCATGTGGACGTACCAGTCGAACGGCGTCATGAGCGTTTCCGCGCTGCCGCCCGATGCTCCCGTGGAAGTGAGCTGGGCCGCTGTGGTCGAGTTGCCCGCGACAAAGGTTGAATTGGCCGGTTGTGATCCGTTGGCCCCGTTGTGCATCCCGAACGTGTGCCGCGGTTGCGCGGGTGTGGCGGTGGAGCCCGCGGGCAGTTGCGGTAGCACCATCGACGCTTGCGACGCGGTCGTGCTCCCGAAGGTGTACGTGTTGTAGCTACCGCTACTCAGCGTCCCCGTTCCCGTCCGCGCGATCGGGGTCCCGTTCGCCTGGGTGATCATGGCGTGCCCGGCGAACGGCTGCACCTTGCCAACTGAGAACCGGTTGTTGCCTGCGGTTGTGTCGCTCACCGGGTCGTACCCGTTCGTGTTCGTCGCTGACCACGGGTTACGATTCATTGCATCTTTCGCTCCCCGACAGACAGCGTCGAACGCCGGCACGTAGTCCATCATGTCCACTGTGATGTACGTGTTCGCAGCTTGGCTGGAGTTGTACGACCCGGAAGACGGATCGTTCACGGCTGCATATGGGTTTGCCAATCGCTGGAGCAAGATGATGTGTCGTTTGAATTCCGCACTCGATAACGTGGAATTCGTCGTCGGCAAGTTGAACGTGTAGCCCATCCCGGGGCTCGACGGCGCCGACGAAAGAGCCGGCGACGTAATCATGTTTGTCCATACACCACCGTTCGGGGAAAACTCGTCGCTGCCCGTCTTTTGCGGATTGGGAGTGGGCGGGCCAACGAGTACGATTCCGCCGGCAGCAAGGCTCGCCGATGGCGGTGAGTACGCGGCGTTGTTCGGGCTGACGCTGGTCACGGTCGAGCTTGTCAGTGGGAAAATCGCATCCGCCGTACTGGAGAAATTTCCCGTCGCGTTCGACGGAGTGCCGAAGAGCGCGACGGCTTGGTTCTGCCCGAGCGTCGCGTTCCCGTCCGGGCTCGTACCGGTGATGCGGGTCTCACGGCGGATTTGAATCTGGTACGGAGGGCYCCCACCTGCGATAGCGCTGAGCTGAACGGAACCGTCACCAATAGGACCGGTCGCCGGGTTCAGTGTTGCCGTCGGGTTGAGTAACTCGGCCCAGACCCGGACCTGGACCGGATTCGTTGGGAACGAGGTCGCGTTGGCCCCGTTTACCGGGTCAGCCTGGTCGTTGGTAATCTCCGCGTAGGCTTCGTTGATGATCAGGCGTGGCTTCTCCACGCCGTACACGATGTCAGTCGTGGAGTTCGGGTTCCAAACGAACGCTGTGCTGATGTCGTCGTTGTCGATGTAATCGACGATGTTCGCAGCCAACTGCGCCAGATAACGAAGGGCGTTGTACTGAGAACCCATGGAGATGCTAGTGGCCGTGACGGACGTCGGAATCGTGTACTGATAGTTGGGGTAGGCGACGGCCGTCGTGCTCATGGTGAGCGCGGCGCCCGTTGCGACTGCAAGGCGTGCGAAGATGTCGCGGGCGAGTTGTTGCCGGTCGATGTTGGGTTGGGTGGCAGTGGTGTTATAATTCGTCCCCGACAGCGGCTTCGTTGTATCGGTGCGATAATCGGCCAGGGGCCGGTTCAGGTCCACCGATCCGAGCGCGGCCATCGCGTTCGACCACCGGTTCGAGGCCGCGAAGTCGGTGGTCGTGCCCAGAGCGCTGGGCGACGGATAATTACCCGAGAAGACGATCCCCGGTTTGTTCGGAGCATTGGTGTTGGTGCCGTACGCCAGCGCGGATGAATCGCGGCTGACGAAGTTCGGCACGAGTTTCGGCCGGTCGAGGTCGAAGCCGCGGGTCGTGAACAACCCGCGCATGGTGTGCGACAAGTCGGTCCGGTAAGCGTAGTTCGCGGGTGTCGTTTGGGCCGTGTTGTAGTAGAACCCGGTGGTGCCCAGCAACTCGTTCTTGGCGTACTGGCCGACTTGCATCTGGTTGTACGTGTTCGGAGTCGTCGCGTACCGCTGGAGCCGTCGGGTGTCGCCCAACGGGAATACGCGGTAAGGTATTGCGGATGTTGTTGCTGTGGGCCACTCGGTCGGGTTGAACAACGACGGGTGGCTCGGCACGGCCGTATTCGAGTTCTGGTAGGGGGTCGGAGCGTTGGGGGCGTTGCCTGGAGTCGGAAGCGGATTCGTGAAGCCCGGCAGGCCGAACATACTGTTGCCCGTCGGATAGGTCAGGGGCGTGCCGATTGTGGTCGAGTCCCACGCGACCGGGGCGTAGCTCGGCAGCGGACCGCCCGTCGAGTAAGGCGCGTAGGCCCGGGTGTTTACTCCGTCGCGCTGCTGGTAGCTGGTGCTGCCGCGACCGCCGACGATCGCGTTCGCGTCCGCGGAATAGCCATTGGTGCTGCCGAGAGCGTATGCCATGTTCACCTCCCACGGTCCGTAGCCGGCGTAGGAGCCGTGCTGCGCGCCGGAAGAACCGGTGAAGTAGGCGTTCCCGTGGGCGCTCGGGTTGAGCAACCCGTTGAGCGGGACGATCAGCGGGGCCACGAGCGGCTGCACTTTCTGCCCGTTGGGTAGGGTGATGATCGGCAGGCCCATGTTCAACCAGAGGCTGTCGTTCCTTTGCGCAGTGGTTATATTCCCGCTGCTGTCGACCACGGTCAGTCCGCCACCCGGCCAGTTCTGCACGTCGCCCGTGTACGTTCCATCCGCATTTTGCGGCACAGTGGGAAAATTAGGATGTTCGGGGGCCGCTGTCGGTCCAGGCCGCGGGCGCAGCGTTAGGAGCCGGCCCTGTTGGTTGGTCCAATTCGCATTACTCGGATCGAGAGAACCGAATATCGCCGGGCGATAGAACGACTGGAGCAGCACCTGACCGGTGGCCGGGTCAACCGCGCCGGCGAAGAAGTCCTTCACGTCCGGGTAGCTGTAGCCGGCGTGCTTGCCGATGTAGTTGCGGCTGGTCGGGTCGAACGCCCCCACCGTCGTGACGGTGCCTGCGGTCGTCATCGGTCGAACGCCCATGTATTCCGGGTCGAGCAGTAGGGCGCTCCCGTTCATCACCATCAGGTTGTAGTTGATGAGTTGGGCGCGGTCGGTTCCCGTCGGCAGCTTGTAGGGTGCGTATGTGGTATTGGTGGTATCCGCAATCTCATGGAACAGCCCGACACCCGCCCACGGAGTCGTGAGTGCCTGCGACAATTGGATAGCACTCTGCCACGACTGACCGAGCGCGCCTTGCGGAGTCCCGCTCGGGCCGCCGTTTTGAGCGAGCACGTCCCGGCCGTACATGGAGCGGGCGATGCTGTGCCCGCGCATGCCGTTGAGCAAGTCCGATGAATTGGGGGGGCTGCCGTCGCCGACGTCGTAAATGAGTGTCCCGAAGAACGTGTTGATCGTGCCGCTCGGGTCCGGTAGGACCACCTGGGCCGTGTTGAACGCGCCCTGTTCCTCCTTCCGGGCTTCCGCCAGTTTGGCCTCCCGGATGGCGTAGAACACGTAAGCCGTGCCCACGGCCGAGAACAGCGTGAGCATGATCAGGGCGATCAGGAGGATACTGGTCCCGCGGCGGGCGGGTCGTCGGTGCGACGGTACGAGCGGCCGGAACATGACTACGGTCTCCGGGCGTGGGTGCGCGGGTGGTTCACCGGGCGCCGTGGGCGGCGTCCGGCACGAGAACGGTGAATCGGAGCGTCACAACGGGACGATGAACGTCGTCTGCCGGGTGACGTGTGTGCGCGGGGCGTAGGCGCGGATGCGGATCATCACCCCGGTCAAGCGGAGGTTGGCCGAGCCGGTCGGCGCGGCGGTGTCGAACAGGTATGAAGCTCCCGGCAGGTTGTCGTACGGGTAGTCCGAGTTGCCGCTCGCGAACGATGAGGCGAAGATGGCGCCCGTCGAGTCGGTGCCCGTGAACTTGATCTCCATCGATACGACGTTAGACATCAAAACGTCCTCGCCGAGGCGTGAGCCACCGAGCGCGGCTTGAGTCAATCGGTTGCCGGTCGGTTTGCCCGAGACCGACAGTTGGCGCAGCGGGAGGACCGTCCACGTCGGGGACGATCCGGTCGTGGACATCACGTCGCTCGTGTTGGACGGTGCGCCCGACAGATCGTATGCCGCCGCATCGTCCGAATTAATTCCGCACACCCGCTGCCGGCGCATCAGGTTGAAGAGTTGCGTGCCACCGGGGGTCGTTCCGTTCGGAACCAGGAAGTAGGCCATTTCCGCAGCACGTCCGTAGTACGCTGGGGGGGTCGAACCACTCGCCCCGTTCAGATCGGCACAGAACAGGTTTTGGGGCGGTCCGCCGGGCAACACGGCTGTGAACTGGAGCGTGTGATTGGTCGAGCGCGTGGACTGGAAATTGTCCCCATCAACCCCCTCGTAGTTCGGGTTCGTAGAAGGAACTGGCGCACTCGTCGCCGCGAAGTACCCGTGGGGCGGCGTGTAGCCGGATCGGCCCACAACCCCCTGATCGCTCACCCGGAGCCCGAGGTTCGGCCGGGTGTCGTCGGGTTCGAAATGACTGGCCGACAGGTCACGCGTCATGAGACTCGAGACCTGACGCAACTGGTCCATCAGGTCGCCCTGGGACTTGGTGGTGCTGAAGCTCCCCAACCCCTGCTGGTAGCACCACGTCAGCAGCCACATCACCATGATGGACATGGCAGAGGCGACCAACAACTCGACCAGGGTCATACCGCGGCGTGTGTGTGTTCGGCGCGTCATCGTTCGCCCTCGCGCGGCGGCCGGAGCCGCCGGGTCTGAGTCGGGTGTGTGAAATTGCGGAGCGACTCTTCGGTCCTTCGGTCACGGTCCGACGGTGCCGCTGAGCGGGGGACGCTCGTACACGTCGGCCACGCCCGGCATCACGACGAGGTTCCCGGTGTACGCTGTGGTCTGACCGTCCAGGCGCGTGATCGGCGTATTGAGTTCCAGGGTGTAATTGATGCCGTCGTCACTGGTGCTCAGCACGCGGTAGAAGTTCGCGTGCCGGATCGGGAAGTTGGGGTCGGCGATGATCGTACCGTCCATGACCCAACTGCCCTTCCGCACGTCGGCCGTGTTCGGGATGACGACGGACGTCTGGCCCGGAACGAAGCTGGTCGAGTAGACCGCTTCGGAGCCCGGTGGCTTGTACAAGTACACGCGCCGGTCGAACACCACCACCTTGCAGGTCGTGGTGGTCCGGTCGCTGTTGGTCGGTCGCTGGAGCACCCAGAGCCAGTTGTACCGCAGCTCGCGCATGCTCGCCCCCGACTGGGCCACGGCGTCGTCGTTGTAGGTCAGCCCGTCCATCTGACTGCACAGCCGCAGGGCGAGCGGATTTTGCTGAGCGGCCGGCAGGGACAGGACCGTTTGGAGCGTCACCCGCGGGATCGCAAAAGAACTCCCCGCGAATAACCCGAGGTCGCCCACCGCCGATCCGCCACTCGCAGCGATCCCCATCGGATCGACGAACACCGGATAACTGGGGTGCTGATCCGGCAGAATAGGGGTAGTAGCGGTGGGATTCGACAGTTGCTGGGTCGGCAAACTGGTTCCCAGCGCCGACCCGGTGAGGGGCGTTTTGCCGTCCGTCTGGTTACCGTCCATCGCGTAAAAGTACGGCTCGGTTGGCGTCGTTTGTTCCACCACGTTGCGGAAGTGGACGTCGCGGATGTACCCGTCGGCGGTCGTCGCGCAGGTCGCGGTGCGGTCGTCCCGCAGCGCCTGGCCCATCGTGATCGCCGCCATCGGGAACAGCGCGATCACGCTGATCAGGCCGACGCCCAGGATGCCGATGGTGACCAGCACTTCGATCAGCGACGTTCCGGTTCGGCGTGTCATTGGTCGCCCTCGTTCCGGCCGGGAAGAAACTCGTGGTCGTGATGTCGGGCACAGAACTCTACGCGTGCCCGGTCGGTCCACAAAAAAATCGAGTGGGCTCACTGCCCGGTCAGTTTGTCCCGTGCGAACGTGTACGGGTCCTGCGGCAGCGAGGTCGGCGTGTTGGTGTACGTTCCGGCATTCGGCCCGCTCATGTTCGGCCACAATACCGGTGCGGTGCCGATGGCCGCCCCGCGGATACCGACGATCTGCTGCTCGCCTCCCTGCAAGAACTGACTTGTCGTGAACTGCCAGTTGATGGAGCTCGCCGAGAGGTTCGTCGGCCGCATGTCCGTGACCTTGGTGTAGTCGCGGACCCACAGGAACACCTGGGTCGTGGTGCCCGGAGCGTTCGTCGTGGCGATTCGCTGCCCGCTCGGTGCGAACACAATGTCGTAGTTCGTGGAGGCCGCTCCCGGCGGCGAGCAGAGCGACAGATCAACGCAGATGTTGCGGGCCAGTTCGATCGTCGGCTCGCCGAGCAGCGGGCGCGGGGCACCGAAGATGCCGAAGTGGTACGTCCGGTAGCTCGTCCCGGCGCCGAGGGCCGCGTCCGGGTACACGTCCAGGATCGCTTCGTTGGTCGAAATGTTGAACGAACTGATCCGAGAGAACCAACCGAGTGTGGGCAACATGAGCGTGCTGCCGGTCACGACCTCAGAAGCCTGGTCCGAGTTCAACCCGGTGATGAGGCACTGGCGAGTAGTAATCGCCCCACCGCTCTTCGTTGTGGCCGTGTACGTGAATTGCACGTACGGGCCGGGCGCGCCCGGAGCCAGCGGCGTCTGGTTGGGCACCATCACCGGCGGGCACTCGAGGTACTGGAGTTCGGTCACGAAAGAGGGCGTCGTGGATGTGGTGGGCGGACCGAGGAGGCGCACCCCACGGGGCAGCTTGGCGGCCGCGGCCATGCCCTGGGAGATTTTGAGGGCCGCCTGAATGTCGGCCGTGCCCTTGAGCGTGTTGTCCTGGTTCGCGATCCCCGGTGCGATCATTAGCGCCAGCGCGGCGAGGCCCGCGATGAGCGCCATAACCACGAGCAGTTCGACCAGCGTCACCCCGCGGCGCGCCCGCGATTGAATCGGTGTCATGGTTAGTTCCCCCCCTTGGCGCCCAAGCGGCGGAGCCGGAACCCGACCCGGTCGTCACTGCTCGGTGCGAGGTTATCGCTCGCTTGGTTTTTGCCGTACGACCACACCGTCGCAACCCGGTTCTGGCCGGTGAACAGGAAGGGCGCGGCCGCCATTGCGGTCGCCTTCGGGTTCGGAGTCACGTTGTCCGAAAGCTTCCACCCGAGCACACGAGGCGTTCCCGAGAGGACCGGGTCGAGGGGGTCCGTGTACGTGACCTTCCCGTCCACGTATGGTGGCGCCTGGACCTCGGCCCCTTGCCACCAGAGTTTGAAGCACACCGGGTTGTGCCAGGCGTCGCGGAACGCTTTCGCTGAGCCACCGGTGAACGAGAGGTTCATCTGCATGCCGTTGGTCACGTCGTCGGCCGCGAACCCGCCGCTCCCCCCGGCCGCCTTCTTGGACAGGATGGCGTAAAGGAGTGCCGCGCTCTCGAAGTCGGGGTTCGAGGGGGAACTCGTGAGGCCGCTCAGCGAGTTGAATGTTGTCAGCACCGGGAGCGTGATCGCGGGCGTACTGGGGCTGGTTATGGCGGGGCAGACGACGACCTGTGCGCCGGACGCCACCTCCGCAAACGATTGCGGGAATTGTCGCCGCAAGTTGGCGTTTGTCCAGACCGCCTGGGCACGGTCCGGGTCGTTGTTGCACCACGCGAGAACGGCCTGATACGTCGCGTTGGTGCCGAGTTGCCGGTCCCGGGCGCACTGCTTGACAACGGCGTCGTACTCGGCGTCGAGCGCCGGTTGGAGCCGGTTCAGCAGGTCGTCGGTCGACCGGCCCTTCTGGCTCTCGGCGGCCTTCTGGTACGCCGCCCCGCTCAGCGCGAGCAGGATGGCGATGATGGACAGAACCACGAGCAGTTCGATCAGAGTGAAGCCGGCCGCGGAACGGGCGCGTGTCGCGAGTTTCATGGGTGCTCCCGTTGGTTAGTTCGGCCCGGCGCCGAGTATGGTGGTGGAGAAGTTGGTCAGGTTGTCCCTCGAGTCGCCGGCCTTATTTTGATCGAGGTTTGCCCAGTCGATGGACGTCGTGGTGGCGGACAGCGTCGGATCGTGGAAAACCAGGTCCTTACCGGCCGAGATGATTTGCCAGCCGGACTCGTTCACGAATCGGCCACCGCTTTGGTACGGCAGTGCCGTCGCGTTGTTACCGCCGTAAAACCCCGCCTTGGCGTTCCATGCCGAGAAGTAGGCGAATGGGGTGCCGTAGGCATCGATCAAGTGCGCGAAGGAGGTCGCAGTGGTCCCAACCGTGTACTTGTTGGGCGCCAGATCGAGGTACGGCCCTTTCCGGCTCTCCCCGGACCCTGCTGTCGCCGGGGTGAACGGCTGTTGTGGGTTGCTTGAGAAACCGGTGAAAGCCGTGCCCCCTTTCCCGTCAGGTGTCTGGATACCGCCGAGGAAGAAGAGGAGCGTCTGATTGGCGTCCAGTACGATCGACGGAACCGAGTCCGAATTGGGGAGGTTGGGGTTGCCGAGGTTGTTCAGCGTCACCCGCGAGCCGAATGTAGACGCGATGTACATCGCTTCAAACGAGTTGCTGTTGGGCGTCGAAGTCGCCGTGTACGAGTTCCGCAGTTGGAACCCTCCCACGGCCTGGCCGTTCGATGTGTTTATCGAACCGGCGGGGATGCACTTCGCGCCCGTTTGAGATTTKAACGTGCCGATGGCCGAATTGATGGCCGTGATCCGCGCGATGGTGTCGCTTCGGGGGATGGTTTCTCGCACCTTGCCGACCGCCGACAGCAACAGCCCCATAATGACCGCGATGATCGAGATCACCACGAGAAGTTCGATCAGGGTAAAGCCGGCCGGGCCGGTTCTGCTCCGCCGCGTCATGATCCAGTCCCCTTGAAGTGAGTGAGTGCGGTTGAGGTGTGAGCGGAAAGGCCGCAGCTTTCCGCTTACACCTCAACCCGCACTCAGGTCGAATCCGGCTCGTACTCGTGGTCGCCCGGCTACTTCGAGAGCCCTTCCAGCAGCTTGATGAGCGGCAGGAACAGCGAGATCACGATGGCCCCGATGGTGAAACCGAGGAACACGATCATGATCGGCTCGAGCAGCGAGATCAGCGACTTGACGAGGGTGTCGACCTGCTCGTCGTAGAAGTCGGCGACCTTATAGAGCATGGTGTCGAGGTCGCCGGTCTCCTCGCCCACCTCCACCATATTCACGACCATGTCGTCCACCAAACGGGCCTGCTTCAACGGCTCGGCGATCGAATCGCCCTCGCGGATGGACTCGAATATGCGCTGGAACATCCGCTCGAAGACGGTGTTGTTGGCCGTCTCCTTCACGATGCTGATGGCCTCAAGGATGGGCACGCCGGAACTGATGAGCGTGCCGAGCGTTCGCATGGTCCGGGCCACGATCGTCTTTTCGACGAGGTTCCCGATAACGGGTATCCAGAGCGTGGCCCTGTCGAGGGCATAATTCCCGGCCCGCGACAGCCTGATGAGCTTGACCAGGAAGTAGACGGACATCGGGAACAGCGGGATGGTCCACCAGTACTCGGCCATCCAGTTGGAGACCTTGATGAGCGTCTGGGTGGCCCACGGCAGGGTCATGCCGAAGTCGTCGAAGATCTTCTTAAACTTCGGGATGATGGCCACCATGATGAACGTCAGGATGGCGACCGCGACGAAGATGACGACCGACGGGTACACCATCGCGCCGATGATCTTGGCCTTCAGGCTGGCCGACTTTTCGAGGAACTCGGCGAGCCGCTGGAGGATCACTTCCAGCGCGCCGCCGGCCTCACCGGCCCGCACCATGTTCACGTACAGCTTGCTGAACGCCTTGGGGTGCTTGCCCAGGGCCTCGGACAGCGCGGCCCCGGACTCGACGTCCTCGACGACATCGATCATCGCGTTCTTCAGGGCACTCGGCTTCATCTGCCGTTCGAGGATGCGGAGGCTGCGGAGCACCGGCAGGCCGGCGTCCTGGAGCGTGGAGAACTGGCGGGKGAACGTCACCAGTTGCTTCAGCTTCACGCCGCCGAGCACGAACGTCTTGCGGCTCTTGCCGGTCTTCTTCTTCTTGCCCTTCGGTCCCCCCTTGCCGCCGGCCATCGCCGTCAGCTTGGTGACGAAGTAGCCCATCGCCTTCACTTTCTGCTGCGCCTCCTCCTCGTTCGATGCCTCGATCGAGTCCTTGACCTCGGCGCCCGAGGTGTCCAGCGCTTCGTACTTGTAAGTTGGCATTGCTGTCCTCAAACGCGTGTGGCTGCGAGCGTCAGGCCGGGTCCCGTCGCCCTTCCGGGGCTAACGTCTGCGGCGGGCGTCTATTCCATTTCTGCTTGAGCGAGTCGGGGKGCGAGCCCCCMCCAATGTCTTTCGACTGCTGTCTTTACGCAGGGTGGGACAAGGCTTGGCGCCGTCCCACCGGCTCCGCGGTCCAATATCACCTGGGGACGTCTCGTTGGACGGCGTAGTGCCTTGCGCCGTTCCGTTGCTTTCTGGTCGCCCCGGTGGGACGGCGCCAAGCCTTGTCCCACCCTATAAATCCGCACTCAGTTCTCGTCGTCTTGCACGGTCTCGCGGACCACCTCATCGAGCGTGGTGGTGCCGCCGAAGAGCGCCCGGAGGCCGGCGTCGCGGAGGCTGGCCATGCCCATTTTCCGCGTCTGGCCGCGGATCGCGTCGGTGCTGGCCCCGCGGCTGACCATGTCCCGCAGGTCGTCGTTCATGATCATCAGCTCGTACAACCCGGTGCGGCCCTTGAACCCCAGGTTGTTGCACTTGTCGCACCCCTCGCCGTAGAAGAAGGGCCGGCCCTTCACCTGGTCGGGCGTGAGGTTCACCTCCATGAGCTGTTCGCGGGTCGGCTCGTAGGCCGTCTTGCAGTGGGCGCAGACGCGGCGCACCAGCCGCTGGGCCTGGATGGCCTCGACGGTGGCGGTGATGAGGAACGGCTCCACGCCCATGTCCCGCAGGCGGGKGACGGAGGACGGGGCGTCGTTGGTGTGCAGGGKGCTGAACACCAGGTGCCCGGTGAGCGACGCCTGGATGGCGATGCCGGCGGTCTCGAGGTCGCGGATCTCGCCCACCAGGATGATGTCCGGGTCCTGCCGCAAGATGGCCCGCAGGGCACTGGCGAAGGTGACGTCGATCTCGTGGTTGATCGGGCACTGGACGATGCCGTCGATCTCGTACTCGACCGGGTCCTCGGTGGTGATGAGCTTGGTGTCCACGTCGTTCAGCTCGGACAGCGCCGAGTACAGCGTGGTGGTCTTGCCGGAGCCTGTAGGCCCGGTCACCAGGACGATGCCGTTGGGCTTCTTGATGACGGCGCGGAACTGGGCGAGCAGGTCCGGCTGCATGCCGATGCGGTCGAGCGACAGGCCGACGTTGGTGCGGTCCAGCACCCGGATGACGACGCTCTCGCCGAACAGCGTGGGCAGGATGCTGACCCGCATGTCGACGGGGTTGCCGCCGACGTTCAGCTCGATCCGGCCGTCCTGCGGGAGCCGGCGCTCGGCGATGTCCAGGTTCGCCATGACCTTAATACGGCTGGCGATGGCGGTGGCGAGGTGGCGCGGCGGCGGCACCATCTCGTACAGCACCCCGTCGCACCGGTACCGCATCTTGTACTCGTCCTCGAACGGCTCGAAGTGGATGTCCGAGGCGTGGTCGCGGATGCCCATCAGGAGCACCATGTTGATGAGCTTGCGGACCGGGGCGGCGGACGCCATTTCCTCGATGGCCGCGATGTCGATGGACGTCTCGCGGCCCATCGAGTTGGCGCCGATGCTCGCGTCGGCCTCGATCTGGGCGTACACCGAGGTGATCGTCTCCTCCTTCTCGGTGGAGTACGCCTTCGTGAGCAGCCGCTCGATCTGCTTCGCCGGCCCCAGCACCGGCGTCACCTGCTTGATGTTGAGCAGGTTCCGCAGGTCGTCCATCGCCTGCATGTTGTTCGGGTCGGACATCGCCACGGTGAGGACGTCGTGCTCGTAGGTGAGCGGCACGAGCTTGTACATCTCGGCGATGTTCTTCATCACCAGCTTGACTGCGTTCGCCTCGGGAATCGTGTCCTCGAGGTTGGCGACGCGCATGCCGTGGAGTTCGGCCGTGGCCTGGAGGAGCTGGTCCTCGTTCAGCAGCCCGCGCTGGATGGCGAGTTCGCCGAGCAGCGCGTCGCTGGTCTTCATCTCCTCGTACAGCGTCTCGATCTGCGGGCCGTCGAGGAACCCGAGGTCTTCGAGCTTCCGGGCGAGCTGGAGGGTGTTGGCGTCGATGTGCGAGAAGCGGTTCTTGGCCGGTTGTGGCTTCTTCGCGGGTGCGGG
>BFBZ01000007.1_pt562 | contig 13748 bp, 13 predicted proteins | sample 1888401 | NCBI WGS metagenome assembly BFBZ01 (sample SAMD00112614, study PRJDB3348) | symbiont metagenome | host: Chara braunii | reverse complement strand
GCCAGGTCGAAGTCGTACGTGCCGTGATGGTGACGGGCACGATCGGCGGCGCGGCGAAACTGCTCAATGTCTCCGCGCCCGGCATCAGCCGGCTGGTGAAGTACACCGAAAAATCGCTCGGCATCCGGTTCTTCCAGCGGCAGAACGGCCGCTATTTTCCGACCCCTGAAGCGCAGAGCATTTTTGAGCAGATCAACGGCGTCTACAAAAAGGTCGACGATCTCTCCGGCATGATTTCGGCGATGGGCCGCGGCGGCCTGTCCGAATTACGGATCGGCTCGGTGCCGAGCATCTCGCAGGTGATGGTGCCCCGCGCCATCGAGCGGGTGCGCCGCCGTTATCCCGACCTGCACATGGACATCAACATCCTCAAGATCGAGGAGGCGATCGACTATCTGCTGCTCGGCAAGGGCGAGTGCGTGGCGATGAGCTATCGCCTGCCGCATTCCGGGCTCGATTTCCTGCCGCTGGCCTCCGGCGAGCTGTTCTGCATCGTGCCGGAAGGCCACGAACTCGCCGGCCGCAAGGAGATCACGGCCGCCGAGATGATTCGCCACCCGCTGATCGGCATCGATCCCAACGATCCCTACGGCCGCATCATGGCGGAGATGTTCGCCCGCAACAAACTCAGCTACGACATCACCATCCGCGCGCGGTTCGGCACCACGGTGTGCGCGCTGGTGAAGGCGGGGCTCGGCATCGCCGTCATCGACCAGTTCACCGTGGCGCACGGCGGCGTGCCGGGCATTGCCCTGTTGCGGATCACCGAGCCGACCAACTTCGAGACCTACATCGCGGTGAAGCGCGGCGTGCCGCTGTCGCTGCATGCGGAGGCCTTCATCGAATTCCTGAGGGCGGAGATGCGGGCGGTGGAGCCAGCGCAGACCCCGCCGGCACGCGCGCGCGGCGGCAAACTCGCGTTCCGGAAAAAATAACATAACGTTATGTTTGATGGATAAATGAGTAATTGTGTTAGCTTTGAGATCGACTATCGTTGGCATGCCAAAAGCGCGCGAACCCCTGTAAGGACGCGGGCAACCGTCATTCTCAAATCCGGGCTCAGCTGTGCCGAACGATACTCCCCTTGCTGACCAGCGCTTCCTGACCGGACTGATCGGCGCGCCGATCGCCCACTCGGCCTCACCCGCGATGCATGAATGGGCCGGACAGGCGTTGGGCGTGCGGGTCCATTATCACTTGATCGAGGTGGCCGGGGCCGACAGCAACAAGCTGCGCGCCCTGCTCGACAGCGTCCGGCTGCTCGGCTTTGCCGGCGTGAACATCACCTTCCCCTACAAGGAGGCCGTGGTGGAGCTACTCGACGAGCTCTCCCCCAGTGCGGCCGCGATGCAGGCCGTCAACACGGTCGTGGTTCGCGATGGCCGCCTGATCGGCCACAACACCGACACCACCGGCTTTGCGCGCGCGGCAAGCGACCTTGTCGAGGCGTCGAAACGCGGACCGGTGGCGCTGGTCGGCGCCGGCGGCGTCGGCAAAGCCATCGCGTTCGCGCTGGCGCATCTCGGCGTCGCAACCATCCGGGTGTTCGACACCGATGTGGCCAAGACGCGTGCCATCGCGACCGCGCTCGGATCGCGCGCAACCATCGTAGCCGCTGACGACGTCGAAGCCGCACTGCGCGGCGCCGTCGGCCTCGTCAACGCGACGCCGATCGGCATGCTGCCGAATCGCGGCACGCCAGTGCCCGAACACCTGCTGCATGGCGAGTTGTGGGTGGCGGATGCCGTCTATTCGCCGTTGTGGACACCGCTGCTGACTGCGGCCAAAGCGCGCGGCGCGCAGGTGATGACCGGGCGCGAGCTCGCGATCTACCAGGCGGCCGATGCGTTCGAGTTGTTTACGGGATTGAAGCCCTCGACCGCGGAGATGGGAAAAGCCTTTGATGCGGTGATGGCGAAGAGATATGCAGCGAACGCTGCGTAAAAGCGGGTTCACAAGAACCCCAATAGGGAAACGTAGAAGGAGGAGGACACGATGAGACCGATGATTTTGGCCGGCGCGATGCTCGCCGCGCTGTGCACGACGGCCACCGCCCAGACCATCAAGCTCGCGGACGTAGCCGAACTGTCCGGCGGCGGCGCGACCGTGGGCACCAACTGGAAGAACGGCATCGACCTCGCGGTCGAAGAGGTGAATGCCAAGGGCGGCATTCTCGGCCGCAAGATCGAAGTCACTCACGCGGACTCGCAGTCGAATCCGGGCGTCGCCCGCGCCCAGGTGCAGAAGGCGCTCGACGGCGAGCCCTACGTGCTGCTCGGGCCCGGCTATTCCGGATCGGTGAAGGTCACCGCGCCGCTGGCGGCGGAAGCCGGCATCACCCAGATCATGGGCGGCGAAGCGGCCGAACTCACCCAGGCCGGCAACAAGTTCCTGTTCCGGACCTCGTTCGGCCAGCAATCCTCGATGCCGAAGGTTGCCAAGTACATGGCTGAGGACCTGAAGGCGAAGTCGGTTGCGGTGGTCTGGGTCAACAACGATTTCGGCAAGGGTGGCCGCGATGTCATTCTGAAGGAATTCGCCAAGCGCAACGTCAAGGTTGCCGCCGACCTGTCGACCGAGGCGGGACAAGCCGATTTCGCGGCCGACGTCTCCAAGATCAAAGCCGCATCGCCCGATGCCGTCTTCATCTATGTCAACGAGGAAGAAAGCGCGCGCATCCTGAAGGAGATCAAGCGTCAGGGCGTCACGGTGCCGCTGATCGGCGAGACCACGCTGATCGGACAGAAGGTGGTCGAGCTCGCCGGCGACGCCGCCAACGGCGCTCGCGGCCATGTCGGCCTGACCACCGACGCCCCGGTCGATCTCGTGAAGGCGTTCCGGGAGAAGTTCGTCAAGAAGTACAACTACGTTCCCGATCACAACGGCATCAAGGGCTACCTCTCGATCTACATGATCAAGGCGGCGACCGAAAAAATGGGCAAGGTCGATCCCAAGGGCGTCGCCGACGCGCTGCACGGCCTCACCATCACCGCCGCCAAGGAGCCGGGCATCCTGATGGACGTCACCTTCGACCAGAACGGCGACATCGACCGCCAGGGCTTCCTGGTGGAGATCGTCGACGGCAAGCAGGTGGTGAAGCAGGTGCTGCCGAAGCTGAACTAGCCGCAACGTTGTAGCCCGGGTGAGCGCAAGCGACACCCGGGATTCCACGCATCGGCTTTCCCGGATGTCGCTTCGCTCATCCGGGCTACGAAGACAGACTGAGACCAGACGCTTGTTATTGAGCTCGTCATGGCCGGGCTCGTCCCGGCCATCCACGTCTTTCTTGTCGACGAGCGGTGAAGACGTGGATGCCCGGCACAAGGCCGGGCATGACGGAGAGAAAAACTGCGGGCGTTGATGAGACCGGGCCGCAACGTAGAGAGGAAATCATGTCCAATCTGCTTGACCTTCTGATCGCGGGACTGGCCACGGGCGCGATTTATGCGCTGGTCGCCGTCGGCTTCACACTGCTGTGGCAGACGTCGCAGACCATCAATTTCGCGCAGGGCGAATTCGTCATGCTGCCGGCCTTCCTGATGCTGGCGGCCATGCATATCGGCGCGCCGTTCTGGCTGGCCATCCTGCTCGGCATCCTGCTGTCGCTGATCCTGCTGGGGCTCGGCTTCAAATTGCTGCTGGTCGACCCGATGCTGCGCCACGGAGTGCTGCCGCTGGCGATCGCCACCATGGCGCTGGCGATCGGCATCAAGGAAGCGGTCAAGCAGTTCTTCAGCGCCGAGGCCTCGCCGTTTCCCTCGATCATTCCCACCGGTGACATCTCGATCTTCGGCCGCGCGGTGGCGCTGCAGAGCGTCGGCGTGCTGGTGCTGGCGATCCTGGTGGTGCTCGCGCTCACCACCCTGCTCAACCGCAGCTCGATCGGCCACCAGATGCAGGCGGCTGCACAAAATCCCACGGTGGCGCGCATCATCGGCGTGCCGGTGGAACGGATGATCCTCCTGACCTTCCTGATCAATGCGTTCCTGGTCGCGATCGCCTCGGTGCTGATCACGCCGATCTATCTCGCCAAATTCTCCAGCGGCGAGGTGCTGGGCCAGGCCGCGTTCATCGCGGCCATTGTCGGCGGCTTCAACCAGGTGCGTGGCGCCATCGCCGGCGGCCTCCTGATCGGCGTGGTCGACAACCTCGCCGCCGCCTACGTCTCCACTCAATACCGCGCTGCCGTGCCGATGATCCTGCTGATCGTCATCATTCTGTTCCGGCCGCAAGGCCTGATGGGACGTGCCGAGGAGCGCACCGTATGACCCGCTCGAAGCTGCTTTCGCTTGCGCTCGGCATTATCGTCGTCATTGCGCTGATCGTCGTTCCCATGAATTTCAATCGCTACGGGCTCTATATCCTGAGCCAGTGGGCGGTGATGACCATCGCCGCAATGGGCCTGAACCTCACGCTTGGCTATGCCGGCCAGGTCTCGCTGGCCCAGGGCGCGTTTGTCGGCATCGGCGCCTACACCGCTGCGATCATGACCACGCAGGGCTTTCCGCTGATCGCAGCACTGCCGGTCGCGATCCTGCTGTGCTTCGCGGTCGGCTGGATCCTCGGCTATCCGGCGCTGCGGGTGCAGCACCATTACCTCGCCTTCGTCACGCTGGCATTCTCGACCCTGGCGTTCCTGGTGTTCCGCAACGAGGACTGGCTCACCAAAGGCATCTACGGCATCAGCAACATTCCGCGCCCGCACATTTTCGGCCTCGCCACCAGCAAGCCGCTGCCGTTCTATTATGTCTGCCTGGGATCGCTGGCGATCGTCACCTTCATGGTGTGGTGGCTGATCCGTTCGCCCTGGGGCCGCGCCTTTGTCGCGCTGCGCGAAAATCCGGTGCGCGCGCTGTCGCTGGGCATCGATACCCGCCGCTACACCCTGATGGCATTCGCGATCGGCTCCGCGCTTGGCGGTGTCGCCGGCACGCTCTATGCACCGCTGACGCAATATGTCGATCCCGTGCCGTTCAACCTGTCGCTGTCGCTCGACCTGCTGATGATGGTGATCGTCGGCGGCTCCGGCTTCTTCTTCGGGCCGTTCCTCGGCGCGATGATCGCGGTGCTGCTGCCGGAATGGCTGCGCTTCACCGAGGGCTATTACCTGATGCTGTACGCGATCGCGGTAATCCTGCTGCTGATCTACTCACCGACCGGCATTCTCGGCATCCTCGATCGTGTCCTCACCGAGCGCCGCACCAAGACGGCATCCGCGATGCGCGCCGTCGCCAAAGCCAAACTGGAGACCGCGCCATGAGTCCGGTGCTGCAGGTCAACAACATCAAAAAGCAGTTCGGCGGCATCACCGCGGTGGACGGCGTCTCCTTCGAGGTCAATGAAGGTGAAATCCTTGGCCTGATCGGCCCCAATGGCTGCGGCAAGTCGACCCTGTTCAACTGCATCCTCGGCCAGTTGCTGCCGAGCGACGGCGAGGTCAAGATCGACGGCCGGGTGACCACCGGCATGCGGCCTTCGGACCTCAACCGGCTGGGTNCGCACCTTCCAGCTGCTGCAGGTGTTTCCGAAATTGTCGGTGCGCGAGAACCTGATCCTGGCTGGCCAGGAGCATCAGGGCAACATGGTGTCGCGACTGTTCGGGCCTTCCGATGCCGGCCTTGGCGCCGCGGCCGACCAGATGATCTCGTTCTTCAAGCTCGATCATCTCGCCACCGAGCCGGCTGGCGGATTGTCCTACGGCCAGCAGAAACTGCTCGACGCCGCGATGGCGTTCATGGGCGGCCCGCGGCTGGTGCTGCTGGACGAGCCGGCCGGCGGCGTCAACCTGTCGATGCTCGCCGACCTCAAGGATCGTCTCAGCGCCATCAACCGCGAGAAGCGCGCCACCTTCGTGGTGATCGAGCACAACATGGAGTTCGTGATGTCGCTGTGCTCGCGCGTGGTGGTGATGGCGGAAGGCAAGGTGCTGGCGCAGGGCAAGCCTGCTGAAGTTCGCGCCAACCAGGCCGTGATCGACGCGTATCTCGGACACTGAGCAGGGGCACCCCATGAGCGAAACCATTCTCGACGTGCAGGGCCTGGTCGGCGGCTACGGCAAGATGACAATCCTCAACGGCACCAGCTTCACGGTGCCGAAAGGCTCGATCACCACGGTGATCGGCCCCAACGGCGCCGGCAAGTCGACGGTGTTCAAGGCGATTTTTGGCCTGCTGAAGCTGCGCGAAGGGCGCGTGGTCTTCAGAGGACGCGACGTCACTCGCTTCAACCAGCGCCAGCTGCTGGAAGCCGGCATCTGCTATGTGCCGCAGGGCCGCAATATTTTTCCGGAGCTTTCAGTTCGCCACAATATCGAACTCGGCGCCGTCGCCGCGGGGCGCGCCATCACCGATATGCCGGCGCGGATCGAAAGGGCGCTGGATCGCTTTCCCAACCTGCGCAAGAAGGCGACGCAGCAGGCATCCACCCTCTCCGGCGGCGAGCAGAAGCAGCTCGAAATCGTCCGCGGCCTGCTGCTCGACCCCCAGCTGGTGCTGATCGATGAGCCATCGATCGGACTGTCGCCGATGATGGTGCAGGAGACCTTCGATATCCTCAGGGAGTTGCGGGACAAGGGCGTCTCGATCCTGATGATCGAACAGAATGCCCGCTCAGCGCTGGAGATTTCGGATTTCGGGATCGTGCTCGAACTGGGACAAACCCGCATCGTCGATACGGCGCAAAAGATCCTGCACGATCCGCGAATCGGGCAGCTGTTCCTCGGCGGCGCGCTTGAGCCGGCCGCGGCATAGGTCGTGCATAGGCGTCTATGACACCACGATTTAAACCGGAGACTGCAGGCATGACCAAGCGCTCGATTGCAACCGTCTCTTTGAGCGGCGCGCTGGATGAGAAATTGAGAGCGATCGCGGCGGCCGGGTTCGACGCGGTCGAGATCTTCGAGAACGATTTCCTGTCGTTCAACGGCGGGCCGCGCGACGTCGGCGCGCTGTGCCGCGATCTCGGACTTTCGATCTGCGCGTTTCAGCCGCTGCGGGACTTCGAAGGCATGCCGGAGCCGCAACGGTCCCGCAATTTTACCCGAATCGAGCGCAAGTTCGACCTGATGCAGGAGCTGGGCACTGGTCTCTTGCTGATCTGCAGCAACGTCTCGCCGGCCTCGCTCGGCGGCATCGACCGCGCGGCGGACGATTTCCGCGAACTCGGCGACCATGCCGCCAAGCGCGGCCTGCGCGTCGGGTTCGAGGCGCTGGCGTGGGGACGCCACATCAATGATTATCGCGACGCCTGGGAGGTGGTGCGCCGCGCCAATCATGGTGCGATCGGGCTGGTGCTCGACAGTTTCCATGCGCTCGCGCCCGCGCTGCCGGTCGGCCCGATTGCCTCGATCCCGAAAGACAAGATTTTCCTGGTGCAGTTGGCGGACGCGCCGAAGCTCGACCTCGACGTGCTGTCGTGGAGCCGGCATTTCCGCTGCTTTCCGGGGCAAGGCGACCTTCCGGTCGCGGGCTTCATGGATGCGGTGGCGACCACCGGCTATGATGGACCGCTGTCGCTGGAGATCTTCAACGACCAGTTCCGCGCCGGCTCCGCAGCCCGAGTCGCGGTCGACGGTCTGCGCTCGCTGATCCTGCTGGAGGACCAGATCGCCACTGCCGCGACATCGCCGCTCTCCTCGAAGCTGCCGCCGCGGGATAAGAGCCGCGGCGCGGGGTTTATCGAATTCGCGGTCAGCGAAGAGAAGGCTGATGACCTCACGGCTCTGTTTCGCCAGCTCGGCTTCCGTCAAACCGGCCAGCATCGCAGCAAGGCGGTACAGCGCTGGTCACAGGGAACAATCGAACTGGTGGTGAACTGCGAAGCCCACGGCTTCGCGCACTCCCACTACGTCACCCATGGCGCCGGGGTCTGCGCCATCGCCATCGAGGTCGATGACGTGGCCGCGACCATGGCGCGGGCCGAGGCGCTGCATACCAAGACCTTCTATCAGCCGATCGGACCGGGCGAGCTCGAGATCCCGGCGATCCACGGCGTCGGCGGCAGCCTGCTGTATTTCCTGCGGCCCGACACATCTAGATGTGTATACGAGGCGCTGCATACCAAGACCTTCTATCAGCCGATCGGACCGGGCGAGCTCGAGATCCCGGCGATCCACGGCGTCGGCGGCAGCCTGCTGTATTTCCTGCGGCCCGACGCGCAGAACTGGGACCGCGATTTCAAGCCGGTGTCCGATGCCGCCGGCAGCGATCACCTCGTCACCATTGACCACATCTCGCAGTCGATGCCGTATGAGGACATGCTGTCGTGGCTGCTGTTCTACACCGGCATGCTCGACCTGCAGCGCGCGCCGCAGGTCGATGTGGCGGACCCGGGCGGGCTGGTGCAGAGCCAGGCGATCAGCAACGCCGACGGCAGCCTTCGATTGATCATCAACGGCGCCGCCGCCAACCGCACCCTGTCGGCGCGGTTCCTGTCGGAATTCTTCGGCTCGGGCGTGCAGCACATCGCCTTCGCCTGCGACGACATCTTCAAGACCGTCGCCCGCATGCGCGCCGACGGCGCAAGTTTCCTCGACATTCCCGACAACTATTATGACGACATCGAGAGCAAGTATGATCTCGACGCCGCCACCATGGCGCAGTTGCGCACCAACCGGATCCTGTATGACCGCGACGGTGCGGGCGAGTTCTTCCAGATCTACACCCACGCCTTCGACAATCGCTTCTTCTTCGAGATCGTGGAACGCCGAAACTACCAGGGCTTCGGCGCCGCCAACGCCGCCATCCGCCTCGCCGCGCAGGCCCGCGAGGCGCCACCGATCGGCATGCCGCGGTTGTAAGCCACGAGCCTCGCAGTCCGTAGCCCGCATGAGCAAAGCGACATGCGGGGCGGTGGTTGCGATCGTCCCGGATGTCGCGCTACGCGCTCATCCGGGCTACGAGGCTGCCCCCTTCACTGCCGCCTCTTTCTTCGGCTGCAGCAGCGCAATCAGAACCTTCCGCCCAGGCATCTCGACATAACGATAGCTCAGCCACGCGAGCCCCCAGATCACGCCCAGCGCGACGGCAACGCACACGGCATAGGACAGCGGCGTGGCGCCGAAGTGCCGGGAGGTGCGTACCGCGAAACTCAGGAACAGCTGGTGCATCAGATAGATCGAGTAGGAGATGGCGCCGAGGTGATAGACCAGCCGGTTGCCATAAAACAGCTGCGCCAGCCGGCCGTCGCGCGACAGCAATGCGACAAACGGAATGAACAGCAGATAGATCGGCAGGTCATGATGAACCCAGATGCCCACGACGACGATCGCCAGCGTCAGGCCCGCGACCAGCAGGTCCTGCACCATCATCGAGAGCCCATCGAGGAGATGTGAGAAACGAAAGATCGCCAGCCCCAACGCGAAGCCGGCAACCGCCCGCACCAGCGGCAAGACCGAATCGCCGTTGGTGATGTCGAGTGGGCCGGCCGATCCGAGCCCGCTCATCGCGATGATGACCACGGCCACGAGTGCCGCCGCTGTCGCGAGCAGGCTGACGACAAGACCACGCTGAAACATCAGAAGCAGCAGCACGGGCAGCAGAAAATACGACCCGAGCTCGGAACTGGCGGCCCAGGAAACGCCGACCAGCGGATAGACATGCAAACCCCATCCCGTCAGCATCAGCACATTGCCGACGGCATCATAGGCATCGAAGCTCGCCAGCGTGTCGCGATCGAGCCCCAGCGCCAGCTTGAGAAGATAGAGCGCGGCGATCACCCAGTAGGCCGGATAAAGCCGGGCCACCCGCTTGACCATGAAATCCCGAAAATGCCGAAGCCCCTCACCGCGAAACGCATCGCGATAGATGTAGGCCATGACAAAGCCGCTCAGCATGAAGAACAGGTCGACGGCGAGATAGCCGTGCGGCACGCGATAATAGGGCGCGGTGCCCGGCCCCAGCAGCGGCACATTGCCAAAATGGTAGAGCACGATCAGCACCGCGGCGACGCCGCGCACACCGGTCAGCGATCTGATATCCGCGGGAGCAGCCACGGCAAAAGCTCCATCACGACAAAACCATGACGGCGACGGCGTGACGCCGCAGCCTCCGGTCCCGGTGATAGGCGAAAATGGCTGGTGCGTCGATGTCGATGGGCGCGCGATAACGCGCCCATGTCATGGTCCGGCATCATTGCGGGGCGTCGCGAAGCGGCGAACCCGGAAGGACGAGGCTCTCTGGCTTTCGCTGGGATTAGCTTTTGCCCTTGACGCGGAAGATCACCGGGACGGTGAAGCTCAGTCCTTCGTCGGCGATCAGCGGCGGCGGCGGCGGCAAGGGATCCGAGCGCTTCAGCATGGTCAGCGCGGCGGCGTCGAACGACGCATCGCCCGAGCTCTTCACCACACTCGACGACAGCAGGTGGCCGTTGCGATCGATCGTGAACGCAACAGTGATTTCCGCGGCCTTCTGATCGCGATCGGTCGGATAGCGCTTGTGACGATCGAGATGCGCGGAGAGCTCCTTCTGCCAGGTGGTGCGGACCCGCTGCCTGGATTCGCCGGAGCCCTGCGCCAACGTGGTCGAGTGCTCCGATTGCACCGCGGTCTCGGAGGTCGGCATGGCCGTCGCATCTGAAGCAACCGACTCAGGCGATGCCGTGGCCTGGGTCGTCGGCTTGACCGGCTCTTCTTCCTGCGGCTTCTTCNCGGGCATTGGTCTTTTCGGTCTGGAACAATGCACCTGTCTGTTATACACATCTAGATGTGTATAAGAGACAGGGCGACGCCGTAGCGGCCTCCGAGTCCGGGCCCGGCGGCAAATCGGTGGCTTCGGCCCGGGGTGCGGCAAGGTCAAGCCCGATTTCGAGTCCCGGCGCGCCGAGATCATCGTCGGCCTCATCGGTGTGCCGGTTCGCGATCGCAAACGCGACGCATCCCAGATGCAGCATCAACGCAACCGCCGCCGCCAGGGCCCAAAGGATGCGGGACGGTTTTGTCGTTGTGTCCGGATCGGTCATCGCGGGCGCTCGCGCCTCAGGGCTTCGGCGCGGCGGCGGGTGCGGCAGCTCCCGGCTGCGGCACACCCTCCGGTACGCCTTCGAGCGCCACCAGCGCCACCTTGAGATAGCCGCCGGTGCGCAGCAGTTCGAGCACATCCATCATGTCGCCATAGGGCACCGCGCGATCGGCGCGCAGGAATATCCGGCGATCCTTGCTGGCATCGGGCGCAGCATCCAGCGTTCGCACCAGATCCACGCGCTTCACCGGCATCTCACCGATCGCCACCGCGAGGTCGGACTTGATGGTCACATAGGTCGGCTTGTCCGGCTTCTTCTGCGGCGACGCGGTCGATGAAGGCAGATCGATCGGCAGATCGACGGTCGAGAGCGGCGCCGCCACCATGAAGATGATCAGCAGCACCAGGATGACGTCGATGAACGGCGTGACGTTGATTTCGTGGGTTTCCCCGAAATCGTCGGCGTCGTCGACGTCGCTGAAGGTTACGCCCATCGCCGCTCTCCGTTATTCGGCAGCGCGCGACGCCGCGCCGCCATGGGCGCGATCGAGGTCGCGCGACAGCAGCCGCCCGGCGGCGCCCGAAGCACGGCTGACGAGTTCCAGATATCCCTTCGTCACACGGGCAAAGTGATTGTAGATGATCACGGCGGGAATGGCGGCGACCAGGCCGATCGCGGTGGCGAGCAGCGCTTCGGCGATACCCGGCGCCACCACGGCGAGATTGGTGGTTTGGGATTTGGAGATCCCGATGAAGCTGTTCATGATGCCCCACACCGTGCCGAACAGGCCGACGAACGGCGACGTCGCGCCGATGGTGGCGAGCAATCCCATGCCGAGCCGCATGCGGCGAGCTTCGGCGCGGGTGATCTCGCCAAAGCTCGATGCCGCGCGCTCCTTGATGCCGGTGTCGCTGGAAATGCCGGCGGACAGGCGCGCTTCACGCAGCGCCGTGGTCAGGAAGTTGGACAGGATGCCGGTCTTCGATCCCAATGCGACACGCGCCTCCGCGATCGAACGCGCCTCGGCGATGGCATCGAGCGCGCCCTTCAGCCGGCGCTGCGCGACGAACAACTCGACGAACTTGCCGATGAAAATGGTCCAGGTCACGAGCGAGGCGAATGCCAGACCGATCATCACCGCCTTCACGATGATGTCCGCGGACATGAACATCGACCAGGGCGACAATTCGTGCGGCACCTGCATCGACGATTTCAGCGAGCGGCTGTCGGTGGTTCCGATCGCAGCATCGGAGGGCGCCGGCGCAGCGGGGGCCGGCGAAGCGACCTGGGCTGGAACCGCGGCGGGAGTTGCTGCGGTGGCGACAGGGGCCGGCGAGGTCTGCTGAGCGTAGACAGGCGCGGCGGTCAGGGCGAAAGACATGGCGATCACGATGGCGGCCATGGCCCGGATTCGGAAAGACTTGCTGCTCATACCTCGGCCCAATAGCGGATCAGGTTGTGATAGATGCCGGTCAATTTGACCGTTTCGGGGTCGTCGCGCCCCAGCCGTCCGACCAGCGCCTGAATCGCGGTATCGAGATCAAAGATCAGGCTGCGGGCGTGGGCATCGCGTACCATGCTCTGTAGCCAGAAGAAAGACGCGACCCGGGTGCCGCGGGTCACTGGCGTCACCATATGTAGACTTGAAGCCGGATAAACTACCAGATGTCCGGCCGGAAGCTTGATTTCGTGGCTACCGTAGAGGTCTTCTATTATGAGCTCGCCGCCGTCATAATCCTCGGGCTCCGATAAAAACAACGTGACCGAGAGGTCAGTGCGGATGCGCAGGCCGGTGAGACGATCGCCGCGCACGGCGTTGTCGACATGGATGCCGAAATGGTGCCCGTCGGCCGAGGCGTAGCGGTTGAACAGCGGCGGGAAGATGTGCAGCGGGATCGCCGCCGAGATGAACAGCGGACTGGCGGTCAGCGCACTCAGCACCCGCTGCCCCAACTTGCGCGCGACCTCGCTGTCCGGCGGCAACTGCTCGTTCTTCTTCACCAGCGCCGACTGCGCACCGGCGGTCGAGCGCCCGTCTTCCCAATCGGCCGCATCCATGATGCGGCGAAAATCCGCGACCTCGGCCTTGCTCAGCACGTCGGGGACACAAACCAGCATGATATGTTTCCAAATGCTTGCGCCCGGCTCCGGCGCAACGCCGGAACCGGGTTCGAAACTCACACGTTGCGCATCCAGCCGCGAAGACCTCGCCGCCGAACGGCTCAGAACTTCGCGTTCAGCACCAGCCCGGCCACGCGGCCCGGCGCGACGAACACAAACGGCGTCGCGCTCTGGTAGAAGCCGTCGTAGTAGAGCTTATTGAAGATGTTGTTGACGAAGATTTTCGCCGTCAGGTTGGCCGTAACCTTCTTCTCGACAAAGGTGTCGAACCGCCAATAGCTCGGCAGTGCCGTGCCCTGGTTCGCCGCCAGCAGCGTGCCGCCGTAGATCTTGGAGCGATAGGTTGCCTGGCCGCCCAGTTCCCAGCCATCATCGAACTTGTACTTGGTCAGCACATTGAAGGACTCATGCGCGATGTTGGCAAGCTGCAAGCCGACATTGCTGGTGAAGGGCGATCCGGCCGGCGTCGCCACGTTCGATGCGGTGACCTTCGACTTCATCAGCACGAGCCCGCCGTAGATGCTCCATCGGTCGGTGATCTTGCCGGCCGCCTCGAGGTCGATGCCCTGAATGCGGTAGGCCGCACCGGCGGTGATCGGCACAACGCCGTTGACCGTGGGCCCCGCTTCGCGCGCGTTGGTTTTTTCGGTCTGGAACAAGGCACCGGTCAG
>BFBZ01001702.1_pt1 | contig 13758 bp, 13 predicted proteins | sample 1888401 | NCBI WGS metagenome assembly BFBZ01 (sample SAMD00112614, study PRJDB3348) | symbiont metagenome | host: Chara braunii | reverse complement strand
CCTGCATGTCGTCCGCATAAAACAAAGGGTTTGAAGGGTCTCGGATTAGACGAAGCCGCCTCATGCTGCAATGCGACTTGGAAAACCTGCGACTGGGCCGTTGACCGCCGAAGGTCGGCGCCCTAGAGAACGCGCCTCGCGCGATCCAGCGGATCGGGCCCAGGTGGCGGAATTGGTAGACGCGCTGGCTTCAGGTGCCAGTGGCCGTAAGGTCGTGAAGGTTCGAGTCCTTTCCTGGGCACCATCCTCTCTCTTGAAGAGCGGATGGAGCCGAACAAACTCGAAAATCCAGACAATCTGAGCTGAAGCCCGCAGGTGATCGCGGGTGGGCGGCTTAGTCCGCCTGCTTCGACGGCTTGTGCGCCAGGCATTCCACCTCGACCACTGCACCACGGGCCAGGCCGTTGACGCCAAAGGCGCTGCGGGCGGGCATCCGTGCCGGATCGAAGTACTTCACATAGGTCAGGTTGAACCGGTCCCAGGCGGCCATGTCGGCCAGCATCACCGTGCACTTCACCACGTCGCCATAGTCCGCGTCGTTGGCCGCCAGGGTGCGGCCGATCTTGTCCATCGCCGACTTGGCGGCCGCGTCCATGCCGTCGGTCTGAGGGTCCATGCCAGGCGGGGAGGAGCCGATCTCGCCGGAGAGGATCAGGAACTCGCCGGCGCGCACAGCCTTGGCGAACGGGATCAACGGCTGTGCCGACGCAGAGGCGGCCAGCAGCCCTGCGACGGCCAGCCCCAGAAGCGCTCTCATTTCGCGGCCTTTCCATAGAATTCGCGCAGATGGTCGGTGGCCTGCGGGCGTCCGGCCGCGTCCGAGAACACGGCATGGCCGGTGCGATAGAGCTGATAGTCGAAGCGATCCTTCGGCAGGTCCGCGGCCAGATAGTCGTTCAGCGGCCGCGCATAGGGCACGGTGAGGTCGAAATAGCCCATCACCATGGTGATCCGCAGGTTCGGGTCTTGGGCCATCAGGTCCTTGAACATGGCCGGGATCAGGGTCGGCCCGCGGGCGACCTTGCCGTTCCACTTACTGTTGGCCTCGATGGAAAGCCGCACATAGTCGGACTTCGGCCGATAGCCCATCTGGGTGCGGAACAGCGCCTCCACCGCCTTCGTCTGGTCGTAGGTGAGCGTGTAGGGCGATGTGGACGGGTCGTTGTAGGGCGGCTGCCGCTGGTCGGTGATCGCGCGCAGGGCATGGGTGCGGCCGTCCGAAAGCCCGGTTCGCTCCGCCTTGTCGGCCAGCAGTTCCAGGACGAAGGCGTTGGTGGGCGACTTCAGGTCGGCCTTCAGCACGATGGCCTCCGGCAGGCCGGTGAAGCCCGACACCGTTGCGGCGATCTGAGCCTTCTCCGCGGCGGGCAGGGATGCGCCTGTGGCCAGCGCCTTGGCGTAGGGACCTGCGGCGAACAGGCGGGCCGCCTCCGCCACCTGCTCGACGCTGTCTTTCTGGTGCGCGCCCCGGCCGTGGAACCAGGCCACGGCGGCCTGGCTGGAGAGTGACGCCCCATCGTCGGCCATGCCCCGCGGCCCACCTGCGGACGTGGTCGGCGAGACCAGCACCACGCCCGCGAACCGGATCGGATCCTTGGCCCGCTTGGCCAAGATGTCCGAGACGAAGCCCACCCGGGTCCCGGCATAGCTCTCGCCGATCAGGTACTTGGGCGAGGCGGTGCGACCGTGCTGGACCAGCCAGTCGCTGATGAACTGGGCGATGGCCCCGGCGTCCTCCTCGACCCCCCAATATTCCGCGCTGGCGCCTTCGCCGAAGAACCGGCCGTAGCCCGTGCCCGGGGCGTCGACGAACACCAGGTCGGTGACGTCGAGGATGCTGTCGGGATTGTCGACGAAGGTGAATCCGTCCGCAGTCTGCGCGTTGGCGGTGATCACCGGCGCCAGACCCTCGCGAAGGGCGATGGTCGCGCCGCCGGGGCCACCGTTGAACAGGAAGGTCACCGGACGCCTGGCCGCTGCGGCGCCGTCAGCCAGATAGCTCACCGAGAAGATCGTCGCGCGGGGTTCGCACGCCGCATTCCGCATTACCTGCTCGCCGGCGTCCGCCCGATAGGCGATCGTTTTGCCCCGCACGTGGGCCACGCCCTTGATCGTGGCCGTTGGCGGGACCAGGGCTTCCGCCGTCGCCGCCTGGGCGTGGGCAGCGGGCGCGGCGCCCAGGCTGAACGAGAGCATCACGGCTGCGGCGACGCGCGCTGCGGCCGCCCGGCGGGTCGGGGTCATCGGCGTATTCCTCATCTCTGCGGGCGTCAGGGGCGCGGTTCGGACGGCGTCAGCACCGTTCCGATATAGCGGTCGCGCAGTTGGCGGTTGCGGGCGGTCATCGGCTGCTCGACCCCACGGATCATCACCATCCGGGCGACGGTGGTGGTCTCCAGCGGATCGCCGCTCCACAGCACCAGGTCGGCGTCCTTGCCGGGTTCGATGGAGCCGAACTGGTCGGCGACGCCGAAGATGCGCGCCGGGTTGATGGTGATCGCCGCCAGGGCCTGCGCCTGGGTCAGGCCGTAGCGGACAGTCCGTCCGGCGATGAACCGCGGCGTGCGGATCAGGAAGACGATCCGCGCCACGCTGGGCTTGAAGGCGATCAGCACCCCGGCCTTCTGCAGGATGGCGGCGTTGTCGTAGCTGGCGTTGAGGGTCTCGAAGGTGAAGGCCTGGTTCTCCTCGGCGTCGATCACCACCGGGACCTTGGCCGCGGCGATCTCGTCGGCCACCAGCCAAGCCTCGGCGGCGCCCGACAGGATCACCTTGATGTTCTGCTCCCGCGCCAGGGTCAGGACGTGGTGGATGTCCACCGCGCGATTGACCTCGATCAGCAGCGGTTCGCGTCCCTGGACCACGGGGACCAGGGCCTCGATGTCGGTGCGCGACAGCGACATCTCCGCCAGCCGCGCCGGATCGAAGCCGGCCGGATTGCGGGCATAGGCGCGCGCGTCCGAGAGCGCCTGTTCCAGCAGGGTGCGTAAGGCGCCGCGGCTGCCGCCGGCGGCGGTGGCGCCCTGTTCGCCGGCGTCCAGCAGGATCGCCGCATGGGGCTTCACGGTCAGGTCCTGGCCGCCGCCCAGATGGATCACCGTGACCTGGCCGCCAAAGGCCTTGGCCGGGCCTCCGGAGGTTCGGCTCTGGGGATTGGGCGTGACCACCGCCCGGGTGACGCCCTCGATCCGCGCCTCGGGGATCTGCGGTGAGTTGGGATTGATGTCGTAGGATGGATCGAAGGCCGCGCTGAGCAACGGATTGGTCGAGGCCCGCCCTCCATAGCCGCTGCCGATGATGTCGTTCAGCGCCATGGGCGAGACCGTCGCCACCATGCCTGGGGTCAGGGTCTTGCCGCCGGCGTCGATCACCCGGGCGCCGGCGGGAACGGTGACCTTCGCGCCCACCGACAGGATCTTGCCGTCCCGCACCACCACCGTTCCGGCGGGAATCTCGCCGGCAGGGCCCATGCTAAGGATCCGCGCGTTGACGACGGCGACGGTCTGCGCCGAGGCCGAGGAGGCCAGGGCCGCGATCAGCCCGGCCAGTATGATGCGCCCGATCATGGCTGAGCCCCCCGGCCGGTCGGGGTGACACGGCGCGTGTTGCCCAGTTCGAAGTCAGACTGCGGCGGCCCCGGAGGCGCGGCGCGGTCGTGCATCAGCACCCCGTCGATGAAGACAAGGTCGGCCAGGGCGTAGACGCTGAACGGGTCCTCGCTCCAGAGGACCACATCGGCGGCCTTGCCGGGTTCCAGCGACCCGGTGCGGTCGGAGACCCCGATGATCCTGGCCGGATTGATGGTGATCCAGCGGATGGCCGCCTCGGGCGTCGTGCCCAGGCCGGCTTCGCGCCCAGCGGTCATCGCCCGCGCCGCCTCCTGGTTCAGATGCTGCTCCAGCATGACGTTGTCGGAGTGCATGCTGACCAGCCCGCCGGCCTTTTCGACAAAGGCCGCGTTCTCCATCACGGAGTCGTAGGCCTCCATCTTGTAGCCCGACCAATCCCCCGCCCAGGTCACCGCCGCGATGTTCTCGCGGGCCAGGATCGGGGCGATCTTGAAGGCCTCCAGGGCGTGGTGGAAGGCGGTGATCCTGAAGCCGAACTCGTGGCTGAGATCGATCATCTGCAGCATCTCGTCGGCGCGGTAGCAGTGGATGTGGACCTTTATGTCGCCGTTCAACGCGCCGGCCACGGTTTCCAGCATCAGGTCGCGCCGCGGGGGATCGCCGCCCTGGCCGCTGGCCGCCTTGCGTCGATAGTCCTTCCACTTCTGCCCGTAGTCCGCCGCGGCGATGAAGGTGTTGCGATAGCCCATCATCCCGCCGGCCCGGGTGCTGGCCTTGCCCGCGCCGCCGCTGGTGGGGTTTTCGCCGCAGGCCATCTTCAGGCCATAGGGCGCGCCCGGGAACTTCATGCCCTGGGGCGCCACGGCGGGCACGTTCTTCAGGGKGACGGTGCGACCGTTGAACAAATTGGCGGACCCGGGGAGGATCTGCAGGGTGGTGACGCCCGCGTCCCGCGCCCGCTCGAACATCGGGTCCTGGGTCCAGACCGAATGCTCCACCCAGACGCCGCCGGGATTGGGGCCGTTCTCGTTGCTGCTGTCGCCATTGGCCTCGGTGGGGCTCGAGCCCGCGCCGATATGGCTGTGCGGATCGACGATGCCCAGTGTCACCCAGCGCCCCTTTGCGTCGATCACCTTGACCCCGGCGGGCGCCGCCACCTCGCGGCCCACCGCGACGATCTTTCCGTCGCTGATCAGCAGCGAGCCGCCGTCGATCCGCGGGCCGGCGGCGGTCAAGATCGTCGCATTGACGATCAGCACCGGCGGCGCGGCCTGCGGACATAGGTCGATGGGAAGGGATCGGGGCGTTGGGCGGGATCCAGCCCGGTCGGAACCGGTCGGGGCGCCGCGGTGGGCTGGGCGGGAGCCGGCTGGGCCGTCGCGCATCCGGCCAGTGCCGCCAGGGCCAGGCTGGCCAAGGCCAGACAGCGGCCGCGCTGGCCTGAAGGTCTCGTACGCTGGTTCACTCGCGGCCCCCTCGGCCGCGACCCCCGTGCCGCGGCGCCAGGTAAATAAGACCGCGTCGCCGCCGGATTTTCCTTGCGATTGTCGTCGCGTGGCGCGCCGATTTCGTCAGAACAATCCACGTCTCGGACAGCGCCGCATTGTTCATGCGGCGGTCAGCTCGCCCGGCGCATAGGATTGCCGAAAGGTCACAAGGCGCCGCCGCGTCGACAACCGGGTGGCCTGAGCGCTACCATCACCGCAGAATCTGAGCCGAAATGCCGCTAAGTCCTTGTATAAGCGGCGTCTCTTTAGAGGCCTCCAGCCTCCGAAAAGCTAGAAAAGTCAACAATCTAGCCTAACGCCACCCGTCCCTTTATATGAGGGGCCCAACCTGATCCGGAGCATGGCGTCTTGGCCAATTTCCTACATTCCGGCGACCTTCCCGCGGGTCTTTTCGAGGACGCCGAGGCTGTCGCCATCGATTCCGAGACCATGGGCCTGGCGCTCGGCCGCGACCCGCTGTGCGTGGTCCAGATCTCCGATGGCAAGGGCGACGCCCATGTGGTCCAGCTCAGCCGCCCGGACTACGACTGCCCGAACCTCAAGGCTGTTCTGACCAACCCGAAGATCGTCAAGATCTTCCATTTCGGCCGGTTCGACATCGCCATGTTCCACCTGCACCTGAACGTGTTCACGGCGCCGGTCTACTGCACCAAGATCGCCTCCAAGCTGGCTCGGACCTATACCGACCGGCACGGACTGAAGGACGTCTCCCGCGAGCTGCTGGGCGTCGACATGTCCAAGGCCCAGCAGAGCTCCGACTGGGGGGCGGTGAAACTGTCCGACGACCAGATCGCCTATGCGGCGTCCGACGTGCTGCATCTCCACGCCCTGCGCACCAAGCTGGACGTGATGCTGGCCCGGGAGGGCCGGGATCACCTGGCCCGCGCCGCCTTCGACTTCCTGCCGCATCGAGCCCTGCTCGACGTCGCCGGCTGGGAAGAAGTCGACATCTTCGCCCATTCGTGAGCCCGGCTTGACCGCCGCCGCCATCCCCCTCGCGCCAGCGCCCAACGTCCAGGCTGATTTCCAGCGCTGGCGCCGGCGCTCGCGCCTGATCCGGCGGCTGCGGATCCTGTTGCCCACCGCCATCGGTCTGATCCTGGCGAGCCTGGCAGGTTTCGTGATCCACACCACCGTCGTCGGCGTCCAGGCGGCGCCGGAGACCGACACCCCCATCCAGTTGATGAACCCCCGCTTCGTCGGTCGCGACGACAAGGGGCGCGCCTACGTGCTGACCGCCGTCTCCGCGATCCGCGACGAGAACGACTATCAGCGGGTCCTGCTGGACCGCCCCAGCCTGATCCTCGACGAGGGCGGCGAGAACCCGATGACGGTGACGGCCAAGGCCGGGGTCTATCGCGAGGACCGCCGGGTGCTGAACCTGGACGGTGGCGTGCGGATGAACGGCGGCGCCCTCAATTTCGACACGGCCAGCTCTATCTTCAACACCGCGACAGGCGAGCTGGAAGGCCAGGGGCAGATATCCGGCGCGGGATCGCTTGGCGAAATCACTGCGAAGTCCTATGGCGTGTACGACAAGGGTGACCGTCTGGTGTTCAAGGGCGGGGTGCGTGGCCGCATCGACTCGAAGTAGAGCTAGGGCGAGATTTAGCTCTAGGGGCTGGGTTTTGAGGACTGGGCTTCCCAGATGGGCTGCATGAGCATGGAAAAGCTTGCGATGACGACGCCTTGGGCCTCTGTGGCCTGCGCCTTGACCCTGCTCGTCGCCGGCCCGGCCGCTGCTCAGCTCGCCAATGACTCCGACGCCCCGGTGGACATCACCGCCGACGCGCTGGAAGTGGTGAACACCCAGTGCCTGTCGATCTGGTCCGGCTCGGCCGAGGCCCTGCAGGACCGCACCCGGCTGCGCGCCGACGTGCTGAAGACCTATTCCAAGAAGGGCCCGGCCCGTCCCAGCGCCGCCAACGCCGGTCCCGGCGGCGGCTCCTGCGGCGCGCTCACCCGCATGGAAGCCAACGGCAACGTCTATTACGTCACGCCCCAGCAGCGGGTTCGTGGCGATGCGGCGGTCTATGACGTGGACGCCGACACCATCGTGATCACCGGCGACGTGGTGGCCGTGAACGGCCAGAACGTCCTGCGCGGCGAGCGCCTGACCATCAACGCCACCACCGGCGACGCCCAGATGCAGTCCAACACCAAGGGCCGCGCCTCCAAGGCCCGCCCTCGTGCGGTCATCTATCCCAGCGAAAAGTCGTCGGCGGCCAAGCCCGCCGCGCGGCAGTAGGCGGTCCGTTGCGCCCTGAAAGCTTCGAAACCCTGCCGGCCCTGGCCGGCGAAGGCCTGGTGGTCGACAATGTCGGCAAGTCCTTCCGCGGCCGCGCCGTGGTCAAGGGCGTCTCGCTCCGGCTCCGCCGTGGCGAGGTGGCCGGCCTGCTAGGCCCCAACGGCGCCGGCAAGACCACCTGCTTCTACATGATCACCGGCCTGATCCCGGCCGACTACGGCGCGATCTATCTCGACGGCGAGAACATCACCGCCCAGCCGATGTATCAGCGCGCCCGGATGGGCGTCGGCTATCTGCCGCAGGAAACCTCGATCTTCCGCGGCATGACGGTCGAGGAGAACGTCATGGCGGTGGTCGAGCTGCGCGAGCCGTCCAAGGAAAARGCCCGCGCCACGGTCTCCAGCCTGCTGGGCGAACTTCACATCGAGCACCTGCGCAAGTCGCCGGCCATCTCGCTGTCAGGTGGTGAGCGTCGCCGGGTCGAAATCGCCCGCGCTCTGGCCTCAGAGCCGTCCTTCATGCTGCTGGACGAACCTTTCGCCGGGATCGACCCCCTGGCCATCGCCGACATCCGCGAAGTGATCACCTATCTCAAGGGCCGCGGCATCGGCATCCTGATCACCGACCACAATGTCCGCGAGACCTTGGACATCATCGACCGCGCCTCGATCATCCACGCTGGCGAAGTCCTGTTCGAAGGCTCCCCGGACGAGATCATCCACAATCCCGAAGTCCGCCGCGTCTATCTCGGCGAACGCTACGCCTGAGGCGTTTACGGAAACGGGACGGGCATCTGCATGCCCGTCCCGCCGTCATCCCTTTACGCACACGACTTGGCGCAGGGTGTGGACGATGTCCACGAGGTCGGCCTGCGCCGCCATAACCGCGTCGATGTCCTTGTAGGCCATCGGCGTTTCATCGATCACCTCGGCGTCCTTGCGGCATTCGACGCCCTCGGTGGCGGCCACGTGGTCCTCCACCGTGAAGCGACGCTTGGCCTCCATACGGCTCATGGCCCGGCCGGCGCCGTGCGAGCAGGTGCAGAACGACTGTTCATTGCCCTTGCCGCGCACGATGAACGACCGCGCGCCCATGGAGCCCGGGATGATCCCCAGCTCCCCGAGCCCGGCCCGCACCGCGCCCTTCCGGGTCACGAACACGTCCTTGCCGAAGTGGTGCTCGCGGCTGACGTAGTTGTGGTGGCAATTCACCGCCATCTCGTCGGTCGCGAGATCGGGGAAGGCCTCCCGCAGGATGGCCAGAACCCGATCCATCATCACCTCACGGTTCGCCTTGGCGTACTTCTGCGCCCAGCTCACCGCCCGCACATAGTCGACGAACCCGTCCGTCCCTTCCGGGAAGTAGGCCAGGTCCTTGTCCGGCAGGTTCACGAACCAGCGCCGCATCTCGTGCTTGGCCCGCTCGACGAAGAAGGTCCCGAACCGGTTCCCGACGCCCCGCGAGCCCGAGTGCAGCATCACCCAAAGCCGGCCTTCCTCATCGAGGCAGAGCTCGATGAAGTGATTGCCGGTGCCGAGCGTGCCCAGGTGTCCAAGCCCACGCGGATGGGCCGCCTTCGGATTGCGCGCCACGACGTCGTCGTAGCCATCCTTCAGCGCGGCCCACTTCTGGGCGGCGATCAGCGGCGGTTCGTCGGCCCAGGCGCCCTTGTCGTTGCGCCCGCCATTGTCGGTCCGACCGTGCGGAACGGCCGCCTCGATGGCGGTGCGAAGCGGCCCCAGCGAGTCCGGGAGGTGCTCGGCGCGGATCGAGGTCCGCACCGCCATCATCCCGCACCCGATGTCCACGCCAACCGCCGCCGGGATGATCGCGCCGACGGTCGGAATGACCGAGCCTACCGTCGCGCCCATCCCCCAGTGCACATCAGGCATGACCGCGATGTGGCTGTGGATGAACGGCAGGCTCGCCACGTTGCGCAGCTGGGTCATCGCCGAGTCCTCGATAGGCACCCCTTTCGTCCAGGCTCGGATCGGGGCGCCCGGGCTGTCGATATGATTGAACCCGCTCATGGGGTTCTCCTTTCCAGTTTGCCGCCCCTCCCGGCGTCACGGCTGGAATCGGTCCCCAGAAACGAGGAACCCCTCCCGGCCGGGCCGGGAGGGGTTCCTTCGAATATCCCAAGTCGCAGGCGACTTTAGGCCGAAGCATCCTCCCAGGCGCGCACGCGCAAACCCATGACCAGCTGGTCTGGGTTTTTCGAATAGCGCGGGCAGGGGGCCGCAAAGGCCATGGTCGTTCTCCTTGGGAGGCGGGCGATTACACGGTTCGCTGAAGCGCCGCCAGCGGCCTCGTGCAAGGTTTCAACAGCTGTGGCCTTCCAGCCACGCCGCCGCCTCAGGCCTCCGCGGTCTTGTGATGGCGGGCGATGTAGCGATGGCGTTCGGCCTCCTGGTTGGCGCGCCACTTCGATCGCAGCACAGCGGGGCGCTCGGGATAGCGCTCCTCCAGGAACTCGGCGCCGGCCACGCGGTCGGTGCGGAAATGGCGGAAGGCCGAGCGGAGCTCGCACCAGGCCACGATCAGCCGCACCGTCTCGTGATAGCCCACCGTCACCGGCCAGATGGTCCGGCGGCTGGCCCGGTCCTGTTCGTCGCGATAGTCGAGGGCGATCTTGTGCCCGGCCCGGATGGCGGCTCGGACGGCGGCCATGTCCAGCCGGTCCTGTGGGGTGTTCCAGGCCGGAACCGCGCCGGCGCTGGGCTCCAGCACGAAGGGCCGCAGCCGTTCAGGCACCGAGACGGCGATCTTGGCGATCAGGTCTTCGGCCGCGCGGGCTAGCGCCGGGTCGCCGCGGCCCATCACCCATTGGGCGCCCAGCACGGCGGCCTCGATCTCGTCGGGCGTCAGCATCAGCGGGGGCAGGTCGAAACCCTGGTCCAGCACATAGCCCATGCCGGCCTCGCCCCGGATCGGCACCCGCTGGCCCATCAAGGTCGCGATGTCCCGATAGACGGTGCGCTTGGAGGTCTCCAACTCCTCGGCGATGGAGTCGGCGGTGATCGGCGCCCGGGCTCGGCGCATGATCTGGATGATCTGGAACAGACGGTCGGCGCGACGCATGGAAAGTCTCATGTGGAATAGCATCGGTCTTCGATGCTGACAGCATGGTGGCAGCAGCCTGGCCATAAGCCTAGGGGGTCGTTTCAAGGAGAGACCCCGATGATCGTTCTTCACGGCTTTGGCGCCTATTTCGGCCTTCCGGAAGCCAGCCCGTATGTCACCAAGACCGAGGTCCAGCTTCAGATGGCGAGCCTGGCCTATGTGAAGGAGCTGTCGAACCCGCAGCTCTCGCCCAAGGGTCAACTTCCCTTCATCGAGGACGAGGGCGAGCTGATCTCCGACAGCCATTTCATTCGCCTGCACCTGGAGCGGAAGTACGGGATCGACTTCGACGAGGGCCTCTGCCCGGTGGAGCGGGCCCAGGCCTGGGCCATCGAGCGCATGATCGAAAACCAGCTCGGCTGGATCATGGTGCAGGGGCGCTGGCTCGATCCCGCCAACTTCGCCAAGGGGCCGGCCCAGTTCTTCGCCCAGGCGCCCGAGGCCATGCGGGCCGCGATCGCCGCGGGCGCCCAGGAGCAGGTCGCCGCCAATATCCGCGCCGTCGGGGTCGGCCGCCATGCCGAGGCCGAGGTCCTGGGCCTGGGCGTCCGGTCGCTGCAGGCCTTGTCGGCCTTGTTGGGCGACAAGATCTTCATGATGGGCGAGCGCCCCACTGGCGTCGACGCGGTGGCGTTCAGCGTCCTGGCCGGTCTCCTGACGCCCTACTTCGACTCGGCGCTGCGCCAGCGCGCGGTGCGGTTCGACAACCTGACGGCCTATGTCGATCGCATGATGGCCGGCGCCTATCCGGACCATTCCTGGGCGCCGGTGTTCCAGCCGTCGGACTGCGTCGCGGCCTGACCATCGCGTCTGCGAGGGGATTTTGACTCCAGGCTTCTGAGCTGAAATCTCCTCCGCCGCCCAACGCCACGTCCCGCAAAACCGGGCGAATCCAATGGAGCGACCCTGCAAAATCGCCGCGCCTGCAAATGATCGCGCCGGCATTAACTAATCGGTGGGGAAGGCCGCCTAGCCTGTACGCAAGATTTAGGCCAGGAGGCGGGGTTGGCGCTAGGCGCGCGTTTAGAGCTGAGGCAGGGGCAGGGGCTGGTCATCACGCCCCAGCTGCAGCAGGCTATCAAGCTGCTGCAGCTCTCCAATCTTGAGCTCGAGTCCTATGTAGAGGGCGAGCTGGAGCGCAATCCGCTGCTTCAACGCGACGAGCGCGACAACGAGCCTGACCGCGAGGAAGCCCCCCGCGAGCCCGAGAACTTCGCAGCCGACGACATCCCCGACAGTGGGGCCGCGGCACACATGGACATCGCCCACGATCAGGCCTCCCCCGGCGAACAGGCCACCGGCGACGGCCACGAGGCTCAGCAGGCCGGCGGCGCCATCGACTGGTCCCGCGCCGGCAAGGGCGGCGGGTTCGAGGACACCGACGACTTCGAAGGGCGCCTGACCAAAGAGGAAACCCTCTCAGAGCACCTGCATTCCCAGCTTTCCGTGGCAGGCCTGTCGCCGGCTGAGAACGCCATCGCCGCGACACTGATCGATTCCATCGACGAGGGCGGCTATCTGCGCTGCGACCTGCCCGAGACCGCCGAGCGCCTGGGCTGCGATCTGTCGGTGGTCGAGGCCGTGCTTGCGACCATCCATGGTTTCGAGCCGACCGGCGTCGGCGCCCGCGACGTGCGCGAATGCCTGATGCTGCAGCTTCAGGAGCAGAACCGCTTCGATCCGGCCATGGCGGCCCTGCTGGACAATCTCGACCTGCTGGCCAAGCGCGACATGAGCGCCCTGCGCAAGGTGTGCGGCGTCGACGACGATGACCTCCGCGACATGGTCGCCGAGATCCGCGCCCTGACCCCGCGGCCCGGCGCGGCCTTCGGCGGCGAGCCCAGCCAACCCGTCGCCCCCGACGTCTTCGTCCGCGAAGGCCTGGGCGGCATGTGGCATGTGGAACTGAACACCGACACCCTGCCCAGGCTGCTGGTCGACCAACGCTATCACGCCCGGGTGTCCGGCGCGGCGCGCACCGACCAGGAAAAGGTCTTCGTGGCCGACTGCATGGCCAGCGCCAACTGGCTGGTCAAAAGCCTGGACCAGCGGGCCAAGACCATTCTCAAGGTGGCGTCGGAAATCGTGCGCCAGCAGGACGGCTTCCTGGCCTTCGGCGTCGAGCACCTGCGTCCGCTGAACCTCAAGACCGTCGCCGACGCCATCGGCATGCACGAGAGCACGGTCAGCCGGGTCACCTCCAACAAGTACGTGGCCACGCCCCGCGGCCTGTTCGAGCTGAAGTTTTTCTTCACCTCGTCCATCGCCTCGTCCTCCGGCGGGGAGGCCCACTCGGCCGAAAGCGTGCGTCACAAGATCAAGCAGATGATCGACGCCGAAAGCACAGACTCCGACGTCCACTCCGACGACAGCATCGTCGATATCCTGAAAAGCTCCGGCGTCGACATCGCCCGGCGCACCGTCGCCAAGTACCGGGAAGCCATGCGCATACCGTCTTCGGTCGAACGCCGCCGTCGGCTCAAGGAAATGGCTTAGCCGATTACTCTTCATCCTCCCCCGTTCACGGGGGAGGGGGACCACGCCTCTTTGCGTGGTGGAGGGGGCGTGACTGGGCTGTGAAGTAGGATTGCGAACGCCCTGCACTGGCTCGCCCCCTCCACCGCTTCGCGGTCCCCCTCCCCCATAAATGGGGGAGGAACTCGTGCTTCCTCAAGAATTTCTACCTTGAGCATCCCGACCGTCCCGCTAGGGATGAGCGCGTGATCGCCTTCCAATCCGTCGGCAAGACCTTCCCGCGCGCGCCGTCGCCAGCCCTCGACGGCGTGAGCCTCGACGTGCAGGCGGGGGAGGGGTTCGGCGTGATCGGGCAGTCGGGCGCCGGCAAGTCCACCCTGATCCGGCTGATCAACGGCATCGAGAAGCCCTCCATCGGCCGTGTGCTGACCGATGGCGAGGATGTGGGCGCTCTGGACGCCGGGGCCCTGCGCACCTTGCGCCGCCGGGTCGGGATGATCTTCCAGCACTTCAATCTGCTGTCGTCCAAGACGGTGGCCGCCAATGTGGCTTTTCCCCTCAAGGTGGCCGGCGTCGCCGGTGGCGAGGTTGGGCGCAGGGTCGCGGAGCTCTTGGATCTGGTCGGCCTGACCGATCAGGCGGCCAAGTATCCGGCGCAGCTCTCCGGCGGCCAGAAGCAGCGAGTGGGCATCGCCAGGGCGTTGGCCAACCGGCCCAAGATCCTGCTCTGCGACGAGGCCACCAGCGCCCTGGACCCGCAGACCACCGAGCAGATCCTGGATCTGCTGAGCCAGCTCAATCGCGAACTCGGGCTGACCATCGTGCTGATCACCCA
>BFBZ01001712.1_pt1 | contig 13766 bp, 14 predicted proteins | sample 1888401 | NCBI WGS metagenome assembly BFBZ01 (sample SAMD00112614, study PRJDB3348) | symbiont metagenome | host: Chara braunii | reverse complement strand
GCGCCAGGGCCCCGCCGGCTGCCCAGGGCAGTTGCAGCACGAGCGTCAGCAGTGCGCGGGCGATCGGATGCATTGCCTTCGCCGGGGCGCGTTTCACCAGCCGACCCGCAGGCCGACGCGTCCGCCGATTCCGCCGCCATTGGCGCCGTAGGCGATGTCGCCATTGGCCTGCACATTGCTGCCGAGGCGGACCGACGCGCTCAAAGGGACGGCCTTGGTCCTGGACATGCTCGGTGATGAACTGGGCCTCGAACGGCTTTTTCCTCGCGGGATTTCCGGCGGTCAGCGCCCGCGCTTTTCTGACCCGCATCTATGCCGACCAGGGCGAGTTCGAGCGCGGGATCGTGCATGGCGAGGAAGCCATCCGCCTCGCCGAGGCGGTCGACCACCCCTACGGCCTGGGCATAGCCAGCTGGTGTCTTGCCGACCTCCTCGTCACCAAGGGCGAACTGGGCCGCGCCGTCGGCCTCTTGGAGCGCGGCCGCTCGGTGGCGCGCGCGTGGAATCTGCCCTTCCTCGTCGCCGGCAACACCGGCAGCCTCGGCTACGCCTATGCGCTGCTGGGACGAACAGGCGACCGCCCGCCGCTGCTGGAACAGGCACTGGGCGGTTTCGACAAGATGGGCCATCGCTTTGCCCGGTCGCTCTTCATGCCGTCCCTGGGCGAGGCCTATATGCTCGCTGGCCGGCCCGCCGACGCGCTCGATCTCGCCGGGCGGGCCCTGGCCCTGGCACGCGAGAGCGGTCAGCGCAGCGGCGAGGCGACCGCCCTGCGCCTGCTTGGCGAGGCCTCGGACCGGCAAGGGGCCCTGGAACAGTCCGAGCGCCACTACCGGGAAGGCTGGGGCTGGCCGGCGAACTCGCGATGCGCCCGCTTGTCGCGCGCTGCCACCACGGCCTCGGGAGACTGTATCTGGGGGCGAGCCAATGGGATCAGGCCCGCGGCCACCTGGCTTCCGCGACCATGATGTACCGGGACCTGGGCATGGGGTTCTGGCTCGCGCAGGTCGAGGCGGAGATGGGGCAGCTGCAGGAGGGCTGGACGTCGCGACAGGCATGTGTCCTGGCCCCAGGTCGTTCCCGGCCCTTGCCGCATCAACACCTTCGCGTGTCGTTCTCGACGGCCCGGGCAGCCAGCCGCATTGTGTGTCGATGCTGAGACGCTGAAACGCAGGCTGCGTGACAGCGATGCGGCGCCAGGCGCCGACGCCCGAAGCAAGCGGTCGCGAGTGAAACAGAGCGATCAGCCCTGGAGCAGCAGCTTGATCAGCGCGGCGCTGTTTGAGACATTGTATTTGCGGAGCAGCCTGCTCCGGTAGATGTCGACGGTCCGCGGGCTGATCCCCAGGACTTTCGCGATCTCTTTTGCTGTCTTGCCGTCGATCAGCAAGGTCGCGACATCGCGTTCGCGGGACGTCAGAGACGACCGCAGCGACTGCCCGGGTGTCTCACTCGTGGCGACCTCGGTGAACACCCAGAGCGTATGCCGGTGGGGCTCGTCGGGCGTGTAGGTGAAGCCGCGCACGCGGACCCAGAACAAGTCCCCATCCAGCCGGCACATGACGCGATCATCCGTGTAGCTCCGCTCATTGGCCAGGAACCCGCCGACCCGCTGCCCGGTCTTCTCGAAGTCGTCGGGGTTCGGATAGAGGCGCTCGAACGTCTGCCCGACGATCTCGTCGATCGTCCCCCTGAAGATCCGCGCGAAGTGGCGGTTGCACGCCATGATGACACGGTTTCGGCCAATCGCCTGACCGACTGGCGCGTCCTCGAAAGCCTGCTTGTAGTCGATGTCCATGGGATCCCCCGCGGATTGCGCCGCGTGAATCGCGGGCGCCAGACACTTAAGTGTCCAACACCTATAGCCTTAAGTGTTTAGGTTGCCTACCGTCATGATCCATCAAGGCGTGGGTCGCGTTCGAGCGCCGACACCAATGGCCGATCCAAGAAGAACAACACGGCCAAGCCGAGCTCGGGGGGAATAATGGGTCAGGTGGCCATGACGGTACCGTTGCTGGAGATCGCTGATCTCACCATTCATTTCGGCGGGGTGCGGGCGCTCGACGGCGCCTCGTTCCAGGTCAATTCCGGCATCACCACCGGCCTGATCGGACCGAATGGCGCCGGCAAGACAACTCTCTTCAATTGCGTCTCGGGCCTGATCCCCGGAGCCACCGGGTCGGTCCGGTTTCGGGGACAAGAGATCGCCGGGGCCAGGCCCGAAGCGATCAGCCGAGCCGGCCTGATCCGTTCCTTTCAGCTGGCGCGCGGCTGCGAGAACATGACGGTTTTCGAGCACCTCGTGCTCTACGGCCCGCGCCAGCGCGGCGAGGGGCTTGTCCAGGCGTTTCTCGGAGGTCGCCGGCTTCGTCAGGAGGAGGAAGCGCTCAGGCAGGAAGCGCTTGAAATGGCGCGACGTCTCAAGCTTTCCCACGTGCTCGACAATCTCGTGACGCACCTGTCCGGGGGACAAAAGAAGCTCCTCGAGATTGGCCGTGTCCTTCTCGCCAAGCCGGCGATGATCCTGCTCGACGAGCCGATGGCGGGGGTGAACCCCACGCTGGTCCAGGAGATCGCCGACCATCTCGCGGAGATCCAGCGGAGCGGCATCTCGATCGTCCTGATCGAGCACGAGATGGAACTGATCGAGCGCCTCTGCGACGAGGTCATCGTCATGGCCAACGGCCGTTTCCTGACCCGCGGCACGTTTGCCGAAGTCGCCGGCAAGCGGGATGTCCAGGAAAGCTATCTCGGGGTGAGGCGCCAATGACCGATCTCACCATCAAGGCCATCCGTGGCGGCTATCCCAACGCCGAAGAGATCGTCAAAGGCATTGATCTCCAGGTGGTGGCAGGCGAACTCACCGTCATCATCGGCCCCAACGGCGCGGGAAAGTCGACATTCCTCAAGCTCGTCGCGGGACTTCTGCGGCCAACCCAGGGTGAGGTGCGCCTGCGCAGCGAGGCCCTGCCGTCGGGCAACGCCCAGATCGCGTGCATGAGGGGCATGAGCTTCGTGCCGCAGGAGCGCAACGTCTTCTCGAGCCTCACCGTCCGCGAGAACCTCGAGATGGGCGGCTATCTGCTTCGCCGGGGCGTCAAGGAGCGGATCGACGAGCAGCTCTCGCGCTTTCCTCTCCTGAAGGCCAAGCTGCGCGAAAGAGCCGGCAATCTCTCCGGTGGTCAGCGGCAGGTTCTGGCGATGGCCATCGCGCTGATGACCGGGCCGAGCGTGCTGCTGCTCGACGAGCCGACCGCGGGCCTTTCGCCCCATGCCGCCGATGAGATCTTCGAGCTTGTCCGGGATCTGGCCAAGGGTGGACTGGCCGTCCTCATGGTCGAGCAAAACGCCCTGCTGGCGCTGGAATACGGCACGACCGGTCTTGTCCTGGTGGCCGGCCGCAAGGTCCGGGAAGAGGCCGCGGCATCGCTGCTCGCCGACGACGAGGTCCGTCATCTCTTCCTTGGTCGCCGGCACCACCGGCCAGCATCCGTCAACCTGGTTCACTGAGGGGATCACCATGCGCAATCTGGACAGACGTCAGTTCCTTGGCAGGGCCGCCGGCGTCGGCTCGCTCGCCCTTTCGTGGCCCCGTGTGCTCATGGCGCAAGGTGCTCCGATCAAGATCGGCATCGTCATCCCGTTGACCGGCGCCACCAGCCAGTTCGGCGCGACCATGAGCGCCGCCGCCAAGATCGCGGTCGCCGACATCAATGCCGCCGGCGGCGTCGGCGGCAGGCTGGTCGACGTCCTGATCGAAGACGATCAAAGCAATCCGGAAGCCGCCGTTCGCGCCGTCCGCAAACTGATCGATGTCGACAAGGTCGTGTCGATCGGCGGCTCCTACGCCTCGGCGGTCACCTCGGCGATCGCCCCCATGTGCTACGACAACAAGGTCGCTCTGTTCACTTCATCGGGCGCGGACAGCATCACCAAGACCCCGCACAACGGCTACATCTTCCGGACCTCGCCGACGGTCACCCTGCAGGGCACCCGCGTCGGCCAGTATGCGCTTGAGCTGGGTGCCCGGAAGATGTTCTTCCTGGGCCCGCAGACGCCGTTCGCGCAATCCTACATCGACATCATCTCCAAGCTGTTCAAGGATGCCGGCGGCACCGGCCAGGGGCTGATCTACGAGGATCGCCGGACCAGCTATCGCACCGAGGTCGACCAGGCGCTGCGGACCAGTCCCGACGTCATCGTGCTCGGCGGCTATGTCCCCGACACCTCGGTCGTGCTGCGGGACCTTTATCGTGCCGGCTTCGGCGGTCGGAAGGTCGGGTTCTCGTTCGGCGTCAATCAGGTGCTTGCCGACGGCGTTCCGGCCGAGGTGTCGGATGGCACCGCTTCCCTTGTTCCGTCCGCCTCGGTCGACTCGACCGGCTACAAGGCTCTTGTCGAAAAGATCGCGCGGCCGGCACTCGATAGCTATTCCTGCCAGGTCTATGATCACGTGGTGCTGACGGCGCTGGCGCTCGCCCATGCCGGCCCGGCGGCTGCCAGTGGAACAGCCGTTCGCGACAATGTCCGGGCCGTCTCGCAGGATGAGACGGGCGAGAAAGTCTCCGATGTCGGTCGGGCTCTCAAGCTGATCGCCGACAAGAAGCCGGTGAACTATGACGGTCCCAGCGGGCTGCTCGCGTTTGCCGACAATGGCGACGTCGAGGGCGTGTTCTTTCGCTACGAGCAGATTCAGCGGGGCAAGATGGCCCTGCTGAAGGTCGCCTGATCACGCGGATAGGTGGGCCGTGATCACTGAACTGACCCAATATGTGCTGAACGGACTGGTGCTGGGCGCGCTGATTGCTTTGCCCGCGCTGGGCCTGACACTGATCTTCTCGGTGCAGGGCTTCGTCAATTTCAGTATCGCGGCCCAGATGTCCGTCGGCGCCTATGCGGCCTGGCAGACCGGCACCTATGTCGGCTGGTCGCCGATCCCGATGCTCGTCCTTGCATTCGTCGTGCCCGGCCTGCTCGGGATCGTCACCGATCGTCTGGCGCTCGCGCCGGTCAAGCGACAGTCCGGCGCCCACAAGGCGCTCATGCTCGCGGTCGTCTCGATTGCACTGAACCTTGCGATCGAGAACGCCCTCCGGTTCCTGTTTGGCAGCAATCTCAACAGTTTCGAGCTGCCGATCGAACGCAACCTGCGCATCTGGAATCTCAGCGTGGGTCCGCAACAGCTACGAAATCTTGCGGTCGCCTTGATCATCGCGATCGCACTCGCGGGGTTCTTTTCCCTCACCCGCTGGGGCAAGGCGATGCGCGCGGTGGCCGACAACACGGATCTGGCGAGGTTGAAGGGGATCGAGCCGCAGCGCCTGTCCAATCTCGCGACCTTTCTCGGCATGGGTCTCGCGGGGATCGGCGGAACGCTGCTGGCCGTCGATACCAGTGTCGATCCGTCGACCGGTTCGCGTCTCATCCTGGTGATCTTCGCGGCGAGCGTGCTCGGCGGACTGAGCAGCCTCCACGGCGCCGTCCTCGGTGCGCTCTTGATCGGCATCATCGGCGAGGTCGCGCTCGTCGCGATGCCGCCGGTCTATCAGTCTCTCACGGCGTTCATCGCGATCCTGGTCATCTTGCTGGTCAAGCCCACAGGGTTGTTTGCCGGCGCCGCCGGAGTGAGAAAATGATCTCCTATCTCGTCTTCATCGGCACCCTGACCGCCATCTACGCGATGCTTTCGCTCGGCCTCGTCGTCAGTTGGGGCCAGGGCGGCATGGTCAATCTCGGGCTGGTCGGATTTTTCGGGCTGGGAGCCTATGCTTCGGCGCTGCTCTCAGCGGCCGGTGTGCCGATCGGCCTGGGATGGCTGGCCGCGATCATCCTGCCGGCGGCCATCGGCGTCGGATTCTGCCTCCTGACCCGTAGCCTGCGGGGTGATTATCTGGCGATCGTGACGCTGGGCTTCGGCGAAGGCCTGCGGCTGGTTGAACTCAATGAACGTTGGCTCACCGGCGGCAGCGACGGCATCTCGGGTATTCGCGCTCCGCTCAAGGAGGTGTTCGGATCCTTTTATCCGTGGGCCTATCTCGCCGCGGCCTGGGCACTGGTGCTCGTCGCGGCCTGGCTGCTGAACCGAATGCTGCGCAATCCCTTCGGCCGTGCGCTACGCTCGGTGCGGGACGATGAATCGGTCGCGGCGGTGGCCGGAAAATCGGTGTTGCGCCTCAAATGCCAGGCCTTCGGCATGGGGGCGGGCCTGTTCGGACTGGCCGGCGCGCTCTACGCCCATTTCACAGGCTATATCGCGCCCGACATCTTCGTCGTGCAGCTCACCATCTACATCTTCCTGGCCGTCACGGCCGGGGGCTACAGCCGGCTGGCGGGAGCCATTGTCGGCGCCTTTGCCGTCATGACCATTCTGGAATCCTCCAGATTCGCTGCCGAGTTCGTGCCCGGCCTCAGCGCCGTGCAAATCGCCTCGCTTCGTGAATTTTCGATCGCCGTGGCGCTCATCGTCATCATGCAGGTCCGCCCGCAGGGCCTGTTCGGCCTGTGGAATGAACGGGCCGGCGTACCGGCTGCCGGTTTGCCCACGCCCGGGCCGGTTGCCGCCGAGCAGGCCAGGTGAGGGGCGAGCGATGACGGACAGGCACAAGAGCGGCTGCGTCGGCGACGAGTTCGCCGACATGTTCATCGACGCCGGCCAGCCGGGCCTGGCGGCGGCCACGGTGCGATCGCGCGGCGAGGGGCCGCACCGCCGTATCAAGCTGGCGAACGCGCGGATTATCGACGGCACCGGCGCCCCGGTCTGGGGACCGGCCGACATCTGCGTCGAGGACGGTCGCATCGTCGACCTTGCCAAGGCCGGCAAGGCCAGGTTCCCCGCCGCCATCGGGCCGGACGAGATCCTCGAGATCGATTGCAGCGGGAAGTTCCTGACGCCGGGCCTCATCGACTGCCACGCCCATATCGGAGCGCCGTTTCATGCCAGGAACGGTCCGCAGCCTTCGGCGGACTATGTCTACAAGCTCTGGCTTGCCCACGGCGTCACGACGATCCGCGAGACCGGATGCTTCAATGGCCTTTCCTGGTCGCTGCAGCAGAAGGCGGCCTCGCAGGCATACCGGATCGACGCTCCGCGCATCCTCGCCTACGCGCCATTTCCGGCGACCACGGACTATGTCAAAAGCCTTCATACGCCACAGCAGGCGTCAGCCTGGATCGAACAGGTCAAGGCCGCCGGGGCGGACGGCGTCAAGTTCTTCGCCGCTCCGCCGGCCGTGATGAAGGCCGCCCTGGAGAGGTGTGTGGAGCTCGGGCTGCGCAGCTGCTGCCATCACGCCCAGCTTGCGGTGGGACGGATGAACCCGCTGCAGACGGCTGGCTGGGGCCTCACCAGCACGGAGCATAGTTACGGCATCCCCGAGACGCTGCTCGAAAGCCACACGCTTCAGTCTTTCCCCGCCGACTACGACTATGGCGACGAGTATCTGCGGTTTTCGGCCGCCGGCCAGACCTTCATGCAGGCGGCGCAACCCGGTTCGGCGAAGTGGGATTCCGTGCTCACGCGCTTCCTTGAGGCCGGCCACACCTTCGTGCCGACCTTCAACGTCTATGATGCCAACCGCGATCTGATGCGCACCCGGCAGGCGGACTGGCACAAGCGGTTCACCGACCCGACGCTGTGGTCGTATTTTCAGCCGCAGCGCGGTGGGCATGGCGCCTATTGGTATAGCTGGTCGACAACGAACGAAATCGAGTGGCGGGAAACGTTCCGCCTCTGGATGCGCTTCGTCAACGATTACAAGAACCGCGGCGGCCGCGTCGGTGTCGGCAGCGATTCCGGCTTCATGTATCAGACCTACGGTTTCGGTTATGTGCGCGAGCTCGAACTCCTGCAGGAGGCCGGGTTCACGCCCCTCGAGGTCCTCCGCGCCGCGACGTCCTGGGGAGCCGATCTGCTCGGCATTGGCGACGACACGGGGACGCTCGAAATCGGCAAGCGCGCCGACATCCTGATCCACGGCGTCAATCCGCTGACCGATTTCAAGCTTCTCTATGGCACCGGCGCCATGCGCCTCAACGATGCGACCAGGTCGGTCGATTGGGATCGCAGCCTCGAGACGATCGTCAAGGGCGGACTGATCTACGACGCGGCCGAATTGCTTCGGGACGTGGAGGCCATGGTGTCCAGCGCCAAGGCGGTGATGTGATGGCGCCTGTCGGCCGCAAGCCCGAATTGCCGGAATTTTCCCTGCTGACCGGCGCCCTGGGGTCGGGAAAGACGACCCTGCTGTCCGACTACCTGGCGCTGGGCGGCACGCGTGATACCGGCGTCATCATCAATGACGCGGGCGAGGTGAATGTCGACGGAGCGATCATCAGCTCCGATCATCGCGATCTCGCGCTCGCCACCGTCGGCGACGGCTGCATTTGCTGCTCGATGGGCAACAGCCTGCAGGACGGGATCGACGCCTTGCTGCGTATCCGTGCCGAACGGGGTCTTGGGCCGCTCAGGACAATCATTCTCGAAACCAGCGGTCTGGCGGAACCCGGACCGATCGTGCGCTCGCTGCGCCAGGTCAGGCAGATGGCGTTCAACCTCCGTATCGTCAGCACGTTCGACGCGACCCAGCCCATGGTCGGCGACAGCTTTCTGCCCCACTACGCGGCCCAGCTGGCGGCTGCCCAAACCATCGTGCTGACCAAGCTGGACGCACTGCCCGTCGCCGGCTGGGACGAGGTCGCGCGCGTGGCGGGCGGTTTCAATCCACTCGCCGGCATGGTGGTCGAGGGGGGCAGGGAAGAACGGGCACGGCGGGCATTTGTCATGGCGCCTGTCGAAGCGGTCACCGCTTCGTCGTTGTTTTTTGCGGATGAGCCAGGGCCTTCGCGCATCACGATCGCACTTGCGCGCTGGGCGCCGGCAACCTCGTGGGAAACCATCAGCGACTGGATCGAGAACATCGCCGGATATCTCGGCCCACGGTTGCTGCGTCTCAAGGGCATGGTGCAGCCCGCGGGTTTCCTGGAGCCGCTGCTCATCAATGCGGTTGGCGGCGCCTTCTCTTTTCCCCGCAAGATCAGATGCGACGGCAATCCGAGCCTCGGCTTGACGATGATCCTCCGCGACGTGCCGAAAGCCGAGCTGATCGATGTGGGCGGATGCCTCGCCCCCCCCGGCCCTGAGCTTCCGATGAGCGCGTCCCAGGAGTGGCCGGCGCATAGGGACGGATTGATCCGGAACGGGGGCGATCCCGGTGCAGCAGACAACCCCGTATCGGGCCCTCTTTTCAGCAGTGCTTGCTGTTTGCCGAAGGTTCTTTTCCGGCAGTTGCCGGTTCATCCCTGGCAAGGTCGGACGCTTAGACAATGAAGCCGTGACGCGAACGAACATCGGCCCGGATCGATTTCATGCCATCGTTCCGGCCAGCATTTTTCAGGTTTTCTCCCAACCTCAACAAGGTCTACCCACGATGAAACTCACAGATTTCAAAGCACTCACATTCGATTGCTACGGCACGCTGATCGACTGGGAAACGGGCATGTTCGAAGGGCTGCGACCACTCACCAGCCGCGCCGGCCGGTCGCTTTCGCGCAATGAGGTTCTCGAGGCTCATGCGCGTCATGAATCGTCTCAACAGCTCCAGACGCCGGCCAAGAGTTACCGCGATCTGCTGCCGATCGTTTACCGGCGTCTGGCTGAGGAGTGGGGCGTGGCGGTGTCCTGGGACGAATGTGTCGCCTATGGCAAATCCGTTGGGAATTGGCCGGCATTTCCGGATTCTGCCGGCGCTCTCCAGTATCTGAAGCGGCATTACAAGCTCGTCATCCTTTCGAACGTCGACAACGAGAGCTTCGCGGGCAGCAATGAAAAATTGCAGGTGGAATTTGATGCGATCTATACGGCGGAGGACGTCGGGTCATACAAACCCTCGGATCGAAATTTCGACTACATGGTCGACAGGCTTGCCCAGCTTGGGATCCGGAAGCACGAGATCCTGCACACGGCCGAGAGCATGTTCCATGACCATGCGCCAGCCAACCGCCATGGCCTGGCCTCCTGCTGGATCTTCCGGCGCTACGACCAGGAAGGCTTCGGCGCGACCATGAACCCCGGCGACATGCCGAAATACGACTTCCGGTTCAACAGCATGGCCGACCTGGCCAAGGCCCATCAAGACGCTCTCCGGGGCTGATCAGAAAAAGGTTGCGTGAGAATGGCGGGCAATCCGAAGCTTGATCGAATTGACATCAACATTCTTGCGCAGCTTCAGCAGAATGGCCGGTTGACCAATGTCGACCTGGCCGAGGCCGTGGGTCTGTCGGCAAGCCCCTGCCTGGCACGGCTCCGCCGCATGGAGGAGGCGGGCCTCATCATCAGCTACAACGCGCGTGTCCACCTGGCCAAGCTTGTCGAGCACATCACCGTTTTTACCGAAGTCACCCTGAACGACCATCGACGTGAAGATTTCATCCGGTTCGAAACCGAGATCCGGCGCTACGACGCGCTGCAGGAGTGCCACCTCGTCAGCGGCGGTTACGACTATCTGCTGAAGTTCGTCATCGGCAGCGTCGCCAAGTATCAGGAGCTGATGGAAGCGATCCTGGAACGCAATATCGGCGTCGAAAAATACTTCAGCTACATCGTCATCAAGACAATCATCGATCGCGGCAGTGTTCCGATCAAATCGCTCGTCACCGCCGGCTAGGCCGGAGACCTGGTTCCGGGAACGATCGGACAGGGCAGGGCACGCCGGGCCAGTGCCGGGCCAGCGCCGGGCCGGAGAGAACGGGCCCAAGAGAACGGGCCGGAGAGAAACCGTCATGAACGCCATATCGACCGTCCTTGCACGGTTGCCGCAGGACATCGTCACGCGCGATCAGGACATCATCGCCGGCTACGCAACCGACTTCCGGCGCCAGTACACCGGCCGTGCGGAGGCGCTCCTGCGGCCCGGAAATACCCTGGATGTCCAGCAGATCGTCCGGATCTGCGGGGAGTTGCAGGTTCCGCTGGTTCCCCAGGCCGGCAACACGAGCTACTGCGCGGCGGCCACCCCGGCCGACAGCGGCAATGAACTCGTCATCAGCCTGGAGCGGATGAACAAGGTCCGCGAAATCGATGTCGCCAATCTGTCGATCTGCGCCGACGCGGGCATTGTGCTCAGCAGCTTGCAAGAGGCCGCGTCCGACGCCGGATTGCTGCTGCCTCTGGCCTTGGGCTCCCAGCAGTCCTGCCGCATTGGTGGAAACCTGTCGACCAATGCCGGCGGACTGTCCGTACTGCGCTACGGAATGGCACGCGACCTCGTCCTCGGCCTTGAAGTCGTTCTGCCTGATGGCACGCTCTTTCGCGAACTCAGCCCGCTTCGGAAAAACAACTCCGGCTACGACGTCAAACAGCTCTTCATCGGCGCCGAGGGCACTCTCGGCGTCATCACCGGCGTCGCGCTCAAACTGGCCCGCAAGCCGCGGCAGTCGGCTACCGCCTTCCTCGCGGTTGCGGCCATCGGCGATCTCGCGACGATCCTGGAGCGTGCACAGGTCCAGACTGGCGAGGCGATCACGTCTTTCGAGTATGTCTCGGACAGTTCGCTTGGCCTCCTGCTTCGGGCCAGGCCCGACCTTCGGCATCCATTGCAGGCCAGGAGTGCCCATTGCATCCTGCTGGAGGCGACAACGGCATCCCCGGTGCTCAATCTCGCGGAGGCGATCACCACGCTCCTCGAGCAGCTTTTCGCCGAAGGCCTCGTTCTGGACGGCACGATCGCCGCAAGCGGCCAACAAGCGGCCGAGTTCTGGCGCCTGCGGGAGAGCATTCCGGAAGCCGAGGTGCACCATGGCGGCTCGGTGAAGCACGACATCGCGGTGCGGACGTCGCGCCTTGCGGCCTTCGTCGAAGCGGCATCCGATCTGGTGCAGCTACACGCCTATGGCGCCGTTGTCTCGGTCTACGGCCATGTCGGTGACGGCAACGTGCATTTCAACGTTCTGGCGCCCCCCGGCGTGGCGTCCGATGGTTTCAAGCGGCGATTTGAGACGGATGTGTCGCCGAAGATCTATCAACTCGTGGCCGAGATGGACGGCACTTTCAGCGCCGAATACGGCATAGGCCGGACGAAGCTGGAGCTTCTGTCGCGCCATGGGGCGCCGGGCAAAGTGGACCTGATGCGCATCCTCAAGGCGGCCATCGACCCCAAGGCGATCATGAACCCCGGCAAAGTGGTGCCTTGAGATTCGCTCGGCAGGAGCTCCCGGCCGCCGCGTGGCGACCGGGACGACCGGCGCCTTCACGCAGCAGCCGAAACGCGATCGCCTTCCAAGGCATCGGCCAGGATCCGCATCGCCTCCTCCAGGTCCGCGTCCGAAAGCACGATGGGCGCGAGGAAGCGGATGATGTTGCGATGAACGCCGCATTTGATCACCAGCAGGCCGCGGTCGCGCGCGCGCTCCATCACCTGGTGAGCACGCTCCGCGTCGGGAGCCTTGGAGCCGTCCCGCGCGACGAATTCGATGGCCCGCATGAAACCGATGCCACGCACCACGCCGATATCCTCGTGCCTGGCCTGCAGCGCCTCGAGCGAGGCTGAGAGCTTCGTACCGAGGGCCGCGGCACGCGCGACCAGCCCGTCCTCCTGGAAGGCGTCGAGGACCGCGAGGGCCGCGGCGCAGGCGACGGCGTTGCCGCCATAGGTGCCGCCGAGGCCGCCGGGCGTCGGCGCGTCCATGATCTCCGCCTTGCCGACCACGGCCGAGATCGGGAAGCCGCCGGCCAGGCTCTTGGCGAGGGTGACCAGGTCGGGCTGGATGCCCGCGTGCTCGAAGCCGAACATCTTGCCGGTCCGGCCGAAGCCGGTCTGGATTTCATCGGCGACCAGGACGATGCCGTGCCGGCGGGTGATGTCGCGCAGCGCGCGCATGAATTCGACGGGCGCCTGCAGGAAGCCGCCGTCCCCCTGAACCGGCTCGATGATGATCGCGGCCACGCGATCCGGCGAAATCTGGGTCGCGAAAACCTCTTCGAGCGCGGCGATCGCGTCGTCCGATGACACGTCGCGGTAGCTGTCCGGATAGGGCGTGTGGAAAACCTCGCCCGCGAACGGGCCGAAATTCTGCTTATACGGCGCGCCAAAGCCGGTCAGCGTCACGCCCAGCAGGGTGCGGCCGTGAAATCCTCCGCGGAAGGCAATGATGCCAGGCCGGTTGGTGTAGCCACGGGCAATCTTGACGGCGTTCTCGATGGCTTCGGCGCCCGTCGTCAGCAGAACGCTCTTATAGGCCTCGCCCTTGCCGACCAGCCCATTGAGCCGCTCCGCCAGCGTGATGTAGGGCTCATAGGCCGCCACCTGGAAGGCCGTGTGAGTCACCTTGCCGAGCTGTTCCTGGACCGCCGCGACGACGCGCGGATGATTGTGGCCGACATTGAGAACGCCGATGCCCCCCACGAAGTCGAGATAGCGGCGGCCGGCCGTGTCCCAGATCTCGGCGCCTTGGGCACGGTCGACGACAATCGGATGGGCGGTCAGAATGCCGCGCGGCACGTTTGCGGTGCGGGCGGCGAGCAGGTCTTCCGTCGTGCGCTTGGAACTGGGACGCTTTGAACCGGACATGGCATTTTCCTTTGCTGGATCTTGGAAAGTCATTGAAAAGCTTCGCGGCTGCCGACCAGCGGCACCGCGCCTTCGGCATGGATGACGCAGGCCCTTCCAGGCGAGACGCCGGCCGCGGTGACCCCCAAAGCGGCGATGTCGGGCGGAATCGGCCGACCTGAGGCGAAGCTCGCCGCCATCCGCGCTGCGGCCGGGGAGGCCATC
>BFBZ01001711.1_pt1 | contig 13767 bp, 11 predicted proteins | sample 1888401 | NCBI WGS metagenome assembly BFBZ01 (sample SAMD00112614, study PRJDB3348) | symbiont metagenome | host: Chara braunii | reverse complement strand
CGAGAACAGCCGGTCGAGCACCTTGCGTTGGGTCGGCCCCATATTGCCGTCGAGCGAGGTTGCCTTCCAGAAGGCCGAGAGCCGCTCCTGCGCGGCGACGGCGCCGCCCGCGGCCAGTCCGTCGGCAAGCAGCACCGCGTTGATCGCGCCGGCGGAAGCGCCGGTAATGCCGTCAATGGTCAGCCTGATATCGGACAGGAGACCGTCCAGCACGCCCCAGGTGAAGGCGCCATGGGCGCCTCCGCCTTGCAGCGCGAGATTGATGCGCTTGCCGCCGTTCTTCTTCATGCGGCGGTCCAGCCGCCGTCGATCAGCATGTTGGCGCCGGTCACGGATGCCGCCGCGTCGGAAGCGAGATAGAGCGCGAGCGCCGCGACCTCGTCGGTGGTGACGAATTTCTTGGTCGGCTGGGCGGTCAGCATCACGTCGTTGATGACCTGGTCCTTGGTCATGTTGCGCGCCTTCATGGTGTCGGGGATCTGCTTTTCCACCAGCGGCGTCCAGACATAACCCGGCGAAATGCAATTGGCCGTCACGCCGAACGTGGCGAGTTCCAGCGCGATGGTCTTGGTGAAGCCGAGCAGGCCGTGCTTGGCGGCGACATAGGCCGACTTGAACGGCGAGGCGACCACCGAATGGGCCGAGGCAATGTTGATGATACGGCCGAAGCCGTTCTTCTTCATGCCGGGCACCGCCGCTCGGGTCAGATGGAAACCGGAGACGAGGTTGATCGCGATGATCGCGTCGAATTTCTCGATCGGGAATTCCTCGACCGGCGAGACATGCTGGATGCCGGCGCTGTGGACCAGGATATCGACCTTGCCGAGACCCTCTTCGGCCGATTTGACCAGCGCGGCGATCTCGTCGGGCTTGGTCATGTCGGCGGGCGAGAACAGCACCTTGCGGCCGGTCTCGGCGGCGAGCGACGAACGGATCTGCTCGATCTCGTCCGGCTTGCCGAGGCCGTTCAGCATGATGTCCGCGCCTTCATGCGCAAATGCCTTGGCAATGGCCAGGCCGATGCCGCTGGTCGATCCGGTGACGAGCGCGCTCTTTCCATTCAACGCCATGATATCCATCTCCTATGTCGCGCCGGTCCAACGCCAGACTGCGGCATGTTGGCACGGCTCGTTTCGCTTTGCATCGCAACATTGGCCGAACTGCGGTGCGGCTTTGGCCCGACACGCTGTCGTGATAAGAGCGACGGCCGCAGGATCTGGAGTAAAGTCAACGCCATGTTGAAAGCCCGAGCAACGGCCCACGATCACGCTTGCGAGCACGGCCATCCGCCGGCCGATGCGCTGGCCTTCGCCGAGGCGCGCTGTGCCGAGCGGCGGTTGAAGCTGACGCCGATCCGCCGCGAGGTGCTGGAACATCTGGCCGCCTCGCCGGCGCCGGTCGGCGCCTATGACCTGATCGAGCGGATGCATACGACCAGCGGCCGGCGCCCGGCGCCGATCACCGTCTACCGCGCGCTGGATTTCCTGCTCGAGGCGGGGCTCGCGCACCGGATCGAAAGCCGCAACGCCTTCATTGCCTGCGCCCACCGGCACGACCGTTCGGACCTGGTCGTGTTCATGATCTGCGACGCCTGCGGCTGCGTGGCGGAAGCGCCGGCCTCCGGCGTTCAGCGCGACCTCGACAAGATCGCCCAGGGCGCCGGTTTCCGGCCGGCGTCGCAGGTGGTCGAAATGTTCGGCCGTTGCGCCCATTGCGGCTGAGATCGCTCGCCCCTGGCGGTCAGGCGGCCCTCAGCGCCTCGACGAAGGCCTGAACCTCGTTCTGCAGCGTGCCGGCATGGCCGGCGAGGTCGGTGGCGAGCCCGGTCAGTTCGCCCGCCGAACGTCCCGTCGTTTCCGCGGCCTGGCCGACGCCTGATATCGTGCCGGTGACGCCGGTGGCGGCGGCTGCCGCCTTCTGGCAATTGCCGGCGATCTCGTGGGTCGCCGCACCCTGCTGCTCGATGGCGGCCGCGACTGCCGCGGTGATCGACTTGATCGTGTCGATGGTCGAGCCGATGGCGGTGATCGACATGACGGTGGCGGCGGTGGCGCCCTGGATCTCGGTGATCTTGGTGGCGATCTCCTCGGTCGCCCTGGCGGTCTGGGCGGCCAGGTTCTTGACCTCGGACGCGACCACCGCGAAGCCCTTGCCGGCTTCGCCGGCGCGCGCCGCCTCGATCGTCGCATTAAGCGCCAGCAGATTGGTCTGGTCGGCGATCGCCTTGATCAGGTTGACCACGTCGCCGATACGGTCGGCGGAACCGGCGAGGTCGCGGATCTGCGCTTCCGAGCGCTTGGCCTCGCCAACCGCGGTTTCGGCGCTTTCGGCGGATTTCATCACCTGCTGATTGATCTCGCGCACGGAAGCCGCGAGCTCCTCGGTGGAGGCGGCCACCGTCTGGACGTTGATCGAGGCGATTTCGGCTGCMCCTGCCACTTCGCCGGCCTGGCGCGAGGTTTCTTCCGCCGTTGCCGAGAGGTCGCTGGCCGATATCGCGACCCGGCCCGACGAGGCGGTGAAACCGGAGGCGAGATCGCTCATCGTGGCGACGAAAGCCTCGGCCACCGCATTGCGCCGCGCGAGCCGCTCGGCCTCGGCGACCTGACGCGCCTGTTCCTCGGCGCGGGCCTGCTCGGCGTCCCGCATGGTATCGCGGAACACCGCCATGGCGCCGGCCATGGCGCCGACCTCGTCGGTGCGGCCCTGGCCGGGAATGGCGATGTCGAGCTTGCCGGTCGACAGGTCCTGCATGGCGGCGGTCATACCGCTGATCGGCTTGACGATCATGCGGGCGAGCACGAGGGCAATGGCGAGGCCGGCGACCAGCGACAGCAGGGCAGCCAGCGTCAAGGCGGTCGACAGCGAATTGGCGAGGTCGGCGGCCGAACGCGTGTCCTGGGTCAGCAAGGCGATCTGGCTGTCGATCAGGCCGCCCTGGCGCAGGCCCTCGGCATTGGCCGGTCCCTCCAGCGCATCGAGAATCCTGTTGGTCAGCGGCGCCACCTGGTCGTGCATCATGGCGAGCGGGGCGTTCCAGCCCGAACCGCTGCGCAGCGAGGTGGCCGCGGCCGAGCCCTTGCGCACCGACAGGAAGCCGAAGCGGATCTGGTTCAGCGCCCGGGTCTGGTCCTCCGACAGCGCGCTGGCGAGGCCGCCGATGTCGCGGATGCGGTCGCCCGCCGTGCTCCAGGCCCGCTCGAAGGCGGCCTTGTCCTGGTCGCGGCCGAGATGGATGAAGCCACGCAGGTGACGGGTCGCGGAGAGTATGCTGGACTGCAGCGCCACCGCCGCGGTCAGCAACTGTTCGGAGGCCACCGGATTGGCGATTTCCTTGGTGATCAGGATGCTCAGCGCCTCTTCCAGCGGCTGCAGGCGCGGCACGATCTCGCGCTCATAGGCGGTCAGGGCCGGATAGTGATCCGCCGTGCCGACAACCGCCAGCAGGCGCTGCTGGGCCTTCTGCATCTCCTCGAACAGCGGATAGGCCGCCTTCCACTGGGCGCGATGGCTCTCATCGGCGAAATCGGCGGCGAACCGGTCCATCTCGTCGCGGGCCTTGGCGAGGTCGCGCCACAACTGCTCCCAGCGCCGGACATGGGCCTCGTCCGGATCGATCAGGTGATCACGCAGCACGACCTGCGTCCGGTTCACCGCATCGACGATGCGGGTGCCGAGAATGGCGGTCGGCGAGCGCACCGCCGCGACCTTCTCCATGCTTGCCGAAATGGTCTGGGCGCGCCAGACCGAAACACCGGCGCTCACCGCCGAGATCGCGATCAGGGCGGCGAAACCCACGATCAACTTGCTGCGAAGACTGAGGGCGAGCATCGGTGTTCCCATCTGTTCTTTTTTCGCCGCGCAGCTGAGCAAGTCTTGGTGAAGTTTCGATTAAGCCGGAGATTCCGTAGCGGAATCCTGTCATCAAAAACCACTATGACCTTCAGTCAGGATCGCGTCCGGCTCCGGCGGGGGCCGGCGATCGGGCCCGGCGCCGGGGCGCGCCGACATGGAGCCTCTGGCTTGTCGGGCGCGGGAAGGCTATGTGCTCAGGGCGCAAAGCGGAGACGAAAACGATGATCCAGGGCTTTGGGGTGAAGACCCGCCAGCGGACGGTCGGCGTCAAAGTCGGGGCGGTCCAGGTCGGCGGCGGCGCACCGATCGTCGTCCAGTCGATGACCAATACGGATACCGCCGATATCGAGGCGACGGTGCGCCAGGTCGCGGCGCTGGCGCGGGCCGGCTCCGAACTGGTTCGCATCACGGTCGATCGCGACGAGAGCGCGGCGGCCGTGCCGCATATCCGCGACCGCCTTGCCCGCATGCGCGTCGAGGTGCCGCTGGTCGGCGACTTCCACTATATCGGCCACAAATTGCTGGCCGATCATCCGGCCTGCGCCGAGGCCCTCGACAAATACCGGATCAATCCGGGCAATGTCGGCTTCAAGGCCAAGAAGGACAAGCAGTTTGCCATGATCGTCGAAAAGGCGATCGAGCATGGCAAGGCCGTGCGCATCGGCGCCAATTGGGGCTCGCTCGACCAGGAGCTGCTGACCCACCTGATGGATGAGAACGCCAGGAGCGCGGCGCCGATGGACGCGCGCCAGGTCATGCATGAAGCCATGGTCCAATCCTGCGTGCTTTCCGCCGTGCGCGCCGAGGAAATCGGGCTCGGGCGGGACCGGATCATCCTGTCGGCCAAGGTTTCCGCGGTGCAGGACCTGATCGCCGTCTATCGCATGCTCGCTCTCAGGGCCGATTATGCGCTGCATCTCGGCCTGACCGAGGCGGGCATGGGCTCGAAAGGCATCGTCGCTTCGTCCGCCGCGCTCGGCGTCGTGCTGCAGGACGGCATCGGCGACACCATCCGCGTGTCGCTGACGCCCGAGCCGAACGGCGACCGGACGCTGGAGGTCAAGGTCGCCCAGGAAATCCTGCAGACCATGGGCATCCGCACCTTCGTGCCGCTGGTCGCCGCCTGTCCCGGCTGCGGCCGGACCACGTCGACGCTGTTCCAGGAGCTCGCCCAGGACATTCAAGGCTTCATCCACACCTCGATGCCGGAATGGAAGACCCGCTATCCCGGCGTCGAAGCGCTGAATGTCGCGGTCATGGGCTGCATCGTGAACGGGCCGGGCGAATCGAAACATGCCGATATCGGCATTTCACTGCCCGGCACCGGCGAGAATCCGGCCGCCCCGGTCTTTGTCGACGGGCACAAGGTCACCACGTTGCGCGGCCCGACGGTTGCCGCCGACTTCAAGGCGATGGTGATCGACTATATCGAGAAGCGCTACGGCGTCGGGCGCCCGCAAGCCACCGCGGCGGAGTAGGTCATGCCGGCCGCGGTCGTCACCGGCGTCTCCACCGGCATCGGTGAAGCGATCGCCGCGGATCTCATCAAGCGTGGCTGGCGGGTGTTCGGAACGGTTCGCCGGCCGGAGGACCGCGACCGGCTGAAGGCCGCGCTGGGCGCGAATTTCACCGGGCTGCTCGCCGATGTGACCGATGCCGATTCACTTCGCCTTGCCGCCACCGTGGTGGCCGATGCGCTGGGGCCTGAGCCCCTGGCGGGTCTGGTCTGCAATGCCGGCGTGTCGCTGCCCGGGCCGCTGCTGCACCAGCCGCTCGACGAACTCGACCGGCAATGGGACGTCAATGTCCGCGGGCTGGTGGCGACCGTCCAGGCCTTCGCCGACCTCGTCGGCGCCAGGCAAGGTTTTGCCGGCAAGCCCGGCCGCATCGTCACGATGTCGTCGGTCTCGGGCAAGCTGGTCTGGCCCTTCGTCGGCGGCTACGCGGCCTCCAAACATGCGGTCGAAGCGGTGAGCCACGCGTTGCGCCGCGAGCTGATGCCCTTCGGCGTCGATGTGGTGATCATCGGCCCCGGTCCGGTGGCGACCCCGATCTGGGAGAAGTCGGCGGCCGCGATCGACCGGACGCGCTACCAGGCAACCCTCTACGGGCCGATCATCGAGGGCTTCGAGAAGGAAGTGCTGGCGCGGGCCAAGGATGCCCTGCCGGCCGAAGCGGTCGCGGAAGCGGTGTTTCATGCGCTGACCGCGGCGAAGCCGCGGACGCGCTACCCGCTGACGCGTTCGGCGCTGACCAACTGGATCTTGCCGCGGCTGCTGCCCGATCGCCTGCTCGACCGGCTTGCGGCCAAACGCCTCGGCCTCTTCAGGCGAAAATAGCCTGACGCCCGGTCCGCTCGACGAACCGGGCGCCTCGTTCGTTTCAGCGGAACAGCAGGGACGACAGCTTGCGCCGGCCGGCGAGAGTCGCCTCGTCCATCGGGCCCCAGGCCTCGAAAAACTGGACGAGCTGCTTGCGTGCGCCGTCGTCGTTCCAGGCACGGTCGCGCTTGAAGATCTCGAGCAGGTGGTCGGCGGCCTCGTCGCGTTTGCCGGCGCCATTCAGTGCCACCGCCAGGTCGAAGCGGGCCTGGTGATCAGCCGGGTTCGCGGCGAGCTTTTCCTCGAACTCCTGGATCGGTCCAAGTTCTGCCGCCTGCTCGGCAAGCTCGAGCGCGGCCTTGGCAGCGGCCACGGCCTTGTCGTTCAGCTTGTCGGCCGGCACCTGCGCCAGCACGGCTTTCGCCTGTTCCAGGTCGCCGCTGGCGACCGCCGCGCGGGCAAGGCCGCCAAGGGCGCCGAGATTGTCCGGCTCGACGCTGAGCACCTGGGCATAGATCTCGGCCGCGCCGGGAAGATCGCCTTCGGCCAGGATCGCGTCGGCCTGGGCAATGACCTCGGCCATGTCGGCTCCGGCCTTGCCGCCGACCAGCTTTTCGATGAAGGCGTTGACCTGGCCTTCCGGCAAGGCTCCCATGAAACCGTCGACGCCCTGGCCCTTGTCGAAGGCGACGACCGCCGGGATCGACTGGATGCCGAGCTGGCCGGCGACCTGGGGATGGTCGTCGATATTCATCTTGACCAGCTTCACCTTGCCCTTGAAGGCATTGACCACCTTCTCGAGCACCGGGGTCAGCTGTTTGCAGGGCCCGCACCAGGGCGCCCAGAAGTCGACCAGAACCGGCTGGCTCTTGGATTCCTCCAGCACATCCTTGACGAAATCCTTGGTGGTCGTGTCCTTGATCCAGCCGTCGGCCGGAGCCGCCGCGGCCGGGCCGGGGGCCGGGGCGACAGCCTGCGGCGCCGCGCCGCCATAGCTCCCACCGAACGAGCCGCCGAAGGACCCACCAAATTTCGCGCTGCCGTTGCCGCTCATCGCATGCTCCCTGCGGGGGCCGATGACCCCGCCCTGGCCGAATTGTTCGAGGCATAGATGGACGCTCGGGCTCAAATTGCAACGTGAAATCGAACCGCGCCTGACGACGGCAGCCATTCGACCATCGGTCGACTGGCCTGATGGCGTCGGCTTGACAGGGCATGAGTGCCGACTAGCGTCTTGGTCCAAGCAGACGGGCCGCGTCGATCGGCCGAGGAGGAAGCATTGACCCAAGGCGGACCGCTCGCCGGCCTGACGGTGATCGAATTGGCGGGCCTGGGGCCCGGACCATTCTGCGGCATGATGCTGGCCGACATGGGCGCCGAGGTGATCCGCGTCGATCGCGCCGGGGCTGCCTCCTGGTCGGCGGACAGCTCACTTGGCCGGGGCCGCAAGTCGATCGCTGTCGACCTGAAGAAGCCGGGCGCGGCCGAGCTCATCCTGCGCTTCGTGGCCAAGGCCGATGCGCTGATCGAAGGCTTTCGTCCAGGGGTCGCCGAGCGGCTCGGGCTCGGCCCCGATATCTGCCTCGCCACCAATCCGCGCCTCGTCTATGGCCGGATGACCGGCTGGGGCCAAACCGGGCCGCTCGCCTCGGCGCCCGGCCACGACATCAATTACGCGGCTCTGTCCGGCATGCTCTGGCCGATCGGGCCGGCCGACCGGCCGCCGGCGATCCCCTTGAACCTGGTCGGCGATTTTGGTGGCGGCGGCATGATGCTGGCGCTCGGCATTACCGCCGGAGTGCTCAGCGCGCGCGCCACCGGCAAGGGCCAGGTGGTCGATGCCGCCATGGTCGACGGTGCCGCGGTGCTGGGTACGATCATCTTCGGCATGATCGGCAGCAAGACCTGGAAGGTCGAGCGTGAAGCCAACATGCTCGACGGTGGAGCGCCGTTCTATGGCGTCTACGAGACCGCTGATGGACGCTACGTCTCGATCGGTTCGCTCGAACCGCAATTCTACGCCGCCTTGATCCGGCTGTTGGACCTGACCGATCCGCGTTTCGCCAAGCAGTGGGACAAGGCCATGTGGCCGGATCTCCGGGCGACGTTGACGGCGACGTTCAAGTCCCGGTCGCGCGATGCCTGGTGCGATCTGCTCGACGGCAGCGACGTCTGTTTCGCGCCGGTGCTGGATCCGGCCGAAGCCGCCATCCACCCCCACAATGTCGCACGCGGCACCTTCACCGAGGTCGACGGCGCGCCGATGCCGCAGCCCGCGCCGCGCTTTTCCGCGACGCCGACGCGGCTCGGGTCGCCATCCGGCGAGCCCGGAGCCGATACCGGCGCCCTGCTGCTGGGCGCCGGCTTCAGCCGGCAGGAGATCGAGGCAGCCAGGGCATCGGGCCTGGTCGCCGGCCGGATCGATCCCTGACCGGGTCGCGATACCCGGTGAAAGGCATCGCGCCATCGATGCTCACGTGCCCGAGCCGAAGGACAGAGCATGACCGAGAGCTTCGCCGACATCATTGAACGGGCCCGCCCGCTGATCGCTTCCGCGCCGGTTTCGGATGCGCTCGACCAGCACGGGTTTCACCGCCAGATCCTGCCGCCCACTATTCGCCCGGTCGATGACGGCACGGTGCTGTTCGGCCCGGTGCGCACCGGGTCCTACCGGCCGATCTGGGAGCGGATCGATACCGTCTACGACCTGGAAATCGCCCTGGTCGACGACCTTAAGCCCGGCGAGGTCTGCGTCATGGCCTGTGGCGGCAATCTCGGCATCGGCCCCTGGGGCGAATTGCTGTCGACCCGCGCCCGCTACCTGAAAGCCGCCGGCTTCCTGACCGACGGCGCGGCGCGCGACGTCGTCGCCATCAGGGCCATGGGCTTTCCCGTCTTCACCGGCGCGCTGTCGCCGGGCGACACCCAGGGACGCGGCATGATGGCGGCGAAAGATATTCCGATCCGCATCGGCGAAACCGATATCGCGCCCGGCGACATCATCGTCGGCGATGTCGACGGCGTGGTGGTGGTGCCGCGGGCCGCGGCGCTGGCGGTGCTGTCGACCGCGCTCGACAAGATCACCGGCGAGCGGCGCATGCGCGCCGATATCGAGGCCGGCATGTCGCTGGCCGAGGCTTTCAGGAAGCACGGGCTGCTATAGGCTTCGCCCTCTCAAGGGGGCGGATCAGGCGACCGTGCTGAGCGGCGGCGCCTCGGCATGGCCGCTCGACGGGTCGCCGTCGTCGAAAATGGCGTCGCTCCATTGCAGTTTCCGGTAGTTGAAGCCGCGCTGGATGGTCGGTTTGACAATGGCGAAATAGGGCGAGATGTCGAAATCGCGCGGCGCATAGAGCGAATAATGGCGGATATGCAGGATTTCGCGCCGGGCGGCCCGGCCGCGCGCCCGCTGCTCGCCTTCCTTTGCCACCCGCTCGATCTTCGGCAGGATCGGGTAGCGCACGGATTCGAAGGCCTGGGCGATCAGCGTCGAGCAGATGGCGCGGGTCGGATCGCCCGAACCGAAGGCGATCATCCGCCGGCGCCAGCGCACCGGCACCGGCATCGGGACCAGGAAACGCAACATGTCGAGAATGTTCTTCAGATCGTAATCGAGCCCGATCCGGTCGATCATGAAGCCGCAGACCCGTTGCTGGTCGTCGGCGGTCAGGCCGACCGGCCGGCAGATGCGGGTGTGAAAGTCGCGATATTTCGACAGGGGCGCCGAGATCACGCCTTCGCCGAGATAGGCCTCGATCAGCACGTGAGGCTCGCCGTTCGGCTCGAAACGCCCCTCGATCGGCCCGACATACATGGCGGCATGCGACCAGGTAGACTGGGTCAGATATTTGATCACGGCGGAGATGCGGGTATCGCCTTCGACCAGCAGGATGTCGGCCGGGCGGAGCGCCGAGCGGAGCGCGAAGGGATCGCTCGGCGTGGTCGGCTCGTAGCCGGGCGAACGCTTGTCCAGGAAGCGTGCGACGCGCCGTCCGAGCGCCTCGAGTAGCCGTTCGCCCATCACGTCCCTCCCCAGGGACCCCCGTCACCTGGAGGTCGAGTGTCTGTCGCGATCGGTTGCGAACAGGTTCACGTGTCGCCACACCATGGCCAAGACGATGCCATGAGCCCGTGATAAGCGTCACATATTGTCGGGATTCGCAGAGCACAATGAACGGWTTGTTGATGACCCGCCGCAGTCTCCTCGCCGCTTCGGCTGCCCTGGCGGCGGGACCTGCCGCGGCCCAGGGCGAGCGTCTGCCGGCCGAAGTCGACGTGGTGATCATCGGCGCGGGGGCCGCCGGCATTGCCGCCGCGCGCAAGTTGATCGCGGCCGGCCGGTCGGTCGCGGTGCTGGAAGCCAAGGACCGGGTCGGCGGCCGCTGCGTCACCGATACCGTCAATTTCGGCACGCCGATGGACCTCGGCGCCCATTGGGTTCATGCCCCCGCCGACAATCCGCTGGTGCCGCTGGCGCGCGGCGCGGGCTTTTCGCTCTACGACGATCCGGACAAGCCGCGCCTGCTGATCAAGGGCCGTGGTCCGCGCGAGAGCGAGCGGGAAGGTTTTGCCTCGGCGCTGCGGCGCTCGCAGCGGGCCATCCTGGAGGCCGGCGAGGCCGGCCGCGAAGTGGCGCTGTCGGAGGTGGTGCCGACCGATCTCGCCGACTGGCGGCCGACCGTGGAGTTTCTGAAGGGCGCCTGGGATTCCGGCAAGGAGATGGCGCAGATCTCCTGCGTCGATTTCTACAATGCCATCGAGACCCGCGACATGTTCTGCCGCGAGGGCTACGGCACGGTCGTCGCCAAGCTGGCGGAGGGACTGCCGGTGCGGTTGTCGACCGCGGTGACCAAGGTCGACTGGTCGGGCCGTGGCGTGACGGTGGAAACGCCGGCGGGCACGCTGAAGGCCCAGCATGCGATCGTCACCGTGTCGACCGCCGTGCTGGCGGCCAATGTCATCCGCTTTTCGCCGGCGATTCCGAAGCGCCAGCAGGACGCCTTCAACGCGCTGTCCTGCGGCGCCTATGAGCATCTGATCGTCCAGTTGCCCGACAATCCCGCCGATGCCAGCCCGGACGAGGCTTTCGTGATCAAGGCGGACGGGCCGGCGACCGCCAAGCCGCTCGCACGGATCGGCGGCTCGGACTGGTGGTATCTCGATGTCGGGGGCCGTTTCGCCCGGGATCTCGCGGCGGCAGGACCGGCTGCGATGAAGGCCTTCGCCAGCGAGTTCGTCAGCAACGAGCTCGGACCGCGGGCGCGCCGGGCGCTCGGCGAGGTGCAGGTGACCTCGTGGAGCACCGATCCCTTCGTGCGCGGGGCCTGGTCGGTTGCCGGCCCCGGCGCGACGCCGCAGCGGCTGCGGCTGGCCGAACCGGTCGGCCAGCGCGTCCTGTTCGCCGGCGAGGCGACCGATGACGGCCTGTGGGGCACTGTCGGCGGCGCCTGGGCGTCCGGCGAGCGGGCCGCCGATCAGGCGCTACGCTGGCTCGCGCCGCCGGCCGCCAACCGGCGGCGCCGCTGAGACCGGTCGCGGCCGGCCAAATGTCAACGGCTCATTAACGTTAACGGATTATGACCTGGGTATTGAGGGGGAGGGGCCGCTCGATTCCGGAGTTCACCATGCCGCGCATCATTTCGCTGCTGCCGCCGAAGACCATTCTGATCACGGCGGTGACGGTCGCCGCGCTGGCCATCGGCGGGTGCACGACACGGTCGCGCTCGGGCGGCGGCGACATCACCGGCTCGGTGCCGCAGGCGCAGTTCACCGAGCAGCAGGCGCGCCAGGAGATTGACGGCCTGGCGGCGCGCTATCAGTCGAGCCCGCAGGATGTCCCCAACGCCATGCGTTATGGCCGCGCCCTGCGCGCGACCGGCCAGGCGACCCAGGCGGTGGCGGTGCTGGAGCGGGTGGCGATCAAGGACCCGACCAACATGGCCCTGCTCGGCGAATTCGGCCGGGCGCTGGCCGATGTCGGCCGCTTCGACCAGGCCATGGAGGTCTTGTCGCGGGCGCAGCGGCCGGACATGCCGGACTGGCGCGTGGTCAATGTGCAGGGCTCGATCCTCGACCAGATGTCTCGGCATGACGACGCCCAGAAGATGTATCAGGACGCGCTCAAGATCGCGCCCGGGCATCCGTCGATCCTGAGCAATCTCGGCCTGTCGCTGGCCCTGTCACGCAAGCTGCCGCAGGCCGAGCAGGTGCTGCGTCAAGCGGCCGCCCACCCGCAGGCGGATCGCCGCGTCAGGCAGAACCTGGCGCTGGTCATCGGCCTGCAGGGCCGCTTTGCCGAGGCCGAGGAACTGGCGCGCAAGGATCTGGCACCGGCCGAAGCCGAGCAGAACGTCGCCTATCTCAGGCAGATGCTGGCCCAGCAGAATTCCTGGCAGCAGTTGCGCCAGGGCGACCGGCGCCCGGCGGCCAGGGCGCCCCAGCCGCAGGCGCCGCGCGGCTGACGCGAGGCCTCTATGACAACGGCCGGAATGCTCGAGGCATCCGGCCGTCGCTGTCGTCCAGAGTGGTGTGCCGGCCTTATTCGGCGGCGAGGCGAACCGCGGGCGCCGCCGCCTTCACGTCGGCGTCGACATAGGGCTCGAACTTGGTGAAGTTCTCCTGGAACATCTCGACCAGCTTGCGCGCGGTCGTGTCGAACTCGGCCTTATCGCGCCAGGTCTTGATCGGGTAGAGCATGTGCGGCGGCACGCCGGGCACCGAGGTCGGCACCGCGAAGCCGAAATAGGGGTCGCGGCGGAAGTCGGCACGGTTCAGCGATCCGTCGAGCGCCGAGCGCAGCAGGAGCCGGGTGATCGAGATCGGCATGCGGCGGCCGACGCCATGCTTGCCACCGGTCCAGCCGGTATTGACCAGCCAGCAGTCGACATGGTGCCGGGCGATCAGCTCGCGCAGCAGATTACCGTATTCGGAGGGGTGGCGCGGCATGAACGGCGCACCGAAGCAGGTCGAGAATGTCGGCTGCGGCTCGGTAACGCCCTTCTCGGTGCCGGCGACCTTGGCGGTGAAGCCCGAGAGGAAGTGATACATCGCTTCCGCCGGGGTCAGCTTGGCGATCGGCGGCATGACGCCATAGGCATCCGCCGTCAGCATCACGATGTTCTTCGGATGGCCGGCGCGGCCGGTTTCCGAGGCATTCGCGATGAAATGCATGGGATAGGCGACGCGGGTGTTCTCGGTCTTCGAGCTGTCGTCGAAATCGGGCACCCGGGTGACCGGGTCGATGACGACATTTTCCATCACCGAACCGAAACGCTCGGTGGTCGCGTAGATCTCCGGCTCGGCCTCGCGCGACAGCTTGATCGCCTTGGCATAGCAGCCGCCCTCGAAATTGAAGATGCCGTCCTTGCCCCAGCCATGCTCGTCATCGCCGATCAGCGTGCGGGTGGCATCGGCGGACAGCGTGGTCTTGCCGGTGCCCGACAGGCCGAAGAACACCGCGGTGTCGCCGCTCGGCCCGACATTGGCCGAGCAGTGCATCGGCATGACCCCCTGCGGCGGCAGCAGGAAGTTCAGCATGGTGAAGACCGACTTCTTCATCTCGCCGGCATAGCTGGAGCCGCCGATCAGCACG
>BFBZ01001710.1_pt1 | contig 13771 bp, 16 predicted proteins | sample 1888401 | NCBI WGS metagenome assembly BFBZ01 (sample SAMD00112614, study PRJDB3348) | symbiont metagenome | host: Chara braunii | reverse complement strand
CCGATGACAAGATTACGGATTTGATGCGCAGCATGCGCGAGGGGCTTTTCCTGTGAAATTTTGGTGACAACAGCACCCTTTGTTACGATCCCTAACAGTTGATGATCTTTACGATGCTTGAACAGGGGAACGGCCTATGCCATAGGCAGGATCATTCGAAAGTTCAAGGGAGCAGAATATGGCTCAATCCACTGGCCTCATGACAGGCAAGCGCGGCGTCATCCTCGGCGTAGCAAACAACCGTTCGATAGCGTGGGGTATTGCCAAGGCCTGTTCGGAAGCCGGAGCCGAGATCGCATTGACCTGGCAGGGCGACGCTTTGAAGAAGCGCGTCGAGCCACTCGCCCAGGAACTCGGTGCGTTCATGGCTGGCCATTGCGACGTGACCGAGCCGGCAACGATCGACGCGGTCATCGATGCACTTGAAGCGAAATGGGGCAAGATCGATTTCGTCGTGCACGCCATCGCCTTTTCCGACAAGGACGAGCTGACCGGCCGTTACCTCGATACCAGCCGCGACAACTTCACGAAGACGATGGACATCTCCGTCTATTCCTTCACGGCGGTTGCACAGCGCGCCGAGCGAATCATGAATGACGGCGGCTCGATGATCACCCTCACCTATTACGGTGCGGAAAAGGTCATGCCGCACTACAACGTCATGGGCGTTGCAAAGGCTGCTCTGGAAGCAAGCGTTCGCTATCTCGCCGTCGATCTCGGCAGCCGCGGCATTCGCGTCAACGCGATTTCGGCAGGCCCGATCAAGACGCTCGCCGCTTCCGGTATCGGCGATTTCCGCTATATCCTGAAGTGGAACGAATACAACGCACCGCTGAAGCGGACTGTCACGATCGACGAAGTCGGCAACTCCGCCCTCTATCTGCTGTCCGACCTGTCGACGGCCGTGACAGGCGAAATCCACCATGTCGATTCCGGTTACCACACCATCGGCATGAAGTCCGTGGATGCGCCCGACATTTCCGTCCAGAAGGACTGATAAACAGGAAAGCTGACCGTGTCGCCAATCCTTTATGTGATACGTCACGGTCAGACAGACTGGAATGCCGAGCGCCGTCTGCAGGGGCAGAAGGACATTGACCTCAACGCCATCGGCCGCGAGCAAGCACGGCAGAACGGCGTCGATCTGGCCGAAATCCTCGCATTCGAAAACCGTCCGTTCGATTTCGTCGCAAGCCCCTTGCGGCGAACGCGCGAGACGATGGAGATCGCGCGGACGGCCATGGGCCTGCCGCCAAAGGACTATGCTACCGATGAACGACTGGTAGAGGTCTCCTTCGGCGCCTGGGAAGGCTTCACGCTCAAGGATTTGAAGGCAACCGAACCCGAACGCCTTGCCGAGCGCAAGGCTGGAAAATGGGACTTCATCCCGCCCGGCGACGATGCTGAAAGCTATGAAATCCTCTCCTGGCGCGTCGGCTCCTGGCTGACGTCGGTCGAGCGGCCCACCGTCTGCGTTACGCATGGCGGCGTTATCCGGACATTGTTCCGGCTGGTCGGCGATGTCGCAAAGGAAGAGGCGGCGGAAATTCCGATCCATCAGGATCAGATTCTGAAGGTCGATCCGCAGATGAAGATCATCGGCTGGATGTAGGGCAATTCCGAAAAAGCTGGCAGCAGCGTCTGTCCGGATCTGCATAGGCACTCATCAGCGCAGCACTGACGCATTTACAAGCCCCGCCCCGGCCGGGCGGCTCTATTGATGCTTACTGGACGATGTCGAGATCGTTGACGACACGCTTGCCATCGACTTCCGTGTAGAAGACGACAACCTTGACGCCAGCCTTCAGGCCGTTGAAGTCGAAATCCTCGGGCACCTGATAGTTCTTGCCGTCATCCAGCGTGATGCTGAAATTCTTCGTGTCGACCTTCTTGATCGTGGACTCGACGTCAGCACTTTCGGCAAAAGCTGCGACGGGAGCAAGCAGGCTGGCCGTGGCCAAAAGCGTCGCTACAAAAAAGCGCATCGTCGTTACCCTTCAGGTCAATTTGATTGTGATTTCTTATGTGGTGCAGAAAACACGTCGAATATGGCGGAAGTTGCCCCCAATAGTGACCTTGCTCGCCCAATTGGTGAATGCGCCGTCACAATCCACAATTCGGATTAATCTTTGTTTACCATGCCGATGGGCGCAAGAAAAAATGCCTGAGTGCCGTTTCAGCGACCACCGAAAGAAAGATTTTGCCTTGCCGGCATCCGGCTGTGGGATCAAATAGGCAGCGCATGATGTCACCCGAAAACCGCTTACACTTTTCGGCATCATGCTCTATGAGTGTGCCGCAATCGCAAGAGACTAAACGCGGTCTGCCGGCAGGCCGCATCAATCCGGTCGTTTTCCATGTCGCATAATACATTCGGTCATCTTTTCCGCGTCACCACCTGGGGCGAAAGCCACGGGCCGGCGCTCGGCTGCGTCGTCGACGGCTGCCCTCCCGGTCTTCGTTTCAAGCTTGAGGAGCTTCAGGTCTGGCTCGACAAACGCAAGCCTGGACAGTCACGCTTCGTGACGCAGCGGCGCGAGGATGATCTCGTCAAGGTACTGTCGGGCGTGATGATGGACGAGGACGGCGAGACGATGATCTCGACGGGGACGCCGATCTCGATGCTGATCGAGAATACCGACCAGCGCTCGAAGGACTACGGCGAGATCGCCCGCCGCTACCGCCCCGGCCATGCCGACTATACCTATGACGTCAAATACGGAATTCGCGACTATCGCGGCGGCGGACGTTCGTCTGCCCGCGAGACGGCCGCACGTGTCGCCGCCGGCGGCATCGCCCGCCTCGTCGTACCGGGCGTGACAATCCGCGGGGCGCTGGTGCAGATCGGCAAGCACAAGATCAACCGCGCCAACTGGGATTGGGCGCAGGTGGACCAGAACCCCTTCTTCGCGCCCGATCCGGCAATCGTGCCCGTATGGGAAGAATATCTCGACGGCATCCGCAAGGCTGGTTCCTCGATCGGTGCCGTGGTCGAAGTCGTGGCCGAAGGCGTGCCTGAGGGTCTCGGCGCACCGATCTACGGCAAGCTCGATCAGGATATCGCCTCGCTTTTGATGTCGATCAACGCCGTCAAGGGCGTCGAGATCGGCGAAGGCTTCGCGTCGGCCGAGCTGACCGGCGAGGAAAATGCCGACGAGATGCGTATGGGCAATGACGGCAAGCGCATTTTCCTCTCCAACCATGCCGGCGGCATTCTGGGCGGTATTTCCACGGGCGAGCCTGTCGTTGCCCGCTTCGCCATCAAGCCGACCTCGTCGATCCTGACGGAACGCCAGTCGATCGATGCCGACGGCAACAATGTCGACCTGCGCACCAAGGGCCGCCATGATCCATGCGTCGGCATTCGCGCCGTACCGATCGGTGAAGCCATGGTTGCCTGCGCCATTGCCGACCATTATCTGAGGGATCGCGGCCAGACGGGCCAGCAGAGATAGGAATTCCGAGATGCCTTACGATCAGAAGCGTGTTGTCGATGCTATCAGGGCCTTCGAGGCCGGCGAGATCGTCGTCGTCATGGATGACAATGACCGCGAAAACGAAGGCGACCTGATCGTTGCCGCCGTTCACTGCACGCCCGAGAAGATGGCCTTCATCGTTCGCCACACCTCCGGCATCGTCTGCACGCCCATGCCGCGCGAGGAAGCCAAGCGGCTTAACCTCAATGCCATGGTGGCGGAAAATGATTCCGCCCACACAACCGCTTTCACTGTCTCCGTCGACTTCAAGCACGGCACGACAACGGGCATTTCCGCCGACGACCGCACGCTGACGGTGCGCAATCTCGCCAATCCGAATGTTGGCCCCACGGACTTCGTCCGCCCGGGCCATATTTTCCCGCTGGTTTCCCGCGAAGGCGGCGTGCTGATGCGCTCGGGCCATACCGAAGCCGCAGTCGATCTCTGCAAGCTCGCCGACCTGCCGCCGATCGGCGTCATCAGCGAACTCGTCAATGACGACGGCACGGTGATGCGCGGCCCGCAGGTGGCCGGTTTCGCCGAGCAGCACGGGCTGAAGATGGTCTCGGTCGCCGATCTCATCGCCTATCGCCAACGCAAGGAAACGCTGATCGAACTCGGCACCAGCTTCGATATCGATACGGCGTTCGGCAAGGCTCGCGCGCACACCTACTCTCTGCCCTGGGACACGATGCAGCATCTCGCCGTTGTTTTCGGCGACATCCGTGATGGCATCGACATTCCGGTGCGCCTGCATCCCGAAAGTGTCGCCGAGGATATTTTCGGCAAGCGCCGGCCCGTCGATTTCTACATGAAGAAGATTGCCGAAGAAGGCCGCGGCATCATCGTCTATCTGCGCGAAGGCTCCGTCGGCGTCGGCCATTTCGACAATGGCCGCAAGGCACGCCAGGCCGAACGCGAGAGCCATACCGAGGCGCAGGCGCGCGATAGCGAGTGGCTGGAAATCGGTCTCGGCGCGCAGATCCTCAAGGATCTCGGCGTCAGCTCCATCAAGCTGCTCACCAGCCGCGAGCGCCACTATGTCGGCCTCGAAGGCTTCGGCATCAAGATCGCCAAGACGGAAATCTGCTGATTGCACCCTCCCCTTGAGGGGGAGGTCGGAGCGAAGCTCCGGGGCGGGGTGATCGCGGCGGCCACCGGAGCCAAACAATTGTCACCCCCACCCGCGCGTTCCGCGCGACCTCCCCCCTCAAGGGGGAGGTGATTGGTGCAGCCATCCACCAGGGCCAAGCTCCTCCGCTATGCTTAAAAGCTTTGCAGCGAGCCGGACTTATCCGATTGCCTGTTACGAGCCGCCCACGTCTTGAGGCGCAGCCCATTGAGCTTGATAAAGCCCTCTGCATCGTGGTGGTCGTAGACGCCCGAACCCTCCTCGAAGGTGACCAGTTCCGTCGAATACAGCGAATGGGGCGAACTGCGCGCGATGACACTGGCCGAGCCCTTGTAGAGCCGAACCGTCACCTCGCCGGTCACGTAGGTCTGGCTCGCATCGATCAGCGCCTGCAGCATCTCCCGCTCGGGTGAATACCAGAAGCCGTTGTAGATCAGCTCCGAATAGCGCGGCATGATCTCGTCTTTCAGGTGAGCGGCTGCACGGTCGAGTGTGATTGACTCGACCCCGCGATGGGCAGCGAGCAGGATCGTGCCGCCGGGTGTTTCATAGACTCCGCGCGACTTCATGCCGACAAAGCGGTTTTCAACCAGATCGAGCCGCCCGATTCCATGCTTGCCACCCAATTCGTTGAGCGCGGTCAGAAGTGCCGCCGGAGATAGTTTTTCGCCATTCACAGATACCGCGTCACCCCTCTCGAAACCGATCGTGATGATCTCGGGCATGTCGGGCGCATGTACGGGATCGACCGTCCGCTGGTAGATGTAATCTGGCGCGATATCGGCGGGATCCTCGAGCACCTTGCCTTCGGTGGACGTATGCAGCAGGTTGGCATCGACCGAGAAGGGCGCTTCGCCGCGCTTGTCCTTGGGAACAGGGATCTGATGCTTTTCGGCATAGCTGATGAGCTGGGTCCGGGACTGAATGTCCCATTCGCGCCAGGGAGCGATGATCTTGATTGAGGGGTCGAGAGCATTGGCGGTCAATTCGAAGCGGACCTGGTCGTTGCCCTTGCCGGTCGCCCCGTGCGCAATGGCGTCCGCACCGACGTCCCGGGCAATGCTGACAAGATGCTTGGCGATCAGCGGACGAGCGATCGAGGTGCCGAGGAGATACTGGCCCTCATAGAGCGTATTGGCGCGAAACATCGGGAAAACAAAGTCCCGCACGAATTCCTCGCGGACATCCACGATCCGGATGTCTTTGATCCCCAGCATTTCGGCTTTCTTGCGTGCGGGTTCCAGCTCCTCTCCCTGCCCCAGATCGGCAGTAAAGGTGACGACTTCGCACTGGTAGGTCTCCTGCAGCCATTTCAGGATGATCGATGTGTCCAGGCCGCCCGAATAGGAGAGCACGATTTTATTGAGCGTTTTCGGCATGAGTCAATTTCCATCTCGTGTTGAACGGATGGAATGTTAGGCCAAGCTGTGCGCAACGACCTTGCGAAGAAAGCAAAAAGAGATCAATATTTGGCATAAAATGCCAAGATAAACGATCTAAGAGGCAGATAACGCCAATGAATTTGGACGACATCGACCGCCGTATCTTGCGCGTACTCCAGCGAAATGGGCGCATCTCCAATGTGGAGCTAGCCAAGGAAGTCGGCTTATCGCCATCGCCCTGCCTGCGCAGGGTACGATTGCTGGAGGAAGCCAGGGTCATCGACCGCTATGTTGCCGTGCTTGATCCAACGAAGGTCGGCGCCGGCCTCACGGTTTTTGCGCGTGTCTGGTTCAAGACGCAGGATGCCGAGATAACGGTGCAGTTCGGCGAGGCGATCCGGCGGTTTCCGGAGGTGATCGAATGCCACCTGACGACGGGCGAATGCGATGCCATCCTGCGGATCGTCACCGCCGATCTGCACAGCTATTGGCGTTTCCAGGCCGACTATCTGACACGCATCCCCAGCGTGCTGAACGTCAAGACTGACGTGCCGATGGAGACGCTCAAGCACAGCTTCGAATTACCGGTGAGGTAAGGAGAGGCGCTCCTATTCACTCTTGTACCATTCCGGCCTTCTGGGCCGGCCGCAGTAGGAGCTTGCCTTTGCTGAGGCTTCAAAGCCCTTTCGCCGAAAATTCGTGGTCCAGCAGGCCCATCATGATGTCGTCGTGCCAGCTGCCGTTGACATAGGCCGTCTCCCGTTCCCGCCCTTCGGCCACAAACCCGCATTTTTCATAGGCGCGGATGGCACGCTTGTTATAGGCGAGCACGCGTATTCCGATGCGATGCAGTCCCATATCGCCGAAGGCATGGTTCAGCAGCAGCGTGATGGCTTCGGTGCCGAAGCCTTTGCCAAGCAAAGCGGGGTTATTGATACCGAGCGCCATCGTCGCGCGCCTGTCCTGGCGATTGACGTTGTCCAATCTGATCTCACCGGCGAAGACGCCATTGATCTCGATAACCCAGGCATGGGGATGATTGGTAAGCCACTGCACCCATGCAGTCGCGCCTTCCCGGGTGATCGGCTTCACGTCCTCTTTGTTTACGCCGTACATCTCCGCTATCTCGGCATGATTGCCGAGAGCGACACGCACATCGGCATCGGCGGCGCTTGGCGGGCGCAGCCTGACATTGCGGCCTTCAAGAATTGGCGATGGCAATCAACCCTCCCTTTTTACAGGTGTCTTTTCATAACCCTCCCCTTGAGGAGGAGGGTCGGAGCGAAGCTCCGGGGTGGGGTGATTGCCGCCACCTCCAGAGCCAAACAATTGTCACCCCCACCCGCGCGTTCCGCGCGACCTCCCCCCTCAAGGGGGAGGTGATTAACCACGCCAGCCCTCGAGAAACACGACCTTTTCGACTCCGGTAAAGCGGGCGACACGTTCCAGTTCCGCTTCCAACCTCTCAAGCCGACCAGCGGAGGGTTTGACGCCCGGTTCCAGCCACAAACGCCTGACGTCCAATGTGCCCGCCTTGCGATCGGCCTTCATGTCGATACGGCCGATCAGCCGGTCTCCCTCCAGCAGCGGAAAGACATAGTAGCCGTATTCGCGCTTGGGCTCGGGCACGAAAATCTCGATGCGGTAGAAGAAGCCGAACAGGCGTTCGGTGCGGTTGCGGTCGCGCAGCGTCGGATCGAAGGGACTGAGGACGCGGATGCGCGCCGGCGCTTCGGCATGACTGTCCAGCGTGTCATGGAAATCGAGGAAGGCGAAGGAAGGGCGCGGCTTGTCGCCAAGGGCCGGCTCGATCAGCACATCGGTCAGTTCATCACGATGCGTCTCAATCCAGGTTTTCGCCTCCTGCGGCGTCACAAGGTCCCAGAAGGCAGCGATTTCGCCCGAGGTGGCAAAGCCCAGGCGCTGAAGCGCACCACGGCAAGCCCAATCGACGAACTCGTCATACTCGACCTCGGGCTCATGGAAATGATTGGGCAGGACGCGCTCGACAAGATCATAGACCTTCTGGAAATTGGTGCGGCCGGCGATGGCGAATTTGCCGGTACGCCAGAAATATTCGAGCGCCGTCTTGTTCGGATGCCAGTTCCACCAGCCGCCGGAGACATGATTCTCCGCCTTGACTTCGCGCGCCATGATCGCGCCGTTCTTCAGCACGCGCTCGTAGGTTTCCTCGAAGGCGGATTCGAACCCCTCGCCACGCCACTTTCGCCAGCGCTCCACCAGAGCCAATTCCTCGCGGCGGAACCGGTGTTTCCAGTAGACGAAGAAGGCACTCGGCACGATGGAGGCATCATGCGTCCAGTGCTCGAACAGCGCGCCGTCCTTTTCGAGGAGTTCCGTCAGATGCTCGCGCCGATAGGTCTGGTTGCGTGAGAACAGGATCTGGTGATGCGCACGCTCGACGATGCCGATGCTATCCACCTGCACGAAGCCGATATCATGAATGAGCTGCAGCAGTCCCGCCTTGGTCAAAGCGCGGTTCGGTGGATTGGCGAGCCCCTGCTTGGCAAGGAAAACGCGGCGGGCATCCCGATTCGAAAGCAGATTTGTCATGGAGGGATCATAGGCATAAATTCCCATGCTTTCAAACCGCCTCATTTGATAAATGACTGCGATGCGCTATAGGACCACGATATCATCAGGAAACAGGGCAGCCGCTTGGATATCCGCTTCGACAATGCCGGCGTAGACTATGGCGCACGCACCGCCCTCTTCCCGCTGAGCCTGACGCTTCAGGAGAAGCGGATCGGGGTCATCGGCCTCAACGGCTCGGGCAAGACGACATTCGCGCGGTTGATCAACGGGCTCGCCAAGCCGACGGCCGGCCGTGTCATCGTCGATGGGCTGGATACGATCACCGATGCGGCCAAGGTGCTCGGCAGGGTCGGCTATATCTTCCAGTCGCCGCAGAACCAGATCATCCTGCCGATCGTGCGTGACGACATCGCTTTCGGGCTCAAGGCGCGTGGCTATGACAAGACACAGATCGAGACGGCGGTCGACGGTATTCTCCAGCGGTTCGGCGTCAGCCATCTCGGTGCGCGGCGCGCGCATGAGCTTTCAGGCGGCGAGCTGCAGATGGCCGCCCTCTGCTCGGTGCTGGTCACCGGCCCGAATATTCTGATCCTTGATGAGCCGACCAACCAGCTCGACCTCAAGAACCGCGCGCTGGTGCAAGGGACCATTGCGAGCCTGCCGGAAAGTGTCATCGTCATCAGCCACGACCTGCCATTGCTGGAGGATTTCGATCGCGTGCTGCTGTTCGACCAGGGCCGGCTGGTGGCCGATGCTCCGGCGGCGGACGCCATCGCTCGATACAGGGAGATGGCAAGCTGATGCAAACGCTGCATGTAGACGTTGACACCTGGCTGCACCGGCTGTCGCCGCGCGTGAAGCTCGTGACACTCGCGGCTCTCGGCATCGTGCTGTTTCTCCTCGATGCCGTCGCGGCCCTCGCGCTCGCAAACCTCATTGGCGCCGCCCTTTATTTTCGGACCGGCCTGCCGATATCGGAGGCGCTGCGGCGGCTACGGCCGATCCTCATCTCCATCGCCATGCTGGCGCTCTTTACCGCACTCCTGAGCCCGCTGCATGCCGCCATCGTCGTGGCGCTGCGGCTGATCGCGCTTGCGCTGTTTGCGGCTGCGGTGACGGCGACGACATCAATGACCGCCTTCATGGACGAGATCACGACGCTTGCGATGCCGCTCGAAAAAATCGGCCTGCTCAGGGCAGCCGATATCGGGCTTGCGATCGGCCTCGTCATCCGCTTCGTGCCCGAGATTCTCGACCGTTATCGCGCCATCCGCGATGCGCATCAGGCTCGCGGCATCAAGATACGGACGGCAACGACGCTCGCTCCGCTCATCATCCTGACGCTGCGCGATGCGGACAATATCGCAGCTGCGATTGACGCACGCGGCATTCGGCGGCATTGAACAACAATCTGTTTGCGAAGGAGCCGCCATGAACACCCGCGACCTCGTCCTCTCGGCGCTTTTTGCCGCAATCATCGTGGCGCTCGGCCTGCTGCCGCCGATCCCGATCGGCATCATCCTTGTGCCGATCACCGCGCAATCGCTCGGCATCATGCTGGCCGGCGTCGTGCTCGGTGCCAAGCGCGGCACGATCGCGGTGCTGATCGTCGTCCTGTTGGTGCTCATCGGCCTGCCGGTTCTGTCAGGTGGCCGCGGTGGCCTTGCCGTTCTTGCAGGTCCGACCGCCGGCTTCTTCATCGGCTGGATCTTTGCGGCCTTTGTCACCGGCTATCTCTCGGAGAGGCTGGTCAAGGCCGAGCAAAGCAGCCTCGTCCAGGGCGTTGGCTTCTTCCTCGCCGCAGTGGCAGGCGGTGTTATCGTGCTCTATGCCTTCGGCATCGCCTGGCTGAGCATCAATATCGGCTTCGAGAAGGCCTTTATCGGTTCCCTGAGCTTTGTGCCGGGCGATGTCATCAAGGCTGTCGTCGCAGCATTGGTGGGACGCGCCGTCATGGCCGGCTATCCGCTTCTGCCGCAGCGGAACTAACCGCGGCTTAGGACAGATATTTGTAGAGCCAGTCGCGCGTGTCCTCCGGCAGGGAAGCCGGGTCCTGTTCCTCGCCGCGAACCGCGAGCCAGCGAATCTCGACTTCCGCCGCCAGTTCGTTGCCAGTTTCGACCAGGACGACGAAGCCGACGGATTTGCCGCCGATCTTGTTGACGCTGATCGAGAAGCGGGCAAGATCGTCGTAGCGCAAGGCCCGGTGCAGAGAGCAGGACGCCTTGGTGGCGATGTAGGCAGGTTCGTCATCGACCAGCGGCCGGGTGCGCCAGAAATTCGAAAGAGCCGTTTCCGCCTGCGAGATATAGGATGCAATGAACATCTGGCCGTGCCTGTCGACATCGCGCGGCGGCACTCTCACCTCGATGACATCGGATCGTTCTATACTCATCATCACTAAACAACCCTGGCCGACGCCACACACACCTTAATGAAAGCTTAACACCGCGCCTCGATAAGTAAACGGGCGCTACCCCAAAGTGGTTAAGATGGTTTGTTGACATTGTAGTGACATGGTCCATGTCCTCTAATAGGCGTCAGACCTCCTCTATAGATTGGCACCATGAGCACACGTCTTTACGAACACCCGATCTTTCTTGAACATATTGTTCCACCAGGCCACCCGGAACGGCCGGATCGGCTGCGCTCGCTGAACATTGCGCTGGAACATCCGAACTTCGAACGGCTTGACCGGCGCAAAGCCCCTGCGGCCCACGTGGACGCAGTCCTGCTCGCCCATCCTGAAGAGCATCTGGAATTCGTGCTGCGCTCGATGCCGGACAAGGGCGACGACGGCGAGATCAAACAGCTTGAGGCGGATACCTATGCCAGCCCGAAGACGCTGCAGGCGATCATGCACGGCGTCGGTGGGGCGATGGCGGCGGTCGACGATGTGTTTTCCGGTGCTGCCGACAATGTCTTCGTCGCGGCCCGCCCGCCGGGCCACCATGCCGAGAAATCCAAGGCCATGGGTTTCTGCTTCTTCAACAATGCGGCGATCGCGGCCCGCCATGCGCAGAAGGCCCACGGTGCCGAGCGCGTCGCCATTGTCGATTGGGATGTGCACCACGGCAACGGCACGCAGGACATCTTCTGGGACGATCCGTCCGTGCTGTTCTGCTCGACCCACCAGATGCCGCTCTATCCGGGCACGGGCAAAAAGGACGAACGCGGCGCGCATAATACCATCGTCAACGCGCCGCTTTCGCCCAACACCGGCGGCGACCATTTCCGCGAGGCTTTCAAGTCGCGTGTGCTGCCGGCGCTTCATGATTTCCGCCCAGATCTCATCATCATCTCCGCCGGTTTCGACGCCCACCATCGCGATCCGCTGGCACAATTGAACCTCACCGGTGAGGATTTCGACTGGGCGACCGGGCGGATTCTGGAGGCTGCCGATCGCAGCGCCAAGAACCGGGTCGTCAGCCTGCTCGAAGGCGGCTATGATCTGGAAGGTCTCGCCGAATCGGCGGGTCTGCATATTCTGCGCATGATGAAGGGTTGACGATGAGCGAGAACGCCAAGGTAGATGTTTCAGGCTATTCTTTCGAGAAGGCCGTGGCGGAGCTTGAAAGCATCGTCGCACGCCTGGAGCGCGGCGACGTGGCGCTGGACGAATCCATCACCATCTATGAGCGCGGCGAAGCGCTGAAGAAGCACTGCGAGGCGCTGCTCTCGGCAGCCGAGAACCGCATCGAGAAGATCCGCCTCGACCGCGCCGGCAAGCCGCAGGGCACGGAGCCGCTGGACGGCGCATGAGACAAGACGGGAAAGTTTGAGTTTGCCTGACATTCCCGGTAGGTTGCACCTCAACCGAAAGGAGAGCCTCCATGTCCTTTTTCCCAGGAAATGATCCGCACGCCGGTGATGCCTTCGCCTGCGACGCGATCGAGAATCTCATCATTCCACGCACCAGCGACCTTGGTGGCTTCTCCGTGCGGCGGGCTCTTCCGAGCAGCCGGCGGCGGCTGGTGGGGCCGTTCATCTTCTTCGACCGCATGGGGCCTGCAATCTTTCGCCCGGGCCAGGCGGTTGATGTACGCCCGCATCCGCATATCGGCCTTTCCACCGTCACCTACCTGTTCGACGGCGAGATCCGCCATCTCGACAGCCTCGGCACGGCCAAAGTGATCCGCCCCGGCGACGTCAACCTGATGACGGCCGGACGCGGGATCGTGCACTCCGAACGCACCCCGGAAAATCTGCGCGACCATCCCTTTGCCATGTCTGGCCTACAGACATGGCTGGCACTTCCCGACGACAGGGAGGAGATCGACCCATCCTTTGCCCATACGGAAAAAAACGAGCTACCTGTCATTTCCGATGGCGGCGTGACCGGGCGCGTGGTGATCGGCGATTTCGAAGGCCTGAAATCTCCGGTGAAATCCTTCACCGACACGCTCTATGTCGATCTGCAGCTTCAGCCGAACGCGACGTTTCCTTTTGGCGCAGCCCATGAAGAGCGCGCGGTCTATATTCTCTCCGGCTCGCTCATCGTTGCGGGCGATCACTTTGCTCAGGACCAGCTCCTCGTTTTCCGCCCCGGCGATGCCATCACGCTGGAAGCTGCGGAAAAAGGCTGTCATCTCATGCTTTTTGGTGGTGCGGCGCTCAATTCGAAGCGCTATATCTGGTGGAACTTCGTGTCATCTTCCAAGGAACGCATCGAAAAGGCCAAGGAAGAATGGCGCACGGGCCGCTTCGACATCGTACCGGGCGATGAGGAAGAATTCATTCCATTGCCGGAAGGCTAACGGGTTCATAACAATCCCACATGTTTCTTGTTCGGGAGCACCTTGAATTCGGCGTCTTTTGTCGCAATCTGTTTTGACGTAAAGGCGGGATGCCGCCCAAGAATAGCAAGAAAGAGGCTCCAGCCTTGACACAAATGCCAGATACGCCCCTGCTCGACCGGGTCCAGTTTCCTTCCGACCTGCGCAAGCTTGAGGACCGGGACTTGCCGCAACTTGCCCGCGAAGTCCGCGACGAGATGATCGATGCGGTGTCGCGCACCGGCGGGCATCTCGGAGCCGGTCTCGGCGTCGTCGAACTGACCATCGCTATCCACAGCGTTTTCAATACGCCGAGCGATCGCCTCATCTTCGATGTCGGGCATCAGTGTTATCCGCACAAGATCCTGACCGGGCGGCGCGATCGCATTCGCACGCTGCGCCAGGAAGACGGCCTTTCCGGCTTCACACGCCGCGCAGAGAGCGAATACG
>BFBZ01001709.1_pt1 | contig 13772 bp, 19 predicted proteins | sample 1888401 | NCBI WGS metagenome assembly BFBZ01 (sample SAMD00112614, study PRJDB3348) | symbiont metagenome | host: Chara braunii | reverse complement strand
CGTCAATCTCAGGATAGGGCGGCGCTGCACCCGAGCATTGGTGCCCGTTCTGGTCGCTCGCGCCCCTCACCCGGCGGCCGCCGGCCTCGACGCACCTCACAGCACGCGCTGAGGCGGCCAAAACAACATGCAAGGGTTCATGGCGCGGCAGCTTGAGACGATGAGCCGCAGGTGACCATGACCCGCACCCGCGCCATGACCCAGCCTCGCATTTCATCCACCCCGAGGGGAGGGCACGCATGACGGCAATCCTGCAGGCGCTGGCCAGCGGCCTGGCGCTCGGCGCCATCTACGGCCTGGTCGCGCTCGGCTTCAACATCACCTATTCCACCACCAAGACCTTCAATTTCGGCCAGGGCGAGTTCCTGGTGGCCGGCAGCCTTGCCGGCATATCCATCCTGCTGGTCACCGCCGGCAAACCGCATTTCGGCAATCTCAGCCCGGCCGAGATGTCGATCCTCGGTTATTCCGTCGCCTCACTGTTCGCCATGGCGTTGGTCGGCCTGCTCGGCGTCGCGCTCTATTACGGCGCGGTGAAACCCTTTGTCGGGTCGGCCGGGCTCAACTGGGTGCTCTCGACCATTGGTTTCGGCATCATCATCCAGAACGCCGCGCTCGCCTTCTGGGGGCCGGCCTCGATCGCGGTGCCGTCGCCGCTCGGCAACGGCGTCATCCGCATCGCCGGTGTCGGCATCCGGCCGCAGGAGATCCTGATCGCCGGCACGGCCGTCGTGGTCATGGTCGCGCTCGATCTCTTCCTCAACCGCACCCGCTACGGCAAGGCGCTGCGCGCCGTCGCCTTCAATCCGCAGGCGGCGGCATTGGTCGGCATCAATGTCGAATGGATCGTCATCATCGCCTTCGTCTTGAGTTCCGCGCTCGCCGGCCTCTCCGGCATGCTGATCGCGCCGATCGTCACCGCCTCGGTGTTCATGGGCCTCGGCATCGCGCTGAAGGCCTTTTCGGCGGCCATTGTCGGCGGCCTGACCAATCCGCGCGGCTGTGTGCTCGGCGGTTTCCTGCTTGGCGTGGTCGAGGCCATGGTCGGGCTGTGGCGCGCCGAGCTGCGCGAGATCGCCATTTTCGGCCTGATCATCCTGGTCCTGGTGTTCCGCCCGAGCGGCCTGATGGGCGCTCGCACGGTGGAGAAGCTCTGATGCGGCGCTTTTTCCCCTTGGCCGGCGGCGCGCTGATCGTCGCGCTCGCCTACGCCGCCTCGCGCAGCGGTCTCAACGGCTTCTATCTGCACATCCTGTTCATGATTGGGGTGAACTATCTCGCCGCCGCCGGTCTCAATGTGCTGGTCGGCTATGCCGGCCAGAAATCGCTCGGCCATGCCGGCCTGTTCGCGGTCGGCGCCTATGCGGCGGCTCTCGGTGGTACCGAATGGGGCCTCGACCCCTGGCTGGCATTGGCGCTGGCCGGGGCTATGGGCGCCCTGTTCGGCCTGATCATCGCAGCTCCCTCGGTGCGTGTCGCCGGCCCGAGCCTCGCCATGGTCACCATCGGCTTCGGCATCGTCATGGAGAAGATCGCCACCGAGTGGACAGATGTTTTCAAGGGCCAGGCCGGCGTCTACGGCATCMCCCCGCCGAGCCTGTTCGGCGTGAGCTTCACCAGCCAGGACTGGGTCTGGTTCGTCGCCCTGCTCGGCGTCCTCACCCATCTCATGCTGCGCTCGCTGCTGTCGGGCCGGTTCGGCCGGGCCTTCCTGGCGGTGCAGCTCGCCGAGCCGGCGGCGGCTTCCGTCGGCATTTCCGTGCGCGCCGCCAAGACGCTGGCCTTTGTCGTCAGCGCGGTGACCTGCGCACTGGCCGGAGCCCTGGTCGCCCAGGAAAACCAATATTTCAATTCCGACTTCATCTCGTTCAACCTGTCGGTCTTCCTGTTGGTCGTGGTGATCTTCGGCGGCTCGGGCCATCTCTACGGTCCGCTGCTCGGCGCCGTCACGCTCACCCTCATCGATGCCTGGCTCGCCCGCTGGCCGGCCTTGCAGCATTTCGCTTATGGCGGGCTCCTGCTCTTCGCGCTCTATGCCATGCCCAAGGGATTGGCCGGCGCGCTGCAAGGGCTGACCGACCGGTTAGGATGGACGGGGAGGAGGCCAGCCGAGCCGGTTGCGGCCATCGCGGCGATGGCGCCGGCCGCACCTGCTCCGGACGAAACCGGCCCGCTGATCGAGACCCGCGACCTGGTCAAGCGCTACGGCGGCGTGGTGCCGACCGACCATGTCAGCCTCACCGTCACCGCCGGCCGGGTTCACGCGCTGATCGGTCCCAACGGCGCCGGCAAGACCACGCTGTTGAACCTGTTGTCCGGCCATGTCGCGCCCGATTCCGGCACCATCCTGTTCCGCGGCCGCGACATCACCCATGCACCTGCTCATGCGGTGGCGGCAGCGGGCATCGGCCGCACCTTTCAGAACCTCAGGCTGTTCGCCGACATGTCGGTCATCGACAATGTGCTGGTCGGCGCCCACCTGCATATCGAGGCGGGTTTCCTGGCGAGCTTCATCGGCACGCCGGGCCAGGCCAGCGCCGAAGCCCAGGCGCGCGCCGAGGCTATGGCGCTGCTCGACAGCCTCGGTCTTGCCGCCCATGCCGGGAGCCCGGCGCAGAGCCTGCCCTACGGCCTGCAGCGCCGGCTCGAAATGGCCCGCGCACTCGCCTCGCGGCCGAAACTCCTGCTGCTCGACGAGCCGGCCGCCGGCCTCAATCCGCAGGAAACCCATGAACTCGGCACGGTCATCAAGCGGATCCAGGCGAGCGGCGTCACCATTCTCCTGATCGAACATCACATGGACCTGGTCATGGAGGTCTCCGACCACGTCATCGTGCTCGACTACGGCGCCAAGATCGCCGAGGGCACGCCGGCGGCGATCAAGCGCGACCGCAAGGTCATCGCCGCCTATCTCGGCACCGAGGCCACCGCGCCCGAGCCCGCGGGAGTGAAATGACGCCATGCTGACGATTTCCAACCTGTCGGTACGTTATGGCGCGATCGAGGCCCTGCGCGGCATTTCGCTCACTGTCGGCAAGGGCGAGGTAGTGGCGCTGATCGGCGCCAATGGAGCCGGCAAGACCACCACCATGCGGGCGATTTCCGGCCTGGCCCCGATCGCCGCCGGCGATATCAGCCTGGATGGGGGTTCGCTGAAGGGCGTGCGCCCGCATCACTGCGTGCGCCTCGGCATCGGCCATGCGCCCGAGGGCCGCATGGTGTTCGGCGACCAGTCGGTGCGCGACAACCTGCTGCTCGGCGGCTTCACCCGCAAGGACAAGGAGTTGGACGCCGATATCGAAGGGGTTTTCGAGATATTCCCGCGCCTCGGCGAGCGCCAGCACCAGCTCGCCGGCACGATGAGCGGCGGCGAGCAGCAGATGCTGGCGATCGGCCGCGCGCTGATGGGCCGGCCGAAGCTGCTCCTGCTCGACGAACCCTCGCTCGGCCTCGCGCCGCTGGTGGTGCGTGAGGTCTTCGCCGTCATCGGCCGGCTGAAGGCCCAGGGCATGACCATTCTGCTGGTCGAGCAGATGGCCAACCAGGCGCTGGCCATTGCCGACCGCGCCTATGTCATCGAAACTGGCAGCCTGACGCTCGAGGGCACCGGCGCCGAACTGCTCGCCGACCCGCGCGTGCAATCGGCCTATCTGGGGGCGTGAGACAGGCGAATAGCGAATGGCGAATGGCGAGTGGGGCATGATGCCGCGTGAGCAGCGCATCACTCTCCCGCGAAGACGCGGGCGTGGGTTTGCATGAAGCCCGGCGCATCATGCCCTATTCGCTACTCGCCACTCGCCATTCGCTTTTCCCCGGAGCCCCCAAATGCCTGACATCACCCTTGTCGAAGTCGGCCCGCGCGACGGCCTGCAGAACGAAAAGGCCCAGGTCGCCACCGAGACCAAGCTTGAGCTGATCCGCCGCCTCGCCGAGGCCGGGTTCAGCCGCATCGAGGCGACCGCTTTCGTCTCGCCGAAATGGGTGCCGCAAATGGCCGATCACGCCGCCGTCATGGCCGGCGTGCCGCGCCGGCCGGGCCTGATCTACTCGGTCCTGGCGCCCAACGAGAAGGGCGCGGAAGCAGCCATCGTGGCCGGGGCCGACGAGATCGCGGTATTCACCGCGGCGTCCGAGAGCTTCGCGCGAAAAAACACCAATTGCTCGATCGCCGAGAGCCTCGAGCGCTTCGCCCCGGTCATGGGGCTGGCGCGCCGCTCTGGTATTCCCGTGCGCGGCTACGTCTCCTGCGTGCTCGACTGCCCCTATGAGGGCGCGATCCAGCCTCAGGCGGTGGCGGCGGTCGCGGCAAGCCTCGACCGGCTCGGCTGCGTCGAGATATCGCTCGGCGATACCATTGGGCGAGGCACCCCGGAAGCGACCCGCGCCATGGTCGAGGCGGTGGCGGCGCAGGTTCCGGTCGCCCGTCTCGCCGGGCATTTTCACGACACCTCCGGCCGGGCGGTCGCCAACGTCGCAGCCGCCTATGAGCGCGGCATCCGGGTGTTCGATGCCTCGGTCGGCGGCCTCGGCGGTTGCCCCTATGCGCCCGGCGCCGCCGGCAACGTCGCCACCGAGGCGCTGGTCGACTTCTTCGAGGCGCGGGGGATCGCGACCGGCATCGACGCGGCGAAGCTCGCCGAGACCGGGCGCTGGATCAGGGCCGAACTCAACCGGGGCGATCCGGCGACCGGCGCCTAGGCGCGCCGGACCAGAGGCTGACGCGCATCATCGAACAGATATCGGGAAGCCGGGCGCGGCGCGCAGGCTTCACCGCGCGCGTGGCGCGACACCCACGCAAGCACGGTCATGGGCCGAGCGCGGCCGGTACAGATAGCCGCGTTGCGCCATGCATTGCACGCCGCTTGCCTGATAGGGCTCGGCGGCGATGCCGCAGACCTGCTTGGCATTGGCGAAGTCGTCGATCAGGTCCTGCCGGCCGGCGGCGCGCTGGCAATCGGCGCGGCCCCAGATGGCCGGTTCGGACGGGGGAGGGGGCGGTGCGGCGGTCTGGCAGGCCGAGAGGCCGAAGGCGGACAGGCTGAGGCAGGCGAGAAGCGGGGCGGTGGTCAGGCGCATGAAACGGTCTCCTCGTCGAGCAACGTAATGGGCGGCTTCGGGTTCCCGGAGATCGGCCCGGCACAATGCGGCACGGTTCCGGAAAGCCTTGATCTCGCGGGTCTGTCTCCATCTCTCGCCCGCCCGTGTTTCAACGCGGGGCGGGCAAGCCGGGTGTCGTGTTTCGTTCAGACGCGTGCGGCGGGAGGCCGCGGCGTGCAACTCAGGATAAGCGATTCCCGCGGCAAGTCGCCTGCGCCGTCGCGCTGTGTCATCTCGCCTGGGCCTTCAGCCGTCGCGATCGGTCCGGCCGAGCCAGCGGGCATGCCGCGAGAGGCGGGCGAGAACGCAGGTCTCGGCGCGCAACTGTCGCAGGCCGGCAAAGCCGAGCCCGGCGAGCGAAGCCAAGAGCCCCAGCGCGATCAGCAGAGCGCCGTCGATATTGACATCGATGGGCAGCGCGTCGGCGATCAACTGCGGTGCCATCACGGGCCGCGCCGCCGGCCGGTCCGGCCGAGCGCCTGTTCCCAGAACATCGGACGCGGCGGGTCGCCGAGCTCGTCCAGCACGCGCTGCTCGGCGCGCGCGACCCTGCCGCGCAACGTCGCGATGGTGCGGCCGCGCGCCTCGTCGCGTTCGGCGGCCTTGCGCAGCGCCTCCTCGATCGCTTGCAGATGGACACGATGACCAGCCAGGCCCACCACCTGCATCCAGAGCGCGGCGGCAATGGTCATCAAGAGTAAAATAAAGAGAAAAATGACGAAATCGATTCCTACATCATGCAAAATCCAGCTATTCATGAGAGCCTCCGGTCGAAAGGCTGAAGTCAATAACCCGGATCGCTTGATGGCTGGTGAGGGAATGAGACGTAGAGCACAGAAATATGGGGTTAGGTCAGGTGTCTGTGGACGGCAGCTTCAGGTGACTTGACGTTTAAACTTGTCAGGGCTGGCTTTACCGGATGGAAGGCTTGGTGGCCGGAATGGGGCGACAGGGGGCGAATGGCGAATAAGGCCGCTGCGAAGCGCTGCGCCACTTGCCGTTCGCCCCGCTCAGCGCCGGTTATATTTGCCCACCACCCGGTGGCAGATCGGCCAGTCGACGCGCGCCACCTCGAACTGCTTCTCGGGGCGGAACTGCTCGAGCTTCCACATCCGGTCGTTCCAGCCGGTCAGGTTCTTGATGATCGCCTCAGCCTCGCCATTCGGGCCGTGATCGTAGAACACATGCACCTCGTCGCGGGCCGGCTGCATGTGCGGGTTGATCAGCGCCATGTCACCCCATCGATAGGCCGGCGACATCGAGTCGCCATAGACCATGATGCCATAGGCGCCCTTGACACCCTCCAGGATCGCCGGCCGCTTGACCACCTCGATCGGGTCGAAGGTGACGATCAGGTGGCCTTCGCCGCCTTGGGCCGCGGCATAGATCGGGAAGTCGCGTGCACCGACGAGCTCCGCGCCCGGCACGATGGCCGGCTGGAACGGAGCGATGACCGGGGCGGCGGCCTGCGCCTCCGAGCGATCCGGGCCGAGCCCGGAGGTCAGCCAGTCGCGCTGCACGCCCAGCAGGTCGGCGGCCGCCTGTAGCCGGTCGATCTCGGGATCGGTGCGGCCCTGTTCCCATTGCGACACGGCCTGAGAGGACACGCCGAGTGCTTCGCCGAGCTGGCCCTGGGTCCAGCCGCGTTGCTTGCGCGCGGCCCGGATGCGGGCACCACGGGTGCTCGGGACGGTGGTTGGGACTGTTGCCTGAGCCATCATGGGAACCGCCGCTGAGCCTGTCGTGTCGCGCATAATAAAGCATTGCTTGATTGAGTCGACAAAGTTGCACTTGATTTAATTGAAAGCAACGCTTACATTTTGGGTCATGAGCAAAACCGCAGACGACCCCGTCACTGACGTCTCCAGACCAGCGGCCCCGGGCCTTGCCAGAGATCCGGTGCTCGCCCGTGCCATTGCCGCCGTCGGCTCGTCGCTGGCACTGTCGAGCCGCCTCGGCGTGACCCCGCAGGCGCTGTCGCAATGGCGCCGCGTACCAGCTTCGCGGGTTCTGGCGGTCGAACAGGCGACCGGCGTCGCGCGCCACGAGCTCAGGCCGGACCTCTATCCGGTTGGGGAGGGGCAGCCATGACGACGCTGAACGCCAGACAGAAGGCCTCGGCCGCGCGGCTGGTGGCGGCGGGCTTCGCGCTGCCGGCTGCGGCGCGCCTGCTCGGCGTGGCCGAGGCGATATTGCAAGCGAAACTTGAGGCTGTTCCGTCCTTGGTACGCACCGGGCGGGCGGCGGCATCTTCGCCTCTCGCCGGCGGGAGAGAGGGCGAGGAGCTCTCCGGGCAAACACCATGCGAACCGGGCGGTGTCCTGTCCGGAGACGCCAAGGTCCGCTCTCCCGGCCTTCGCTCCGCTCACGCCGACCTCCCCCCGCCGGCGGGAAGTGTCGGCGGTGCCGCATTTCGCGTCATTGAAAATCTCGAAGCGCGGCAGCCGGCGCGCCGGTCCCCAACCCCCTTTAACCTCACCCCGTCAACCGAGGACATGTGATGGGCCTCACCAAACGACAGGCGGATCTGCTCGCCTTCATCAAATCCGAACTCGACCGCGACATGCCGGCGCCGTCCTACACGGAAATGGCATGCCATCTCGGGCTCGCCTCGCTCTCCGGCATCAATCGGCTGGTCAAGGGCCTGGAGACGCGTGGCCTGATCCGCCGGATCGCCGGCTGCGCCCGCTCCGTCACCATCGTGTCGGACGGGCCGAAGCCGGGAACCGTTCCGGTTGCCCTGCCGGAATTTACCTACCGGCGCGCCGAGGCCTCGGCGGCCGCGCAAGGCGTGCCGGTGAGCGAACTGGTGGCGGCACTGATCCTTGAGGCGACCCGACCGCGCCCGGGGGCGTCGGCCGGCGCGGCGGCAGTCGACCGGCAGGCCTTGGCGCGGGTCGTGCACGCCGCGCCCTCGCCTGAACGCATCACCCTGCATACAGCAAAGGATGTCTCCTGATGGCGAAACTTCGCGGCCGAAAGCGCAAGGATGTCAAACGCCAGCCGAACGGCCAGCCTTCGCGCGCCGGCCGGCAGGACGAGATATTCGCGGTGGCGCGCAACCAGCCGCATCGCCGCGGCCTCGCCAATTTCCGCGACGAGCGCGCCGCCGATCCGCTCGGGCGGCTGGCCATGGCCGGCCTCATCGACACCGAGGCCTATGAGGCCGGCAAGGCCTGGCGCATCCTGGTGGCTGCCTGCAGGCGCGCGCTGGACGCGCCGGCGCCCGACCCGAAAAGCCGCCCGGCCGGTCCCATGGCGGTGACCGCGGGCACGGGCGAGCCAGGCACGGGCGGCCTCGATACGCGCACGCCCGAGGAGCGCGACCGCGCCACCCGCCGGCGCTGGGCCGAGGCCAATGGCGTGCTGCGCGACGAGGGCTATCAGGTGGCGGCCGAGGTCGAGAGCGTGGTGGTTGACGGCCGCGAAGCGCGCAACCTGCCGAACCTCGCGCGCGGTCTGGCCGTGCTCGCCTGGCATTTCGGCATCGCCGGCGGCCGGAGGCGGGCGGGCTAAGGAAGGGCCGGCCGGCGCATTCAGCCCAATCTCCACGCGCCATTTCCGGTCGTGGCCCGCCGCCACGCCTCGTCGGCATTGGACCCATCCATCGGGGGCCATGACGCGCGCGATATCGATTGCTAGACTTGGCTGATCGTTCTCATCCCAGTCGACAAGGTTCCGCCATGCGCGCTGTTCTCGCCCTTCTGCTCCTTTCGGTGTCGCTCGGCGGCTGCATGAGCACCCAGACCTATCCGTCCAACCCCGCGAATCCATCGCCATCGCAACAAGACGCCGATCGCAACCGCGAGATTGGCCTGCGCGGCGTCGAGCCGGGCGTCGTGCATCCCGCCGTGGGGTGATGGAGGCGTAAACGGCGCCCGCTGCAGGGATCCCCTTGGCGCCTGGGCCGTCGGCTCAGTGGCCGCCATGACGATGGTGACGACGACCTAGCCGCCCGGCGCCGGTAGCAGCAGGGTGCGGCTGGTTGCGTCAATGCTCGGTGTGTATCTCGGTCACCGCGCGCGGCGCATCAGGCCCTATTCGCCGCTCGCCCTCAACTGCCCGGCCGTCGTCGATTGACGAGGCTGGCCGCTGCCAGACCGGCCAGGCCGCCGGCGGCCTTGACCGCAAAATCGGCGAGGCGGCCGTGCCGCCCGGGCGAGAGGTGCTGCATCAGTTCGAAAGCCGCGGCGCTGCCCAGCACCAAAGCGAGCACCAGCGGCCAGCGCTTCGGATAGGCCAGGCCGAACAAGCCGCCGATGACGGCGAAGGCGAAGAAACGTTCGAGGCCGACCGACTGGCCGGAGATCGGCCGCAATTGCATGGGTCCGACGGTGGCGACGAACACCGCCGCCAGCAGCCCCCAGGCCGCCACGGGCAAGAGAATGGCCGCGGCGCGGATGAGGCGGGAGGGCAGGGCTGTTGGGGKCAAGGKTTTTCCGGAGGCTTGGTGCCGGCCATGGATAGCATCCGGCATGGGGCGGATCCATGGCGGGGCCGGCCGGTGGGCCAAAGGCGAGACCGGCCCGCTATTTCCTGCGCTGGGCCCGTTCTCCGCCCGGATCGCAAGAGGCCGAACGCCGCATAGCTGGTGCGCGTGCTATATTGACATGGTCCATACAACCTGTGGGCGCTTGATTAGCCGGCGCGTTAAATGACGCTAGCCGACCCAGGGCCTGGGGGGTGGCTTGGCGCGCTTTCGGGCAGTCCGCGCGGTATCACGTTGAAATGATCGGCGCGCGACGGAAATGATCGCTCAACGCTTTGGCGGGATGCTTTTCATCAACGGGCAACCCTCGCCTGCGGTGCTTTCGAAGCCTATTGTGTCTGCGTCATCGAAAGGCGTCCCGCATGGATGAGGCTCATCAGGTGCGCTCCTTCTCTGCCGCCGACCGTGTCGCCATGCGGACGACCTATCGTCGCTGCTGCGTCGAGCTGGGTGTCAGCGGCGGCTCGACCCGCCTGCACCAAGCACTCGCCCGCACCATCCTGGAACGCTACGCCGCCGGCGCCACCGATCCCGAGCGCCTGGCCGTGCTGGCGCTGGCCGGCGCGCGCAAGGCGCTGCGGCGGCGCTCCCCGTGGGCAGCGCTCGTCGCGCTGCTGACGCGTCATCAGGCCGGCGTCAGCCGGGCCTGATGGTCGCGACAAGGGCGCCGGTTTGATCAGAACCAGCGGCGCGGTGCGGGCAGTCTGGTGGATGGCCTGAGCGCCATATCCTCTCCCTCGCCCGGGCTGACGGTCGCGACATAGGACGGCATGACGCCGACGGTGATCTGCGATCCGGAAATCTTCGGCTCCAGCAGCGGACGATAGCCCATGGCATTCTGCGGCAACGAGGCGGCGATGATCTGGTCGGGGGTCAGGTGGCTGGCGGCCAGCCGTTGCAGCATCCGGACGATGCCCTTCTCGGTGAGTGTCCCGAGCCTCACCTCGGCCGTGTAGATGCGGCCGCTTCTGCCGGTGCCTTCAATCGTCAGGACACGTTGGCTGGGGCAATCTCGCATGGCGATTCACCTGCAATCAAACCGCTGAGTTCAAATGCTGCTACAACCGTTGTGGTGTGCAAGAGGTATTTGGGTCACGTTTATGTGATGCATTAGTATCGGGGGTTACCTTACGTGGTGCGGCAGTCGGACCGGCCGTCTACCCGCACCGAGGCTGGCCCTGCGCAGACCAGGACGGAGGAGGATGCCGTTCCAGCCGGCGGCGCGTGCGCGCGGGGCATCCGTTCCGGGCAAACGCGGCTCTCGCACCGAAATCGAGGCCGCCCCGCCAAGCAGGCGTCGGTGGTCAACACGTCCGGCTAAGGACGGGGATCGGCAAGCACAGTGCCGTTTGCGAACGGCATGGCTCGCCTTGCGGCTGACGACCTTAGCGGGACCGGAATTGGATCTCGGCGAATTCCTCGATGTCGCAGTGGGGATCACTGGATACCCCTGCCGACGGGTTCGGCTGAATCTGCCGGAGCATGCGCGAGCGGGGCTTGCATCGGCCGGACCGCCTGGCGGCCAGGCAAGGTCAGTGGTTTCTCGCCGATCAAGATCCCAGCCAACAGATTTCAAAGCACGGAATGGGGCGGATGATGAAAAGCCGCGAGGATCCCAAATCGGCTCGCGGCGTCATCAGGGCCTCCGCCGACGGCCGGATCGAGGATGTCGGGCGGCTTGCCCGCAAGCGCATGGAGACGATCGACGAGGAATTCCTTGCCGGCGCCCTCGACTTCATCGATCGGCAGCGTCGGGCCAGCAAGCCATGGTTCGGCTGCTTCAACTCCACCCGCATGCACATTTTCACTCATCTCGCGGCGGAGCTGCAGGGCAAGACCGGCCAGGGCGTCTATCCTAACGGCATGGTGAAGCATGACGGCCATGTCGGCCAGCTCCTGAAGACGCTCGACGACCTCGGCGTCGTCGACAAGACCATCGTCATCTGCGCCACTGACAAAGGGCCGAGGTGATGATCTGGCCGGATGGCGCACGACGCCGTTTCGCTGCGAGAAGGCGACCAATTGGGCGGGCGGCTATCGCGTTCCCATGTGTATCCGCTGGCCAGGGGTGATCCGGCCAGGAACGATCCACAGCGAGATGTTTTCGCATTGCGACCTGATCCCCACTTTCTGTGCCGCCGCCGGCCGAACGGCCCGGCAGCGCCGGTTGTCGGCGGGATCGGCGCGTCGCCGCTTGCTCTCACGGATCGTGGCCCCACGATGTGCACCGGTTCGCGCTTGGCGCGCGCGGGTCGCTTCAGTAGATCGCCCAGTTGCCCGGCGTCATCAGCTCGAGCAGGTGGCCGTCCGGGTCGCGGAAATAGAGGCTCCGGCCGCCGCGCTCCCAGGTCGTGCGGCCCTCGACCGGGGTATCGTGTACGGCCAGCCGCGCCTCCCACCAGGCGAGCGCGTCCTGGTCGATCGCGAAGCAGATATGGGCGGGGCCTGCGCCGTCATGGGGCGGGATCGTGCCGCCGGGCAGGGTCTGGGTCCTGAGCGAGGCGCCGCGCTGGAAGATCAGCAGGACATTGGCGCCGCCGACGTCATAGGAGAACAGCGTCTTGGTCTTCAACAGCGGGCTCAACTGCATCACCGTCTCGTAGAACCGGGCGGCGCGTTCGAGGTCGTCGACATAAAGCGCGGTCTCGATGATGCGGTTCAGCCTGGTCATGATGCGTCTCCGATGATGCCTGTCGCACGATGTCTCCCGAGCGGCGGCCATGGCTGCATTCTAGGCGGAAGCAACCGGCACGGCTAAGGGGCCGGCGACCGGCAGGGGCGGCGCGGATGCACGGGCGCAACGGTTGGCGAGGCCGCCGCATCGGGCGCTCGTCGGTCTTTCATCGGCTATGGCCGTAGCCGTGACCACGACCCCGGCTCCGATCCCAGCCCCGGCCGCCGGCGCGGGCGCCTGTGGCCGGGCGGCACCCAGACGCCATGACGCCTTTGCCTGGGCAGTTCCAAGCCATTCGGTCCCCGGCCTCGGCCCTCGGCTTCGGGCACGAGGCCGGCCAGGCCGACAAGTCCGGCGCGTGCTCCCAAGGTCATTGTGCGGCGGCTCCGCAAGATCCCCGATATTGTCGTCTCCTGGTCGCCTTCTGCGAGAGGGCCGCAGGCTATGAGGACGGCAGATCCGGGTCGACAATGCTGCAGCGACGCGGTGCCGGCAACCGCGGGCCGATTTCCGCTTGCTTTTGACAACGAGCCAGAACATAACAAGAACATTAGGCGTTGGCCAGGAGATTCGATTCCATGACTCAGGCAGCCAGGATGCAGGTGGTGCCGATATTCGCGGCGACCGCGGACCAGAAGCGCGAATGGCCGGCGCAAGGCCAGTTCCGCGAGGATGGCGCGGGTTATGACAGCTCGGGCCATGATGTCGGCCTGTCGCCGCCGGGTGTGCCCTATGTGCCGACGGACGAGGATGTCGAAGCGGTGCTGGCGGAGTTCGACGGCGATCCGAAGCGGGCGATCCGGGCGTTGCTGGAGGATATCGGTGTGTTGGCGGATGACCGGCGCAACAATGTCTCCTACGGCTCCATCTATGGCCACCTCGAAGTGGTGAAATAGTCGGCGTCCGTCCGGCCTCGGCGCCGGTTCAAAACCGCAAGAGCCTGTCTCGAGGACGACGAAGGCCACTCGTTGCCGGGTAACCTTCTGGGTGTCTTTTCGACCTTGGGCGCTCGGACATTCAGAGGGGAGCCGCCGGCAATCCTCGCGAGTCAGGGGGCGAGGCCGACGCGAGCCGATGGCCTTTTGGGGCCATGCGCGTGCGACGACGTTCCCTTGCGAAAGCTCCCGAGATCACGTTTCTGTGATGCTTGATGCGCAGGCTGTGGCTTGACGCGTTTTGCTGCATCGCGGGAAGCGCCTGATTCGATTGCCTTAGGGCAGTCTCGATCGAGACCCGGCATCGGCGGATCCCGGCTGGGACAGGTGGGGCTTCGCTTGACCCGCGACGTCCAGCTGTCACATTGCATCACCAATTGTCTGCTAGACCTTAGTTGTAACGCGATTCACAGCTTTCGCCGCAACCCGAAGCCTGATGCCATCGAGGAGGAGCCGACCATGCGGAGCGCTCTCGCCGATCTCGACATCGACGACATCTTCGGGCCGGAGATTCTGGTTCAGATGCAGCAGGTGTTCGACGCCACCACGCGCGAACTCGGCGGCGCTGGCGGAGAAC
>BFBZ01001708.1_pt1 | contig 13776 bp, 10 predicted proteins | sample 1888401 | NCBI WGS metagenome assembly BFBZ01 (sample SAMD00112614, study PRJDB3348) | symbiont metagenome | host: Chara braunii | reverse complement strand
CTGCTGGGAGACAGGGCTTATCGTTCAAACCCTTTACAGATGGAGCTTTTTGACAAATTCAATGTAAAATTGCGGGTGCCATTCAGGATTAATCAGCATGACTACAAAAAACATCCGAAAAAGTACAAATCAAAAAGGCAGATGGTAGAAACATTCTTTTCCCAAATGTGTGATCAACTGAATCTGAAAAGAAACTATGCTAAATCTTATGACGGATTAGCAGCAAGATTGACATCGAAACTGTCTTCAATGTCAATCTTACACTGGATTAATCATTTAAACGGAAAAAAACTAGCTCAGATTAAACATGCCCTGAGTTTTCAATAGCACAACACGTTATTATATAGTATATTATGAATAAAAAAGACAAGACTAATTTACCAAATGTTGATATAAAAACAGTAGAAGGGTTTGGCGATGAATGGGAGAGATTTGATCAATCAATACTTGAACCACTAGAGCATAGAAGGCTTTTCGATGCGTATTTTAAGGTATTTCCTTGGAAAGAAATTGCGAGTACTTCAATTGGATTTGATTTAGGATGTGGAAGCGGAAGATGGGCAAAATTAGTAGCCCCAAGAGTTGGGGAACTACATTGTATCGACCCAAGTTCTGCATTAGAGGTTGCAAAACAAAATCTAAGTGGGTTAAATAATTGCAGGTTTCATTTACATAGTGTTGATGATATACCAATTGGAGATGAAACAATGGATTTTGGTTATTCTTTAGGAGTACTGCATCATGTACCAGACACTCAAAGTGCAATCGTTTCATGTGTAAAAAAGCTAAAACCTGGAGCACCTTTTCTTCTTTATTTGTATTATGCATTTGATAATAAACCTTATTGGTATAAGTTAACCTGGAAAATAAGCGATGGTATTCGTTTTTGTGTATCACATACACCACATAATTTTCGTTATTGGGCTAGCCAAATAATTGCATTCTTAATCTATCTGCCTATCGCACGGATTGGATTGATTTTAGAAAAACTAGGCTTAAATGTAGAAAATGTACCGTTGAGTGCATATAGAAAGTCTAGTTTTTACACAATGAGAACCGATGCATTAGATAGGTTTGGCACTAGGCTCGAAAAGCGCTATAGCAAAAGTGAAATAACTGATATGATGGAATATGCAGGATTGGAAAAGATTCAATTTTCAACAGATATTCCTTACTGGTGTGCAATAGGGTACAAGAAAAAGTAATTATATGCGGATTTATAGACCCTCTATTTTAACCGCTTATTACGATGGAAGAAAATATAGCTTCTGATCTATGCATAATGTAAAAAAGCATTAAGCATAGATGGCCAGATTCTGATAGTTTTTAGGTTGGCCAAGATAATGGTGTAACCTTCACGGGTTAGTGTTTAAAATATTAATCATATGTGTGGAATAGTAGGGTACTGGTCGAAAGAAAAATTTGGCGACAACATTTTAATTGAAATGGGGAATAAGATAAGGCATAGAGGCCCCGATGCAACAGGTTATTGGAAAGATCAGCAGACAGGAATCAATTTTTGCCATTTACGCCTCTCAATATTAGACCTATCTTCAGCTGGATCCCAACCTATGATATCTAACTCAGGGAGATTTGTAGTGATTTATAATGGAGAAATTTATAACTATTTGACAATTAAAAAGGAAATATGCGATATCTCTAATGAATATCAATGGCGAGGACATTCTGATACTGAAGTTTTTTTGGCTGGATTTGAAGTTTGGGGAATAGAAACCACAGTTAAAAAATTGATTGGAATGTTTGCAATGGCTATATGGGATCGAAAGGAACAAGCACTTTATCTTGTTAGAGATAGGATAGGCGAAAAACCACTTTACTACGGATGGCAGGGAAATGCTTTTCTTTTTGGTTCTGAGTTAAAACCATTTAAAGCACACCCTTCATTTAAAAATGAGATTGATCAAGAAGCAGTAGCCTCTTTTTTTAAATATAACTATATACCGGCCCCGTTAAGTATATATAAAGGCATAAAAAAGCTTGAGCCTGGCACTTATTGTAGGATATCTTTAAACAATAATGAAGTTCAACAATATTGCTATTGGAGTCTAGAGAATGTTATAAGAAGTCAGGAGGAAAAAAGACGAGAAACCATTAAAGATAACAGCAAGTATGTTGACGAGTTAGATTTCTTGTTAAAAGATGCAATCAAAAATCAGATGTTGTCTGATGTGCCTTTAGGAGCATTCCTTTCCGGCGGAGTTGATAGTTCGACAATTGTTGCGCTTATGCAAGAACAAAGCATGAATGCTATTAAAACATATACAATTGGCTTTAAGGAAGATAAATTCAATGAAGCAATTTTTGCGAAAAGAGTTGCAGAATATTTACATACAGATCATACAGAGTTGTATGTTAGCTCTCAAGATGCATTAAACGTAATTCCTTTATTGCCCGATATTTATGACGAACCATTCTCAGATTCTTCTCAAATCCCTACTTTTTTGGTTTCAAATTTGGCGAGAAAGAGTGTTGCAGTGTCATTATCTGGCGATGCTGGAGATGAACTGTTTTCAGGGTATAATAGATATATTCTTGCACAAAATGCTTGGAAGAAATTTAGTTTCCTTCCGTTGCAAATGCGTAAGAAGATAGGAAATTATATTAAAAGTAGGAAGCCGGAAACACTAAACGGGTTTTATAATTTCCTCGACCCGTTGCTTCCCACCAAATATAAGTTTCAAAACTTTGCTGATAAAATGCATAAGGCATCAGCATTATTGGAGAAATCAACTTCTTTCGATTTATATGATGCACTAATAACTCACTGGCAATCTAATGAGATAGTAGCAGAAAATATACATCCAAAAACATATGATTTTTCTAATATAGAATTCTTAAGTTTTATTGAAAAAATGATGAACCTTGATACATTAACTTATTTACCAGACGATATTTTAGTAAAAGTTGATAGGGCTGCTATGGCAAATTCGCTAGAAACAAGAGTTCCATTTTTGGACCATCGGGTAATTGAATTTGCATGGGGGCTTCCTCTGTCATTAAAACTTAATGATGGAAAAGGTAAATGGATATTGCGTGAAGTGCTATATAAATATGTTCCTAAAAAATTAATTGAAAGACCCAAGATGGGATTTGGAGTTCCTTTAGATTCGTGGATTCGCGGGCCACTAAAAGAATGGGGAGAAGGCTTGATTTCTAAAGAAGCCCTTGATAAGCATGGACTTCTTAATCAGTTTAACATTGAAAAAAAGTGGAATGAACATCAATCTGGAGAAAAAAATTGGCAATATTTATTGTGGGATGTTTTAATGTTTCAAGCATGGTTTGAAAAACAGTAAATAATGGATTTTATAAGTTAAATATTTTTTATAATACATCTATTTATAGAGTGATACATGGGGTTAAATAAAAAGGTTATTGTTTATGTTGTCAATGTAGATTGGTTTTTTATTTCTCATCGCTTACCATTAGCAGAGGAGGCTTTAAAGAAGGGATATGAAGTATGTTTAATTGCTAAGAATACAGGTGAATTCCCATTCCTTGAGCAAATGGGTATTCGTTGTTTTAACCTACATTTCGATAGGTCAGGTAGGAATCCTATTAAGGAACTGTTGATCATATTGGGGTTATACAGATATTACAAGAAAATTCATCCTAATATTATCCATCATGTCACTCTTAAACCTTCTATTTATGGAACTATCGCGACCAAGCTGACTAGCCATAAATCTAAGGTAATTAACGCTGTAACTGGGTTTGGGTATATATTTACTGCTGAACGCGAGTCGGCAAGTAAGTGGCTTTTAATAAGGATTATGAAGTTTGCATTTGGCACGAAGAATGGGAACTTCATTTTTCAAAACCCTGATGACAGAGACTTGTGTGCTAAATTAGGATTCCTGAATAAGAAGAACAATATTATAATTAAAGGATCAGGAGTAGACCCAAACAAGTACCAGTTAAAACACCCAATAGATATTAATAAAGAGGAGTGGAAAGTAGTTCTTTTGGCGAGAATGCTTAAGGATAAGGGTATATATGAGTTTGTAGAAGCAGCAAAGTTGTTGAAAGAAGAACTCAAAGGTAAAGTCTTATTCTTACTTGTTGGTGGAATAGATGCACATAACCCTGCTAGATTCGACGAGAATGAAATACTTGATATGTGTGACTCAGGGTACGTTGAATGGTTAGGATATAAAACGAATGTAATTGAGATTTATACCAACGCAGATATTGTTTGTTTGCCTTCTTATAGAGAAGGGTTACCCAAGTCTTTAATAGAAGCAATGGCTATAGGATGTCCTATTATTACTACGGATGCAGTTGGCTGCAGAGAATGTGTAGTTGACGGTATTAACGGTTTTTTGGTTCCAATAGGAGATAAAAGGATTCTTGCCGATAGAATAAGATATCTGATTAAAAATCCGGAGAAAATAAACAGTATGGGATTAGAATCACGAAAAAAAATGGAAAGAGAGATGTCTTTGCAAGAAGTTGTTAGTAAAACGTTTGACTTCTATGAGTCTTAGAGTGATAATCACTGGTGTGACGGGTTTTGTGGGAGTTAATCTTCTCCCGTATTTGGAAAAAAATGATTGTATTGTATTTTCATCTTCTAGGAGTGAGAGATCAAATGCCAAAGTGCGATTTCTTACATATTCTGAGCTAACTGCAAACCAAATGAATGAACTTGCAATTGATGGGTTAATTCATTTGGCTGGGAAGGCTCATGATTTAAAAAATATAACTAATGATGAAGAATACATCAATGCGAACACAAAATTAACTAGTCGTTTGTTTGACGAATTTTTGAGATCAAGCTGTAAAGTATTTATATATCTAAGTTCGGTGAAAGCTGTTGTTGATAAAACCGAGCATCCTTTAGTTGAAAATGTTAAGCCAGAGCCAGTAACAGCTTACGGAAAGTCGAAATTGATGGCTGAGAATTATCTATTAAGCAAGTCTTTGCCCGAGGGGAAAAGGCTATACATATTAAGGCCTTGTATGATTCATGGAAGAGGGAATAAAGGTAATCTAAGTTTGTTGTATAGATTTGTTACTAAAGGGATTCCCTATCCTTTGAGTAAGTTTGATAATCTGCGCTCCTTCCTTTCAATAGATAATTTGTGTTTTGTGATTAATGAACTGATCAAACAAAACAATATCCCATCAGGGATATACAACATAGCGGATAATGATCCTATCTCAACTCGTAGTTTAGTTAAGTTGATGGGGGAGGTCTTAGATAAAAAAATATTTTTTTTAAATATACCTGTATGGCTAATTAGATGCATTGCAAGACTGGGGGATTTCTTTCATTTGCCATTTACCTCCGAAAGGTTATCAAAGCTAACCTCAAACTATGTCGTCAATAATCAAAAGATACTATCTGTTTTAAAAAAGAGCCTTCCATTGGATACAAAAGAAGGGTTGAAAAGAACTTTAATATCCTTAAAGAATGTTGAGTAGTGCCATTTTATTAATAATTTTGTTTAGCTGCCTTGAGTTGTTGTATTTCAGATTGGCAACACGGTTTAATATTATTGATAAACCGAACAGTAGAAGTTCACATGCTATTGTAACCATACGGGGGGGAGGAATTATTTTTCCATTAGCATTTATTATGATGACTCCAATTTCAGGTAACAATGATTATATATGCCTAATATGCCTTACTTTAGTTACTTGCCTCAGTTTTCTTGACGACATTAAAAACCTAAACAGCCAAGTCCGATTAGTTATTCAGTCTTTATGTGTTGCGGGGATGGTATATTCTGTAATGCCAGAACAGTCTTTTTTTTTGATACTGATAGCATTTATCCTGGTTACAGGAATTATTAACGCGTATAATTTTATGGATGGCATTAACGGGATAACAGCCTTTTATTCAATAATTACAATAAGCACGCTTTATTGGATAAATAATTACATTAGTAAGTTAATGCCAGACTTATTATTTGTATCGTTGATAACAGCTTTATTAGTATTTTCATATTTCAATGCGAGGCGTAGAGCACGCTGTTTCGCTGGTGATGTAGGGAGTGTATCTATTGCTTTTATTATTTGTTTTTTGTTGTTGAGGCTTTGTATTCAAACAAAAACCTTTTTTTGGATATTGTTTCTTGGCGTATATGGTGTTGATACGGTATTTACTATTTGTTGTCGGTTGATAAGGAAAGAATCTATTTTTCAAGCACACCGCTCTCATTTTTATCAGTTTTTAGTAAACGAGGCAGGATGGTCACATTTGAAGGTAAGTAGTGTATATGCAATAGTCCAATTATTGTTTAATGTAATTATAATATTCAGTTATATGAGGCATATTGATTTTCCCATAATGTTGTCTATAATTGGAATTCTTGTAATATATACTATCTTTAGACTTCAATATGAAGGTAGGTATCGGTTGTTTACTGCTTATTAGCAATTGCTCAAATTTTAAAGCATGTTTAAACACATAAACATTGTTCCTCGTTGGATCATATTTTTAATAGACCTGACTATTTGTTGTTTTGCATTTACTTTTTCCTCATTAATTAAGCATAATCTTGCTCTTGCTGGTCTTAATTTGAGAGACCTAAGCGGAAATCTACTCATAATTGTGCTCATTAACTCGATCGTATTTATCAACTTTCGTACTTATGCGGGTATTATCAGATACACCGGTGTTCAGGATGCCTTGAGGATATGTTATGCAATTGCAATGAGTACCAGTGTACTTTTCTTTATTAGTATGGTGGTTTCGAATTCGGGTAGTGCGCTTTTCTTTTCTAATGTAACTTTGATTATCTACGCTCTTTTTAGTTTTCTATTCTTGATTTCATACCGAGTACTTGTTAAATACACTTTTGCATATTTCCGGAATTATAAAATGGATAGAAAAAATGTAATAATTTACGGGGCAGGTGAAGCAGGATTTGCAACTAAAAGAGTATTAGAACATGATACGACTAGTAATGTAAATATTGTGGCATTTGTAGACGATGATTTACGAAAAGTAGGCAAAGTAGTAGATGGTATCAAAATTCAACATATGCTTGATCTGCAAACGATTTCTCTTGCCCAAAAAATTGATGAAATTATTATAGCAACGTTTGACTTGCCACCTGTCAAGAAAAATGAGCTAGTAGATTTTTGTTTAGATCATGATATTACAGTGCTGAATGTGCCTCCTTCGAACAAATGGATCAACGGACAGTTTTCAACGAGACAATTGCAGACAATTAAAATAGAAGACCTATTAGAGAGAGAACCGATTCGCATCAATAACCAAGAAATCCAAAATCAAATTAAGAATAAGCGAATTTTGGTTACAGGTGCAGCTGGTTCTATTGGCAGTGAAATAGTTCGGCAATTGTTGAAATTTGACCCTCAAACTATTGTACTCTGTGACCAGGCTGAAACTCCTTTACATCAAATGGAGCTGGAATTACAAGATACTAAAACTAAAACCAACTGTTTTTCATTTCTTGGTGATGTGACCAACTACGATAGGATGGAAGAACTCTTTAACCTATTCGAACCACACTATGTATATCATGCAGCTGCCTATAAGCACGTGCCTATGATGGAACTATGCCCTTCCGAGGCTATTTTAACTAATGTGCTAGGGACGAAAATCATGGCTGACCTAGCTATAAAACATAAAGTACAGCGTTTTGTAATGGTATCTACTGATAAAGCAGTAAATCCAACCAATGTGATGGGGGCCTCCAAACGATTAGCGGAAACTTATGTACAATCATTACACTATCATCAGATAGCAAACTTAGCCAACAACAACCAACAGACTACGACTAAATTCATTACCACTCGATTTGGCAATGTGTTAGGGTCAAATGGATCAGTGATTATTCGATTTAAGGAGCAAATTGAAAAAGGAGGGCCGGTAACAGTAACTCATCCTAATATAACTCGGTTCTTTATGACAATCCCAGAAGCCTGTCAATTAGTACTTGAGGCGGGTTCTATGGGTAAAGGTGGCGAGATTTTTGTATTTGATATGGGAAAGCCGGTTCCAATTGTTGATCTTGCTAAGAAAATGATTCGATTATATGGATTGGTTCCCGGTATTGATGTCGACATCAAATATACCGGGTTAAGACCTGGTGAGAAACTATATGAAGAATTATTGACTGATTCTGAAAATACTTTGCCTACTTACCACGAAAAAATCATGATTGCTAAAGTAAGGCAGAACCATCTTGGAGAAATTTTGAATCATTTTGATGAATTATTCGATTTGGCGAAGCAGAAAGGCGGTACGATGATAATGGTAGCCAAAATGAAAGAAATAGTTCCAGAGTTTGTGAGTAATAATTCAGTGTTTGAACAGTTGGATGGAGATAAAGCAACAGTGATCGAGATGAATAGGGCAATATCTTAATTGTAAGAGACCTCTCGACTCGCTTCGTTTGCTCGAAATGACGGCGGTAGAAATTATGGTAAACAAGTATAGGATTAGCTTACTGAGAATGAGTAAGCTTTTTGTTTTTTTAATGGGGTTCTTACGAGTAACTGCGCAAGGAGTGGAGATTGGATCAACAGAGGATTATGCGCTCCGGATGTTACAATTGCAAGGAAAACTGGATCAAAAGTATTCTTTAATGGCTAGGCCATTCTTTAAGGAAAGACATCTTGCAGCAGATAGTATTTATAAGTTGATAGATGATGATAGTGTTAATTTGAAAGTAACCAGGAAAAAGTTGGGTAATAAAGGGATATGGGGCGTTTTTCCACTTATGATAAACAGTCAATTGAACACGCACCATCCTTATGGTTGGGATCAACCTGGTTTTATTCAGACTAACGGGTTCCAGGGATTCATCACCTCTGGTGTTTATACTGCTATTGGGCCACTGAGCATACAATTGAAGCCAGCATTGCTGTATGCAACCAACGCTGATTTTGAACATTCAAATGCTTATGGAGCTGCTACAAAAGGCAATTATTCCAAAGTTTTACCAGGACAATCAAGCATTCGACTAAATGCTGGCTCTGTTTCATTGGGTGTTTCTACTGAGAACCTTTGGTGGGGACCTGGCATATATAACTCCTTGTTGATGAGCAGTAATGCCCCTGGATTCCCTCATTTGACTTTCAATACTACCCGTCCCGTGGAAACCCCCATTGGTAGTTTCGAATGGCAACTGGTTAGCGGTAAACTCAACGAAGATACCATGCTACTCAGGGAAGATAAGAACCTGACTACTACTTATTATAATCCTAGAAATTATGATGGTAGTGGTTACAGTGGCCCTTATGATCCCAGTGCTAAATGGCGTTATTTCAATGGCCTTACTATAACTTACCAGCCCAAATGGATTAAGGGTTTGTTTTTAGGAATCAATCGGGTGGCTTATGCTTATAATGATAGCCTGCTGAGTGGAACCAGCAGCTTCTTTCATAGTTATTTGCCGGTAATTTTCGGCGTATTCAGGCAGACTTATTCCTATGGACTTAACTTACCTGCTGGTAAAAAAAGGTACAAACAAATGCTTAGCCTGCATGCTCGCTATCTCTTTCCTCAAGCACATACTGAATTTTATGCCGAATATGGTTGGGGTGATAACCAGTACAATATCCGTGATTTTGTACTCAACACACCCCATGCAACTGCTTATATATTAGGAGCTCGCAAAATAGTTCCCCTGAGTACCAAGAATCAATGGCTGGATGTACAAGCGGAACTCACAAGACTTTCTCAACCTTCCGACTACATTCCCCGAACTGCCGGCAATTGGTACGGCTACCAGGGCGGCTATACTCAACAAAGCCGCATCATCGGCGCCGGCATTGGCCCTGGTAACAATGTGCAAACCTTCGCCACTACCTGGGTACACGGCTGGAAACGCCTGGGCATAAAACTGGAGCGGCTACAGCACGACCCTAACAATTACCCCGTGTATTGGTCTGACTATTCTGTGGGCTTCACCGGCCAACAACGTTTCGGTAAATGGATAGCCAGCTCACTTCTGCAATTCATCCAGTCGAAAAACTATACCTGGGAAGCCGGAAAAGACCGCTTCAACTTTTATGGAACCCTGAACCTCACTTATGTATTCTAAGCTATTTTTATTTTTTGCTTTATCCTTTTTAACAATTAGTGAAGGTTGGGGGCAGTCTTTCACCAGCGACAGGCTCAAAGAGCTCTTCCGTAACCAGCAATTATTGGGTACTTACCAACCCTGCCATTCGCTCATGGTCAACGCCAACCAGGTGCCATTAGCCGACCTGGATTCAGCCCTGGGCATTGAAAAAAAACAACCCACGTTTCAATTCCTCCCGGCCCAACTGGTACAGCAATACAACAGCCAGTTGCCTTACGATTGGAACGATGGAACCATGATCCCCGCCCGCGGTTACCAGTTACAAGCCTCAGTAGGTGTACACGCCCACCTGGGCCGCCACCTCGAAATACAACTGGCCCCCGAAGCGGTACTCGCCGAAAACAAATCCTTTGAACAATTCTCTTCTCAACTGAGCGATAAATCCTGGGCGGCGCGATACCGTTTCTGGAACACCATCGACATGCCCGACCGTTTTGGCAACGACCATTACCAGAAACTCTTCCCCGGCCAGTCATTCATCCGGTACAATACCCGTTCCCTTTGTTTCGGCATTTCTACGCAAAACCTTTGGTGGGGCCCCGGTTACCGCAATGCGCTCATCATGAGCAGCAACGCCCCCGGCTTCCTGCACGCTACCATCAATACCATTCGCCCGCTGCACACCGGCATAGGCGATTTTGAAGGGCAGATCATTGCCGGCAAGCTGGATGGCAGCAATGTATTGCCACCCCGCACCTACAGTGTGTACAACGGCCAGTTCCTGTACCAGCCCAAAAACGATGAATGGCGCTACCTGGCCGGGATGGTGCTCACCTGGCGACCCAAATGGACGCCCAATCTTTTCTTGGGCTTTGCCAAAGCATCTTATCTCTATAATAGCGATATTACCAATCCGCTGGATGTGCTGCCCTTTGAAGGCTTCCTGGGACATAGCCGTACCCAGGCCGAGCGCACTGGTAAAAAAGCTTCCCTGGGCTCTTTATTCATGCGTTATATCATGCCCAAAGAACAGGCTGAAATGTACCTGGAATACGGCCGCAAAGACATTTCTATGATGCCCTGGAATGTGCTGCAGAATGCACCTTATCGCAGGGCTTTCACAGGCGGGTTCCGCAAACTCTTCAACTGGAAAAACCAAAGCCATATTCTGCTGGCAGTAGAACTAACGCAATTACAGGCCCCCGACGCCACCCTCATACGCAACCCCGATAGCTGGTACACGCATGCCTACGTGCGGCAAGGCTATACGCAGCTGGGCCGCCCGCTGGGCGCCGGCATAGGCCCCGGCAGCAACAGCGAGACACTGGAAATAGCCTGGGTAAAAGGACTGAAAAAAATAGGCATCCAGTTTGAACGCCTCCGCCACAACGGCGATTTTTACTATTATGCTTTTGAATCGATCGGTGACTTCCGCCGCAACTGGGTAGACCTTTCCACCACCTTCAAAGCCGATTGGAACTACCAACGTTTCTTTTTCTCCGGCCAGCTCGGCATCATCCGCTCCCTCAACTACCAATGGCTGGTAATACAGTTAGATCCCCGCAACTATTTTGCACCGGGTAACGAGTATTTGAATATCGCCGCTAAAATAGGCGTGGGCTACCGCTTATAATGATAACTATATTTTACTAAAAAATGTATATTTGTAAAATATACTTATCGTTATGAAAATAAAAACCACCCCCTTCCTGCCAAGTGTTGCTAAAACACTTGTTTCATTGGGTGAAAATATTAAGCTGGCGAGGTTGCGCAGAAAACTAAGTACAGAAGAGGTGGCAGAAAGAGCAAACATCAGCCGGCCAACCTTACACTCCATTGAAAAGGGTTCACCGCGTGCATCCATTGGCGCTTACGCACAAGTCCTTTTTGTATTAAACCTGGAGAAAGATATATTAAAAGTAGCTGCGGATGATATATTAGGCAGAAAGCTTCAGGATGCTGGGCTTACCGTGAAAGAAAGGTCTCCCAAAAAACCAACGAAAAAATAGCATGGCGCTACATACACAGAAAAAAATATGGGTTTATGCACATTGGCAGGAATTACAACAACCCTTTCTCATGGGCATGCTTTCTGTGACCCCTGCAAAAGGCAAAGAATCTTTTTCATTTGAATATACTACTGAATGGCTCAAATCCGGTTTCTCTCAAATGATTGATCCGGATTTACAACTCTACCCGGGTGCTTATTATCCACGGGATGATAAACCCAATTTTGGTATTTTTCTTGATTCCTGTCCCGACAGATGGGGAAGGGTGCTGATGCAGCGCAGAGAAGCGGTTTTGGCAAGAGTAGAACAAAGAGCAGCAAAGAAGCTGTTGGAATCAGACTTTTTATTGGGTGTATACGATGGCCACAGAATGGGGGCATTGCGCTTTAAATCAGATGAAGACGGGCCATTTTTAAATGATAACAAAGAGATGGCTTCCCCTCCGTGGACTTCATTGAGAGAGTTAGAGCAGGCTAGTTTAAAGTTTGAAGAAGATCATACGAATGACCCTGAATATTTAAAATGGCTTAACATGCTGATTGCTCCGGGTTCATCATTAGGAGGCGCCAGGCCAAAAGCAAATGTAATGGATGCAGCACACAGTTTATGGATTGCAAAATTTCCAAGTAAAAACGATGACAAAGACGTAGCAGCATGGGAGATGGTAACCAACCAACTGGCAAAAGCAGCCGGCATAAACATAGCGGAAGGGAAGTTGCAACAGTTCAATAATAAGTACCATACCTATCTTACAAAACGCTTTGACAGAACAGCAAAGGGCGAACGGATACATTTTGCTTCGGCGATGACGCTACTTGGTCATATTGACGGTGATGATGCGTCAGGCGCCAGTTATCTCGAATTACTGGAATTTATTTCAAGGTATGGCGCAGACGTGGAGAAAGATTTAGAAGAATTATGGAGACGAATAGTTTTCAGTATATGTGTTAAAAATACAGATGACCATCTACGCAATCATGGCTTTCTGCTTACCCATAAAGGCTGGGTATTATCACCGGCTTATGACATCAATCCCAATGAATACGGAAAAGGCTTGAGCTTGAATATAACAGAAACAGACAACTCACTTGATTTAGATTTAGCAGTGGAGGTAGCGGATTATTTTCGTTTATCAGCAGCAAAAGTCAAAGATATTATCCTACAGGTTTCTAATGCGGTAAAGGGATGGAAAAAACTTGCTGAAAAGGAGAAAATATCAACTGCAGAACAAGAAAGGATGTCTGTAGCGTTTAAGCTTGATTAAACTTTACCGGCTTCCGGTAAAACCAGGCCATCAACAGTACGCTTCCCACAAACCCAATGGCTCCTCCCGCCGCGGCCGCCATCCACCAATGCCATTCATTTTTCTTCAGCGGTAACTCCGGCGTGTCTACCACCTGCACGGTGGGCGTTTCCTGTATCAGCGCCGTTCTGCTGATCTCCAGGTTCTTCACTATTTCTGCATAGATCGTCCCCTGCACCACTTTATCCCTCGAAGAAATTTCCGCTGTCACTTCCGGCGCCGTATAAGCCGGGTTCACATCGAGCAACATCCTGCTGGCATCGGCTGCCGAATAAGTTTTGCGGTTCAGGGCATATTGTAAACTGTCGGCTTTGGCCTGTAAACGCTTTACATTGGTAGATAACCTGCGCGTTTTGGTTTCAATATAAAAATCGGCCGACTCCTGTAACAATCTTTTACAGAACAACTGGCTCAGTTGCTCATTGCGCATGGTGGT
>BFBZ01001707.1_pt1 | contig 13778 bp, 13 predicted proteins | sample 1888401 | NCBI WGS metagenome assembly BFBZ01 (sample SAMD00112614, study PRJDB3348) | symbiont metagenome | host: Chara braunii | reverse complement strand
ACTTTCCAGGCACGCAAATGCCAGATCCGGCTGATGCGGGCATGGAGCGCGCCAAGCGTCTCGAGCAGGATGGCGTTGCCCGCGGCCTCGGCGATCTTTTCGTGAAACGCGCGGTCATGCCGCATGAACGCTTCGAAATCCTCGGTATCGAGCGCGCGCCGCCCACCCGACAGAATCCGTTCGAGCGCCTCCACCACGGTGGTATCGGCGCGCTGGGCGGCGAAGCGCGCCATTTCGGTTTCGATGACGATGCGCGCCTCGAGCACGGTCAGCGCGTCGTTGAGTGAATCCGGCGTGATGACGATGCCCTTGCGGGGCACGATCTGCACGAAGCCCTGCGCACTCAGCATCTGCAGGGCCTGGTGCACCGGCGTCTTGCCGATGCCGATCATGTCGCAGACCACCTGCTCGTTGATCCGCTCGCCGGGGCGCAGCTTCAAGGTGACGATAAGCCGCTTGATTTCGTCATAGGCAGCCTGCTTGAGGCTGATGCGCACAGGACGGGAGCGCGATGACCTGATCGTCCCGCTGCGGTTCTGGTCGCCCACGCGCTCCATGGCATTCCTCTTCAGCATCGCGTCTTAGCCTGATGTCAGCGTCCGCTTGCTCCGATATGGGCAATACCTTCGATTTCGACCTTAATCGCAGGCTCCGCAAGGGCTGCCACCTGGACCAGCGAACAGGCCGGGAAATTTCCGCTGAAGAATTCCTTACGGGCTTTCCAGACCAACTCGCGCTGGCTGATATCGGTGACGAAAATGGTCAGCTTGACGATGTCGCCGGCCGTGCCGCCGGCCGCCTCGACCAGGTTCTTCAGCTTGGTGAAGATGATCCGGGTCTGCTCATATTCGTCGAGCCCGTCGACCGCCTTCATCTGGCGGTCGCGCGCGGTCATGCCGGAGAGATAGGCGATGCCGCCGACGACAAGGCAATTGGACCAGAGGCCTTCGGCCGGCTCGGCGACGTGAGGGCTGACGGCGCGGGTGATGGACGACATGGGGAGAGCTCCAGTTGACGAGAAATGCCTTTTTCACAAGGCATGGCCGTAAGGCCTCTAGGGACAGGGCGGCCGGACGGATCGCCGCTCAGCGGTTGACGACCTCGTTCCAGGCATTCACCAACGCATTGCGATTTTCAGCGAAATAGAGCCAGTCGATGCGCCGCAGCCTGGCGATCTCGGGCACGGAAGCGGCGACGTCGGGCGGCACGGGAACCTCGCGATTGGCCGGCCGGCTGCGGCCGGCGACGATCCAGGCGGCCTGCGCCTCGGCGCCGAGCAGATGATCGATGAAGCGGTCCGCCAGCGCCGGATTCGGGCTGTTGGCGACCTTGGCGACATTGAGCGGCACCGCATAGGCGCCCTCCTCCGGCACGACGAATTTGAGCTCGGGCAGGTCGCGATCCTGCATCAGCGCCAGCACGTTGCCGCTGAAATAGGGCGTCGCCCAGATCTCCTCGGTCTTCAGCCAGCCGACCGCGACGCTCTCCTGCTCCCAGAGACCGGGACCGGAGGTGCGGATCTGGCGGATCGCCTTCATGCCCGCTTCCGGGGTCTTCAGGTCGCCGCCGCCCAGCCGGGCGAGCGCGTCGAGCGAATAGACCGACGAATTATAGGTGATATTGGGGTGGGAGACGCGGCCCTTGAGATCGGCGCGCAACAAGTCACCCCACGATTTCAACGGCGTCGAGACCCGCTTGGCGTTGTAGACGATACCCCAGCTGCCATAGGCGGCCGGCACCGCCTGGCCGTCCCAGACGAGCAGCGCCGGATCGACCTTGGCGAGATTGGGGATCCGGGCCGGATCGAGCCTGGCGACCAGACCGGAGCGAGCCACCAGCGGCATCAGCACATCGATAAAGGCGGCGACATCGGTGTTGGGCCGCGCCCGGCCGGCCTGCATCTGGGTGAAACGCGGACTATCCCAGGCCTCGGTGACCTGAACCTTGTCCTTTTCGGCGAAGGTATCGAGGAAGGCTCGTTTGAAATTCGCCCCCAGCAGGCCCGGATACCAGCTCACCGACAGCTTGCCGTCCTGCGCCTGCAGGTCCCCGGCGATCGAGGGCAGCGCCGCGGCGGCGGCCGATGCCAGAAGCATCCGGCGGGTCAGGTCTTGGCTCATCTCATGTCCTCGTTTCGGGTTGACCGGTGGCGCGCCGCGCGGGACGCATCCGTCTGAGCTCCTGATCGCCGGATGCCGGATGCCGGCATTGAACGACGACGGCGCGCTTGGCGGTAACGCCAAATGCGCCAACGCCTCAGTGAAGTTTCTCTGATGTGGCAATATGGAACACAGCATATGGAGTTGACAAGCCCAGTGCGATCGATTTGTGTTCAGTGAAATTTCTCAAGCATGACGGAGAGCCCCTTGAGCGAGGCGCTGAAGCCCCAAATCGAGCCATCGCCTGACGATGCCCGCGCATCGCCGGCAACCGTGAAGGTCTCGGTGCGGGCGCTGGCCAAGAGCTTTGGCGCCTATCAGGCGCTCAGGACCGTCGATCTCGATATCAGAACCGGCGAATTCCTGACGCTGCTCGGCCCGTCCGGCTGCGGCAAGACAACGCTGATGCGGATCATCGCCGGCCTGGAGACCGGCGACGGCGGAACCATCACCATCGACGGCCGCGACGTGACTCATCAGCCGCCCCGCCAAAGGGGACTCGGCATGGTGTTCCAGAACTACTCGCTGTTCCCGCACATGTCGGTGGCCGCCAATATCGGCTACGGCCTGGCGGTCAAGGGCCGGCCGAAAGCCGAGATCGCCGGGCGTGTCGCCGCGATGCTCGATCTCATCCGGCTACCCCATGTCGCCGACCGAAAGCCGGCCGCCTTGTCCGGCGGCCAGCAGCAGCGCGTCGCGCTGGCCCGGGCGCTTGCCACCGAGCCTTCGCTGCTCATGCTCGACGAACCGCTCGGTGCGCTCGATCTCAAGCTGCGCCGCCAGTTGCAGAGCGAGCTGAAGCGCATCCACCGGGAAACCGGCATGACGTTTCTGTTCGTCACCCACGACCAGGAAGAGGCCCTCTACCTGTCCGACCGGGTAGCGGTGATGCGCGACGGCCGGATCGAGCAGCTGGATACGCCCGAGGCCATCTATCATCGCCCAGCCAACGACTATGTCGCCGATTTTATCGGTGACGTGACGCTGCTGACCTGCTCGGCCGATGCCAACGACCACAGCCGCGGCCATGCCGAGGGATGGTCGGGCGCCGCGCCGATCATGCTGGCCGCGCCCGCGACACGCGCCAGCTTCAGGCTGGTCATCCGCCCGGAGCAGGTCCGCCTCGCGGCGCCGTCCGGGGCCGGCCTGCCGGCCGAGGTCGAGGAGGTGATCAACGAAGGCAGCACGACATTGGTCCTGCTGCGCAGCGCCGAGGGGCACGGCCTCAAGGCCCGGCTGATGGGGCGGCCGCCGGTCGCGCTCAGCCGCCGGGCCCGCGTCGACGCCATTGTCGAAGGCGCCGGCATCGGCCTGCCGGTCGTCGCATCATGACCGCGAGCCTTGCCGCCACCGCTCCGGCCCGCGCGCAGGCGCATTCGCGCCAGCTCCGGATCGCCGGCCTCGCCGCTCCGGCGCTGCTGGTCATCCTGCTGCTGCTGGCGGTACCGCTGGTGCAGATGGTCGATGCCAGCTTCCGCCGGCAGGATTTCGGCATTCTCCTGCCCGGCTTCACCCTGGACAATTACCGGCAGATCCTCGCCTCGGCGCAATATGCCGAGCTGTTCTACAAGACCGGCCTGGCCGCGGCCCTGGTCACCGCGCTATGCGCGCTCATCGGCTTTCCGGTAGCGCTGATGATCGCCAGCGCTCCGGCGCGGCGCAAGCCGATCCTCTATTTCCTGGTGGCCGCGCCGCTGCTGGTCAACACCGTGGTGCGCAGCTACGGCTGGCTTCTGATGCTGGGCAATCGCGGCGTGATCAATTCCCTGCTGATGTCGGCCGGCATCATCAACGAGCCGCTGCCGCTGTCCGGCAATACGCTCGGCATGGTGATCGGCGCGACCCAGGTCTTCCTGCCGTTCATGATCCTGTCGCTCGCCGCCTCGCTCGAGGGCATTGACGGGCGCCTGCTGGAATCAGCCGAAATCCTGGGCGCCGGACGGGCCCGGGCGTTTCGCGACATCACCTTGCCGCTGGCCCTGCCCGGGCTCATCGCCGGGTCGGTGCTGGTGTTCAGCCTGATGCTCGGGGCCATCGTCACGCCGCTGATGCTGGGCGGCACCGCGATCCGCTTCCTGTCGGTGGCGATCTATACCGATGCCCTGGTGCTGTTCGACCTGCCGCGCGCCACCGCGCTCAGTGTCATCCTGCTGGCCGTGGTCATCGCCATCTACGCGCTGCAGCGCCGCTTCATACGCAGCTACAAGGATCAGCCCCGATGAAGCCTCCCTCGACACCGGTGCGCATCGCGGCCTGGCTCGCCTATGCCTTCATGCTCACGCCGCTCGCGGTGATCGTGCTGTTCTCGTTCAGCGACCGCTCGTTCTTTCAGTTTCCGCCGCAGGGCCTTTCGCTGAAATGGTATGCGCGGGCCTGGGACAGCGGCCTGTTCCTGTGGCCGGCGCTACGCAGCCTGGTGATCGGCATCTGCGCCMCCGCGACCGCCGCGGCGCTGGCCATCAGCGCAGGCCTCGCCATCCGCGAGCTGAAAGCCAACCGCCTCGCCCAGGCGCTGGAGTTCGTCTTCCTGTCACCACTGATCGTGCCGCATCTGATCCTCGGCATCGCCTTGCTGCACTATTATAATCCACCCGGGCTGATCGACACCTGGACCGGCCTGCTCGCCGCTCATGTGGTGATGATCTTTCCCTTCCTGTTCCGCACCGTGCTGGTCAGCATCCAGGACCTCAATCCGCAACTGGAGGAGGCCTCCGATCTGCTCGGGGCATCACCCTTCACCACCTTTCGGGCGGTGATCCTGCCGGCCCTGACGCCGGGGATCGCAGCAGGGGCGATCCTCGCCTTCATCGTCTCGTTCGACCAGTTCACCGTCTCGCTGCTGATCACCCAGCGTGAACAGATCACCCTGCCGGTGGCGATCTACAAATATCTCTACGACGTCAACGATCCCGTCGCCGCCGCCGTGTCGACCGTGCTGGTCGTCGCGGGCTTTTCCATCACGCTGCTCGTCCAGCGCCTGGGCTGGCTGAAGAGCGTGCCGGGTGGCTGAGGCTGGCGCCCCGGCGCCCCACGGACATGGTCAACGCCAACCCACGAGGTCTCCCTTGGATCAGGTTCTCCCCAAAGGTCTGACGCGGCGCGTCTGCCTTGCCCTGCCGCTGGCCGGGCTCGCGCCCCGGTCCGGCCATGCCGCCGGCTATCCGACCCGCCCGGTGACGCTCATCGTGCCCTATGCCGCCGGCGGCACGGCCGATATTCTGGCGCGCGTCGTCACTGAGGCCTTTGGCGAAGCGCTGGGACAATCCTTCATCGTCGAGAACAAGCCCGGCGCGAGCGGCACCATCGGTTGCAATGCCGTCGCCAAGGCTGCCGCCGACGGCTACACGCTGCTGTTCACCGCCGGTGGCCCGCTCACCATAGGGCCGAACCTGACGAAGAACGCGCCCTATCGGACCGTAACCGACTTCAAGCCCGTCGGCTTGCTGACCCAGGTGCCGAGCTTCCTGGTGGTCAATCCGGCCAATCCCGCCAAGACCATCGCGGACCTCGTCGCCGCCGGCAAGGCGCGCGCGGGCAAGCTGCATTTCGCCTCGCCCGGCGTCGGCACCTCGGTTCACCTGCTGGCCGAGCTGTTTCGCCTCGAAGCGGGGTTCGAGGCCGTGCATGTGCCCTATCGCGGCGGCGCGCCGGCGGTGAACGACCTGCTCGGCGGCCATATCGATTTCCTGTTCGAGAACGTGCCCCAGCTTCTGCCGCAGGTGACGTCGAACACCTTGCGTGCGCTGGCGGTGACCGCTCCCGCCCGCCTCGCCTCGGCGCCCGCGATCCCGACCCTGGACGAAGCCGGCGTGAAGAATGTCGGCGTCGGCACCTGGTACGGCCTGCTCGGCCCGCAAGGCCTCGCACCGGCCGTCGCGAATGCGCTGGCGCAGGCACTGCGCAAGACCGTCGCCTCCCCGGCCGTCGCCAGGCGGCTCGCCGAACTCGGGGTCGAGACCGACCTGCGCACCGAGGCTGCCTTCGCAAGCTTCATCGCCGAGGACGACGCCCGCTGGAAGGCCACCATCGCGCGGGCCGGGATCGAGGTCGCCAATTAGAACCCGGTAGGCCGGGCCGGGAGACCCTGCCGGGCGGAGCGGATTGGCTCACGCCCCCTGCTTCAGGCGCAACGGCTCGGACAAGTTGACGTTCTGGGCCCGGAAATAGAGCCGTATCGGCACGCGCGCCGAACGCCCGGCACCGGGCTTTTCCGCGCTGACCTGAATGTTGTGCGAGGCGTTGCCGACAAAGGAAAAGCGGCCGTCCTGGCGCGACGTCGCCTTGGCGGTTTCGCTGAAGGTGGTGAAGTTGAAGGTCCAGAGCGTCACCGCGGCGTCCGCCACCGGCTGGCCGGTCTCGTCGACCACCTGGCCGGTGACGATGCCGTCATTGTGAGTCAGCGTGTAAAGGTTCCAGCCGCCGGCGATCAGCGCCAGGCCGAGCGGCACCAGGACGAAGCGGTTGAACAGAAGCCGCCGCCAGCGCGGCCGCGCGATGTCGTCGTCGTCACTGTTGTCGCTCATCCCATCACCCCTTGGTCGCGCCCGACGTCAGGCCCTGGATGAATTCCTTTTGCGCCAGCAGGAACAAGAGGATGCCCGGCGCCAGCACCATGATGCAGAAGGCATAAAGCGCGCCGGTCGTGTCCTCCTGGTAGGATAGGAAGCGGGCGAGCCCGAGCGGCAAGGTCTGCATATCGGCCGAGCGGGTCATGATCAGCGGCCAGAGGAAATTGTTCCAGGACCAGATGAAGGACAGGATGACATTGGTCGCCATGGCCGATTTGGCAAGCGGCATCATGACCTTCCAGATGATCCGCCATTCCGACAGGCCGTCGATCTTGGCCGCGTCGATCAGCGAGCGCGGCACGGCGTCGAAGCTCGCCTTGAACACGAAGATGCAGATGATGGTGGAGAATTGCGGCAGCGCCAGCCCGAGATAGCTGTCGAGCAGGCCCAGTTTGCCGGTAATCAGATAGGCCGGGATGATGGTCGCCTGGAACGGCACCATCATGCAGGACAGGAACAGCATGAGCACCATGCCCTTGCCGACGAAGCCGCGGGACAGCGAATAGCCGGCCATGGCGTTGAACACCACATTGGCCGCGATGGTGATGGCCGAAACCACCACGCTGTTGAAGAAATAGCGCGCGAAGGGAATGGCGTACCAGACGTCGACATAGAAGAACGGGTGCGGATTGCGCGGGATGATGTTGGGCGGATAGCTGAAGATGTTCTCGCCCGAGACCGAGGTCTTCAGCACCCAGTAGAACGGCACCAGCATGACGAAGCAGGCGAGCACCAGGGCAAGGTGGATGGGCCAGCGCGGATAGCGGTGCATCGGGCCCTCCCTAATCCTGATCGACCGCGCCGGCATTGCCGCCGGAGAGCCGGTTGGCGGCCCAGGCAATGACGATCAGCAGCACGAAGAAGACGATGGTGACGGCGGCGGCATAATCGAAACGGGTCTGCACGAAGCCGAGCTTGTAGATATAGGTGACCAGGATTTCGGTCGCCCGGCCGGGGCCGCCGCCCGTCATCACATAGACCAGGTCGAAGCTCGTCACCGAGTTCAGCATGCCGATGACGAAGCAGAGGAAGATCGAAGGTTTCAGGAGCGGCGCGGTGATCCGCAGGAAGCGCCTGAAGGCATTGGCGCCGTCGATCTCGGCGGCCTCGTAGAGATTGCCGGGAATGTTCTGCAGGCCGGTCAGAAGGATGATCATATAGAAGCCGAGCATCTGCCAGATATTGGCGGCGATCACCGAGGGCAGCGCCCAGGTGAAGGAATTGAGGAACTGGATCGGCGTATCGGTGAGATGGAGCGCCCGCGCGGCGTAATTGATCAGGCCGACGCGCTCGTCGAACATCCAGCGCCAGATGATGGCGACCGCCACCGTCATCAGCGGATAGGACAGGAAGATCAGGGTGCGATAGACATCACGGCCGCGAATGTCGGAATTGACCAGCAGCGCCAGGCCCAGCGCGATGGCGATGCCGATGGGCGCCGAACCGATGACGTAAAGCGTGTTCCACAGCGCCTGCCAGAACACCTCGTCGGTGAGGATTTCCTCGTAATTGTCGAGCCCGATCCAGACCGCGGGTTTTAGCGGCGACCAGGCCTGGAACGACAGCACCAGGTTCCAGGCCAGCGGCAGGATGCGGTAGAGCAGGAAGATCAAGAGCGACGGCGCCAGGAAGCACCAGATCAGCACCGCCTGCCGCGTCTTCTTCTTGGCCATGAAGGAACCGCGGCCCGTCTCGGCCGCGCCGGAAAGCGCCATGGTCATGTCGCGGCCTCCCAGGGGCCTTCGCCGTGCCGATGCACCCATCTACTCGCCGCGGTCCAAGGGTTCGCGGAATTCGAAGGTGATCTTCTTCCAGCGGCTTCCCAGGCACTCGATGTCACCCCCGGCCGAGCGAAGCGAGGGGAAGGGGGTCCAGGGGCCGCTTCGGCCGCACTTTCCGCGCATGAATTCAAATGGTCGCGGCGTTGATCTATGAGACCTCCAACCCCTGGATCCCCTTCCCCTCGCTTCGCTCGGCCCCGGCAAAGCAATTGCTTTGCCTTGGGGATGACGTCGTGGTTCACGCGCGATCTTCCCTGTCTGCTCATGGTCACAACGCCGAACCTCGACGGATGATCGTACCCAATGCCGAAGCCGGCTTCCTGGTCCATCTCTAGGACCGGCGCATGACGCGAACGACCGCGCGCTCGGCGTCGGCGAGCGCGGTCTTGGCGTCTTTCCGGCCGAGCAGCGCATTCTGGATTTCCGGCCAGAAGGCGTCCTTGACCTGGGCGTCGTTGGGCAGCGGCCAGTTGCCGGTCATCTTGTCGGTATGGGCGAGCTGGGTCTCGAGCACGGTGTGCGCCAGCGGATCCTCGGCCTTGACCTTGGCAAGCCCTGCCGCGTCGGCCGCGACATTGCCGGTGAGGATGCGCCGGCGGGTGGAGAATTCGGTCGCCCATTTGTTGCCGGTCATGTGCTTGACCAGCGCGAAGGCGAGATCCGGGTTCTTCGAGGTCTTTGACACCGCCAGGCCATGATTGGTCGGGGTCGACCAGTTGCCCGGCGCCTGCACGGCGCCCAGCGTGTCGCCATTGACCCAGGGGCCCTGCCCCTTGACGAAGAAATAGGAGGCGGAATGGGCCTGCAGCATGCCGACATTGCCGGCGGCAAAGGCGCCGTTCGGCTCGACCCAGCGGCCGGTCCAGGCCACCTTGTTGATCGCGCCGGACCCTGTTGCCTTGGCCAGCTTGTCGAGCATGGCGGCGGTCTCAGGCGTGTTGAAGGCCGGAGTCTTCAGGTCCGGCTTCAACAGCTCGACCCCGTTCATCTTGAACAGCGGCCAGTAGAGCCAGTCGAAATTCAGCGTCAGGAAGCCGGTCTTCTCGCCCTTGGCCATCGCCTGCGAGAAACTCAGGATCTCGTCGAAGGAGGTCGGCGGGCCTGCCAGGCCGGCCTCCTTGAACATGGTCTTGTTGTAATAAAGCAAGGTCTTGGCGACGTAGAAGGGGATGACGAAGGTCTTGCCGCCAAAGGCGAACCCGCCGAGGTAGTCGGGATTGTAGAGCTTGGCGGTCTCCGGCTCCTTGGCGAGATAGGGGGTCAGGTCGAGCAACGCCCCATTGGCCGCCCATTCGACCCAGATGGCGCCCTGCAGGTCGACGATGTCGGGAGCCGTGCCGGCCACCAGCTGGGTCTGGTAGAAGGCCGGCAGCTCCGGGCCCTTCTTGTCCAGCCACTCGATCTCGACGCCCGGGTTGAGCTTCTGGAAATCGGCGAACTCCTCGCGGAACAGCGCCTCCTGGTCGGCGATGTTCCAGGTGAGAATGCTCAGCTTGCGGTTCGTCTGCGCGCGCAGATAGGCCGGCAAGCCAAGGCTGCCGGCGAGCATGGCGCCCGTCTTGATGACTGTCCTGCGGTCCATCTCGTCCTCCCGATATCTGCCCTGGTGAGCGCTTATGCGCCCGGCTTGGCGGCGCGGCCGGATCAGTCGATCGGGCACCACGGATCAAATGATAGCGGTTACATTGAAGCGGTCAAGCGCTCCACGTCGATAGCCTCGGAATCATGTAAACTGCGGCCTTCAACCATGGCTTGCGCATTGACATGGCGTTGCAAGCGGTATCATCTGCTGCAACCGGGGCCGGCTTTTCCCGGCCTGATCAACATGCTATCGGCCAGGCGGCAGCGAGAGGATATCAGGTGGGAATCGAAAGCGGATCGCCTCATGTGCGCGAGCGCCTGAGTTCGGCGCGTTCGCGCATGGCCGATGTCGCGCGGCTCGCCGGTGTATCGACCGCCACGGTGTCGCGTGCGCTGCGCCAGCCCGACCTGGTTTCGCCCGCGGTCCGCGCGCGTATCCAGGAGGCGGTGGAACGGCTGTCCTACCGGCGCAACCTGATGGCCGGCGCGCTCGCCAGCGCCCGCAGCATGACCATCGGGGTGATCATTCCCTCGATCGTCAACTCGTTCTTCGCCGCCACCGTCGAGGCGATGGAGCAGGGCCTCAAGGGCACCGACTACCAACTGATGCTCGGCAATAGCGACCACTCGGAGGACAACGAGGAGCGCCTCGTCGCCTCGTTCCTGGCCTGGTCGCCGGCCGCCATGGTGCTGACCGGCCGACGGCATACCCGCAACACCATCCGCGCCCTGATCGAGGCGGAGATCCCGGTCATCGAGACCTGGGAGCTGACCGACCATCCGATCGATACGATCATCGGCTTTTCACAGCGTGCGGCGGGCCGGATCGTCATCGACCATTTCAAGGCGCGCGGCGCAAGACGTCTCGGCTTCATCGGCGCCATGATGGACCGCGACTACCGGGCAGTGGAGCGTCATGCCGGCTTCATCGAGGCCGCGCTGGCGGCGGGCTTCCAGGCCCCGGCCGAGGTGCTGGTGCCGGAGCGGGCCAGCACCGCCGGCGGCGCCAAGGCCTTTGCCGAGCTGATGGCTGGGCACGCGGATGTCGACGCCGTCTTCGCGACCAATGATACCCTGGCGCTCGGGGCGCTGTTCGAGGCGCAGCGGCGCGGCCTCGCCATTCCCGACCGCCTGAAGCTCTGCGGCTTCGGCGATCTCGAATTCGGCGCCGCGAGCGAGCCGGGACTGACCACGGTCAGGCCGCCCCGGCGCGAGATCGGCCAGCGGACGATCGAGATCTTGCTGAAACGGCTGGCCGGCGGCGAGGTCGGCGACCGGGTGGTCGATCTCGGCTTCGACCTGGTGGTACGGGGAAGTACGTGAGGGCGAATGGCGAATAGGGACGATGCGAAACGCGTCGCCCAATCAACCTTCTCCCGTGGAGAAAAGGTGGCGCCGTCAGGCGCCGGATGAGGGGGCGTCCGTCTGCGGATAGAGCGGTGTGCTTGACGAGCACAGTTACTCATTCACCACGCGACAACCGGTCCCAATCGACATCGATACCAAGCCCAGGGGCATCGGGAAGTTCGGCCACTCCATCGGCCACCCTCAACGCATCGCCCACCAGCCGGTCGCGCCAGGGGTTGGGATTGCTATCGATCTCCAGCATGCCCGGACCGCCGGCCGCCGCCAAGAGATGCGCCGAGGCCATCAGCCCGATGCCGCCGCCGAGATAATGCGGGCAATAGCTGATGCCGGCGGCAAGTGCCCGCCGCGCCACCTGAAGACAGCCGGAAACGCCACCCCACTTGGCCGCATCCGGCTGCAGGATCGCAAAGCAGCCTGACACGATAGCCGCATCGAATTCCGCCAGAGCATTCATGTTCTCCCCTGCCGCCAACGCCGTGCCGACCTGTCCGGCAACGCCGTGCCACTCGGCCAGCGGACGGTCGGCGGCAATCGGTTCTTCGATCCAGGCGAGGTCATAGGACGCTGCGAGGCTCGCACCGAGCCGTGCCGCTTCTTGCGCGTTCCAGCCCTGATTGGCGTCGACCATGAGGATCGCACCATCCCCGAGCAGGTTGCGTGCCGCGTCCAGGGATCGCCGGTCGACCGCCTCGCCGAAACCGACCTTGAGCTTGAAGGCACGATGACCGAGATCGCGCTCCCGCCGGATCACTTCCGCCGGGCTCTCGGGCCCGATGCCGCTGGCATAGGCGCGGATGCGGCCAGGCGCCCCGCCGAGCCAGCGCCAGAGCGGCTGGCCGGCCTTGCGCGCGAGCAGATCATGGCAGGCCATGTCGATGCCTGCCGCGACCTGGCGCAACGGCCCCCATTCGCCCGACTGGATCGCCAGGATGTGCAGGCGGCTCATCAGGCGCGCGAAAATCTCGCCCGGCGGCAGCGCGCCCAGCCCGACCAGGGTCGGGCCGACAACCGCCAGCGCCAGCCTCGCCCGGTGCTCGGCACCGACCGAGGGGAAATTGCACCAGACCTCGCCGAAACCCTCGGCGCCGGCCTCGTCACGCACGCGGAGAAACACCGCGGGACGGTCGGCCATGACGCCGAACGAGGTCTTGACGGGCAAGTCGATCGGCGCGCGCAAGGCCAGCGCCTCGACCGACACGATCCTGATCTGCACGCCATCCGGTGTCGGGGTTGTTTCGGCCAACGGTCTCACCTGTTGAAATCTGGTTTCACGTCGCTTAGACATAACCGACCGGGCCCGAAGGGCAACAGGCCCTTCATCGGAAGATATCGCAGCCATGCCGACGGTCGCGCCGCGCGCCAGTCCACCCGATGAGCAGAGGCCCGATGCGGCCGCCTCGCCGGTACGTGCCATCGAGCGGACCATGAAGATCCTGCGCGCGCTCGGCTCGAGCACCGGCTATGTGACGCTGACCGAGCTCAGCCAAAGCATCGAGCTGCACAAGTCGACCGTCCTGCGCTTCCTGAGGACGCTGGAACAGGGCGGCTTCGTGGCGAGCGGTCCCGGCGGCAAGGGCTGGCGGCCCGGCCCGGTGTTCCTCGACATCAAATCACGCGCCGTGGCCGAACAGGATCTGGCTGAGATCGCCCGGCCCTTGATGGAACAGGCGGTCAAGCTGACCAATGAAACGGTGCAGATGGCCATCCTGGCCGAAACCAGCATCGTCTATATCGCCAAGATCGAGCCGCTCGACGCGCCCTTGCGCATCAACACCCAGATCGGCACGCGCCGGCCGGTCCATTGCACCGCGCTCGGCAAGGTGCTGACCGCCTGGCGCGATCCGGCCGAGGTCGACGCCATCATCGGCGAGGCTGGGCTCGCCCGCTACACCGACGCCACCATCACCACCGCGCCAGCCCTGCACAAGGCGCTGGCCAAGGTTCGCCGCGACGGCCACGGCTTCGATCTCGGCGAATTCAACCAGCTCGTCAGCTGCGTGGCGGCGCCGATCCGCGGCTCCGACGGCCGGGTGGTGGCGGGCCTGAGCATTTCGAGCTTCGGCCCATCGGCCAAATCGGCGCGCTTCGCCGAACTGACCCGTCAGGCCATGGCGACCGCCGAGCGCATCTCCGAGCGCATCGGCTGGAGGCCCGGCGAAGCGCCATAGGGAAACCACATGCAGATCGCACTCGAGAACGGTCCGGCGCGCGCCATCGTCGCCACCACGGGCAGCGAGCTCCACGCCTGGCGAGCCGGTGGTCGCGACCTCCTGTGGACCCGCGATCCGGCCTGGTGGGCCAAGTCGTCGCCCGTGCTGTTC
>BFBZ01000028.1_pt10 | contig 13784 bp, 18 predicted proteins | sample 1888401 | NCBI WGS metagenome assembly BFBZ01 (sample SAMD00112614, study PRJDB3348) | symbiont metagenome | host: Chara braunii | reverse complement strand
GATATCGCCGACCACGAATCGGCCCGACGGTTTCAGCAGGCGATGGATCACGTCGAACGCCGTGTCGAGCTCTTGTGGCGTCATGTATTGTGCCACCGAATTCATCACCACGAGGTCGATCGTATCCGCCTCCATGTTCTTCAGATCATCGAGCGAGCGGACGCGGATCCGGGTATCGGGCGCGAAGCGCGCGACCAGGCGGCCACGGACGCCCGGCGCAGGCTCCGCCAGATAGAGCTGGGCGCAGGCACTGGCGACCTTCGCCGCCGACAGCGCCTCGCCGCAGGCATAGTCCAGCACCACGGCGTCGGGCGATGCGATGTAGCCGATGATGTCATTTGCGATGACCTGGAAATGCAGGTCGCGGTGCAGTCGGCTCGCATAGATCGTATGCGTGGAATCGTAATAGTCGATCCATTCATCCATCGCGTTGGGTATCCGGCAGAACGGTTCCTGGGCTCAGGAACGGGTGGGCTGGCGATGCGTTAGCGGTCCGGCGGCGAATATTCAATGCGCCGAATGACGGGTTCCTAACAGGAAGGTCCAACGTGAGCAAAGCCAAGAGTGACACGAAGTCCGACAAGATCTCGCCCGATCTCGATACGCCGAGCGACCTGCCGCAGGCTGCGGTGAAGGAGATCTCGGCTTCACTCAATACGCTTCTGGCGGATGCCTTCGCGCTCTACCTGAAGACGAAGAATTTTCACTGGCACGTCAGCGGCCGGCACTTTCACGATTATCATTTGTTGCTGGACGAGCAGTCGGACGCGATCTTCGCGACCACCGACCAACTCGCCGAACGGGTGCGCAAGCTCGGCGGCGTGACGCTGAGGTCGATCGGCGATGTCGCCAAGCATCAGACCATCAAGGACAATGACGAGAGCTACGTGCCGCCGCACGAAATGCTGCGCGAGTTGATGGAAGACAACAAGCACATGGCGGCTGCGATGCGCAAGGCGCACAAGCTGTGCGACGACCATGAGGATTCCGGCACCGCCGGCCTGCTCGAAACCTTCATCGACGAAACCGAGCGCCGCACTTGGTTCCTGTTCGAGGCCAGCCGTCAGGAAGGCAGCAACGCGGCCTGACTTGCACACGCACACACGTCGTCCCGGCGAAGGCCGGGACCCATAACCACCAATGGCATTTGTTACGCGGCGCTGGAGCCCCAACGCGATGCGACAACGCCATCCTGTGGTTATGGGTCCCGGCCTTCGCCGGGACGACGGACAGGCTTCCACAGCCGCACGAGCGGCCCATCCTCGCCCATCACCGGATCGGTCGCAGGGATCGCGACCAGCGGGATCGTGTTCAGTGCCCTGGCGTGGTTCTCAGGCGTCGGCCGTTGCAAATCCATCGCAGGTCCCGGAGGATAGGCGCCGACCACACTGAAATCGTCGCTCGCCGACAGGCATTGATGTCCGGTGCCGGCCGGCAGGATGGCGACGTCGCCGGCCGCGATCTCGAGTGCCTGCCCGTGCCCGCCGCCGAACTGCACGCGCGCGCTGCCGCGGGCAACACCCAGCACCTCATGCACGGAGGCGTGGTAATGCGCGAAGTCGTAGACGCCGTTGCGCCACGTCGCGCCCCAGCCATTGCTGCCGAACAACTGCTCGATCGTGGTCTCGGGATTTTTGCCGACATCGACCGCGCTCCGGTACACCAGGAACGGCATCGGATTGTTCGGCACGAGCCCATCGTCCTCGAAGACGATCGCGAGCGGCTCGGCCCCGGCTTTCACTGCGGACATGGCGATCCTCCGGCGCACCGGCTGAAGACTACAAGCGGATCAACCCGCTGTCAGCGCCCCACGTTCCGCCGGATCACGCCGTCTTCGGCAGTTCGAACACCATGCAGGTCGTGGTCGCGTGCGCGATCAGCTTGCCCTTCTCGTCGGTGATGCGGCCTTCGGCGGTCGCGGCGCGGCGGCCGGCGTTGAGCACCCGGCCTTCGGTGCGGATCTTGCCGGTATCCTGGCTCATGCCGCGGACGAAGGAGATCTTGAATTCCAGCGTGGTGTAGCCGGAGCCCTTCGGCAGGGTGGTCTGCACCGCAAGCGCCATCGCGGAATCCAGCAGGATCGCGATGTAGCCGCCATGCACCGAGCCGATCGGATTGTAGTGCCGCAGGCCCGGCACGCTATGAATCACGACATGGCCGATCTCGGCGGTGCAGTCGAACGGCTCGACCGTCTCCATGATCGGTGGCTCCGGCAGGGTGCGGGCGAAGATGCCGCGCACGAAGTCGAGTCCAGGCATCGATGCCATCAGCTCCAGCGAGGAGACGCCGTAGGTGGGCTTCGGGGTGGCGCTGTTGGTCATGCGGCATTTCCCTGATTTGGTGTCCGTCGATGCTCACCGCACACTACAGTCCGTCATGCCCGGACTTGATCCGGGCATCCATCTTTCTTCAGGGGATGGATTGCCGGGTCAAGCCCGGCAACGACAAGTCGCAACCTTAGGCGGCCTGCTTCTTCTTCCGCATCAGGTCGGCGAACCGCTGGAACAGGTAGTGCGAATCGCGCGGGCCCGGCGAGGCCTCGGGGTGATACTGCACCGAGAACACCGGCTTGCCCTCGAGCGCGATGCCGCAATTGGAGCCGTCGAACAGCGAGATATGGGTTTGGGTGGCGCCATCAGGCAGCGTGGCCTGGTCCACCGCAAAACCGTGGTTCATCGAGGTGATCTCGACCTTGCCGGTGGTCTCGTCCTTGACCGGATGGTTGGCGCCGTGGTGACCCTGATGCATCTTCATGGTCCGGGCGCCGACGGCGAGGCCGAGCATCTGGTGGCCGAGGCAGATGCCGAAGGTCGGCGTGCCTGACTCGATGACCTTCTGGATGACGGGCACGGCATATTTGCCGGTCGCGGCCGGATCGCCGGGGCCGTTCGACAGGAACACGCCGTCCGGCTTCATCGCCAGGATGTCCTCGGCCGCCGTCGTCGCCGGCACCACGGTCACCTTGGCACCGACCCCGGCGAGCAGCCGCAGGATGTTGCGCTTGATGCCGTAGTCGATCGCGACCACGTTGAATTCCGGCGCGGTCTGCTGGCCGAACCCCTTGCCCCACACCCAGGGCGTTTCATCCCAGGTGAAGCGCTGGCCGGAGGTGACCATCGGCACCAGGTCCATGCCCTCGAGGCCGGGCCATTCGCGGGCCTCTTCCTTCAGTCCGTGCAGGTCGAATTCGCCGGTCTTGGAATGCGCGATCACCGCATTCGGCATGCCCTTGGAGCGGATCAGTGCGGTCAGCGCCCGGGTGTCGATGCCGGAGAGGCCGATGATGCCGCGCGCCTTCAGCCATTGGTCGAGATGGCGGGTGGCGCGGTAATTCGACGGGTCGGTGATCGCCGAGCGCAGGATCACGCCGCGCGCGCCGGGCGTCGCGGCCATGTTCACCGTCTCGATGTCTTCCTCGTTGGTACCGACATTGCCGATATGCGGGAAGGTGAAGGTGATCAGCTGACCGGCATAGGACGGATCGGTGAGGATTTCCTCATATCCGGTCATCGCCGTGTTGAAGCAGACCTCGCCGACGGCATGGCCTTCCGCGCCGAGACCGAAGCCTTCCAGCACGGTGCCATCGGCGAGCACAAGGAGCGCGGTCGGTTTATGGTCCGGCCAGGCGGGAGCGTTTTCGGATGTTGTCATGAGCGCTTTAAATAGACGCCGCACCCTGCGGCGTCAAAGCGAAAGGGCACGGATTCACACGGCAATACCAGTCGATTTGACAGGCCGGAACGGCCTTTTAATCTAAAGTTCCTTGAAGCGGCCGTTTGCTTGCCGAAAATAACCCGGTCCGGAGCTCCCGCATGGACAATACGATGCCGATCCTGCTCGTCCCGGGCCTCATCTGCTCGCCGCGGATCTTTGCGCCGGTCATCCCGGCGCTGTGGCGCTGCGGCCCGGTCACGGTCGCCAACCATGTCAGGGACGACAATATGGGGGCGATCGCCCGCCGGATCCTGGCCGAGGCGCCGCCGCGCTTTGCCCTCGCCGGGCACTCGATGGGCGGCTACATCGCCTTCGAGATCATGCGGCAGGCGCCCGAGCGGGTGGCGAAACTGGCGCTGATGAGCACCCAGGCGCGCCCCGATACGCCGGAGGCGACCGCGCGCCGTCGCGGCATGATCGAACGCGCCAGAAGCGGGCAGTATCGCGATGTGGTCGACGAGCTGTTTCCGGGCTTCGTGCATCCGTCGCGGCAGGGCGATGCGAGCCTGCGCCGGATTGTCGATGACATGAGCGAGGACGTCGGCGCGGAGGCCTTCATCCGCCAGCAAAACGCCGTGCTCAGCCGGCCGGATTCCAGGCCGAGCATGGCCTGGATCAAGTGCCCGACGCTGGTGCTGACCACGGATACCGACAACACCGTGCCGAATTCGCTGTCGGACGAGATGGCTAACGGCATTCCCGGGGCACAGCTCGTGGTGATCCCCGATTGCGGTCACCTGCCGCAGCTGGAGCAGCCGCAGGCCTGCGCCGATGCGCTGGTTCAGTGGTTGCGGAACTAGGTTGTTCTGCTGATACAAACTGCCTACATGAGGGGATTGCTAGTTTAGGGACACCGAGATGCTGCGCGACGATATCAACACTGCGGTCAAGGAAGCGATGAAGGCAAAGGACGAGCGCAAGCTCTCCACGCTGCGCATGGTCAATTCGACCATCAAGAACGCCGACATCGACGCGCGCGGGCAGGGCAAGCCGCCACTCTCCGATGCCGACCTGCTCGGCCTCTTGCAGAAGATGATCAAGCAGCGCCAGGAATCGGTCGAGCTCTACGACAAGGGCGGCCGCGCCGAACTCGCCGACCAGGAGCGTGCGGAGATCACCGTGATCTCGGCCTATCTGCCGAAGCAGATGTCCGACGACGACGTGAAGGCCGCGATCGCGGCCATCATCGCTGAGACTGGTGCTGCCGGGATCAAGGACATGGGCAAGGTGATTGGCGCCCTGAAGGCGAAGTACGCCGGCCAGATGGATTTCGGCAAGGCCAGCGGCCTGGTGAAGGCCGCGCTCGCGGGCTAGCGGCGGAGGCTTCCGATGTTTCGTGTCGCCGCGGACAGTCTGGAAGCCTATCTCGCCTTCGATCCCGCGCGGACCGCGGATCTCGAACAGCTGCATGCCGTGATGCGAAAGGCCGCGCCTGCGCTGAAGCGGCATTTTCATGCCGGCACGCCGGCCGGCGAGGCCGGCATGCGCATGAACATGATCGGTTACGGTCAATTCCGCTACACGATCAAATCCGGCAAATCGGCGGCCTGGCCATTGATCGGGGTGGCATTGCAGAAGAACTATATCAGCGTCTATGTCGCGGTGACCCGCGGCGGCAAGCCGCTGGTGTCCTGCTATGCCGGCAAGCTCGGCGAATTGCGCGCCGGCGGTAACAATTTCGGCTTCGTCGCGTTCGGCGATTTGAATGCGCCGGCGGTCGCTGCGTTGTTTGCCGAAGCTGCCGGCATCTTCAAGGCGGATGAGGAAAATCCGGTCCGCTACATGCAGGGCGACTGAACTCCGTCCAGGCCAGGCATCGTCGTGCCCGGGCTTGTCCCGGGCATCCACGTCTTTACAATCCCCCAAGCAAGATCGCCGGCCGAAGTTCGGCCACGACAAGGGACGGAAGCAACGCACGCCATGCTCAAGGAAGCCGCGACCTACGACGAGGTCTATCGCAATTTCCGTTGGGATATCCCCGCGCGCTTCAACATGGCGACTGCGTGCTGCGACCGCTATGCCGACGGCTCGGGCCGACTTGCGCTGGTTTATGTCGACGAGGAGGGCGGTACCACGCGCACCTCGTTCGACGCGGTCGCGGACGCCTCGCGCCGCTTCGCCAATGTGCTGACCGCCGATGGCCTGGTGCGTGGCGACCGCGTCGCGGTGTTCCTATCGCAATCCCTGGAATTGCCGGTCGCGCATCTTGCGGCATTCCGCGCGGCGCTGATCTCGATCCCGCTGTTTGCACTGTTCGGCGAAGATGCGTTGGAATTCCGCCTGTCGAACTCTGCCGCCAAGGCCGTTGTCACAGACGAGGCCGGCTGGGAGAAGATCGTCAAGATCCGCGATCGCCTGCCCGACTTGAAGAGTGTCTACATCGTCGGCGACAAGACGCCGGCAGGGACGAAATCGTTTTGGGGCGCGATCCGATCGGCGTCTCCTGAATTTGCCACGGTGGACACCTCGGCCGACGATCCGGCGCTGATCATCTACACCTCGGGCACCACGGGCAATCCGAAGGGCGCGCTGCATGCGCATCGCGTCGTGCTCGGCCATCTGCCCAATGTCGAGATGTGTCACAACTTCCTGCCTCGGCCGGGCGACCTGATGTGGACGCCGGCCGACTGGGCCTGGATCGGCGGCCTGATCAACGGCCTGTTCGCGTTCTGGTACCACGGCATCCCGATGGTCGGTCACCGCGCCCGCAAGTTCGAGCCGCAGGCGGCGATGCAGATGATGGCCGAACTCGGCATCCGCAACGTGTTCCTGCCGCCGACTGCGCTGAAGCTGATGCGGCAGGCCGACGTCAAGAATTCCGGCGTCAGGTTGCGCAGCATTTTCACCGGCGGCGAGTCGCTCGGCGGTGAGCTGCTGGGCTGGGTGCGCAACACGTTCGGCGTCGACGCCCATGAGGTGTTCGGGCAGACCGAATGCAATCTCGTGATCGGCAGCAACTCCAACCTGTTTCCGATTCGGCCGGGCTCGATGGGCCGCGCCACGCCGGGCTTCGACGTCCGCATCGTCAACGACAGGGGCGAGGAACTGCCGCGCGGACAACGCGGCATCATCGGCGTGCGCCAGCCATGCCCCTGCACCATGATCGAGTATTGGCGCAATCCCGAGGCGACCGCGAAGAAATATGCCGGCGACTTCCTTTTGACCGGCGATCTCGGCGTGCAGGATGAGGACGGCTATTTCTGGTACGTCAGCCGCGAGGACGACGTCATCACCACGGCCGGCTATCGCGTCGGCCCGTCGGAGATCGAGCACACGCTGATGAAGCATCCGGCGGTCGCGATGTCGGCGGTGGTCGGCATCCCCGATCCGATCCGCACCGAATCGATCAAGGCCTGGATCGTGCTGCGGCCGGGCTATGCTGCGAGCGACGCCCTGGCGCGCGAGATCCAGGAATTCGTCAAGGTCCAGCTCGCCGCGCACGAATATCCGCGCTTCGTGCAGTTCGCGGACACGCTGCCGATGACGGCGACGGGTAAGGTGCTGCGGCGGGAGTTGCGGGCGCTGGGCTAGGTAACTTTCTCCACCGTCGTCCCGGCGAAGGCCGGGACCCATAACCACAGGGTGAAGTTGTTGTGCGATGCTGTGGCCCCAGCAAACTCTAATCGCTTAGAGCGGTGGTAATGGGTCCCGGCCTTCGCCGGGACGACGGCGGAGTGTGGGGCGGCCGTAGCGCCACCCTCACCCTGGCATCGGAATCCCCAATTCCTTCAGCGCGGCCAGCATGCGCGCTGGTGGCTGCATCGGGATCACCATGGCCTTGCCGGTCTCCAGCAGGCTCTTCAGGCTGGAGAGGATCGCCGGCCAGCCGGCGCGGCCGCCGGACAGGATGTCGTCGCTGATCGGGCGATCATGCGATTGCAGCAAGGTCAGCTTCACGCCGTCGCCGGCCGGCTCGATCTCGTAGGAGACCAGCGTCGGCCCGAGCTTTTCGACCAGCTGCGGCCAGTTGACGTTGAACGTCACGGTCAGCCGCTTCAACGGATCGCATGCGATCACCTCGCCGGAGATATGCACGGCGCCGTCGGGCGTCCGCACGATGTAAGCGCCGCCGACCCGAAGGTCGACCTCGACCGCGTGGCCGGAGAAGTACAGCCGGCTGAATTCGGCGCTGGTCAGTGCCTGCCATACCTTCTCGGGCGTCGAAGCGATGTAGATGGCGTAGACGATCGCCGGCTTGAAATTCTCGATGTTCATGTCCGCGCGTATCCTTCGATAGATTTTCATGGCGGGTTAACCGCAGTCGAGCCCGAGGCTCTCGGGCGGAATCCTGAACACCTTGCCGGTCTCGAGCAGGCTCTTGAGTCCCGACAGGATCACCGGCCAGCCGTTGGAGATGCCCTCGAACAGCTTGCTGCCGATGCCGAAGCCATCATGCGTGACGGTCAGCTTCACGACGTTGCCGAACGGCTCGAGCGTGAACACGACCTTGGTCGCCGGCTCCTTGCGCAACTCGGGATCGGCCTCGTGCTTGAAGGTGTAGGCGAGGCGGCGCGGCCGGTCGAACTCGAGGATCTCGCCGGTGTCGGTGACCTTGCCGTTCATCACCAGCGCCACCGGTGCGCCGATCGTCCAGTTCGACCTGAGCTCGGTATCGAACCAGTATTGCTGCGTGAACTCGCTCGATGTCAGCGCGTCCCACAGCTTCTCCGGCGTGGTCTCGATGTAGGTGACGTAGACGAATACGGGCTTAGACATTGCCGGTCTCCTTGGCGCCGCTGGTGGGCAGGTCGGCCGGCAGTTCGCGGCCGGTCTCAAGGAAGCTCTTCAGGCTGGCAATGACCATCGGCCAGCCGCCGGAAATGTCGCGCAGCGTGTTGGGACCGAGATTGTCGTGCGTCACTGTCAGCTTGACGACCCGCCCGCGCGGTTCGATGTCGAAGGTGACGCGCGAGATCTGCTCGTGCGCGACGCCTTCCTTCACGACGTCCCAGCTATAGGCGAGTTTTCTCGGCGGATCCGCGATCAGCACTTCGCCCTGCATGGCGCGGCTGCCGTCCTTGGTGAAGTGGTAGGGCGAACCAGCTTTCCAGTCGGATGTCGCGCGATAGCCGAACCAGTACCGCTCGGTGAAGTCGCTCGATGTCAGCGCGTGCCACAGTCTCTCGGCGGTGGTCTCGATATAGGTGACGTAGACGTAGTCTAGTTTACTCATCACGCTTCTCCAATTGTCGCTTCAATTCGCTGAGCGCAGCGAGCTTGCCGCGCTCGAACTTCCTGATCCACCGCTCGCCGATCTGATGGATCGGAACCGGGTTGAGGTAGTGCAGCTTCTCGCGGCCGTGCTTGATCGTCGTGACGAGGTTGGCCTCCTCGAGAATCACAAGGTGCTTGGTGACGGCCTGGCGCGTCATGTCGAGGCCGTCGCAGAGCTCACCGAGCGTCTGTCCGTTCTGATCGTGAAGCCGGTCAAGCAGCGTCCGCCGTGAGGCATCCGCGAGGGCTTTGAAGACTTCATCCATGGCTTGGATAATAGGCAACCAAATGGTTGCATGTCAAGAGCGTGTGTTTAGGGGGCGGCATCGCCGTGCTAGCGTTCGCCGTAGCCAACACAGATTGGCAGGGAATACGGGGTGGTGCGCATGGGCGCTCGCGTTACGACAATTTGCTGCTCGATCTTCCTTGTCCTGCTCGCGCATGGTGCGAGCGCTCAGCAGCAGAGGGTCGGCGACCCGCCCGAGGCCTCCAACATGCGGCTGGTTGGAACCAACGATTTGCAGGCACGCAGCGCCTATCAGCCGACCATCCATCACCAGGGCGATAAATGGATCGCCTATATCGGCCATCACGGCGGCACCGACGACACCCCCGATCCGGTCAACCCGATGACCGGCAAGGCCGAGCCAAACGGCACCTCGATCGTCGACGTCACCGATCCCGCGCATCCAAAGTATCTGCGGCACATTCCCGGACAGGAAGGCAAGTACGAATCCGGCGGCGCGCAGATGGTGCGGATCTGCGACGGCAAGGATTTGCCGAAAGGTGATCGCAACGCGGTCTACATGCTGCGCACCTTCGGCAGCGAGGCGCATGAGATCTGGAACGTCGCCGATCCCGCCAATCCGGTGCTGGTCGTCAGGATCGGCGATGGGCTGAAGGACACGCACAAGAACTTCTGGGAATGCGACACCGGCATTGCCTACCTGGTGTCGGGCGCGCCGGATTGGCGCACGCGTCGGATGACGCAGGTCTATGATCTCTCCGATCCCGCGCATCCCGTGAAGATCAGGGATTTCGGCCTGCCGGGGCAGGAGCCGGGCGCCACAGGCGCGGTGCCGACTGAGTTGCATGGCCCGATCTCGACCGGGCCGAAAGGCAATCGCATCTATTTCGGCTACGGCACCGACAAGGGCGGCTTCCTGCAAATCGTCGATCGCGACAAGCTGCTGAACGGGCCGAAGGCGCCGACGCCGGACAATCTCAGATATCCCGAGATCGCGCGGATGCCGATGTCGGCGTTCAACGGCGCACACACAGTGTTTCCGATGCCCGGCATGCCGATCGCGGAATTCGCGCAAGACAAGAACGGCCAGACCCGCGACATCGTGATGATCGTCGACGAAGCGATCCAGAACGAATGCGGCGAGCCGCGGCAGATGGTGTGGTTCGCCGACGTCACCACCGAGGCGCAGCCGATGATGATCTCGAGCTACACCGTGCCGGAGGCGTCCGGCGCATTCTGCGCGCGCGGCGGCCGGTTCGGCTCCCATTCGTCGAATGAGAGCATGGCGCCGGTCTATTACAAGAAGGTGGCGTTCATCGCCTTCTTCAATGCCGGCGTCCGCGCGCTCGACATCCGCGATCCCTATCACCCCAGGGAAGTCGGGTATTTCATTCCATCCATCACATTGGCGACCGACAAGCGTTGCGTCAACATTGACGGCAAGCAGCGCTGCAAGGTCGCGATCCAGACCAACAATGTCGAGACTGACGAGCGCGGCTACATCTATGCGGTCGATCGCGCCAATACCGGCCTGCACATTCTCGAACTGACCGGCGAGGCGCGTGCCGTCGCCGGCCTGCCGTGAGTGCGCGATGATACGCTCCTGGCCGGTCATCGCGGCGATGTTTCTGGCGCTCGGCGGGCTCTCGGCCGTGGCCGGCTACGAGATGGCGCCGCCGCGCGCGGTTGCCTGGCGCGAGATCGCCTGGCCGTTCCCGCGCGACGGCTGGCCCTCCGGTCGCGCCTTTCGTTGCGGTGGCGCGGAGTGCGGCGCCGATATTGAGGTTTATCTCAGGCCGAAGCTCGGCTTCTGCAATTGCGATAGCGGCGTTGCCGATGATGACGAGGTCGACCGCGTCGCCGATGTCGACATGATCAGCCCACACTTCGTGCCGCTGAAGGCGGGCGATCTCGTTGATGTCGCCGACATGCCGGGGCGGATCAGGGCTTATGATCTCGACGGTCACCGAACCGCGATCGGCATCGCCGTGTCGCATCGCTGCGACCTGATGGCGGTGGCGGCGCAGGGCAGGGGCGATGCTGCAAAGGTGCGGCGCGAGGTGTTGGCGTTCCTGGGTTCGCGGGCGATCACGATATGGATGGTTGCCGCGATGAACGGTCGATAGAATCCGTCATGCCCGGGCTTGTCCCGGGCATCCACGTCTCTATGATCCCGGTCGCGTCACTTAAGAGGTGGATGGCCGGGACAAGCCCGGCCATGACGAGACTTTCCAGCCGGATACCACTCATGTCCCTGCAAGCCTATTTCGCCTTCGTCGCCGCCTGCATCGCGCTGGCGCTGCTGCCCGGTCCGATCGTCACCATGGTGATCGCCAACGGGCTGCGCTACGGCACGCGCGCCGCGCTCACCAATGTGCTCGGTGCGCAGGTCGGGCTCGCGATCGTGATCGGCACCGTCGCGATCGGCCTGACCTCCCTGATGGCGACGATGGGTTACTGGTTCGACTGGGTCCGCTTCGCCGGCGCTGCCTATCTGGTCTGGCTCGGCTTCAAGCTGATCCGTTCGCCGGTCGAGGGCGTCGGCACCGACGAGACACCGCCGCCGCCGCGCGGCGGCTTCTTCCTGCAGGGCTTTCTGGTGTTGCTCTCGAACCCCAAGGTGCTGGTGTTCTTCGGCGCCTTCATCCCGCAGTTCATGGATATGGACAAGCCGCACATTCCGCAGGTCGCGCTGCTCGGCTTCACCTTCATGGTCACCGCGGTGCTGACCGATGCCGCCTACGCGCTGGCGGCGGGCCGGGCCCGGAAGTTCTTTTCCAGGGAGCGGACGCGGCTGATGTCGCGCATCTCAGGCGGCTTCATGATCGGCGGCGGCATCTGGCTGGCGCTGACCCGGGCGCGGTGAGCCCGGCGCCGAAACGGTCGTCTGCGTACTACACCGCGATCCGCTCGATGACGTCGCGCACCAGGCCCGTCAGCAACTCGAGCTTGTAGCCGGTCATTGGCAGCGGTTTGGCCCCTGATGTGGCAAGCTCGGCGGCTTGCGCGGCGCTAGCCGCATTGGCCGGCTTTCCCCGCAGCGCCGCCGCGCTCGCCGTGAGTCGCAGCGGCACCGGGGCGATGCCGCCTGCGGTGATGTGGACCTGCTCGAATGTGCCGCCCGACATCACCGCCCGCACGCAGATCTCGACCAGCGGCCATTCCGCATAGGAGCGGCTGATGGCGCGCCGGTAGAGCGCGCGCTCGCCGGCGAGCGGGGCAGGGAGCTCGATCCGCTCGATCCGCTCGCCCGGTGCGAGCAGGTTGTCGGCGGCGCCGTTGCTGCCGTCGCCGAGCAGATCGGAGACCGACAATCCGCTGCGCTGGTCCGTGGTGACCTTCGCATCATAGGCGAGCAGCGCCATCGCCATGGTCGACGGATGCGGCGCCACGCACGGGCCGAGATCGAATGCGACATGATAGAGGTGGTTGCCCGCCCGCGCCGGGCAGTCGGTGCCGCCCTTCTTGAGACAGGCGATCTGCGGATTGCGGTAGTACCAGCAGCGCGAGCGCTGCGCGAGATTGCCGCCGAGCGTCGCCATGTGCCGGATCTGCGGCGTGGCCAGGCCCTGCGCGGCAGCACTGATGCCGGGATAGGCCTGGGCGAGCCGCGTGTCGGATGCGATCGCGGCGATCGCGGTCAGCGCGCCGATGCGGGCCGAGCCGCTGCCATCCCAGGTAATGCCGATCGTGTCGGGACTGGCGGTGAGGTCGATGATCGACCCGCACGACAGGCCGCTGCGGCGGCGCTCCGACAGATCGGTGCCGGCGGCCCGGAATTCGGGCGCTGACATTGCGTATGCGGTTGCGGCGCTCATGCGGCATCCCTCCCTTTCAGCGCGGCGACGATGCGGTCGGGCCGGATCGGAATTTCGGTGAGGCGGACGCCGATCGCGTCATGGATCGCGTTGGCGACGGCGGCCGAGGTCGGCACCGTCGAGGCCTCGCCGATGCCGACGCTGTTGCCGAGCACATGATCGAAGCCGGCTTCGTCGAAATGGACGTCGATCTCGGGCGTGTCGGCGATACCTGGAATGCGATAGTCCTCCATTCCCGCCGTCAGCACGTCGCCATTGCTCGGATCGAGTTCGCGCGCCTCGTAGAGCGCATAGCCGAGCCCCTGGATGACGGCGCCGCAAGCCTGGCTGTGCGCCAGTGCGGGTGCCGCGATCTTTCCGACCGCGATGCCGGTATGCACGGTGAGCACGCGGACATGGCCGAGCCAGGTGTCGACCTCGACCTCGATCACCTGCACCGAGCTCGGCACGCCGGCGCCGACCGCGATGTTGGAGAAGCGACGCATCATCCAGCCGAACACCATGCCGATCAGGCCGACTTCGCGCAGCGGCGAGCGGATGCCGGGCGCGGTGTTCTTGCCATCCTCGCCGCGCGTCTCGGTCACCGCGATGTCGGGCGAGCGCGCGATCAGTTCGCGCCACGGCGCGTTGGAGCCGGGCGAGGGCTTTCGCGTGGCCTGTTCCAGCATCGCGGCCTTCAGCTTCCGGACGGCCAGTATCGTCGGCGGCAGCACCGAGGCGGTGACGCGGCTGCCGCCGGAGCCTGGCCCTTCGGGCAGGGAGGAATCGCCGATCCGCACGTCGATGTCGGC
>BFBZ01001705.1_pt1 | contig 13795 bp, 7 predicted proteins | sample 1888401 | NCBI WGS metagenome assembly BFBZ01 (sample SAMD00112614, study PRJDB3348) | symbiont metagenome | host: Chara braunii | reverse complement strand
CCCGCGAGGCTGCCAGGGTCCTGTCGCGCCTGCCGATCCACATGACCTACAGCGTGACGCTGCTAGACCGGTCAGGCGATGCTGCGACCGTCTTCGTCGCGCCGGATCGACCGGCCGAGGTGCTTGCCGCCCGGCCGGTCGCCAACCACCAGCATGCGATCGAGTGGCCGGAGCATGCCGACGCGACCGCCTCGGTCGTGCGGGCGCGCCAGCTTGAAGCCGCGGTGGCAGACGCCCGGGAGGTGAACGAACTCGTCGTCGTCATGCTGCGGCCGCCGCTCTACCAGACCGCCTACGAGCGCGGCTACGGGACGCTCTACACGGTCGTCTACACGCCACGCAGCGACACCATCGAACTCGTCTGGCCGTCCTATCGCTGGCGCCAGACCGTGTCGGACTTTCGCGAGGGCACACACACGGTTTCGTTCGATATCCCGACAATCGCCAGTCAAGACGCCGGCGACGGTGCAAAAATTCAACAGATTTCCTGATCCAGAGGCAAAATCGGAGCCAAAGACAATGACAGCCGCTGCAGAACGCAAGAAGCGACCAATCACCCTCTACGTCCTCATCGGGATGATCCTCGGCGTCGTCGTCGGCTATATGTGCAACGTCAACTATCCGGACCCGAAGGTCGCGGGACAGATCGCCGACAACATCAATATCGTCACGACGGTGTTCCTGCGCCTGATCAAGATGATCATCGGCCCGCTGGTGCTTACGACACTGATCGTCGGTATCGCGCATATGGGCGATACCGCGTCCATCGGCCGCGTCGGCGTGAAGGCGCTCGGCTGGTTCATGCTGGCCTCGCTCATTTCGCTCGCGCTCGGCCTCATCCTCGCCAATCTCCTGCAGCCCGGCCACAATATCGGCTTGCCGTTGCCCGATGTGGGAGCGGCGACGAACCTCAGGACCTCCTCCTTCACCCTGAAGGACTTCATCACGCATCTGGTGCCGAAATCGGTCGCCGAGGCGCTCGCCACCAATGAAATCCTCCAGATCGTCGTGTTCTCGCTGTTTGCCGGCGTCGCGCTCGCCGCGCTCGGCGAGAAGGGCAAGGTGCTCACCGAGGTGATCGATCAGGCCGCCCATCTGATGCTGAAGATCACCGGCATGGTGATGTATTTCGCCCCGCTCGCCGTTTTCGCCGCGGTCGCCTCCACCATCACCACCCAGGGCCTCGGCATCCTCATCACCTTCGCAAAGTTCATGGGCAGCTTCTACCTGGGGCTGATCGTGCTGTGGGGGCTGATGGTCGCGGTCGGCTTCGCCGTCCTCGGACCGCGCGTGTTCAAACTCGTCGGTCTGGTCAAGGAGCCGTTCCTGATCTCCTTCTCCACCGCCAGTTCGGAAGCGGCCTATCCGAAGATGCTGGAGGCGCTCGACCGCTTCGGCGTCAGCCGCAAGATCTCGAGCTTCATGCTGCCGATGGGTTATTCCTTCAACCTCGACGGCACCATGATGTACTGCACCTTCGCGGTGCTGTTCATCGCCCAGGCCTATGGTATCGAGATGTCGTGGGGCACGCAGATCTCCATGCTGCTGCTGCTGATGCTCACCTCCAAGGGCATGGCCGGCGTGCCGCGCGCGTCCCTCGTGGTGATCGCGGCAACCCTCAACCAGTACAACATCCCCGAGGCGGGCCTGCTCCTGATCATGGGCGTCGATCAGTTCCTCGACATGGGGCGTTCGGCGACCAATGCCGTCGGCAACTCGATCGCGGTGGCCAGCATCGCCAAGTGGGAGGGCGAATTGAGCGACACGACCGACGACCAGGCGCCGGCCGACATCGCGCCGGGGCTCGCGGGCCAGGTCGCCTGAGCGGCCCCGGCGCCAGCCGCAATCGTGAACCCCATGGGGCAGGGCGGCCGCACCGGCCGCCTCGAAAGGAACGACAATGCGACGACTGTGGATCGGCTTCTTCGTCCTGTGCGGCTGCCTGATCGGCCACGCAGCGGCTGTGGCCCAGGACAATCCGAACGCGCTCGCTGGAACGCTCAAGAAGGCGCGCGACAGCGGTTCCGTGGCGATCGGTTATCGCGAGGCGTCATTTCCATTCTCCTATCTCGACGCGCGCCGCGAGCCGGTGGGCTATTCGATCGATCTCTGCCGGTTCATCGTCGAGACGATGGCGGATGAGCTCGGGCGCGAGCTCCAGGTAAAGTGGGTGGCGGTGACGTCGGCGACCCGTTTCGACGCGCTCACTTCGGGGCAGGTCGATCTGGAATGCGGCTCCACGACGCAGAATGTCGAGCGCCAGGCGATCGCCGGCTTCTCGCCGGTCATCTTCGTGGCCGGGACCAAGCTGCTGGTGCGCAAGGATGCCGGCATCCGGTCGTTTCGCGACCTTCGCGGCCGCACGGTCGTCGTGACCGCGGGGACGACCAACGAAAAGGCGCTGCACGACCTCTCCGCGCGGTTCAACGTGGGCGCCAATATCGTGACCACCCCGGATCACGACCAGTCCTTCGCATTGTTCATGGAGGGGCGGGCGGACGCCTTCGCCGGTGACGACATCCTGCTATATGGCCTGGCCGCGCGTGCCAAGGCCGAGGACCGCGTGATGGTCGTCGGCGATTTCCTGTCCTACGACCCCTATGGCATCATGTTCCGGCGCGGCGACCCGGCCATGGCCGCGCTCGTCGACCGCATGTTCCGCGGCCTCTCGGAAACGCGCGAGCTGGAGCACACCTATAATCGCTGGTTCATGCATCAACTGCCGGGCGGCGAGCGGCTGCGCCTGCCGATGAGCGCGCAGCTCGAGACCATCTTCGGCACCTTGCGCGTGAAGCGTGACTAGTCCCCGCGGCAATGGCGGGGACCGCCCAACCTGTCATCCGATCGCGGTCGACTCCTAGGGAAAGGATCGTGTTTTCGGTCAAGTCAAAGCGTGCGGATTGTGCTGGTATGACGTCATGTCCGGGCCGCAAGCGATGCCGACAGACAAGTTGAACGCCACACGGTTCTGGTGGGCCGCCGCCCTGGGCCTTGCCGTGGCGATCGTTGCGGCGGCCGGGTTCGCCGGGCACCGCCTCGGCCATACCAGGGGCATGGGTCTGCTGGTCGCCGACAGCACCCACCGGCTCGACCTTTTTGCCAGCAGCGCCGTGCTGATGATCAATCGGTGGGACCGCATCGCGGCCACGATCGAGCTGAACCGGGATGTCGTCGCGCTGCTGCGCGATCCCGATCCCTCGGCAAAGGCGGAAGCTGCCAACCTCTATCTCCACCGCCTCAATGCGCATCTCGGCAGCGAAGCGATCTTCGTCGCCAATGTGCGCGGGCTGGTGGTCGGATCAAGCAATCTGACCCGGTCGGACGACAGTCGCCTCGGCACCGACGTTTCCTATCGGCCCTATTACCAGGATGCGCTGTCCGGCTTCGTCGGCCGTCATTTCGCGCTCGGGGCAGCTCCCGAGGAGCCGGGCTATTTCGTCGCCTATCCCATCCGCGACGGCGAGCGGGTGATCGGCGTCGCAATCACCAAGACCAACCTCGCCCCGATCAGGCAGGCCTTCTCCCTGCTCGGCAAGCCGGCCCTGATCGCGGACCGGAACGACGTGGTCATTCTCGCCTCCAATCCCGACTGGCTCTACAGCACCATGAGGCGGCTGACCGTCGACCAGCGCGTCGATCTGGAACTGACGGGCATGTATGGCGAGCATCGTATCGGGCGCCTGCCGTTCGATCTCGCCCTGCCGCCGGCAACCGAACCGCCCAACGGCAACATGCTCGTCGAGACCACGGCGCGGGAGGTCGGCGAGCCCATGATCGCCCAGATGCGCGCCCTCGACGGCATGGACTGGCGCCTTCTGGTCTTCTCCCCGACGGGCCAGTTGCGCTGGCAGGCGGATGTGGCGGCCGCCCTGTCGGCGGTGCTCGCCGCCTTCCTGCTGCTGCTTGCGGCCTATTTCTGGCAATGGCGGCGCATCACGCGGCAGCGGCGGGAGGCAAGGCAAGCTCTCGAGCGGACGAATGCGGAGCTCGAGAGCATGGTGGCGAAGCGTACGGCGGCGCTGACCGAGACCAATGCAGAACTCCGTCGTGAGATGGCCGAGCGCCTGCAGGCCGAGGAGACGTTGCGGGCGACACAGGACGATCTCGTCCAGGCCGCCAAGCTCACGGTGTTCGGTGAATTGGCGACCGGCATCACCCACGAACTCGCGCAGCCCCTGGGAGCCATCCAGACCCTCGCCGGCAATGCCGGCGAATTCATGCGCCGGGGCAATATGGCCGGCGCGCAGGACAACCTGGCGATCATCGACGGCCTGGTCGAGCGCATGGGCGGCATCATCCAGCCTCTGAAATCCTTCGCGCGCAAATCGTCGACCGCACCGGAGCCGGCCGATGTCGTGATGGCCGTGACGAGCGCGCTGTTCCTGCTCGACCAGCGCATTCGCAGCGGCGGCATTCGCGTGGCGAACCAGGTCGGCCGGGAAGCGCCGGTCGTCTGGTGCAACCGCAACCGCCTGGAACAGATCCTGATCAATCTGATCGCCAATGCGATCGATGCCATGAGCTCGTCCGCCGACCGCATGTTGCAGATCGCGGCCAGGCGGCGCGACGACGGGCTGATCGCGATCGAGATCGCCGACAGCGGCGACGGGCTGACGCGCGACGTGGCGACGAAGCTGTTCACCCCATTCTACACGACCAAGCCGGCGGGGCGCGGCCTTGGTCTCGGCCTCACCATTTCGCGTGGCATCGCGCGCGACTTCGGTGGCGATCTGAGCGCGGAGAACAGATACGAGGGTGGAGCACGCTTCATCCTCGTCTTGCCCCAACCTCCGTCCAAGGCGGCATCATGAACGACAAGCTCACCGTCATCGTGGTCGAGGACGACCCGCCCATGCGGCTCGGCTGTATCCAGGCCATCCAGCTCGCGGGCCTGCCGGCCCTCGGCTTCGGTTCGGCCGAGGAGGCCCTGCGGACCATCACTCCGGGCTTCCCCGGTGTCGTCGTCACCGACCTGCGGCTGCCCGGCATCGACGGCATGGCCTTCGGCGCGCGCTGCCGCGAGATCGATCCTGACCTGCCGGTCATCATCATCACCGGGCATGGCGATATCGCGGTGGCGGTCGAGGCCATGCGCGCCGGCGCCTATGACTTCATCACCAAACCCTTCAGGCCCGAGGGCCTGGTGGATGTCGTGCGGCGCGCCACCGAAAAGCGCGCCCTGACGCTGGAGATATCCAATCTCAGGCAGCGCTTGGCGCGCATCGAGGGTGTGGAGGCCAAGCTGATCGGCCGCTCGCCCCAGATGCAACGCGTCCGGCATCTGGTGGCGGAAATCGCCGATGCCTCGGTGGACGTGCTGATAAGGGGCGAGACCGGTGTCGGCAAGGAGCTGGTGGCCCAGGCGCTGCATCGGCTGTCCCGCCGCAGGAGCGGGCATTTCGTCGCGCTCAATTGCGGAGGGATCGCCGAAGACCTGCTCGACAGTGAATTGTTCGGCCATGAAGCCGGTGCATTTTCCGGCGCCCAGAAGCGGCGCATCGGCAAGCTCGAACATGCCAGCCGCGGCACCCTGTTTCTCGACGAGCTGGAAAGCATGCAGATGAGCGGGCAGGTCAAGCTCCTGCGCGTGCTGCAGGATCGGGTGATCGAAAGGATCGGTTCGAACCAGCAGATCTCCATCGACTGCCGGATCATCGCGGCCGCCAAAGGCGATCTCCTCGACCACGTCCAGGCCGGAACGTTCCGGTCGGACCTCTATTACCGCCTGAATGTCGTGACGATCTACCTGCCGCCGCTGCGCGAGCGGCGCGAGGACATTCCGCTGCTGCTCGAATATTTCACGCTTCTCTCGGCAAGCCGCTTCGGCCGGCCGCAGCCCAAGATTTCGACCGAGCAGATGAACCGGCTGATGGCCTATTCCTGGCCGGGCAATGTTCGCGAATTGCGCAATGTCGCGGACTGCCTGGTTCTCGGGATCCCGAAGGAGGGATTGACCGGTCTCGACACTCCGGCGGGCGCGTCCAGCCCATCGCTAACCGAATGGGTCAATGACTTCGAGCGCAGCCTGATCGAGAACGAACTGCGCCGTTTCGGCGGCAATCTCACCCAGGCCGCCAATTCCCTGCGAGTGCCCAAGACCACATTGCACGACAAGATCAGAAAACACGGGCTGTCGAGCTGACGCCGACCGGGAGCCCTGGGGGATGAGGAAGCGCATGGACAGGCCGCGAATGTTCCGTTTCATCGGGCCCCTGATCGCGGCCGTCGCGGGGATGTCGGCGGCCGCCGCCCATGCTGCGGAGGCCCCGACACTGCAGCGGATCGCGGCGACGGCGACCGTCAGGCTCGGTCATCGCGAGGCTTCGGTTCCCTTCTCCTATTATGCCGACGCGCGCCGCGTCGTCGGCTATTCGCACGACATCATGCTGACCGTGGTCGAGGGCCTGCGCAGCCGGTTGCGGCTGCCGGCGCTGACCATCGAACTGGTGCCGGTCACCTCGCAGAACCGCATTCCGCTTCTGGTCAACGGCACCGTCGACCTCGAATGCGGATCGACCACCCACAATATCGAGCGCGAGCGCAGGGTCGCCTTCTCCAATACGATCTTCATCGTTGGCACGCGGCTGCTGGCGCGCCGGGATGCCGGTATCGCCGATTTCCCCGACCTCGCGGGCAAGCGGGTCGTCGTCACCGCGGGGACCACCGCCGAGCGACTGCTGCGCAAGTACAAGGAGGAGCATGGGATCCCGATGACCATCCTATCGGCCAAGGATCATGATGCCTCCTTCCAGCAGCTCGAGGCCGGCCAGGCTTCGGCCTTCGTCATGGACGATGCCCTGCTCTATGGCAGGCGGGCGCGGGCAAGCGACCCCCAGCAATGGATCGTCGGCGGCACGCCGTTGTCGTCGGAAGCCTATGCCTGCACGATGCGCAGGGACGATCCCGACTTCAAGCGGCTGGTCGATGACGCGATCGCCGAGATCATGACCTCCGGCCTGGCGCTGGAACTCTACGCGAAATGGTTCACGCGCCCGGTGCCCCCGCAGGAGATCAATCTCAACTGGCCGATCTCGGACCGGTTGATCCAGCTCTTCGCCGCGCCGAACGACCGGCCGTTCGAATGAGCCTTTGAGCTAGCGCTCCATGCTGGCCTCGACGGCGGCGAGCGCCGTCATGTTGACGATGCGGCGGACGCTCGCCGAGGGCTCCAGAATATGGGCGGGCTTGGCGGTTCCGAGCAGCATCGGACCGACCGTGATGCCATGGCCGGCGGTGGCCTTGAGCAGATTGTAGGAGATGTTGGCCGCATCGATGCTCGGCATGATCAGGAGGTTCGCCTCGGTTGGCAGGCCCGACTGCGGAAAGACGTCGTCGAGGACGGTCTTCGACAGGGCGGCATCGCCGGTCATTTCGCCCTCGACGAGCAGATCCGGAACGGCCTGGCGCAGGATGTCACGCGCCTCGCGCATCAACTGGGCCTCGGGCGCGCGCGAACTGCCGAAGCTGGAATGGGAGAGCAGGGCCACCACCGGGGTCAGGCCGAAGCGGCGGATCTCTTCCGCGGCGAGCCTCGTCATTTCGGCGATCTCGCTCGCGTCGGGCCTGTGATTGACATAGGTGTCGCAAATGAAGATCAGCCGGTCCGGCAGCATCAGCATGTTCATGGCCGCCATGGTCCGGACATTGTCGCGCGGACCGATGACGGCGCGAACGTCCTGGAGATGGTCCTGGAAGGCGCCGACCACTCCGCAGAGCATGGCATCGACGTCGCCGCGCCGCAGCAGCATGCTCGCGATCAGCGAGGGGCGGTTCAGCATGGCGTGCCTGGCCATGGCTTCGGTGACCCCGTCCCGGCGGGCAAGGTGGTAATAGTCGGCGACGAGCTCGGGATAACGCGGATCGTGGTGGATGTTGACGATCTCGCAATTGGTCCCGGCCTTCAGCCTGAGGCGCATATGCTCGATCTGGCGCTCGATCACGTCGGGACGGCCGAGCAGGACGGGCTCGGCGAGGCCCTCGTCAACGACGACCTGCGCGGCGCGCAGGACCCGGTCCTCTTCACCCTCGGCATAGATCACGCGCTTGCGCGCGCTCTTCGCCGCCGTGAAGACCGGCTTCATGCTGGCGCCGGAGCGATAGGCGTAGCGCGCCATGCGTTCGCGATAGGTCCCGATGTCGGCGAGCGGCCGGGTCGCCACGCCGCTTTCCATGGCGGCCATGGCGACCGCCGGTGCCACCCATTCGATCAGTCGCGGATCGAAGGGGCGCGGGATCAGATAGTCGCGGCCGAAATGCAGGCTCTGGCCGCCATAGGCGCTGGCGACGACGTCGGAGGTTTCGACCTGGGCGAGGGCCGCGATCGCGTTGACCGCGGCGATCTTCATCGCCTCGTTGATGGTGGTCGCGCCGACATCGAGGGCGCCGCGGAAGATGAAGGGAAAGCAGAGGACGTTGTTGACCTGGTTGGGATAGTCCGACCGGCCGGTGCAAAGGATGGCGTCCGGGCGGACCGCCAGCGCGTCCTCCGGCCTGATCTCCGGCTCCGGATTGGCAAGCGCCAGGACCAGCGGGTTCGGCGCCATGTCCTTGAGCATTTCGGGCTTGAGGACGCCGCCTGCCGACAGGCCGAGGAACAGGTCGGCGCCGGGAACGATATCGGCGAGGGTTCGGGCCTGGGTGTCCTGCGCGTAGCGGGTCTTTTCCGGGTCCATCTCCTCGATCCGGCCCTTGTAGACGACGCCCTTGATGTCGCAGACGCGGATATTCTCGCGGGGCAGGCCCAATTCCACCAGCAGATTGAGACAGGCGAGCGCGGCGGCGCCGGCGCCTGACACGGCCACCTTGATGGCGCCGATCTCCTTGCCCACCACTTTCAGGCCGTTCAGCACCGCGGCTGCGACGATGATCGCGGTGCCGTGCTGATCGTCATGGAAGACCGGAATGTTCATGCGCTCGCGCAGCCTGCGCTCGACGATGAAACATTCGGGCGCCTTGATGTCCTCGAGATTGATGCCGCCGAAAGTCGGTTCGAGCGCCGCGATGACCTCGACGATGCGGTCCGGGTCGGTGGCGTCGATCTCGATGTCGAAGACGTCGATGCCGGCGAACTTCTTGAACAGGCAGCCCTTGCCCTCCATCACCGGCTTGGAGGCGAGCGGTCCGATATTGCCGAGCCCGAGGACCGCCGTCCCGTTGGAGATCACGGCGACCAGATTGGCGCGCGCGGTGAGTGTGGCGGCCGCGCCCGGATCATCGCGAATGGCAAGGCAGGGATAGGCGACGCCCGGCGAATAGGCCAGCGACAGATCGTGCTGATTGGACAGGCTCTTGGTCGGCGTGACCGCGATCTTGCCCGGCGTCGGCTGCTGGTGATAGTCCATCGCCGCGTCACGGAGCCTTGCCTCGAGTTTCGCATCCATGATCGTTTCCTTGACTTGCCGAGATCGGAAGGCGGCCCGAAAGGCCGTTCGGCCGCCGCGGTGTCGCCAGCGGGCGAAAAGCGCAACGGCCCGACGTTCACGGCCGGTTGCGCGTCATCTCTTTGCCGGTCATCGGGTGAGAGGCACGAGCGCGCGCGGCTGGGTGAGCACTTCCGGGCGCAAGATGTCGTCCAGCTGAGCCGCGGTCAGCAGGCCCCGCTGCAGGACGATGGCCGCGACGCTGCCGCCCGTGGCATGGGCTTCCTGCGCGACCGCGGTCGCATTGGCATAGCCGATATAGGGATTGAGCGCCGTCACGATGCCGATCGAATTGGCCACCATCCCGTGCAGCCGATCCGCGTTGGCGGTAATGCCGGCCACGCACCGCTCGGCGAGGGTGGTGCAGCCGTTGCGCAGATGCGTGACGCTCTTGAACAGGCTGTGGGCGATGATCGGCTCGAAGGCGTTGAGCTGCAACTGGCCGGCCTCGGCGGCGAAGCTGACGGTGAGGTCGTTGCCGATGACTTCGAAGGCGATCTGATTGACCACTTCCGGGATCACCGGGTTCACCTTGCCGGGCATGATGCTGGAGCCGGCCTGCATCGGCGGCAGATTGATCTCGCCGAAGCCGGCCCGCGGGCCGCTGGAAAGAAGCCGCAAGTCGTTGCAGATCTTGGACAGCTTGACGGCGACGCGCTTCAGCACGCCGGAGAGTTGGACGAAGGAGCCGCAATCCTGCGTCGCCTCGATCAGGTTGGGCGCGGTGACGAGCCGGATGCCCGTCAGTTCGACGAGATGCTTCAGCACCAGGGGGGCGTAGTCGGGATGTGCCGTGATGCCCGTGCCGATGGCCGTCGCGCCCATATTGACCTCGCAGATCAGGAGCGAGGCCTCCTGAAGCCGCTCCATGTCTTCCGACAGCATGACGGCATAGGTGCTGAACTCCTGGCCGAGCGTCATGGGTACGGCATCCTGCAACTGGGTGCGCCCCATCTTGAGGATGTCGGCGAATTGCAGCGCCTTCGCCGCAAAGGCCGCGCGCAGGACGCCCATGGCCTGGATGAGGCTCGCTATGCCGAGATAGGTCGCGATCCTGAGCGCCGTCGGATAGACGTCGTTGGTGCTCTGGCCGATATTGACGTGCTCGTTGGGGTGGAGATGCTGGTATTCGCCCTTGTGGTGGCCGAGCAGCTCGAGAGCCCGGTTGGCGATCACCTCATTGGCGTTCATGTTGGTGGACGTGCCGGCGCCGCCCTGGATCACGTCAACGACGAATTCGGCGTGCAGGCCGCCGCCGCGCAACTCCTCGCAGGCCCTGACGATGGCGCCGCAGCGCGGCTCGTCGAGGAGGCCGAGTTCGTGATTGGCCTGCGCCGCCGCCTGCTTGATGCTAGCGAGCGCCACGATCAGGTCGGGATAGATCGAGATCGGTGTGCCGGTGATGGGGAAGTTCTCGACCGCGCGCAGGGTGTGCACGCCGTAATAGACGGCGGCCGGCACCTCGCGGTCGCCGAGCAGATCGTGTTCAATTCGCGATGGGGCGTTCATGTCAGGCCTCCCCGCGGTCGCGGCGCTGCCTGGATCGGACCGGCATCTCGGCGACGCCGGCAGGAAGAACCCGGAAAGCGCAGGCGTTGCTCATCGATTCTCCCCTGGTGGCTTGTCGTGTCTATTGACCTGGCGGCGTGCACCTTGGCTCGAGGATTGCCCAGATCGTTCGATGTCGTCTTGCATATTTCGCGGCAATCCGGCCGGGCGCGGAGCCGCGCTCAATATGTTGAAAAGAAATATGAATTCTCTGTCGCCCAAGCGCGTGCCGCGTCGGTTTTCCGAACGCTTGCCCGTTCCGCCGCGCGGAAGACCGACTGTCGGCGGCGATCACCCGGTGCATTTGGCGACGATCGTCGGCGCGTTCCGGGAATGGCCGGGAATGTCGGGGCAGGGGCTGCCGCGGCAGGGGGCCCGGCAGTCAGCCGTGATCATCCGGTCCCCCGGCCTGTTTCGCTCTCGACATGCGCCTTGGTGGCCGGGCCGCCCGGTTCCCGGGCGGCCTTCCGGCTTCGGGTTTTACGAATGGGCGTCGTGGACAATGGCGGCCGAGGCAGCCGCTGGTGATGGGCTGGGCGGCGCGGCCTGTTTGGCGCCATTCGCGCCAGCCTGTCCGCGCTGGAACAGCCTGACCACGACCACGAAGAAGACCGGTACGAAGAACACCGCCAGGACGGTTGCCGACAGCATGCCGCCGAGCACGCCGGTGCCGATCGCCTGCTGGCTCTTCGACGCCGCGCCCGACGCGATGGCCAGGGGCACCACGCCGAAGATGAAGGCGAGCGAGGTCATCACGATCGGCCGGAACCGCAGGATGGCGGCCTGCACCGTCACCTCGACGATCGACCGGCCAGGTTTCCAGAGTTCCCTGGCGAACTCGACGATGAGGATCGCATTCTTGGCCGAGAGGCCGATGATGGTGATCAGCCCGATCTTGAAATAGACGTCGTTGGGCATGCCGCGCAGCGAGACGGCGGCAAGAGCGCCGATCACCCCGAGCGGCACCACCAGCAGGACGGAAACCGGGATCGACCAGCTTTCGTAAAGCGCCGCCAGGCACATGAAGACGATCAGGATGGACAGGAACAGGAGCAGGGTCGCCTGCGAGCCGGCCTGCTTTTCCTGCAGCGACTGGCCGGTCCAGGCAAAGCCGAAACCGCGCGGCAATTGCTGCATCAGTTGCTCCATCTCGGCGAGCGCTTGGCCGGTCGTGTAACCGGGCGCCGGTTCGCCGGTGAGCCTGACCGACTGATAGCCGTTGAAGCCGATGATCTGGGCCGGGCCATTGCTCCACTGGATCTCGGCGAGCGAGGACAGCGGCACCATGGTGCCCTGAGCATTCCGCACGCTGTAGTTCAGCAGGTCGGCGGTGTTCAGCCGCTGCAGCTGTTCGGACTGCACGATGACCCGCTGCATCTTGCCGCGATTGGGAAAGTCATTGGTGTAGACCGAGCCGAGATTGACCTGGATCGTGTCCTTGATGTCCTCGAAACTGACGCCGAGGGCGGCGGCCTTTTCTCGATCGATCACAAGCTCGGCCTGCGGGGCAGGGGGCAGGCCTTCGACGAAGACCTTCTGCAGCACCGGGCTCTTGCGGGCGAGGCCGAGCAATTGCTCCTGGGCGGCCATCAGGGCGGCATAGCCCTTCTGGGCGCGGTCCTGCAGCCGCAGGCTGAAGCCGGCGCTGTTGCCGAGATTGTCGATCGGCGGCGGCTCCAGGGCCTGGATGATCGCATCCCGATAACCGGCGAGCGCGGCATTGGTGGCGGTCACCAGCGCCCCGACCGAGGATGCGGCGTTGCGCTCGCTCCAGGGCTTGAGGGTCACGAAGGCCTGCGAGGTCATCTGGCCCTGGCCGGAGAAGGAGAAGCCGTTGACGATGGTGACCGTCGCGACGCCCGGCTGGGCCAGCAGGTGTTCCTCGACCTTTTTGACCGCCTCGAGCGTGCGATTGAACGAGGAGCCCGGCGGCGTCTGGATATCGACCGTGAAGAAGCCCTGGTCTTCCACCGGCAGGAAGCCTTCGGGCATGCGCATGAAGGCGAAACCCATGCCGGCCAGCAGCACCAGATAGATCGCCATGACGCGGCCGGACCTGGCGATGAAACCCTGGACGCCGCGGCCGTAGCGGGCGGTTTCGCGGTCGACCAGGCGGTTGAACCAACCGAAGAAGCCGCGGTTGGCGTGGCCATGGCCCTTTTCGACCGGCTTCAGCAGCGTCGCGCAGAGTGCCGGTGTCAGCGACAGGGCGAGGAAAGCCGAAAAGGCGATCGAGGTGACCATGGCGACCGAGAACTGGCGGTAGATAATGCCGACCGAGCCGGGGAAGAAGGCCATGGGGATGAACACCGCCACCAGCACCAGCGTGATGCCGATAATGGCGCCGGTGATCTGCTTCATCGCCTTGCGGGTCGCCTCCCTTGGCGACAGTCCCTCCTCGTTCATGATGCGCTCGACGTTCTCGACCACGACGATCGCATCATCGACGAGAATGCCGATGGCGAGCACCATGCCGAACATGGTCAGCACGTTGATCGAGAAACCGGCGAGCAGCATCATGGTGCAGGAGCCGAGCAGCGCGATCGGCACGACGATGGTCGGGATCAGCGTGTAGCGGATGTTCTGGAGAAACAGGAACATCACGAGGAACACCAGGACCACGGCCTCCGCCAGCGTTATCAGGACCTTCTGGATCGAAGCCTCGACGGCCGGCGTGATGTCGTAGGGAATGTCCCATTTGACGTTGGTGGGGAAGAACTGCGCGAGTTCCTGCATCTTGGCGCGGACTTCGCGGGCGGTCTGCAGGGCGTTGCCGTCGGGCGCCAGCGTCACCGCGATGCCGGCAGCCTGGCCGCCATTGAGGCGGG
>BFBZ01000012.1_pt238 | contig 13802 bp, 13 predicted proteins | sample 1888401 | NCBI WGS metagenome assembly BFBZ01 (sample SAMD00112614, study PRJDB3348) | symbiont metagenome | host: Chara braunii | reverse complement strand
GCCCCGCCACTTCCAGATCGGGCACAGACAGAATGTTGGCGAGATAGGTTTCAAGCCGTGCCGTCAGATCATCGCTCATGGCGCGGGGTCCAGTATGTCCTTGAACCCGGAAGGCGCGTGCGGCCCGATGATAAGCTGCTCTAACACGCCCGCCCCCACACGCTCGCCATCGGGCCCCGAGAGTCGCGCGGTCACAAAAGCCTGCACATGCAGGAAGCGCGGATCGTTTTCGTTGACGGTCGCCAGATCGTAGGTGTCGTAGCCGATGGCGAGTTCGCCCTTGTAATGGCCATGCCCCCATTCGGGATGCATGTAGCCGATACCCGACATATAGAAATTGAATCGCGGCGAAAGCTCCGCCTTCCACAGCCCGCCCTTGGGATCGCGTGCTTCGATCACCGCGTGTTTGGCGTGGCGCGTGCCGGATTTGAACGTCAGCTGCGATCCGCAAGATGCCATGTGAACGGGTTCCGCATCCTCCAGCGCGCCGATCACCGAAGCGGTGTTCCATGGCGAGCCATCGGCATTGGCATTGTTGTGATAGAGCATGAAGCGATCGGGAAAATTGAGCGGCGCCCACAACCAGTAAAATTGCGGCGGCCGCGGCGGTGCCGCACCTTGCGGGTCGGCAAGCCCGATGGGGCGCACGCCCCAGGAGCGGTCGCGCGTGCCCAGCACCATGCCGTGATCGACATCGATGCGGCGATTGCCGACCTCGATCACGCCTTCATAGAGCCCGTTCTGTGTCAGCCGCGTGTAATCCATCACGGTGCGCGGACCCTGGCGGAAGGTGAAGCGCGGCTCCTCCACCGGCAGGGCGCGGGCATGAAAGGTCAGATCGGCGCGGATGTTGTGTTCATTGTCGACGACGCGGATGCGCAATTGCCGCAGCGGCTCGATCACCTCGATGGAGATCGGGCCGACCTTTGTATCCATCCGCTCCATGTTGAGCAGGCGCGAAGCCCGCAGATTGTGCTGCACCCCGTCCGCGATCACCGAGAAGGCGGCGTCCATCACGTTCAGATGGGGGTAGACGCCCAGGGCGGCGGCGAAGAAGACGTGGCCGTCCAGCGTGTAGCCGTTGAAGAAATAGCGGTCGTAGAAGTTCCGGTCGGTACCCGAGGTGGCGATGGGCTCGGGAAGCTGGTGAACGGGATAGTCGTCGGCTTTGGTGAGCATGTTTGGCGGTCCAATATCTTTGGCGAAAGCATGGCCCCGGCAGGCGCGGCCCGCAATCCCGCCCGGAACCGGCCGGAAACCGGCATTTAGCATCCCCAGGATAAGTGGTTGCGGTGGGGGCCGGGTTTCCGTATTTATCCCGGCCTCGCAAGGGGCCGCCTTAGCTCAGCCGGTAGAGCACATCATTCGTAATGATGGGGTCGCGTGTTCGAGTCACGCAGGCGGCACCACCCCATCCCTAAAGCACCACCTGATCGGCGATCTCGCGTTCCTGCGCCTCCTCCGGCGTGGCCGGGATGAGCTGGCGGCGCTTCCAATCGCCCCGCGCGAACATCACCGCGGCGATCAGCGCGGTCGCCACATTCGCCACCGGAAAGGCCCACCACAACCCATGGGCCGCAAGGCTCGTGCGCGACGACAGCACATAGGCCAGCGGAAATTGCAGCATCCATTGCGAGATCAGGCTGATGATCATGGCCGTGATCATGTTGCCGCTCGCCCGCAACACGCCCATCAGCGCGAATTGCAAGCCAATGAAGCCGAAGCTCCACGACACGGTGCGAATGAAGATCGCCGCTTCATGGATCACCGCGTGATCCTCGGGCACGAAAAATGCCGCGATCTTGTCTGCGAACAGGAAACAGAGGAGGCCGACAAATGTCAGCGTGCAAAAGGTGATGATCGCCGCCAGCCGCGCGACCTTCTCGGCGCGCGGCAGATTGCCCGCCCCGATGTTCTGCCCCACCAAAGTCGAGGTCGCCATCGAAAATCCCATCGCCGGGATCACGATGACGTTCAGAACATTGGTGCCCACGCCATAGCTCGCGGTGGTGATGGTTCCGAAGCTGGTGATGAGGAATGTCATCACCGTCATGCCCAGCCCGCGTGCGGATTGTTCGATGGATGCGGGATAACCCAGATGAAAGGCCCGTTTGATGAAGGCAAAATCGGGCCGCATGGCGCGCGCGCTCAGGCGGATGCCATAGCGTCCGCTGACCAGAAGCGCGATGCCCGCGGCGGCCGCAAGGCTCTGCGCCAGCAATGTCGCAAGCGCCGCGCCCATCACGCCCATGGCGGGAATGCCGAACCTGCCGAAAATGAAAATCGGGTCGAGCCAGAAATTCACAAACACCGTGGCCGCCACGATATAGAGCGGCACCGTCACCTGCCCCACGCCGCGCAACAGCGATTGAAACATGAAATAGGCGAACATGAAGGGCAGGCCGATGAAGGTGATGCGCAGGAACGCGTTGGCCGCATGATGCACCTGCGGCGTCACGCCCATCAGATCCAGGACATAGGGAGAAAGCACAAAACCCACCGCCCCCAAAACCGCCGACACCGCGATGATCGACAGCAGCGTTTGTGCCGCCACATGATCGACCATTGCGCGATCACCGGCACCCACATATTGCGCGATCAATGTCGTGCCTGCGATGGCAAAGCCCATGCCCGCGGAAATCGACAGGAAGACAATCGGCATCGAAACCGATACCGCGGCCACCGCATCGGCGCCCAGCCGCCCCACCCAGAAGGCATCGATCAGCTGATAGGCGACCTGCAGAATATTGGCCCCCATGATCGGCACCGCCAGCAGAACCAGCGAGCGGACAATGGGGCCTTCCAGCAGGCGGGGATCATAGGAATGGCGGCGGACAGGCGGAGAGGGCATTGGCTCAAATTAGGCGGTCGCCGCAGATCGCGCCACGGCGCGCGAAACCGGGCCATGAATCTGCCCAACAATCAGACACACTTTATGGTTGTGTTATAAAATGACGCATCCACCGATAGTAAATCGTCGGTAAATGTGTTTCGAATCAATCGCTTATCATCGGCATCGCAATTGCTCCACGCGCTCCGGGTCCAATCGATCCTGACAGCTCGCGGGCGGCACCTCCCCCACGCCCCATCGGTGCCTGTTCGCGCAACTGAGGCCGGGCCTGAAGGCCCGGCCTCTTTTTCAGGCCATCTCGCCGGTGGCGAGCCAATGGGCGCAGGCAGGCCCCAGCTCTTTCAGCGCGCGGTCTTCATAGGCGCGCACATCTTCGGCCGTCAGCAGATCGCGCCAGCGCCCGTTGGTGCCCTTGTTGATGAAGGTTTCCGCGCCACCATCCCACAACATGCCGCCAAGCGGCGCGCTCATCGCGGCGTGGGCCTTCATGTAGTCGAACGAGCAATGCTCCGTGAGCGTGGGCCAGCGGCTTTCCTCGATAGACACATCGAGGAATTCCGCGATGCGTTTCATCTGGCCCGGAAGATCTTTCTTCAATTCGGCGAAATGCACGAACATCACATTGGGCAGATCGCGGATCGCCCACCAACTGCGCACATTTTCCCATATCGACCAGAACGGATAACCGTCGCGCTCGAGCCAGCGGCGGAAATAGGGCACCACGTCCAGCGTGCAGCGCTCAATCGGCGGGCCGACAAGACCCGGCGTGTCATTGAGCATTCCATACCAGGCATCATTGGCGTTTTTGTGGTGGTTGTAGAGGCTCCACACCACGTCGCGCCCATCACGCCCGACATAAATATATTTGGCCTGCGGCGAGAACACGAGCGCATCGACCGGCAGATGTGTTTTCAGGAAACGGCGATGGGTCTGTCCTTCGAACAATTCGAGCTTGATCGCCTTGGGCGGGACGCGCAGATCGAGCCACAGCGAACTTTCGCCGACCGAAACATCTTCGGAACCGTTGAACAGAATCTGGCCCACGATCTGCTGCGTCCATGTCGTCCCCGCCTTGCCATAGGTCGAGATCACGACATCGCCGTCGCGGAACTTGAACTCGTTCCACACCGTGGAATCGAAATGATTGCTTTCCAGTTCGCGCAGTTTCTTCGGCCACGCGATCGACCCTTGAACCATATTCGCTCCCGTCTAAAGGCCGCGCTTTTATCACACAAACAGCCGGCCGGCAGGCCAGACGTCCGGGCTTGAGGGTGCCCTTATATCGGGGCGGCCTGGTGGCCCAATCTGCAACAGGGGCGACCGGCCGCCCGCCCCTTGCGCAAGCGCTTGATCCTTTCGGGGCTTTTACCCCTGCATTTTGCCGGATTTCGCGGCGGGGCGCCGGGCCATGAATGACCTCCCCTTTTTCTCTCAGGACATGCTAACCGGTGCGCCATGTCCAAACACAAAACCATCCGCCTGAAGCCCAAAACCGGTCGCCGCGCCAAGGCAGGCGCCCCTTGGGTCTTCTCCAACGAAATCGACATGACCGCGCCGACCAAGGCATTGGCGCCCGGCACGCTGGTCAATGTGGCGGTGGACGACCGCGCGCTGGGGACGGGATATTTCAATCCCCAGAGCCTGATCGGCGTGCGCCTGCTCGATCCCGAGAAGGACGCCCCCATCGACAAGGCGTTCTTCGCCAAACGCTTCGCCCGCGCGCGCACCTTGCGCGATGCGCTTTACGGCAAGCCCTATTACCGCCTCGTCCACGCCGAAGGCGACGGATTGCCGGGGCTGACGATCGACCGTTTCGACGATGTGTGCGTGGCACAAATTACCACGGCAGGCATGGAAGGGCTGATCGCGCCCATGCTGGAGGCGCTCGACGAGGCGCTTTCCCCGCGCGCGGTGGTGCTGCGCAACGATGCGCCCTCGCGCACGCTTGAAGGGCTGGACGATTATGTGCGCGCCGGGCGCGGCGAAATCCCTTCGCGCATCACCATCGAGGAAAATGGCGCGCGCTATTTCGCCGACCTGCAAGGCGGCCAGAAGACAGGCTGGTATTACGACCAGCGCGAACACCGCGCCTTCATGGCGGGGCTCGCGAAGAACAGGTCGGTGCTCGATGCCTATTGCTATGCGGGCGGGTTTGCGATCCTGGCCGCGAAGAACGGCGCGAAGGAAACCATCGGCATCGACTCATCCCAACCCGCGCTCTCGCTGGCCGAAGAAGCCGCCGCCGCGAACAAGGTGGCCTGCACCTTCGTCAAAGCGGATGTGGTCGAGGAGATGAACCGCCTGATCGAGGCAAAACAGACCTTCGACATCGTGATCGCCGATCCGCCGCCTTTTGTGAAAGCGCGCAAGGATCTCGAAGCCGGGGCGCGCGCCTATCGCAGGGTTGCCCGGCTCGGCGCATCGGTCACCGCGAAAAACGGCTTCCTGTTCCTGGCCTCCTGTTCGCACAACATGCCGCTCGAACGCTTTGCGGATGAATGCGCGCTGGGAATCATGCGCACCGGCCGCAGGGCCTCGCTGATACGCCAGGGCGGTGCAGGCGGCGACCATCCCGTGCATCCGATGCTGCCGGAGACGGCCTATCTGAAGGCGCTGGTTTACGCGCTGGATTGAAAATATTTTTCCGTCGAAAAAGCCGCTTGAAGGAAATTCAATCCTTTAACCCCCACCAGCGCAACGCTGCCCTGGGCGATGTACCCCTTGCAGCGCAACGCTCCTTGCGGCAGAATCTATATCTTCCCGATATTAACGTTTGATGCGCCGTCATCCCCTCGGTCGCGCTTTTCGCGCGATCCCGTCGATGACGGAATAAAGAGGATGAAAAGCGTTCTAGATCGTAACCTGCGTACCAAGCTCGACCACGCGGTTGGGAGGAAGCCGATAGAATCGCGCGGGTGAAAGCGCGCTGCTGGCAAGCAGCATGTAAAGCCGCGTGCGCCAGCCGCCCAGCACGGGATGTTCGGAGAGCACCAGCGTTTCGTGGCCGATGAAGAAGGTGGCGGTATCGATGTCGATGACAAGGCCATAGGGGCGCGCTTCTTCCAGGGCGCGCGGCACATCCGGCGTTTCGAAAAAGCCGTGATGGACCTGCACCGCAAAGAAGCCCTTGCCGAGCTTCTCGACTTCGATGCGCCGGCCCGGCGGCACGATGGGCGTGTCCTCGACATCGACATGCATCAGCACGACGCGCTCGTGCAGAACCTTGTTGTGCTTGAGATTGTGCAGAAGGGCGCCGGGCACCGAATCATTGCGGGCGGAAAGGAAGACAGCTGTGCCCGCGACCCGGGTGGGCGTTTTCTCGGCGCGTTCCATGAAGAGATCGAGCGGCATGGATTCGTTGCGGATGCGCTCGATATGAGCCCTGCGCCCCAGCCGCCAGGTCTCCATCACGATGAACACGCCGGCGGCGATGGCGAGCGGCAGCCAGCCGCCTTCGACGATCTTCAGGCTGTTGGCGAGAAGGAATGCGACGTCGATGAATGCCAGCACGCCGAAGACGACGGTGGCCAGGCGCACGCCCCATTTCCATTGCCGGGCCGCGACGATGGAGGCGTTGAACGTGTCGATCAGCATGACGCCCGACACCGCGATGCCATAAGCCGCCGCGAGCGCGCCCGAAGTGTGGAAGATCAGAACGATCAGCACCACGCCGAAAAGCATCGCGATGTTCATCATCGGCACGAATATCTGGCCGTAATCGGTGGTCGAGGTGTGGCGGATTTCCATGCGCGGCAATTGACCAAGCTGGACGGCCTGTCGCGTCATGGAGAACACGCCGGAGATCACGGCTTGCGAAGCGATGATGGTGGCAAGCGTGGCCAGTAGCACGAAGGGATAATGCGCCCATTGGGGCGCAAGAGAATAAAACACGGTGTCCGCCGAACGCGGATTGTTGAGAATCAATGCGCCCTGGCCGAAATAGTTCAGCAACAGCGACGGCAGCACGACGATCACCCAGGCCTGCCGGATCGGCTTTTTGCCGAAATGGCCCATATCGGCATAGAGCGCCTCGGCACCGGTCACCGCCAGCACGACCGAACCGAGCGCGACAAACGCGGTCCACGGTTCGTGCGCGAAGAGAGCGGCGGCATAAAGCGGATTGACCGCCACCAGAACGCCCGGCGCATGCATGATCGAAAGCAGACCGAACGCGGAAATGGTTATGAACCACACCACCATGATGGGCCCGAATAGGCGGCCGATCTTCGCGGTGCCGCGGCTTTGAATAAGGAACAGACCGACAAGGATGATTAGAGTGAGCGGAATGACCAGCGGACGCAGCAGATGGCTGCCGACGCCCAGCCCTTCGACGGCGCTCAACACCGAGACGGCAGGCGTGAGCATGCCGTCGCCATAGAACAGCGCCAGCCCGATGATGGCGGTGGTGCCGATGACGGACTTGTAGCGCCTGCCCAATCCGGGCGAGCGATGCGCAAGCGCCGCCAGCGCAAGCGTGCCGCCTTCGCCGTCATTGTCGGCGCGCATGATGAGGCCGACATATTTGATCGAGACCACGATGATGAGCGCCCAGAAGATGAGCGACAGCGTGCCCATGATCGCCATCGGTCCGGGGAACGCGCCGCCGGTGGCTTCAACGGTCTGACGCAAGGCGTAGATCGGGCTCGTGCCGATATCGCCGAACACGACACCCAATGCGCCAAGCGTCAGCGCCGCCTGACGGCGCAGCGACTTCGCTTCGCCATGCGGGGGCACCGCCGCCGTGGGCAATGCGCGCCCGGCCAGCGGATCGTCGGGGGAGGGTGAGGGTTCGGAAGGATTCACGATTGCTCGTTGATGCGCTTGAGAAGGCGGTAACGCATCTGGGCCAGCCTTGGTCTGTTCAGGGCGCGGGAAAATAGGCTTCGGCCATGGTTAAAAAAAGGGCCAAGGTCAGTATAGCGCACAGGAGGCAGTTAATCAGTTGAAATATATGCGAAAATTACCTATCTGCGGCTCGCCAGAATCTGCCTGTCGGCTTCACCATGCGGTGCGATAAAGCCCTGGACGGCATAGGTTTTGAGGCCCCAGCCCCTGTCCCGCAGATTGTAGACGCGCACTTCGCTCCAGTCGTTTTCGGGGCTCACATCGGCCACCGGATCGTCGAGATAGATGCGCCCGTCGTTCAGCCAGTTTGCGTGATCCACGCGGATCAGCCGCGGCGAAACCACATCGCGCACCACCGCAAGATGCGCGCGCTTCTCACCGGCATAACCGGTCAGCACCAGAACCGCGCCAAGTTCGGGCGCGGTTTCGCGCGCGTAGCGGCCTTGCGCCTGATCCCACCAGGTCCACGCATCGCCATGAATATCGATGCCGGAACGATCGCGCGCAAAGACAACGCATTTGAGCGGTGTGGGTGGTGTTTGAATTTCACCGCGCGCCCAAACGGGAGCGCGCGGCGCAACTGTTTCGGGAACGCTCGCACAGGCAGCCACACCGAGAAGAAGAGTGGCCGCCGCGGCGAACCTCAGAGCTCCCACCATCAAAGCCCCCAAAGAACCGCTCAAACCGCGGCAGCCAGCGAGGCAAAGCTAAGGGGCGCCGTTTCAAAACGGCGTTAGGCAAAAGGCTCAAATTTGAATGATTAAAACTGTATCGAATCCCGGGCCGGATCGCGCGCGATGGGCCGCGCGGGCATCGAGCCGGAGAGGCCCATGCCGCCAATGGAAATGAGCCCGGCCACCGCCACGATGAAGAATGGCGCGCTCCAGGCCTGTTCGCTGAGCGCGAAGATGGGAAGCAGAAGGCCAACCACGATTTCCGGCCAGCCGCGCCATCCACCCGCATAGGCGGCACCCGCCTTGGGTGTGCGCACGAACACCATCTGCGTGCCCGCAAACGCTTCGAATGCCGCGCGCGTGTTGGAAAGAACAAGGCCGCTCGGAAAAATCAGCGCGAGCACAATCGAACGCGCAAGACGCGGCAGGTGCTGACGCTTGAGCATCGCCTGCCCAACATAGAGATAGGAGATGGACACCATGAAACCGAAAGCGGTCACGGCGAGTCCCAGATGCGCGACCGAACGCATATAGACGACACCCATCGCCATCAGCGTGAGGCTGATCGCAACACTGGTTGCCGCAAGCGTGTAAAACGCGAACTGGCAGATCTGCGCGGACATCACGGCCTTTTTCCAGACAGGAAGACCGGAGCGCCAGATCGTGGGAATCAGCTTGCGCGCGACCTGGGCATGGCCCTTGGTCCAGCGCGCCTGTTGTGCGCGCCACGCGGCAGCGGTTTCGGGCAACTCGCCGGGCACTTCGATGTCGGACATCATCGCGGCGCGCCAGCCCTTGAGCGCGCAACGGATCGAAAGATCGAGGTCTTCGGTCAGCGTATCGCCGGTCCAGCCACCGCCCGCATCGATGGCATCTCTACGCCACACCCCTGCGGTGCCGTTGAAGGAGATCGGAAGGCCGGCACGGAAGCGGGCTTCCTGCTCCACGGCGAAATGGCTGTCGAGCAACAGGCCTTGGGCGCAGGTGAGCCAGTTGTGCTCGCGATTGGCATGGGTCCAGCGCGCCTGCACGAAGCAAAGCCCCGGATCGGAGACGAGCGCGGGCACCATGCGGCGGAGGAAATCTGGCGGAGGCACGAAATCGGCGTCGAAGATCGCCACGAACGGCGCATCGGAATGAACAAGGCCAAAAGCGAGATTGCCCGCCTTGAAGCCGGTACGCTCGCCCCGGCGCAGGATGGAGAGGTTGACGCCTTCCGGCACCACATTCTTTACCGCGTTGACCAGCGCTTCGTGGTTTTCGAAGCGGCCATCGTCGAGAACCTGGATTTCGAGCCGGTCCTTCGGCCAGTCGAGCCGGGCGGCGGCGGCGGCGACCCGGACGGCCAGCGCTCCCTCGTCACATACGGGGAGCTGGACCAGAACCCGGGGCAAAGCCTCATCCGGCAGGCGCGGAACCCTGACCCGGGGCGCAGGCAGATACAGCCGCATCAGGCCGAGGGCGGCCAGTTGCACCGACAGAAGCGCCAGCAATATCAGCACACAGGCAAGCGCCGATTGCAGGATCAGGGAAAGACCTTCCATGACGGACCGGAGAAACCCCCAATTTGTTTCGACATAACGCCGCCGGAGAGCCCGACGGTGCAAATCATTGGGGCCCACGACCTTAACGCGGAAAGCCCTAGAAGATGTCCCGGAATGTGAGGCGAGCGTGCGTGTTTCGCAAGTGCTTTAAAGACTTGACTTCAATCCAGAGTGCGGCGGAACCGCGCCATTGCGATGGCACAAGCACCCACCATGAACAGGGCCAAGGGCCAAAGCTCGGGCCAGATTTCGGCCAATCCGTTGCCCTTGAGCAACAGACCGCGAACGATCCTGAGGAAATGGGTGACCGGAAGCACCTCGCCGATGGCCTGCGCCCAGCCCGGCATTCCCCGGAAGGGGAAGGCAAAGCCCGAAAGCAAAATCGAGGGCAGAAGAAAAAACACCATCATCTGCATCGCCTGAAGCTGGCTCTTGGCAACGGTGGAGAAGGTGAACCCGACCGCGAGATTGGCCGCGATGAAAAGGACCAGCGCGCCCGACAGCAACCAGAGCGACCCGAGCATCGGCACACCAAAGATGTAGCGCGCCGCCAGAAGGATCAAACCGCTCTGCACGACACCCACCCCAATATAAGGAGCGATTTTGCCCAGCATGATTTCGACAGGGCGCGACGGCATGGCCAGAAGATTTTCCAGCGTGCCGCGCTCGCGCTCGCGGGTGACCGCCATCGCGGTCATCAGCACCATGGTCATGGTGAGGATGACGCCCAGCAGGCCGGGCACGATGTTGTACTGCGTGTTGTTCTCGGGATTGTAGCGGGGCTGGATCACCACATCGAACGGCGCACTCGTCTGGGCACGCATGGCGAGCGATCCCTTGAGATCGTCGCGCAAGGCGCTGGCCGCCATCTGCGCGAAGCTGCCCACCGCGCGCGTGCCCGATGCGGGATCGGTGGCATCGGCCTCGACCAGGATTTGCGGGTGGGTGCCGCGCACCAGATCGCGCGAGAAATTCACCGGGATGTCGATGACGAACGACACGTCACCCCGGTCGAGCAATTGCTCGCCCTCGCGCGGTGTGCGCGTAACATGGGTGATGTGGAAATAATCCTGTCTCTTATACACATCTAGATGTGTATAAGAGACAGCAACAGCTGCATTACCGGCACGCCAAGGATCATCGCCAGCGTGACGCGGTCGCGCCGCATCTGGATGAATTCCTTCTTCAGGACCGCGGCGACCCGCGTGAAGGAAAAGCGCGCGCTCATCCGGTTTTCTCCTGAAGCTGGATGAACACATCTTCAAGGCTCGGTGCGGTTTCGTGAACGGAAAGGCCTCCGCGACCATGAAATGGCCTGAGCGCACGTTCGATGGCGTCGCGATCATGCCCGCTCACATGCAGAGCCGCGCCAAAGAAGGCGACGAATTCGACACCGGGCACGCCCTGCAATTGCGAAACAAGTTGACGCGCGCCGCTGCCTTCGACGACGAAAGTGTGCAATCCCGATTGCGCGATCACTTCGGCCACGGTTCCACGGGCCACGAGTTTGCTCTGGTTGATGTAGACGATACGGTCGCAGCGTTCGGCTTCATCCATGTAGTGCGTGCTGACGAGCACGGTGAGGCCTTCCTCGCTGAGATGGTGGATCTCATCCCAGAAATCGCGCCGCGCTTTCGGATCGACGCCCGCGGTCGGCTCATCGAGCAGAAGAAGTTTCGGCGAATGCAACATGCAGGCAGCGAGCGCCATGCGTTGCTTCCAGCCGCCGGAAAGTTCACCCGCCAGTTGCCTTTGGCGCTTCTCGAGGCCCAGCCGTTTCAGTGTTTCGTCCACGCAGTGGCTGCGATCATCGAGTTCGTAGACTTGCGCCACAAAATCCAGATTCTCGCGGATCGACAGATCCTCCCAGAAGCTGAAACGCTGGGTCATATAGCCCACTTCGCGCTTGATGCGTTCGCTTTGGGTCCGGATATCGTAGCCAAGACAGGTGCCCGATCCATCGTCGGGGCGCAGCAATCCGCACAGCATGCGAATCGTGGTGGTTTTGCCCGAACCATTGGGGCCGAGGAAACCCCACACCTCGCCTTCCGGCACCTGAATGTCGACGTGATCGACGGCGATCTTGGAGCCGAATTTCTTCGTAAGCCCATGCACGTCGATGGCGAACGTGCTCACAGCGGATGGACCTCGACGGGCTGCCCCGGGTTGAGTTTCAGCCCACCGGTTGCACGCGCCTCAAGCTTGAAAACGAGCTTCTCGCGATTGCCGACGCTGAAAATCACGGGCGGGGTGAACTCTTCCTGCTGTGCGATGAAGGTGACGGTGGCGGTGATGTTCTTTGCGCAGGAATCGCAGGTGATCGAAACCTTCTGGCCCAGCTTCATCCTGGCGAACTGGGTTTCGGGCACAAAGAAGCGCACATAGATATTCTTCGGCGGAAGGACCGAGACCACCGGCGTCATCGCTGGCGCGTATTCGCCTTCGCGAAAATAAATGTCTTCCACGCGGCCTTCGGTTTGCGCGACCACGTCGCGCTGCGAAAGCTGGTAGCGCGCATCGGTGAGCACGGCTTGCGCCTGCTTCTCTTGGCCTTCGATCTGGGCGATGCGCGCCACCGCCTGCTGATAGGTCGATTTGGCGACGTCGTAATTTTGCGCTGTGCCGGCGCGCGCGCGCATCAATCCGGCCTGGCGACTCAATTCCTTTTGCGCGAGCGACAGGGCCGCGCGCGCATCGTTCATCTGGGCGGCGGCCTGGGCGAGCGTGGCGATGGCCTGATCGCGGGTGGCCTGTTCGCGCGTGTCGTCCAGGGTGAACAGCAGGTCGCCGCGCTTCACTTCTTTTCCGCGCTCGACGGCCAACTTGGCCACCCATCCTGCTTGCGGGGCCGAGATGAGCGCGTCTTCGCCCACCACATAGCCGAGCCAGCCGTGATCTTCCTTTTGACCGCAACCGGCCAGGAGAAGAAGGAAGGCTGTTGCAAGAATTCGTTTCATGGCTTGTCTCCCGCGGAGATTCCGCGCAGCAGCGTGTCGATATGTGTGGCGATCAGGCCTTCGTAATCGTAGGGTTCGGCATCGAGCGGCGCGAAGGTGACGCGCCAGAAAGCGGCGAGCAGGATGGGCGCGATGCAGAGCCGTGCGACGTGCTTGGGATCGATGTTGCGGAATTCACCGCGCGCGATGCCGCGCGCGACGACCTGTTCGAGAAGGCCGAGCCCCTTGTCGATGATCTCGGCACGATAGAAGCGCACAAGCTCGGGAAAATTTCCTGCTTCCGCGATCACGATCTTCGGCAGCACAACCCGGTCGCTGGTGCGGATGAAATTTCCCACGGTGGAAAGCACCATGATGAGAAGATCGCGCGAGGAGCCCTGATAGGCGAGTGCGCGTTCGATGACCGCGGTGATCGTGGGCGTGAGCGATTCGCGCACCAACGCCTTGAACAGCGCTTCCTTGCTTTCGAAATAAAGATAGATCGTGCCTTTCGTTACGCCCGCACGACGCGAGATGTCTTCCATGCGCGCGGCGGAGAATCCTTTTTCCGCGAACACGGCCAAGGCGGCCTCGAGGATTTCCTGGGGGCGGGCCTCCTTGCGGCGGCGCCAGCGGAGGGATTCGGAGGGTTCTGGTTCGGGCATCGGCCGATATTACTAAATGACTGGTCATTTATAAATACCTACCTGCCCAAATTCGTTCATGCAGCAGACAGCCACGTTGTCTTATAGTTCGCAGGATCAGGAATCATTTCAAAAAGGACGGCCCAAATGCGTCTGCCCATTCAAGCCAAGCTCTTGGGGGCGCTTGGATTTCTGGCGTTGACGGCGTGCTCGACGCCAACGCCCTATGCCCCGCAGGAGCCGGGCGGCTACACTGGCTATACCGATCAGCGGCTGGACCATAACCGCTACAGGGTGACCTTCACCGG
>BFBZ01000037.1_pt58 | contig 13804 bp, 4 predicted proteins | sample 1888401 | NCBI WGS metagenome assembly BFBZ01 (sample SAMD00112614, study PRJDB3348) | symbiont metagenome | host: Chara braunii | reverse complement strand
TGAAGGTGCCGACCCTGGTGATCCACGGTTCGATCGATCCGCTGGTGCCACCGGAGTGCGGCAAGGATGTCGCCGCCACCGTGCCCGGCGCGCAACTGCTGATGATCCCGAACATGGGGCACGCGATCCCGATTCCGACCTGGCCGGAGATCATCGGCGCGATCACGGCGCATGCGAAGGCGGCGGCAACAACTTGAATCGTCATCCGGAGAGAAAGGCCCGGTCACGTCCCGGACGCCATCGCCCGCGCAGCCATGAAGCCTGCAATCCCCTGAGCAATCAGCAACAGGCTTACCGCGATCAAGATGATGGTGATGACGACATTGAATTTGCGAACATCGATGGAGCGCACCAGGCGGACGCCCAGCCAGCTGGACGCCATGGCCAGCGGCACAAAGATGAGCGTGGTCTTGAGCTGGCTGATGGAGAGCTGGCCCAGCGCAAAAAAGGCCGGGGCCTTCATCACATTGGTCGCGGCAAAAAAGAGCACGCTGGTGCCGACATACATATCGCGATCCAGCCGTTTCGGCATGACGTAGAACTGGAACGGCGGCGATCCGGCATGCGCAATCATGCTGGTGAATCCCGAGCCCATCCCGCTGAGAACGCCGAGCCAGGAGACTTTCTCCGGTGTCGCCGGCCCTTGCACGGGTTGTGGAGTGGACGGCCCGCCGAGCTGGCGCACGATCTGCTGGACTGAGAACACGATGGAGACGGCGCCGAGCACCAGTTCGACGGCCCACCCCGGCACGCTGGATGCGAAGATGTAGGCGAGCGCGATGCCGAGCGCGGCGCCCGGAATCATGGTCGCCAGGATCCGCCCGCTGTAGGTCCGGCGATAGATGGCGACAGCCACCACATCCTGAATGATCAGAAGGGGAAAAATGAGCCCGGCCGCGGTGACCGGGCCGGTTACAATCGCCAGCAGCGGCGTGCTGATCATGCCGACGCCCGCGAACCCGCCTTTCGACAGCCCGAGAATAAAAACGGCGATGGCGCCGACCGCATAGAACCAGATATCGGGCTGCATGAATGCGGTCGTAACGTTTCCAAGGGAAGGCCGCGGGCCGGCGGCGCACTGCTCTCCCTTACCTTGGATCGGGCGCCGGCGGTACTGCGCGGGGCGCATGCACGACCGCAGCAGGCGCAACCGCCGGCGCTTGCAGCGATCGGATGCGCTAGCTTCCCGCCCAGACGTCGAGCACGTAGCGGTTCTGCGTGCCCATGTCGTCGATCCAGCGCAGGCCCTCCTCTTCGCTCGCGCCCTTGCGTTCGCGACAGATCGCGGTCAGCGCCGCCTTGACGTCCGGCTCCATCTTGCCGCCGTCACCGCAGACATAGATGATCGCGCCCTGCTCGATCAGGCTCCACACCCGCTCCTTCTGCGCGGCGATGAGGTGCTGCACGTAGGTCTTGGGGCCGTCGCCGCGCGAGAACCCGACATGCAGCTCGCTAACGCCGTCGGCGGCGAACTGCTTCAATTCCTTCTCGTAGAGAAAATCCTGCTCGGGATGGCGGCAGCCGAAGAACAGCAGGGACGGCCCGAGCGTTTGTCCCTGCGCCTTGCGCGCGGCGCGCTCCTGCAGGAAGCCGCGGAACGGGGCGAGGCCAGTGCCCGGGCCGATCATGATGACCGGCACCGAGGAATCGTCAGGTAGGCGGAAGCCGGCCTTGGTCTCCTTGATGGTGGCATGGATGGTCTCGCCGACCCTGCGGCCGGCGAGATAATTCGAGCAGATCCCCTTGTAGGTGCCGCGGCCGGAGATCGCCGGCGCCTCCACCACCGCGGTGGTGATGCTGCAGCGAGAGCCGCCTGCCGCCTGCGGCGAGGACGAGATCGAATAGTAACGCGGCGACAGCAGCGACAGCATTTCGAGATAGGTGTTGAACGGCAGCTCGCAGGCCGGATACTCCTCGAGCAGGTTGAACACCGACTTGCGCTTGGCCAGCACCTCGGCGCGGTACAGTTCATTCGACGCGGCATCGTCGCCGGCGAAGGCTTCGAGCTTGGGCCGGGTGACCGGGCATCGGGTGTGCTCGGACATGATCTGAATCTGCTTGCGGGTCGCCACCTGCTGCAGCTCGACGAATTCCGCGAGCAGCCGCCCCACCGACACCGGTTGCCCCACCGGCAACTGCGCGCGGCGGCCTTCGGCGACGCCAAGCCGGATCTGGTCGGTCGACAGGAAGCCGAAGCGACGCGCGACACGATCGACCAGTTCGGGATCGTTGCGCGGCACCACGCTGAGATGGTCGCCGACCCGATAGGTCATGGTGCCGGGCAGTTCCACCTCGATATGCCGCGTTGAACGGCCGCCGCCCTCCCCATGGGTCTGCAGCTCCTCATTGACGGCGATCTTGATCGGCGCCGCACCGCCAAGGCCGGCAATGGTGTTGGGGATGGAGGTCGCGACCGGCTCGACCTGGTACAGCGGCGCATCATTGGCTTCGCGCTGGAAGCCGGTGTCGACGCCGAACTCCTTCACCGCCAGCGCGCGCAGCTGCTTGAACCAGGTCTCGAACTGGCCGTCGAGATCGTCGCGCGCATCGCCCTCGCCGCGCGCGCAGGCGCTGGTCGCGCCATGAGCGGCGAGTTGCTCGTCGATCAGCCGCGGGATCGACTGATAGGTCGCCAGCCAGTCGCTGTTGCCACAGCCGAACACGGCGTAGCGCACTTTCGCGAAGGCATCCTTCGGCAGATCGCTGCCGAGCCATTTGATGAACTGTGTCGCATTGTCCGGCGGCGCGCCGTTGTAGGACGCGCAAACGATAATCACCCCGCCGCTGTCCGGCAGCTTGCCGACCATGTCGTCGAGCGGCGCCAGCGTGGTGGCGAATCCGTTGACCTCGGCGAGATCGGCGATCCGGTGCGCGATATCCTCCGCAGTGCCGAGATTGGAGCCGTAAAGCACCGCAAGCGGCGTGTTATGGCCGGGACGTGGACGTACCGTTGCAACCGGCGCTGATGGCGTCGACGCGGGACCTGTTGCCCGGGCAACGCTCGTATGCGTGCGATCCTCGTCCGTGCGCGGCCGCACCTTGATCTTGAAGCCGTCGGGCTTGATGGTTAGGGTCTCCTTGAGCAGCATCTGATAGCCGGTGTGGTCGACCAGCTTGAAGCGCTGCAGGATCATGCCGAGGCAGAGCGCCGCCTCATGCATGGCGAAGCCGCGGCCGATGCAGGCGCGCTGGCCATTGCCGAACGGTTTCCAGGCGTTGACCGGACGCTTCGCCTCCGCCTCGCGGCTGAAATTCTCGGGATCGAAGGCGTCCGGGGTCGCCCCCCACACCGACGGATCGCGGTGCAGCGCCAGCGCCAGCACCGTGACGAACGTGCCCTTCTTGAGGCGGTACTGGCCGCCGATGGTTTCGTCCTGCAGCGGCATTAGTCCGAAGGCCGGCGCCGGCGGCCACAGCCGCAGTGCCTCCTTCAGGATCTGGGTGATGTAGGTCAGTTGGGTGACCTGCTGGTAGGTCGGCTTGATGTTGGTGTCGGGCCCGAGCACCCGGTCGACTTCCTCATAGGCTTTGCGCAGCACCTCCGGATGCTTCAGCATCGCGTAGATGGCGCAGGACAGCATGCCGCTGGTGGTCTCGTGACCGGCGATCAGGAAGGTGTTGATCTGGTAGCGGATGTTGACGTCGTCGAGATGCTCGCCGGTCGCGCGGTCGACACCGCTGACCATCGAGGCCAGCATGTCCTTCTTGCCGGCCGCCGCCTCAGCATTCTTGCGGCGCTCGGCGACGATCTCGTCGACCATCCTATTCATGAAGGCGATGTCCTCGCCCATCTGGCTTTTGCGCCCGCGCAACAGCAGTCCCTCGAGCGGAATGCCGCGGATCGCCATCACCGTTTCGAGCGAGCGCACCAGCGCCGCGACGTAGGGGTGATAATCCCGGCGGTAGAACGAATTGAATCGGTAGTCGAAGCCGCACAGGCCGATGGCTGTCTCTTATACACATCTAGATGTGTATAAGAGACAGGTCCTCGCCCATCTGGCTTTTGCGCCCGCGCAACAGCAGTCCCTCGAGCGGAATGCCGCGGATCGCCATCACCGTTTCGAGCGAGCGCACCAGCGCCGCGACGTAGGGGTGATAATCCCGGCGGTAGAACGAATTGAATCGGTAGTCGAAGCCGCACAGGCCGATGGCTGTCTCTTATACACATCTAGATGTGTATAAGAGACAGGTCCTCGCCCATCTGGCTTTTGCGCCCGCGCAACAGCAGTCCCTCGAGCGGAATGCCGCGGATCGCCATCACCGTTTCGAGCGAGCGCACCAGCGCCGCGACGTAGGGGTGATAATCCCGGCGGTAGAACGAATTGAATCGGTAGTCGAAGCCGCACAGGCCGATGGCTGTCTCTTATACACATCTAGATGTGTATAAGAGACAGGTCCTCGCCCATCTGGCTTTTGCGCCCGCGCAACAGCAGTCCCTCGAGCGGAATGCCGCGGATCGCCATCACCGTTTCGAGCGAGCGCACCAGCGCCGCGACGTAGGGGTGATAATCCCGGCGGTAGAACGAATTGAATCGGTAGTCGAAGCCGCACAGGCCGATGGCTGTCTCTTATACACATCTAGATGTGTATAAGAGACAGGTCCTCGCCCATCTGGCTTTTGCGCCCGCGCAACAGCAGTCCCTCGAGCGGAATGCCGCGGATCGCCATCACCGTTTCGAGCGAGCGCACCAGCGCCGCGACGTAGGGGTGATAATCCCGGCGGTAGAACGAATTGAATCGGTAGTCGAAGCCGCACAGGCCGATGGCTGTCTCTTATACACATCTAGATGTGTATAAGAGACAGGTCCTCGCCCATCTGGCTTTTGCGCCCGCGCAACAGCAGTCCCTCGAGCGGAATGCCGCGGATCGCCATCACCGTTTCGAGCGAGCGCACCAGCGCCGCGACGTAGGGGTGATAATCCCGGCGGTAGAACGAATTGAATCGGTAGTCGAAGCCGCACAGGCCGATGGCTGTCTCTTATACACATCTAGATGTGTATAAGAGACAGGTCCTCGCCCATCTGGCTTTTGCGCCCGCGCAACAGCAGTCCCTCGAGCGGAATGCCGCGGATCGCCATCACCGTTTCGAGCGAGCGCACCAGCGCCGCGACGTAGGGGTGATAATCCCGGCGGTAGAACGAATTGAATCGGTAGTCGAAGCCGCACAGGCCGATGGCTGTCTCTTATACACATCTAGATGTGTATAAGAGACAGGTCCTCGCCCATCTGGCTTTTGCGCCCGCGCAACAGCAGTCCCTCGAGCGGAATGCCGCGGATCGCCATCACCGTTTCGAGCGAGCGCACCAGCGCCGCGACGTAGGGGTGATAATCCCGGCGGTAGAACGAATTGAATCGGTAGTCGAAGCCGCACAGGCCGATGGCTGTCTCTTATACACATCTAGATGTGTATAAGAGACAGGTCCTCGCCCATCTGGCTTTTGCGCCCGCGCAACAGCAGTCCCTCGAGCGGAATGCCGCGGATCGCCATCACCGTTTCGAGCGAGCGCACCAGCGCCGCGACGTAGGGGTGATAATCCCGGCGGTAGAACGAATTGAATCGGTAGTCGAAGCCGCACAGGCCGATGGCTGTCTCTTATACACATCTAGATGTGTATAAGAGACAGGTCCTCGCCCATCTGGCTTTTGCGCCCGCGCAACAGCAGTCCCTCGAGCGGAATGCCGCGGATCGCCATCACCGTTTCGAGCGAGCGCACCAGCGCCGCGACGTAGGGGTGATAATCCCGGCGGTAGAACGAATTGAATCGGTAGTCGAAGCCGCACAGGCCGATGGCTGTCTCTTATACACATCTAGATGTGTATAAGAGACAGGTCCTCGCCCATCTGGCTTTTGCGCCCGCGCAACAGCAGTCCCTCGAGCGGAATGCCGCGGATCGCCATCACCGTTTCGAGCGAGCGCACCAGCGCCGCGACGTAGGGGTGATAATCCCGGCGGTAGAACGAATTGAATCGGTAGTCGAAGCCGCACAGGCCGATGGCTGTCTCTTATACACATCTAGATGTGTATAAGAGACAGGTCCTCGCCCATCTGGCTTTTGCGCCCGCGCAACAGCAGTCCCTCGAGCGGAATGCCGCGGATCGCCATCACCGTTTCGAGCGAGCGCACCAGCGCCGCGACGTAGGGGTGATAATCCCGGCGGTAGAACGAATTGAATCGGTAGTCGAAGCCGCACAGGCCGATGGCTGTCTCTTATACACATCTAGATGTGTATAAGAGACAGGTCCTCGCCCATCTGGCTTTTGCGCCCGCGCAACAGCAGTCCCTCGAGCGGAATGCCGCGGATCGCCATCACCGTTTCGAGCGAGCGCACCAGCGCCGCGACGTAGGGGTGATAATCCCGGCGGTAGAACGAATTGAATCGGTAGTCGAAGCCGCACAGGCCGATGGCTGTCTCTTATACACATCTAGATGTGTATAAGAGACAGGTCCTCGCCCATCTGGCTTTTGCGCCCGCGCAACAGCAGTCCCTCGAGCGGAATGCCGCGGATCGCCATCACCGTTTCGAGCGAGCGCACCAGCGCCGCGACGTAGGGGTGATAATCCCGGCGGTAGAACGAATTGAATCGGTAGTCGAAGCCGCACAGGCCGATGGCTGTCTCTTATACACATCTAGATGTGTATAAGAGACAGGTCCTCGCCCATCTGGCTTTTGCGCCCGCGCAACAGCAGTCCCTCGAGCGGAATGCCGCGGATCGCCATCACCGTTTCGAGCGAGCGCACCAGCGCCGCGACGTAGGGGTGATAATCCCGGCGGTAGAACGAATTGAATCGGTAGTCGAAGCCGCACAGGCCGATGGCTGTCTCTTATACACATCTAGATGTGTATAAGAGACAGGTCCTCGCCCATCTGGCTTTTGCGCCCGCGCAACAGCAGTCCCTCGAGCGGAATGCCGCGGATCGCCATCACCGTTTCGAGCGAGCGCACCAGCGCCGCGACGTAGGGGTGATAATCCCGGCGGTAGAACGAATTGAATCGGTAGTCGAAGCCGCACAGGCCGATGGCTGTCTCTTATACACATCTAGATGTGTATAAGAGACAGGTCCTCGCCCATCTGGCTTTTGCGCCCGCGCAACAGCAGTCCCTCGAGCGGAATGCCGCGGATCGCCATCACCGTTTCGAGCGAGCGCACCAGCGCCGCGACGTAGGGGTGATAATCCCGGCGGTAGAACGAATTGAATCGGTAGTCGAAGCCGCACAGGCCGATGGCTGTCTCTTATACACATCTAGATGTGTATAAGAGACAGGTCCTCGCCCATCTGGCTTTTGCGCCCGCGCAACAGCAGTCCCTCGAGCGGAATGCCGCGGATCGCCATCACCGTTTCGAGCGAGCGCACCAGCGCCGCGACGTAGGGGTGATAATCCCGGCGGTAGAACGAATTGAATCGGTAGTCGAAGCCGCACAGGCCGATGGCTGTCTCTTATACACATCTAGATGTGTATAAGAGACAGGTCCTCGCCCATCTGGCTTTTGCGCCCGCGCAACAGCAGTCCCTCGAGCGGAATGCCGCGGATCGCCATCACCGTTTCGAGCGAGCGCACCAGCGCCGCGACGTAGGGGTGATAATCCCGGCGGTAGAACGAATTGAATCGGTAGTCGAAGCCGCACAGGCCGATGGCTGTCTCTTATACACATCTAGATGTGTATAAGAGACAGGTCCTCGCCCATCTGGCTTTTGCGCCCGCGCAACAGCAGTCCCTCGAGCGGAATGCCGCGGATCGCCATCACCGTTTCGAGCGAGCGCACCAGCGCCGCGACGTAGGGGTGATAATCCCGGCGGTAGAACGAATTGAATCGGTAGTCGAAGCCGCACAGGCCGATGGCTGTCTCTTATACACATCTAGATGTGTATAAGAGACAGGTCCTCGCCCATCTGGCTTTTGCGCCCGCGCAACAGCAGTCCCTCGAGCGGAATGCCGCGGATCGCCATCACCGTTTCGAGCGAGCGCACCAGCGCCGCGACGTAGGGGTGATAATCCCGGCGGTAGAACGAATTGAATCGGTAGTCGAAGCCGCACAGGCCGATGGCTGTCTCTTATACACATCTAGATGTGTATAAGAGACAGGTCCTCGCCCATCTGGCTTTTGCGCCCGCGCAACAGCAGTCCCTCGAGCGGAATGCCGCGGATCGCCATCACCGTTTCGAGCGAGCGCACCAGCGCCGCGACGTAGGGGTGATAATCCCGGCGGTAGAACGAATTGAATCGGTAGTCGAAGCCGCACAGGCCGATGGCTGTCTCTTATACACATCTAGATGTGTATAAGAGACAGGTCCTCGCCCATCTGGCTTTTGCGCCCGCGCAACAGCAGTCCCTCGAGCGGAATGCCGCGGATCGCCATCACCGTTTCGAGCGAGCGCACCAGCGCCGCGACGTAGGGGTGATAATCCCGGCGGTAGAACGAATTGAATCGGTAGTCGAAGCCGCACAGGCCGATGGCTGTCTCTTATACACATCTAGATGTGTATAAGAGACAGGTCCTCGCCCATCTGGCTTTTGCGCCCGCGCAACAGCAGTCCCTCGAGCGGAATGCCGCGGATCGCCATCACCGTTTCGAGCGAGCGCACCAGCGCCGCGACGTAGGGGTGATAATCCCGGCGGTAGAACGAATTGAATCGGTAGTCGAAGCCGCACAGGCCGATGGCTGTCTCTTATACACATCTAGATGTGTATAAGAGACAGGTCCTCGCCCATCTGGCTTTTGCGCCCGCGCAACAGCAGTCCCTCGAGCGGAATGCCGCGGATCGCCATCACCGTTTCGAGCGAGCGCACCAGCGCCGCGACGTAGGGGTGATAATCCCGGCGGTAGAACGAATTGAATCGGTAGTCGAAGCCGCACAGGCCGATGGCTGTCTCTTATACACATCTAGATGTGTATAAGAGACAGGTCCTCGCCCATCTGGCTTTTGCGCCCGCGCAACAGCAGTCCCTCGAGCGGAATGCCGCGGATCGCCATCACCGTTTCGAGCGAGCGCACCAGCGCCGCGACGTAGGGGTGATAATCCCGGCGGTAGAACGAATTGAATCGGTAGTCGAAGCCGCACAGGCCGATGGCTGTCTCTTATACACATCTAGATGTGTATAAGAGACAGGTCCTCGCCCATCTGGCTTTTGCGCCCGCGCAACAGCAGTCCCTCGAGCGGAATGCCGCGGATCGCCATCACCGTTTCGAGCGAGCGCACCAGCGCCGCGACGTAGGGGTGATAATCCCGGCGGTAGAACGAATTGAATCGGTAGTCGAAGCCGCACAGGCCGATGGCTGTCTCTTATACACATCTAGATGTGTATAAGAGACAGGTCCTCGCCCATCTGGCTTTTGCGCCCGCGCAACAGCAGTCCCTCGAGCGGAATGCCGCGGATCGCCATCACCGTTTCGAGCGAGCGCACCAGCGCCGCGACGTAGGGGTGATAATCCCGGCGGTAGAACGAATTGAATCGGTAGTCGAAGCCGCACAGGCCGATGGCTGTCTCTTATACACATCTAGATGTGTATAAGAGACAGGTCCTCGCCCATCTGGCTTTTGCGCCCGCGCAACAGCAGTCCCTCGAGCGGAATGCCGCGGATCGCCATCACCGTTTCGAGCGAGCGCACCAGCGCCGCGACGTAGGGGTGATAATCCCGGCGGTAGAACGAATTGAATCGGTAGTCGAAGCCGCACAGGCCGATGGCTGTCTCTTATACACATCTAGATGTGTATAAGAGACAGGTCCTCGCCCATCTGGCTTTTGCGCCCGCGCAACAGCAGTCCCTCGAGCGGAATGCCGCGGATCGCCATCACCGTTTCGAGCGAGCGCACCAGCGCCGCGACGTAGGGGTGATAATCCCGGCGGTAGAACGAATTGAATCGGTAGTCGAAGCCGCACAGGCCGATGGCTGTCTCTTATACACATCTAGATGTGTATAAGAGACAGGTCCTCGCCCATCTGGCTTTTGCGCCCGCGCAACAGCAGTCCCTCGAGCGGAATGCCGCGGATCGCCATCACCGTTTCGAGCGAGCGCACCAGCGCCGCGACGTAGGGGTGATAATCCCGGCGGTAGAACGAATTGAATCGGTAGTCGAAGCCGCACAGGCCGATGGCTGTCTCTTATACACATCTAGATGTGTATAAGAGACAGGTCCTCGCCCATCTGGCTTTTGCGCCCGCGCAACAGCAGTCCCTCGAGCGGAATGCCGCGGATCGCCATCACCGTTTCGAGCGAGCGCACCAGCGCCGCGACGTAGGGGTGATAATCCCGGCGGTAGAACGAATTGAATCGGTAGTCGAAGCCGCACAGGCCGATGGCTGTCTCTTATACACATCTAGATGTGTATAAGAGACAGGTCCTCGCCCATCTGGCTTTTGCGCCCGCGCAACAGCAGTCCCTCGAGCGGAATGCCGCGGATCGCCATCACCGTTTCGAGCGAGCGCACCAGCGCCGCGACGTAGGGGTGATAATCCCGGCGGTAGAACGAATTGAATCGGTAGTCGAAGCCGCACAGGCCGATGGCTGTCTCTTATACACATCTAGATGTGTATAAGAGACAGGTCCTCGCCCATCTGGCTTTTGCGCCCGCGCAACAGCAGTCCCTCGAGCGGAATGCCGCGGATCGCCATCACCGTTTCGAGCGAGCGCACCAGCGCCGCGACGTAGGGGTGATAATCCCGGCGGTAGAACGAATTGAATCGGTAGTCGAAGCCGCACAGGCCGATGGCTGTCTCTTATACACATCTAGATGTGTATAAGAGACAGGTCCTCGCCCATCTGGCTTTTGCGCCCGCGCAACAGCAGTCCCTCGAGCGGAATGCCGCGGATCGCCATCACCGTTTCGAGCGAGCGCACCAGCGCCGCGACGTAGGGGTGATAATCCCGGCGGTAGAACGAATTGAATCGGTAGTCGAAGCCGCACAGGCCGATGGCTGTCTCTTATACACATCTAGATGTGTATAAGAGACAGGTCCTCGCCCATCTGGCTTTTGCGCCCGCGCAACAGCAGTCCCTCGAGCGGAATGCCGCGGATCGCCATCACCGTTTCGAGCGAGCGCACCAGCGCCGCGACGTAGGGGTGATAATCCCGGCGGTAGAACGAATTGAATCGGTAGTCGAAGCCGCACAGGCCGATGGCTGTCTCTTATACACATCTAGATGTGTATAAGAGACAGGTCCTCGCCCATCTGGCTTTTGCGCCCGCGCAACAGCAGTCCCTCGAGCGGAATGCCGCGGATCGCCATCACCGTTTCGAGCGAGCGCACCAGCGCCGCGACGTAGGGGTGATAATCCCGGCGGTAGAACGAATTGAATCGGTAGTCGAAGCCGCACAGGCCGATGGCTGTCTCTTATACACATCTAGATGTGTATAAGAGACAGGTCCTCGCCCATCTGGCTTTTGCGCCCGCGCAACAGCAGTCCCTCGAGCGGAATGCCGCGGATCGCCATCACCGTTTCGAGCGAGCGCACCAGCGCCGCGACGTAGGGGTGATAATCCCGGCGGTAGAACGAATTGAATCGGTAGTCGAAGCCGCACAGGCCGATGGCTGTCTCTTATACACATCTAGATGTGTATAAGAGACAGGTCCTCGCCCATCTGGCTTTTGCGCCCGCGCAACAGCAGTCCCTCGAGCGGAATGCCGCGGATCGCCATCACCGTTTCGAGCGAGCGCACCAGCGCCGCGACGTAGGGGTGATAATCCCGGCGGTAGAACGAATTGAATCGGTAGTCGAAGCCGCACAGGCCGATGGCTGTCTCTTATACACATCTAGATGTGTATAAGAGACAGGTCCTCGCCCATCTGGCTTTTGCGCCCGCGCAACAGCAGTCCCTCGAGCGGAATGCCGCGGATCGCCATCACCGTTTCGAGCGAGCGCACCAGCGCCGCGACGTAGGGGTGATAATCCCGGCGGTAGAACGAATTGAATCGGTAGTCGAAGCCGCACAGGCCGATGGCTGTCTCTTATACACATCTAGATGTGTATAAGAGACAGGTCCTCGCCCATCTGGCTTTTGCGCCCGCGCAACAGCAGTCCCTCGAGCGGAATGCCGCGGATCGCCATCACCGTTTCGAGCGAGCGCACCAGCGCCGCGACGTAGGGGTGATAATCCCGGCGGTAGAACGAATTGAATCGGTAGTCGAAGCCGCACAGGCCGATGGCTGTCTCTTATACACATCTAGATGTGTATAAGAGACAGGTCCTCGCCCATCTGGCTTTTGCGCCCGCGCAACAGCAGTCCCTCGAGCGGAATGCCGCGGATCGCCATCACCGTTTCGAGCGAGCGCACCAGCGCCGCGACGTAGGGGTGATAATCCCGGCGGTAGAACGAATTGAATCGGTAGTCGAAGCCGCACAGGCCGATGGCTGTCTCTTATACACATCTAGATGTGTATAAGAGACAGGTCCTCGCCCATCTGGCTTTTGCGCCCGCGCAACAGCAGTCCCTCGAGCGGAATGCCGCGGATCGCCATCACCGTTTCGAGCGAGCGCACCAGCGCCGCGACGTAGGGGTGATAATCCCGGCGGTAGAACGAATTGAATCGGTAGTCGAAGCCGCACAGGCCGATGGCTGTCTCTTATACACATCTAGATGTGTATAAGAGACAGGTCCTCGCCCATCTGGCTTTTGCGCCCGCGCAACAGCAGTCCCTCGAGCGGAATGCCGCGGATCGCCATCACCGTTTCGAGCGAGCGCACCAGCGCCGCGACGTAGGGGTGATAATCCCGGCGGTAGAACGAATTGAATCGGTAGTCGAAGCCGCACAGGCCGATGGCTGTCTCTTATACACATCTAGATGTGTATAAGAGACAGGTCCTCGCCCATCTGGCTTTTGCGCCCGCGCAACAGCAGTCCCTCGAGCGGAATGCCGCGGATCGCCATCACCGTTTCGAGCGAGCGCACCAGCGCCGCGACGTAGGGGTGATAATCCCGGCGGTAGAACGAATTGAATCGGTAGTCGAAGCCGCACAGGCCGATGGCTGTCTCTTATACACATCTAGATGTGTATAAGAGACAGGTCCTCGCCCATCTGGCTTTTGCGCCCGCGCAACAGCAGTCCCTCGAGCGGAATGCCGCGGATCGCCATCACCGTTTCGAGCGAGCGCACCAGCGCCGCGACGTAGGGGTGATAATCCCGGCGGTAGAACGAATTGAATCGGTAGTCGAAGCCGCACAGGCCGATGGCTGTCTCTTATACACATCTAGATGTGTATAAGAGACAGGTCCTCGCCCATCTGGCTTTTGCGCCCGCGCAACAGCAGTCCCTCGAGCGGAATGCCGCGGATCGCCATCACCGTTTCGAGCGAGCGCACCAGCGCCGCGACGTAGGGGTGATAATCCCGGCGGTAGAACGAATTGAATCGGTAGTCGAAGCCGCACAGGCCGATGGCTGTCTCTTATACACATCTAGATGTGTATAAGAGACAGGTCCTCGCCCATCTGGCTTTTGCGCCCGCGCAACAGCAGTCCCTCGAGCGGAATGCCGCGGATCGCCATCACCGTTTCGAGCGAGCGCACCAGCGCCGCGACGTAGGGGTGATAATCCCGGCGGTAGAACGAATTGAATCGGTAGTCGAAGCCGCACAGGCCGATGGTGTCCAGCGTCAGCGCCGTCATGTCGTGAACGACGTCGATTTCCTCGTCGGCGTTCAGCCGTTCCCATTTCTTGGCCAGCTGCTCGGCAATATCGACCATCATCGGGTGGTAGGACTGCATCGCCCGGTTGCCGAACGGCGTCATCAGGATGTTGTGCGCCTTGCTCCAGTTCGGCTCCTTGGTGTCGGCGGTGAACAGGCCATCGCCTGCGATCGCTCGGAT
>BFBZ01001704.1_pt1 | contig 13805 bp, 14 predicted proteins | sample 1888401 | NCBI WGS metagenome assembly BFBZ01 (sample SAMD00112614, study PRJDB3348) | symbiont metagenome | host: Chara braunii | reverse complement strand
GTGGATGCGGTTGCGCGTGGAGCGCTGGAAGGCGCTCGCCGCCGAACGCGCGGCCCAAGGCCTGGCGCCCCAGCAGAACGGCCCCTCCGGCGGGTTCAGCAACCTGGCCTGGTCGAAACCGGTCTATGCCGGCGACACCATCACCTATGCGTCGGAATTCACCACCAAGCGCCTGCTCACCTCGCGGCCCGGCTGGGGCGTGGTTCTGAGCCGCAATAGCGGCACCAATCAGCACGGCGATCTGGTGTTCTCCTTCGAGGGTTCGGTCTTCCTGCCGCGCTGAGCCGCGTGCGGCCGGCCTGGCTGCGGACGGCGATGCCGGCCGGCGACCAGCAGCGGCCGACCCAGCCGGTCCGGCACGCCATGGCAGCTGTCGCGCCGCTCGTGGCCGAACAGGTCGCCGAGCCGTTGCCGAAGCCCGTGGTACTTGCCCTTTAGACACCGATTGCCCGGGCTGCGCGGTCTCCTGGATTTCGGCGTGGCGCGCTTTGGCCAAGGCCCAGGGCAATTGTAACAGCCCCCGTCTCGACCGGCAGCAGAGGGCCCGAACGGCCGCCACAGGACTGAAACACCGTCGAACGACAGTCCGCCCCAACGGCCTGGGGAGACCATCCGATGAGCCTTGCACTTTCACTGCTGCTGGCCGGCAACCTGACGACCGCCAGCATGGCACCGCCGCCGGCCGAATATCGCATCGAGCAGACCCAATATGTCCAGGACCGGCGCGGCAACCTCACCGGCGAAGGCAATCGTTTCGGCCGCGGCTACGACGTCAGCCGCTCGCGCCGCAGCCGCACCACCACCTATACCGGCACCGGCCGCAATTTCGGCGGCGGTTACGAGCAGCAGGGCAACCGCATCACCGGCACCGGCACGCGCTTCGGCGGCGGCTACGATGTCGAGCGCAACCGCGTCGTCGGCACCGGCTCGAATTTCGGCTCCGGCTGGGAACGGCACCGCGACGGCTCCTGGTACGGCACCGGGCGCAATTTCGGCCGCAGCTGCGCGGCCGGCAGCAACCCGGCGATCGCCTGCCGGTAAGGTTCGAACCTGTCCGGCCGACGCACCGGCGTCACGGACGGGTTTCACAGTAGTGGCGCGCTGAACCCCACGCCCCCCCGACGGCGCGCCAACCGGGACTTGGAGCTTCGGCCCCAATGCCCGTCAAAGGCCATGAGCCGGCGCAAGCCGGTTCATGGCCTTCTGCTTTCCCGCAGGGCCGGCCTGCGGGGGACCGCCATCCACGACGGGCACGATCACGTGGGGAGTGACGCCGCGTCGTGCAGCGATGGCCAGCGACACATAGGCGAGCCGTGCCTGATCCGAGCCGGACCGATCGCGTTGACCATCGAGGCGCTACCGCTCCTGCCAGCACACTATCCGATCGTCGTCGTCACCTCGTAGCCGGAACCATCGCGCGAGATGACCGCGACCACCGGCCGGGCTATCGCCCAAGCCGGGGCAATGGGCGTGAGGCCAACCGTGATCGTGGCATCAACCGCCTCGGTCCACGCTTCACCTGTCACGAGGTCCCGAGCCTGCCCGAGATGGCATCGGAAGGCTCCCTCAACGAATTCCATCGACAGATCCGCCTGCCCGTCGACCGACGGGAACACGAGACGCTCGACCTTCCGCTGAGCCACCGGATCGCCTGCTTCGCTGGAGCCCGCGATCCTTCGACGCCCGGCGCGAATGACCGCCATTCTGTGACCTTCGGCGAAAAACGCCTTTCGCAGCGAACGCCCGGGCCCGATCCGTTGCACGAGGGGCACGTCGTAGAGTTCGGTCCCGACTTGCACCTGCGTGCCCTCCGTACCGATCGTGCTGCGATCACGCCACATGATCGGCAGGCATGATCCCATAGCGTGCCCCCCGGGATCGGTCAGGCCGCCTCGTTCCGGGCTGGCAAGTCCAAGGCCCACGAAGCGGAGGGCGATCCGCTCCCCAGTATAGGCTTCGAACGATAGCTGGGCTCGGACCTGTCCGCCGTCACATGTAACTGACGTCGCCACGTCGGTCATCACCACCCGGCGCCCCCCGGCCGCCGTTGCGGCGTGGATATTCGCATCATTCGTATGATCGATCTGCGACTGATCATGGAGCGTGACGATCGCCCGAACGATCGCGCTTCCCGACCCCGATTGGCGGATCATCGCCTCGACCGCTTCGAAACGGGGATGCCCATCCAGCGTCGCGATCACATGGACATCATCCCGAAAAGCGGCGACGTCGAGCGGGTCGGGCAAGTCCGCTGGAATGAACCATCCCTTCAAGCGCATCGGCGGATCCTCGGTTCCTTGAGCGCCGTGGACAGGCGCGCTTATGGCCTCTATATATAAGCTACCTTATATAAGGACACTTATATTGACAAGCCAGACCAAACCGATCGGCTATTTGCTCAAGCGTGCGCAGCATTTGATGCGCTTGCGCATGGATGAGCTCCTGGCGCCGTACGGCCTGACCGCGCCCCAATATGCAGTCATGGCGGCGATCCAATGGACCCCCGGCGCCACCGGCGCCGCCCTGGCGCGCGAGGCGCTCGTCACCGCCCAAACCATGGGCGGCCTGATCCAGGCGCTCGAGCAGGCGGGTTACGTCGAACGGGCGGCGGTCGAAGGCAATGCGCGCCGGATCGCCAACCGGCTGACCGCCTCGGGGGCCGACGTGCTTCACAGGGCTCACGGCGATGTCGCGCCGCTGGAAGCCGAGCTGGTGTCCGATCTGGACGGCGCGAGCCTTGGCGCCGTCAACGCCGCTCTTGTCGCAATCGCGGACAGGCTCGCTTCACGCCGGCCCGCCTGAGTACGCCGACGACAGCCGGCAACGATTGCTGTCGGCCGAGACATGGCCCCAAGATCGCGCCGCGGCCAAATTCCGCCGTCGGCGAGCCTTCGGATCTGGCTAATGCCCCTCGAAGGCGACCAGCGTCCGCACCGCCACATTCATCGCCCTGAGCTTGTCGGCGCCGCCGAGCTCCGGCAGATCGACGATGAAACAGGCGGCCTCGACCACGGCGCCGGCCTGGCGCAGCAGCTTCACCGCGCCTTCGGCCGTACCGCCGGTGGCGATCAGGTCGTCGACCAGGATGACCCGCTCGCCCAGTTTCACCGCGTCGATATGGATCTCCATCTCGTCGGTGCCATATTCCAGCTCATAGGCCATCGCCATGGTCTTGTAGGGCAATTTGCCCTTCTTGCGGATCGGGATGAAGCCAGCCGACAACTGATGGGCGACCGCGCCGCCGAGGATGAAGCCGCGGGCTTCCATGCCGGCGACCTTGTCGATCTTGCCACCCGCCCAGGGCTGGACCAGGGCATCGACCGTGCGGCGGAAGGCGCGGGCATCGCCGAGCAAGGTCGTGATGTCACGGAACAGGATGCCGGGCTTGGGATAGTCGGGAATGGTGCGGATCGCACGCTTCAGTTCGTCTTCCAATCCGCTGGCCATGCTGGTCTCCGAACCGTCCGCCCCCGCGGGCAAGGATGTCGTCTCTGTTCTAAGCCGCCGGCGCGCCCTAGGGAAAGCTGGCGATGGAGAACCGGTCACAAGCGGATCGTCTCGACGAGAAAATCGAGGAATGCGCGCACCCGCGCCGGCAGATGTCCGCCCTGGCCGACGAAGATCGCACTGATGTCTTCGGTATCGCCGGGATTGTAGCGCTCGAGAACCGGCACCAGCCGGCCGGCGGCGATGTCCTCGCGGGTCTGCATGATCGACAGCCGGGCCAGGCCGAGGCCGGCGAGCACCAGCCCGAGCATGGTCTCGCCGTCGCTGGCCAGCGCATTGCCTTCCGGCAAGACCGTGACGATGCCGCCGGTCTCGTCGCGGAACCGCCAGCCCTCGACCAGCCGGGCGAAACCGAAGCCGAGCAGATTGTGCCGGGCCAGGTCCGCCGGCGTCTCCGGCATGCCGTGGCGCGCCAGATAGGTGGGCGATGCCACTACCGCCACCCGGCTGATGCCGAGTTTGCGGGCGACCAGCCGCGATTCGCGCAAAGGGCCGACGCGGATCGCCACATCGGCACGCTGTTCCAGAAGGTCCACCACCGTGTCGGTCAGCACCAGGTCGAGCGAAACCTGCGGATAGCGGGCAAGGAAGTCGGGAACCAGCGGCACCAGATAGCGCCGGCCGAAGGCGACATTGGCATTGACCCGGAGCCGCCCGCGCGGGCTGGCGCCGGCCGCCGCCTCGCGTTCCGCGGTATCGAGGTCGCCGAGGATCTGCACCGCGCGCTCGTAGAAGACGGAACCTTCCGCGGTCAGTTGCAGGCTGCGGGTGGAGCGGTTGATCAGCCGCACGCCGATTCGCGCCTCCAGCCTGGCGATCAGCTTGCTCACCGCCGAGGGGGTCATCCGGCAGGCGCGCGCGGCCGCCGAGAAACCGCCGAGCTCGATCACCCGGGCGAAAACCTCCATCTCCCCGGAGCGGTTGATGTCCTGTCGGCTCATGGTGAATTGAACTCACAAGTTCTAGTCCGTAGGTCACGCTAGTTCACCAATGTCAGCAGGTCCACATGCAAGGCGAGGCCGGCCTGCCGCCGGCAACCCTCGCACCTGGCCGGATCCCGTCCCATGCCCCTTGCCCTCTATGCCCTCACCGCCGGCGCCTTCGGCATCGGTGTCACCGAATTTGTCATCATGGGCCTGCTGATACAGGTCGGCGCCGATCTCGGCGTGTCGATCTCGGCGGCCGGCCTGCTCATCTCGGGTTATGCCCTCGGCGTCGTCGTCGGCGCGCCTTTGATGACCGGCCTGACCGCCCGCTGGCGGCGCAAGACCGTGCTGGTCAGCCTGATGATCGTCTTCACGCTCGGCAATCTCGCCTGCGCGCTGGCGCCCGACTACTGGTCGCTGATGGCCGCCCGCGTGGCGACCGCCTTCGCCCATGGCACCTTCTTCGGCGTCGGCTCGGTGGTCGCCACTGGCCTGGTGGCGCCCAACAAGAAGGCCTCGGCGATCGCCATCATGTTCACCGGCCTGACGGTTGCCAATATCCTGGGCGTGCCGTTCGGCACCTGGCTCGGCCAGGCGCTCGGCTGGCGCACGACCTTCTGGGCGGTGACCCTGGTCGGTCTCGTCGCGGTGGCGGTGATCGCCTTCGCCGTGCCGCGCGACGACAAGCCCCAGGCGTCGGGCAGCCTCAGGGACGACCTTGCGGTGTTCGCCCGTCCTCAGGTGCTTCTCGGCCTCGCCATGACCGTGTTCGGCTGGATCGGCGTCTTCGCGGTGTTCACCTATATCGCGCCGATCCTGACCGGCATCACCGGCTTCGCCGATGCCGCGGTATCGCCGATCCTGCTGGTCTTCGGCGCTGGACTGGTCGCCGGCAATCTCGGCGGCGGCAAGCTCGCCGATCGCTGGCTGATGCCCTCCGTGCTCGGCACGCTGGCGCTGCTGGCCGTCGTGCTCGCACTGATGACCTTCGCCATGCATGACAAGGTCGCCGGCGTCGTCTTTGTCGGCCTGCTCGGCATCGCCGCCTTCGCGACCGTGCCACCGCTGCAGATGTGGCTGCTTCGGAAGGCCGAGGGCGCCGGCCAGAGCCTTGCCTCGAGCCTGAACATCGCCGCGTTCAATCTCGGCAATGCCATTGGCGCCTGGCTCGGCGGCGCGGTGATCGACCACGGGCCGGGGCTCGCCGCCCTCCCCTGGGTCGCGGCACTGGCGCCGCTGGTCGCGCTCGCCCTCGCGCTCGCCAGCCGCCGCCTCGAAGAGCCTCGACTGGCGACCGCGCCCGAATGCCCCTGACGGCACCAAGGCCCGGCTCGCGACGGTACCTCGGCCCGCCGCGAGCCCGCCACGATCTCAGAGGCCGTTCGCGCCCCCATCCAGACAGTTCGAGCCCGGGCCTGTCCCTGATATCCACGCGTTCATCCGCTTGGAGGAATCACGTCGTGAATGACCGGGACGAGCCCGGCCAAGACGACCTGAGACCTCGCCCGAATGAGCTTCCAAGCAGCCCCTCAGTATGGCACGCGGTCGGCCTTATTCTTGTATTTCTTCCAGACCTCGACCGCTTCCTCCTGCATGATCTGGGTGCACTGGATGGAGCGCTGCGACACCGGCTTCCTCAGTTCGCCATAGATCTTGGTGTCGTCGAAATTGCCATATTCGAACGCGTCGGCATTGGTCGCCGCGTAGTAGACCCGTTCGATGCCGGCCCAATAGACCGCCGCCATGCACATCGGGCAGGGTTCGGCGCTGGTGTAGAGCGTCGCTCCGGTCAGCTTGAAACTGCCGGCCTTCTTGCAAGCCTTGCGGATCGCCTCCATCTCGCCGTGCCAGGTCGGATCGTTCTCGGCGACCACCCGGTTGGCGCCTTCGCCCAGGATTTCGCCGTCCCGTACGATGACGCTGCCGAAGACGCCGCCGGCGCTGTCGATGAGCGACGTCTTCTCCGACAATGCGATCGCCCGTTTCATGAACCTGGTGTCGTCGTCAGTCATGGCCTGTCTCCTCTGTGTTGGGTCCCGGCGCATCGCTTGCCGATCGCGACGGTTCGAAGGCTCTCGCTCACGACAGCTGCATGAAGGCGAGAATCTCGATGGCATAGAGCGCCGCGACCGTCGCCGCGCCGGCGAGTTCGACGCGCCAGCGGCGCGCGGGGGCCGGTCGCAGCCACCAGTTCAGGCAGCGGATGGCGATGGCCATCAGCGGCCAGGACACCAGGCAAACACTGATGGCATTGCCGATGAAGGTGGCTACGGCCCCGTTCAGCCCCGCAAGGTGCGGGCTGAGATACCTGATCTCCAGCATCACCACCGGAAAGAGCACGAGCAGCACGAGCGCCGTCTGCTTCCAGGCCGGCGGCGCGGGCTGCTGGGGTGTCTCGGGGAACCAGCCGGCGAAGGCATTGTCCATCCGCCGGCTCTTCCAGGTCGACGTCGAGGGATCGGCGCTCGCGAGCAGGCCCTGCCGCTCCGCCGATGCCAGCCAGGCATCGAGCTGCTCGGCGGTCGCAAACCTCACCAGCGTCGTCCAGTAGGGCAGCTTTTCCGAGACCGGCGCCTGGATAAGCGTTCCCAGATAGCCGGCGAACCGGGCCTGCCGGGCCTGCATCGTCTCGGCCCAGGCATGGAATTCAGGTTCCTTGCCCGGTTCCACCACTGTCGTGATGATCTCGGTCACACATGACGCCGCATGCAGGTCGGGGGTCGCTTCGTCGGTCGGCCCGGCCGCGCCCGGCGCCTGCATCGCGGCGAGCGCCGTGACGAGATCGGCGCGCGCGCCCGAGACGCGCCACGCCTCCAGCGCCTCCGGCGAGTGGAACCGCTGGACGATCTGCCATTCCGCGGAGCCGACAAAGGTCGCCATGAGTTCGAGGCTGGCAAAGCCGGGCGCCGCCGAGGCGGCGCGCACCAGCGCCGATTGCCAGTCGGCGAACCGCGGCCCGGCGCCAGCGTCCAGCGCCACCTTGGTCGCCATTGCGCTGGCCCCACCGAGACCCGGCCGGGGCGTCATGGATTGTCCCTGTCCGAGCTGCGCTGTAGCCTGCGACCGCGCCGTCGAACCGGTCTCCGAGGTGGTCTGCATCCGTGGTCCGGGTCCGATCGTTCGGCGACGCGGCAAGCCGCCGCGACTGCCTTGGTAGATCGGCCCGCTGGAGAGGTGGTAGGCTTGGCGTCTCAGCCGCGACAGGACATTGTTGATCCAGCGTCTCCACTCGATATCGGGCAGCGCGACCTGAACCCGCTCGGCCAGCTGGCGCAGCGAACCACCGACGGGATCGACGCCGGCGAGACGTTGACCTATTGGCGCGATGCGGTCTTGCGCCGCGTCGAGGCGCTGGGCTCGGCCGTCGAGCAAAGGCGGTTTCGCGCCCGCCTCATCCATGTCGGCGGACCCGACGCCGATTTCGTCGAACACGCCTCCGACGCCGTCACCGCGCGGCGCGATCTCCGGCGCCTGCAACGCGACGGCTGCGACGACATCAGCATCAGCCTGCTGGCCTCCAACCGGCCCGTCGGCCTGATCCACCGCGGCGAGCATCAGCTGCGCGGCGGTGATATCTGCATCATGGACTATGCCCAGCCGATGGAGATCCTGCGGCCGCGGCACCACGACATCAGCCTGATCTGCTCGCGGCAGAAGCTCACCGCCGCGCTCGGCGGCGATCTCGGGGCGCTGGCCGGCCGACGGCTGCCGCGCCGTGGCATGACGACGCTCCTACGATCCCACCTGCGGCTGATGTCGGAGGAAATGGAACGGCTGTCGCCGGCCGAGCGCCTGCACGCCCTGTCCGCGGCGATCGAAATGGCGACCGCCGCGCTACGCTCGGAACTCGGCTTTCAGCCGGATGTGGAGCTGTTTCCGGCCGGCCTCTATCGGGCCGCCCGCCTCGCCATTCACCGCGATTGCCACGACCCAGAACTGAACCCGCTGCGCCTGGCCCTGACCCTCGGCTGTTCGCGCGCCAGCCTCTATCGGCTTTTCGCCGCCCGCGGCGAGAGCGTTGCCGCCGCGATCTGGGCCGCCCGCGTGGAGCGGGCCCATGCCATGTTGACCTCGGCCGCCCATCGCAACTTGCGAGCCGGCGAGATCGCGCGTCGCTGCGGCTTCGTCGACCAGCCGACTTTCAACCGCATGTTCAGGCGCCGCTACGGCATGACGCCCATGGACGCGGCCCGCATGGCGGCCGCCGATCCCGCCCACGGCTGGCTGTCGTGACCAGCCTGCTAGGCCCCGGCTAAAGCACCCGGCCCGCCACGGCGTCGAGCTTGGCGAGCAAGAGCGGATCGCGCTGTTCCCTCGCCGTGATGATGGCGAATTCCAGGGCCCGGTCGGATCCGATGGGGCATGCCTCGTGCGCGGCCGGAAAGTCGCGCGCCAGCCGGGCGACCAGGCGCCGGCCCTTGTCGGCATTGGCGTGCAGGTGGTGGACCACCTGCGCCACGTCGACCGGCCCGACCTCCTCGTGCCAAGCATCGAAATCGGTAACCATGCCGACGAAACAGTAGGAAATCTCCGCCTCGCGCGCGAGCTTGGCCTCGGGCATCGAGGTCATGCCGATCAGGTCCCAGCCTTGCGCCTTGTGGAACAGGCTTTCGGCCAGCGTCGAGAAGGCCGGGCCCTCCATGCAGACCGCGGTGCCGCCAACCGCATGGTCGATGGCCTCGGCTTCGGCCGCCGCCGCCACGCGCTTCTGCAACAGCGGCGCGACGGGATGGGAAAAGGCCACGTGCGCGACGCAGCCAGCGCCGAAGAAGCTCGGCTCGCGCCTGAAGGTGCGGTCGATGAACTGGTCGGCGAGCACGAAGGTGCCGGGCGGCATTTCACCCTTGAACGAGCCGACCGCCGACAACGACACCAGGTCGGTCACTCCCATTCGCTTCAGCACGTCGATATTGGCGCGGTAGTTGATGTCGGAGGGGCTCAGCGCGTGTCCCCGGCCGTGGCGCGGCAGGAAGACGATGTCGGTCGTGCCGATCCGCCCGCGACGGACGAGATCGGACGGCTCGCCCCAGGGTGAGACGACCTTGACCTCTTCGATCGCCTCCAGCCCCGGCAGATCGTAGATCCCCGAACCACCGATGATGCCGAGCACTGCCTTGGTCATGTCGCCTCCCCTCGCCGGACATGAAGCAGGGCCGCTCACGCGGCCCTTCGTCAAGCTGTAGTTTGGGCGACACGCGGCGAATGGCCGGTGGTCAGGCCCGGCCCGGCTTGCTCCAGCCGGACCCCATCGTCATTTCAGCTTGACGACGACCTTGCCTCTCGACCGGCCCGTTTCGACATAAGCCAGGGCTTCATTGGTCGCTTCGAACGGGAAGACCCGATCCATCATGGGACGAATGATCCCGGCTTCGATCAGCGGCGTGATCCGGCTCAACTGATCGCCGTTCGCGCGCATGAACAGGAACGAATAGCTGATACGCTGGCTCCTGGCCTTCCTCCGGACGCTGAAACTCAGAAACCGCATGACCTGCTGCAGGAGCCAGCTCAGCCCTTGTTGCCGGGCGAAACTGACGTCCGGCGGGCCGGAAATCGAAATCAACTTGCCGCCGGGCTTCAGCACATCAAGGGATTTCCGTAGGGTGTCGCCATCCAGGCTGTTCAGGACGACGTCATAGCCGGACAAGAGCTTCTCGAAGTCCTGGCGCTTGTAGTCGATGACGACATCCGCCCCGAGGCTCGCGACCAGGTCGATATTCGCTGTGCTCGTCGTCGTCGCGACCGTTGCACCGAGGTGCTTGGCCAATTGGATCGCGAAGGTGCCCACACCGCCGGAGCCGGCATGGATGAGAACCTTCTGCCCTTTCGCCAGCCCCGCTTGATCGACCAGCGCCTGCCACGCGGTCAGACCGACCAAGGGGATCGAAGCGGCCTCCTCGGTCGTCAGGTTCTTGGGCTTCAGAGCCACATCGGCTTCATTGATGGTGATGAATTCCGCAAACGTCCCGACCCGGCCATCGCGTGGCCGGGCATAGATCTCGTCACCCGGCTTGAATTGCCGGACTTTGGATCCAGCCCGAACCACGGTTGCGGCCACGTCGTGCCCCAGGATGAAAGGCGGACGATATGGCAGGATGATTTTGAACTCGCCGTCGCGGATCTTGGAATCCAGAAGATTGAGGCCGGCCGCGTGGACCTCGACCAGAACATCATCGTCCCGCAGCACCGGTTCCGGTATATCGCCAAGCCGGAGAGCCGCCTTCTTCTTGTATCGATCGACAAGGAAGGCTTTCATGATCGCCTGTTCTCCAGTCTCTTGTCGACGCCAGCCAGGGTTCTTCAGCGGACTGCGCGATAGCGCTCAGCTGCACGGACCTGGCCAAATTCCGGGAGCATGGCCTGTCGCGCGGCCTGATAAGCCTCCCACCGGCCGGCATCGTGGAGCGCCGGGATGGTCACGGCTTCGCGGCGGTCGAAGCCGACAAGAGCGGCATCCACCAGTTCGCCGACGTCCATCATCGGCGGCAAGGCGTTGATGTCGGCGCCTGCGCGTTCCCAGATCTCGGTGCGGGTTGCTGCGGGAAGCACGGCCTGCACGTAGACTCCCCTGGGCGCGAGCTCGAAGCTCAGTCCCTGGGACAGGAACAGGACGAAGGCCTTGGTCGCCCCGTAAGCCGTCTGGCCAAACTCCGGAACCAGCCCGACCACCGAGCCGATGTTGATGATCGCCCCCTCGCCGGCTTCCGCGAAGCGCGCCGCGACGGCGCTGGCGAGCCGGACGACGGCGGTGGTGTTGAGCGTGATGAGGCGCTCGACATCGTCGGTTTCCTGCTGTTCGAACCGACCTGCCAGACCCGCGCCGGCATTGTTGACCAGGATCCCGATGCGACGGTCGTCGCGGAGCCGCGTCTCTATCGCCGCAAGCGCGCCGGGCTCCGTCAGATCCGCTTGCAGGATGTCGATGGCGACGCCGTTTTCCGCGCGAAGACGGGCGGCCAGGAGTTCCATTCGCTCCTTGTCACGGGCGACCAGCACGAGGTCATGGCCGCGGCGGGCGAAGCGCTCGGCATAGGCGGCGCCGATGCCGGAGGAAGCCCCGGTGATGAGCACGGCGGGAAGCGCGGTCATGGCATTGCTCTCGTCTCTGATGGAACCTATATTCATGATGGTCATCATGAATATAGCTAAATATGACGCTCATCATGTAAATGTCAACGGGACGAGTGGGGGATTTTGCAATGAGGGTCAGTCGAGAGCAGATGGCGGAGAACCGCCGCCGGATCCTGGATGCAGCCAGCCGGCTGTTCCGCGCGAAGGGGTTCGATGCGGTTGGTGTGGTCGAGGTGATGAAAGCCGCGGGCCTCACCCATGGCGGTTTTTATGGCCATTTCAGCTCGAAGGACGACCTCGTGGCCCAAACTCTTGGCCATGTCCTCACGCTCGACACCCGCGGAGGCGGTGATCTTCGCGCCTATCTCGACGCCTACCTTTCGCCTGACCATCGCGACAATGCCGCCGATGGTTGCCCGACAGCAGGCCTGGCCGCGGACATCCGCCACCAGACCGTGGCGGCACGCCTGGCCATGACGGAGGGCCTACGGTCGCAGATCGAGCGGATCAGCGAGGCGCTCCCTGGGGTGAGCGCGGCCGACAAGCGGCGCGCGGCCATCGGCAGTTGGGCGGCGATGGTCGGGGCGGTTATCCTTGCCCGGGCCATCGACGAACCAGCGCTTTCGGATGAGGTCTTGGAACAGACGCGTGCCTGGATCGATGCCGGCATCAGCCAAGTGTCGGCCAGTTAGCCCGACCCGGCTGGGTTTGCAGATGTCGTGCGAGCGGCCGGGGACATGCTCCCGAACCCTGCGCTCCGCTTACCGGCCAGCGTCGCAGTTTGGGCGGGCGCCGGCGGTGCCCGTCCCGCTGTGGCTTGGAAAAGACCCGGGCGTCCCTCGCCGGATAAGAAAAAGGGCCGCTCGCGCGGCCCTTCGTCAACTGTCATTGCGATACGCCCGTGGTCAGGCGTGGCCTTCGACCCGGGACCAGACCCGCTTCTTGGTGAAATAGAGCAGGATCGAGAAGATCACCAGGAACAGCAGGACCTGCACGCCGATGCGCTTGCGCTGTTCGAGATGCGGTTCGGCCGTCCACATCAGGAAGGCCGTGACGTCGGCGGCATATTGCCGGGCGGTCGCCGGCGAGCCGTCCGAATAGGTCACCAAGCCATCCTGCAGGATGTTCGGCATGGCCACCGCATTGCCCGGGAAATACTTGTTGTAGTTCAGGCCGGCGGGCACCTCGTGGCCGGTCTCGTAGCCGGTCAGAAAGGCCTTCACGTAGTCGACGCCGTGCTCCTGATAGAGCGTGAAGATGTCGACCAGGAACCACGGGAAGCCACGCTCGTAGGAACGCGCCTTGGCCATCAGCGACAGGTCGGGCGGCGCCTTGCCGTTGTGGGCGGCTTCCGCTGCCTTGACGTTGGCGAAGGGACCGGGAATGCGGTCGGCGGCACGCGGCGCGCGCTCGGCCGGCTGGCCGTCATCACCGATCTCGCGAACCTTGTGGACCCAGTCGGCGGCGATCTGCGCCACCTGGTCGGCCGGAAATTCCGGGCCGCCCGGCTGCGACAGGTTGCGGAACGACACCTGGCCGATCGCGTGGCAGGCGGCACAGACTTCCTTGTAGACCTGGAAGCCCCGCTGCAACTGAGCGCGGTCGAACATGCCGACGGGTCCGGAGAACGACCAGGTCGCGCGGGGCGGATGTTCCTGCTCGGCGGCATGAGCCGGTGCGACCAGGCCGAGGCTCAGGCCGATCAAGCCGGCTGCCGCGGCAAGACGCAGAGAGGTGAATTTCATCGTCATCGATCCTTGTTCTCTCTCAGCGTCCGCTCAGCCCTTGACCTCGGGCGCGGCATTGGCACCGACCGTCACCGGGGCGCCGGCCTTGGCCTTGCCGAGCACCGAGTCGGCGATCGAGGCCGGCAGCGGCTTGGGCGTCTCGAACAGGCCGAGAAGCGGCAGCGCCACCAGGAAATAGGCGAAATAGAGCCCGGTGAAGATCAGCGACAGCATCGGGAAAATGCCCTCGGGCGGCTTCGAGCCGAGCCAGCCGAGCATGACGCAGACGACGACGAAGGCCCAGAAGAACTGCTTGTGCAGCGGCCGGTAGGCGGTCGACTTGACCTTCGAGGTGTCGAGCCAGGGCAGGAAGGCCAGCACCGCGATCGCCGCGAACATGGCCAGCACGCCGCCGAGCTTGGACGGGATGGTCAGGACCACCAGGTTGATGTCGAAGGTGATGGCGCGGAGGATCGCGTAGAACGGCAGGAAGTACCATTCCGGCACGATATGGGCCGGCGTCACCAGCGGATCGGCGGGCACGTAGTTCACCGCGTGGCCGAGATAGTTCGGCTGG
>BFBZ01001703.1_pt1 | contig 13806 bp, 11 predicted proteins | sample 1888401 | NCBI WGS metagenome assembly BFBZ01 (sample SAMD00112614, study PRJDB3348) | symbiont metagenome | host: Chara braunii | reverse complement strand
CGTCACCTTTGTCCGTCTTCCCAAGGCTCATCGCCTCAGTGACATGAATGGATATTGGCTCGCCGCTCACAGTTGCGGGGGCAGCCCCGGAATAACCGATCTCTCGGCGCACCGGATTCCCTCTTAGCTCTGGAGCGAATAGATTGCCCCAGAGAACCATAACGCTAGGGATTTCGCACCAAGCGCGCAAAATTGTCAATAGATATAAACAAATCTTTATATGTTTATTTGCTCCGGCTGCTCTCTCTAATCCAACCGGAAGCTAACCCGGATCATCGCGGCTGCGAGGTTGGTTCAAGAACGGGCCTGACCGCATCCACTGGATTTCGTTGCGGAAAATGGGTGGGGGTCCATGGGCGCATGCAGGTCAGAATAAACCGGCGATAAACGAGGGTTCGAAGCTTGTTCCGCAGATTGGCATTCTTCCGCTGCGCCCTGGCAATAGGCCCGTGCGACTGGAGCTGAATGGCGACAAAGCCCGCTGCCGACAGTAGCGGGGTCAATTCTTCCGAACGCAGGCCGCTGCCAAAGGGCAAGGCCTCCATGATACGAGAATGGCGGCTGCTGAGAGCCCCGTCATAGTTCTGGTCAGCGCCGATAAAGCGGTCGATCAGCGAAATCAGCAGCCTGGCAATCTGGCCGCTCGGCTTCGGCTTGGCCCAATCGCCATCGAAGATTACAAGACGCCCGCCGGGCCTGAGCAGCCGAAACCATTCCTTGAGGGTTTCTTCCGGCTGCGTCAGCGTCCAGACGAGATGCCGGCAGACGATTGCATCATAGGCCCCATCGGGCTCCATCGTCTGTTCGGCATCGGCCAGCAGGAACCGAAGACGCGGCTTGCCCGCATGTTTCTTGCGCGCGACGGCCAGCATCGCTTCGGAAAAATCCAGCGCCGTCACCTCGTGACCGAGATCATGGATCAGCCGCGTGACCTCACCGGTGCCGCAGGCAAGCTCCAGAACACGCTTTGGCTGGGAGCCAAGCGCTGCGCGGATCGGCCTCTGCCAGGCGTCTGCCTCGGGGCCGGGTGCTATCCTGTGGCCGAAAGCAAGATCGAAGGTCTCCGACCGTTTCGACCAATAGTCCCTGATTTCTTCCTTGAGGTGGAAATTGGCACCGTCCATCAGATCAGCCCGCCATATATTGAATGTTGCAGCGGCCGTGGACGGCGGACTTCTGGACATGGGCGCGTACTCCGAAGACCCGCTCGATCAGCTCCTGCGTCAAGACTTCCTCCGGCGGTCCGGCCGCCACCACCTCACCCTTCTGCAGCACGGCGAGACTGTCGCAGAACATCGCCGCCAGATTGAGATCGTGCAACGCGACGATGGAGGTCACGTCGAGCTTGGAAACCAGGCCCAGAATGTCGAGCTGATGCTGGATGTCGAGATGGTTCGTCGGCTCATCGAGCAGCAATTCGCTCGGGGTCTGTGCCAGCGCCCTGGCAATATGAACACGCTGCCGCTCGCCGCCGGACAGGGTCTGCCACAACTGCCCGGCTCGATCCCTCATGCCGACGCGGGCAAGCGCATCGAAGACCGCAATATCGTCGCCGGCGCTCCAGGAGGAAAGCGGGCCGCGATGCGGTGTACGCCCAAGACGAACGACATCGATGACGGTCACTTGCATGTCCGTGGTCGCCTGCTGCTCCACCAGCGCGACACGGCGGGCGATATCGCCACGAGAAATGGAGGCAATATCATCGCCACCGAGCCGGATGACGCCGCTCTTCACCTTCCGGAGCCGGCAGATCAGCCGCAGAAGGCTGGACTTGCCGGAACCGTTCGGCCCGAGGAGGCCGAGCACCTTTCCCTTTTCCACTGTCAGGCTGATGCCGTTGACGATCAGCGTGTTGCCGGCGGCAAAAGTCACCTTATCGACCGCGATGCTCATGCCGTCCTCCGGGCGCGATAGAGAATGATGGCGAAGGCCGGAGCGCCGAACAACGCGGTCACCACCCCGATCGGCAGGATCTGCTGGGGAATGATGATCCTCGAGACGATATCGGCGCCGACCATGAAGATCGCTCCGCCGAGTGCCGACGCCGGCAATAAGCGATCGTGATTGGGGCCGACCATGAAACGGGCCGCATGCGGAATGACGAGCCCGACGAAGCCGATCGAACCGACAATGCTGACCACCGCCGCCGTCATGAATGCCGTCGTTCCGAGCAGCACGATCTGCGCGCGGCGCACCGCTATGCCGAGCGACGCCGCGGCATCGGTTCCAAAGACGAATGCGTCGAGCACGCGGACATGCGCCATGCAGATGATAAAGCCGATAATGGCGATCGGTCCGGACAAATAGACATCCGGCCAGCGCACGCCGCTCATGGAGCCGAGCAGCCAGAACATGACGCCCCTCGCCTGCTCGGCATTGGCCGATGTGGTGACGATGTAGGAGGTCAGCGCATTGAAGAGCTGCGAGCCGGCGACGCCGCAGAGAATGATGCGCTCGCTGGTGCCGCCGACACCGGCTGCCAGCAGGCCGACAAACAGAAATGCCACAACCGCACCAATGAAGGCGCCGCTGGAAAGAGTGAGTATTCCATAGCCGAGCCCAAGGATCATGATGCAGACGGCGCCCGTGGAGGCGCCGGCCGAAATGCCGAGCACATAGGGTTCTGCGAGCGGATTGCGCAACAACGCCTGCAGGATCACGCCACTTAAGGCCAGCGATGCACCGGTGCTTGCGGCAACGAGCGCCCGGCTCAGGCGATAGTCCCAGACGATGCCCTGATGAATCCGGCTAAGCTCGAAATCCGTTCCGAGCAGCCGGTTCGCAACTGCCTTGGCGGTCGTCGACAACGGGATCGAAATCTCGCCGATCGAGACCGCAAGGCTGATCATGAATGCCAGAAACACCAGCGCAGCCACGGTGAGCGCCAAGAGCGCCCACCTCTGCCGCCGTTCTGCAATCAGGCGCATTCTACTCTGCCAGGCCGAAGGACTTGATGCCCTTGGCCAGCGTCTCGATGCCATCGATGGTGCGGATGGTCGGGTTCATCGACTGCGCATCCATCATGACGAAATGCTTGTTCTTGACCGCGTCGAGCTGGCTGGTGACTGGATCCTTCTGGAGGAAGTCGAGCTTGACCTTCGGATCGTCAGCCGCATAGCGGCGGCGATCCATCGTCGCGATGACGATGACGGCGGGATTGGCCTGGGCGATCGTTTCCCATCCCACAAGCGGCCATTCTTCCTCGGTCGTCACGACATTCTTCGCGCCGATCGTCTTCAGTATATAGGCCGGGGCGCTGTTCTTGCCGGCGATATAGGCGTCGCCGTTCACTTCCTTGCTGGAGAACCAGAACACGATCGGCAGGTTCTTAGCCTGCGCAGCGGAGATCGAAGTGACGGCATCCGCCTCGCGCTTCTTCAGCTGCGCGACCAGCGCATCGCCGCGATCTTTAACGTCGAAGATCTCGGCGAGTTCATCGATCTCCTGATAGATCAGGCCCATCGTGAACAGCTCCTTGCGCACGCCGTCACCGCCTTCGGCATTGATCTTGGCGACGCAGTCGGTCGGCGCGATATAGGTGTTGATGCCGAGTTCGGAAAACTGCTCGCGCTTGCCGACCGCGCCTTGCGCGCCGATATGCCACTCGAATTCGGCACCAACGAAATCCGGTTCCTTACCGACCACCGACTCGAAGCTCGGATCATTGTCGGCCAGGCGCGGGATCTTGGCATTGGCTTCGGCATATTGCGGCAAGACCGGGCCGACCCATACGGCCGTTCCCGCAATCTTGTCGGCAAGGCCGAGTGACAGCAGGATCTCGGTCATGCCCTGGCCGATGGAGACGATCTTGGTCGGAGCCTTCTGAAAGGTGACCTGTTGGCCGCAATTGTTGATGGTCAGCGGATATTGCGTCGACGCGAAGGCGGACGCAGCAAACCCGCTAAGCCCAAGTGCAAATGTAATGGTCGTCAAAAATTGGCGCATGAAAGGTCTCGATGAGAATGGAAAATCTGGCAGCCTCGGCGCAATAGCGCTCAGACAGACCGCCGCCGGTTGCAAAGACCGCAATCAAGGCCGAAAAACGCCTGGTAGTATCGAAGGCTCAGGTCAATCATTCTCTGTCCTTTCCAGGCATCCCCGCCCGGTTGATTGGATCGTGATCGACGGCAGGTCTCCTGGCTCGCGAATGTCTGACGATCATCTGCCTTCCCGCGATTTGTGTTCGCAGTGGCATGGCCCTGAAGCCACCTGAGGCGGCCAGCAGGCTGGTCGCACCCGGGATGATCGACAATCCGCTTACAGTTGCGGGGGCAGCCACGGTCTAGGTCCCTTTTGGGTCGTCCTCACCGTGTTCCCTATTAATCCCCTCGAAGCCTTCCTCGGGGAACCGTCGCATCCAGTTACGCCGGACTGCCGTCCGCCGTCAAGGACACGTTGCCACCCCCACGACGATGAAATCATGAGCATTTGCTGCAAATCTCAAGATTTTACGCAGCTTCACAATTTCCACACCGATACCGGCACCTGGCTATCGGAAAGGCGACGAAAGCTTCGTGGTCGCCAAGAGCATGAGACATGCTATGCGCTCAATAACATTTCCAATAATACCCTCATGAATTCTCATTTAAACTTGAAAACTTAAGAAAATATCAGTACTCTTTAGTGGCTATGTGAATTAATACACGCGGGAGGCAAATGTGGATAATTTGAATTCTGTAAATCTCAAAACTTTTTTGAGGGCGGTAGAAGAGGGTATTGCCGCAGAAGAATTGTCTCGTTCACCAAGAGACACATCGCAAGCAGATTTGGGCGTATTTTTCTCGGATGAATCTCTTACAAGGTGCAGCCCTTGTGGTGAAAAGAATACCACTTTTTCGACTTGCACTAAAATAGATACACAAACGAATCCGTCGATCAGTTTTGACATGGTAAGCCGCTTTATAACTGCAGACATCGAAGCCTTGAAAGGTGATGGAGTTTAAAAAATCTTCGCCACACTTGTGTGATGATGCCAATCAACAACACGATCGAGTTGGCGGAGGCTTGTGGTCTGGCGGTGCTTTCAAGCCTGGAAGCTCGTGGCCACTTTCACTCTCCAAACAATATTTACGGTGGCGACTTGGGATCGTCTTTAGCGGTCGCCGCCGTATCGCAATTTTTTCCAAAATTGGAACGGCGATGCCTAACGGTGTTGGCCGATTTATTTAGCTTACCTCACCCATCTCAGTCAGCCGGCATATTGGACGGGGTAGGAGGGCGAGCTTACGCGAGTGCATTCGCGTTCAAGCACATGAGCAACACAAATGAGATCTGCGAAGGCCAGCTGATCCGGGATCCAGCAACCAATCTTACAGCCTATCCGCTGACCATATCCGATCTCGATCTTCTGCATGGCCGAATTGGCCTATGTGCAGGCTTGGTTCGCCTCTCAGAGGCCCGCAATCAGCCTCTACAGCCCGCGCTTTCAGCGCTCTGCGACGAAATTGTCATGTATGTCGAAACTCAAGGCGACGAGACCTTGATCTCCCAGATGGGAACAGGACTGGCGCATGGGCTGAGCGGAGTTTCGCTTGGTCTGCATATATTGAGCCGAGGCGCCAGGCATTATGCCGCGCAAGTGCAATCTCTTCGTTGCATTGAGATCGAAGATCGCATTTTGGAAACTGATCCAACTCATTCAGCGGCAACAATAGTCACTTCGGCAACCCTGTCGTGGTGTCGAGGGATCGCCGGTCATCTCGTCGCCCGGCTCGCAAATTGGAACGCGCTTAGCCTTGCCCAACAGGAAGTCGCTCGGCGAAAGCTTGCTCTGCTCGCAGCATCTACTGAAAACTCGCTTATGAGCTTGTGCTGCGGTTCACTGGGCCAAGCTGAAGTTCTGTTCAAAGCGGCCGAAATCGTCGGGGATCAATCCTTGTCAGAGGCGGCCCGGGTTAAGCTAAACAGCGTGATCTCCTCGTTTTGCCTATCGGTACCAACCGATATCGGCGGCATTGGCCTGTTCCGCGGTCTTTCCGGATTATGTTGGGTAATGGGCAGGGCCCTCGGAGGTCCCGCCAAACCCAGCCCGCTGTTTTTCCAAATCTAGGCTGGAGCAATCACCTTTGGCGGAGGAACCTCGGATAATGCCTGCAGCAAAGGAAGATTGGTCGAAGACAGCAGACTTTTTAGCTCGGGAGATGGAGAGAGAGTCGACATTTCAGGACACCGCCCTTTCCCCCCTGAGAAAGTCGACATTGCGATATGTCTACAGTGAACTCGCACCGATAGCACCGTCCGATCATGCGCTTGATATCGCAAGATCGGTGACGGGACATATTCTGAGCAGATACGTGGATCTTATGGCATTCACGAGCGCCAAGTTCTCCGTCGAGCAAGACAAAAATATATCTCAGCAGTGGTTGGATGTTCTCCGCGCCTATCCGGCACTCAATCAAGGAATCGCCATTCGGCTGATGCTGACGGTCCGATCTGTCCGCGTCGTTCTCGAAAATAGAGAAAGACACCGTCTTCGGCTAAGCGATGACTTCGCGATCGATCCAAGCGATGAGATCGCCAACATCGCGATAGGTTTGGGCGACGCGCACTATGGTGGTGCGACGGTTTCACGAATCCACTTCAAATCTGGCAAAACACTCATCTACAAGCCACGAAGCGCCTCATCGGCCGTTGCATTTCGGCAAATCCACGATCTTGTTGCAGGCAGGCTTCCAGGGGAGCTTCGGTTGCGATTCCCAAAGATACTCCATGGTGGAAACCACACATGGGAAGAAGAGGTCGCGCAGGAAGACTGTCGAACCACCAGTGAGGTTGAACAATTCTATCGCAGAGCAGGTCTGCTTTTGGCGATTTGCCAGCTCTGCCGTTCGGCGGATATGCATAACGAAAACATCATCGCAACTGGACCAAATCCGGTTCCAATAGATACCGAGGCATTTGCCGCACCAAGTCCCTATGGGGTATCTAGACACGATATGCGATCAAAGCTTTGGTTTTCAAAAACCAGCGTGACCGACCTTGCCATGCTGCCTCATGATGTTCTCACAAGCGATGGCTTGTCTCGTCGAGAAAGCACGTTTCACTCTCGTACCGTGAACATTTCGGAGGAGACCTGCGGCCCGAGAATCAACGGACACCGGATACCGATTGAGGATTTCGCGAGTTTTTTTACGGAGGGCTTTTCGGCAGCTTGTGCTTCCATCTGGAATTTGCAGGCAGACTCGAACTGGACATCGCATCTGCGCGATCTGTGCCAATCTCAGCCCAGAATCATATTAAGGCCAACGCAGTTCTACGCGAATATCGCCCGCGAGATCTACGGATGTTACATTGATCTGGATGTCTCCAGCGTTAGACAGAAGTTTCTTGAAAAGTTGAGGGGAACAAGCCCGTCAAAAGAAGTTGAGGCAATCGCCTGCGCCGAAGCTGATGCCATAATGCTTGGCGATATCCCAACCTTCATTCTTGATCGAGACGCTTTTGACCGCCTGGCCCTTCCTCCTATCTCAACTTCCCTACCCACGCCGCCAGCGGCTTTGTGCGAGTTGAGCGACTTTGCACCTGACTCTGTCAGTCGCGAAACCAACCTTCTTAAACAAGCTCTTGGTATTTGATTTGCAGTGCCTATCGTTTTTCTCGTTATGAAGTCCGCGAGCTTCTTGGCATGTGTTCAGAACAGCAAGACCGAGTTTCATTGGCCAGCGGCCCATAAGGGCCTGCTTCATGCCAATCCACCTAAAATCGCAATTCCTTGCGGCAAGCACGGCATATCAGCGATTTTCGAGGTATCCTTGAAGCGTAATACCAAGGATTTAAGCACACATAAGCGTGGTGTTGAGCACTGCTCTATGCCGTTTCGGCCAGCTCGACGCGATTTCGCCCGCTTGCCTTTGCGCGATAGAGCGCCTTGTCGGCTGCTTCGAGCACATGCTTGAAGTCGGCCGATGGTTCATGAGAACAGGCAATGCCGATGCTGACCGTGACGTGGATCGTCTCCTGCTCGAACATCAGGACTGTCGTCTCGATGTCGTTGCGGATTTTCTCGGCAAGGTTTCCGGCCGCCCTCATGTCGGTGTTCGGCAACAGCACGACGATCTCCTCGCCGCCGTAGCGGGCGGCGATGTCGGTCTTGCGTACAGTCTGCCGGATCACATCAGCCAGCCGTGCAAGGACCGTATCGCCGAAGGAATGACCCCAGTTGTCGTTGATCTTCTTGAAGTGATCGATATCGAGCATGATGATCGAAAAGGGAATCCGCCTCGTTCCGGCTTCCTTGCTACAACGATCGCCTTCCCGCTGCAAAACGCGGCGATTTGGCAGCTTGGTCAGCGGATCGAGGCTGGCCTCGTTCTCAAGCGCACGCTGGATGCCGATGCGGTAGCGCTCCCGCTCGAGTAAATCCGACAGCAGCACGACGCCGAGGATATTGACGATCGTGACCGGAAGTGTCGCCGAAAGGAGAAGCTCACGCGCGACCGGCCATGGCAGCAAGACGAGAACGACAAGCGAAGTCATCGTCGCCAGGCCGAACAGGGCTGAGCGCTTCCACCCAGTGCCGATCCACTGCCGCGGCACAAGCGTTAGAAGATACCCGACGATCGCAACGATCAGAATGCCCGCGACACCGCCAGCGGCTCCCATGCCGCCGACCAGGAAGCGAAACACACCCATCATGACAGCCGCAACCACCGTCCCAACCACACCACCATAGATCGGCGTCAGAACGAGCAGGATCGAACGGCCATCCTGGAAGATGCCGGGCATCCATTGGATTGGGTCGCTCATCGACAGGATACCACCCAGGCCAAAGAGCAAGCCGACAGCAACGGATTTCAAAACGCCGCGCTCGATCGTCCGGATGACCCAGGAATAGGCGTAGACAATAATGGCCACCTGACCCAGGACGCGCACCAGGGAAGGCAAATGCGTTTGAATTTCCATCACCATCCCAAATCCTCGCGCGAAGCCGCAGCGAATGGCACGCACTGGTCATAGTCGAAGTCAGACCGGAATATCACGCAATCGCTTCGAGATGGTTTATGAAATCTCATATCCTTCGAAGAAGCCGCTCTATCGTTCGAATGTGAGCTGGAAATAACTAGCATCGCGATAGCCGATCTTTTGACGTGATGCGCGTCCGCATTGCGACAGTCGGGCTTGCGATCTGCGGCCCTCGAGGTCACAAATTGTGCGGAAGACGAAGTTGAACGGATAGCTTCAGTGAGAACCTATCGGGAGCTTCCCGCTGAATGGTCAAGCACGGCTATCCCAGCGCTCTTTTAGGAAAAGGCCAGACCGCGGCGACCGGCCGCATCAGTCCGGCATAGTTTGCGCGCACACTGCGATCGCAGATTGCATATCCCCAGTTGACCAGCCTCTCGGAGATCTCGTCACCAAGATTGCTGAGCCGGGTGGGCGTGGCGGCAAGGGAAGACGCGGCGGCCGATGAACAAGGTAACGCCCCTTCAGGCACAAGTTTCGCGGGATCAGTATCGATACCCCAATAGGCACCGAAGCGGGCATAGGCTTGCGCCGTCACCAAGGCCGTCTCATCGGCAAACGCATCACTGGCCTTGAAACGGCCGATCAGATCGCGTCGGCGAAGCGCCCTTACCTGGTTGTCGGTTACATCCAGAATCCGGCGAAGCTGACTAACCCAGTTGCGGCAAAGCCTGGGATTTCGGCTGAAGGGCGCGCCACCATCGCTGACGAAGAGGGTGGCGAAGCGCTTCACCAGCGGCTCAACGCCGTGATTGTCGTAGACGCCGCCGTCCGTCAACATGACGGTCCTGCGAAAATCCCCAATCGACGGCACCGGTCGGCGCGACGCAGTCGGCCAATCCTGGAAACTGCCATCCGCAAAGTTGAGAACCATGGGCGACAGAAAGGGTGGAAACGCCGAGGAGGAGGCGACCGCTCTGGCCAGCGGAAAATCCGGCTGGTCGAGCCGTCCGACAATATAGTCGCCGGCATAGGCCTTGCAGAAACGCCAAAGCACCCCGGTCTGCAGGTTCGTCGCGCAGAATACGAATTGCGGCTGATCGGGGAGATCCTGAAGGCTGCGACCGCGAAACAGGCGCTTGTCGTAGGATTTCTCGACCTGTTTTGCCGCGGACGTGCCAGGCAAAAGCCCGATAATCGCATCGATGACATCGATCCGCGAGCGGGCAAAATCCAGCATGGGACCGACAAAGACATCATTCAAATTGCCAAAATCGGCCTTGACCAAGTCCGACCACACGCAGGCAAGCCAGCCTGTGGCGATAGAGCCGCCCGAAACGCTGGAGATGCGTTTTGCCTGTTGCAACAGCCCAAGCTCTGCCAACCGAATGAAGGCGCCGACGTGAAACAGCATCGCGCGAAAGCCGCCGCCCGAAGCGGCAATGCCGACCCCAGCCTCGAAGCTGTTGCCGTCCCACCGGAAATCGGCTGCGTCAACGGCTTCCCCCTCAGTGGAAAGCGGTATCGCATCGATATCGTTCATGGATCACACCCTTAGTCGGCACCGGCAATCGTTGTTGATGGCATCGCTTCGCCTTCAATGCGAGAAGAGGAGACGATCCTTCGCATCCTGGGAGCCAGCTGCATAAAAACGCCGAAACCAGGCATCCTGCCCGGCGGCCGGCGGCCGTGCCAGCGTCAAACTGTTGGGCGCACCAGCACTCTGCATCGCGGCACGGAAATGAAGGTGATCAAAGATTCGCAGTGCTTCGATGGCATAGGATGTCGCTACCCGCTGGTCCTCGATCATCACGAGATTGTCGCCATTATTTGTTTCGCCGCTGGGGGACAGGTTGGACGATCCGGTAAAGACCTTGGCCGTCGGCAGGTTGAAGTCAGTGACGACGAACTTGTCGTGCTGATGGATGCCGCTGCCGCCACTCCATTCAGTCTTGAAGGGTTCCGGCGCATGGCTTGCCAAATAGTTGAAATCCACAAGGCCGACGGAGCCGTCGGGCTTGCGGATTTCAAGCCCACCCTCCTTGTCGGAAATGCCGTAGCTGAACACATCCTTGCCCATCAGCCGATCAACCGCCTGACGCACCGGGCCTGAGCGGATCTGATTGAGGAAGGCGATGGCATAGAAGACCGAGGAGGAAGCCTGATCGATGGCTGCCCCGACGGGACTGAGCGACAGATCGCTTGATTTGTGCGGCGAGAAGCAGAAATGCGCGGCCGGCATGCCGGCTGCCTGAACCAGGTTCCACTTGCTGCTGAGACTATCCTGCTGGAACGCATCCAGCCCCTGAAAGGCCAGTTCGAAAGCACGGCCGAACAATCCGGCCGCATCGCTGGAGTGAAACACCAGCGCATTGTTTGCCTGAATGTAGAGGCCGCGATAACTGAAATTGGTGGAACCGAACAGCACCTTGATCGGCTGGTCGCCGCGCTTGACGATGAAGACCTTGTTGTGCTGCAGGGTCTTGAAATGCATCCGCTTTACGGCATCGGACCCGGCCGAGACGGCAAGGCGCGCTGCCGCCTGAGATTCCGCGCTGCCGGCCGGCTTGTGCGATCCCGAATTGTCGATGATGGCGCGAACACGCTTGCCGCAGCTTTCCAACTTGGCAACGATATCTCGCTCGTTGAAGTCATAGGCAAAGACGTCGATGCTGAGGCCGGGGTCATTCACCACCTCGTCCAGCAGCCCGAATATGAGATCATAGGCTCCGAAGCCGAGCCACTGATAGACATCGCCCTGCAGCTTGGTAAATGTCAGCCCCTGATCCGGATCGCTCGGAATGACGTTCGGGTTGTTACCGAACTTGTCGGCATAGGCCTGCGACGACGCAAAATTGCGGGTGAAGCCGATATCGAGATAATCGCTATAGGTCATGCGATCAAGCGAGATCGGAAGATCGGCAACCTGATCGCCGCTGCGCAAAGCGCCCGCTGCATTCATATGTATCTTGGTGACCCGGTAAAGATAGTCGCCGTCCGTCGGGTCATAGGGGAAATGCAGCCAGCGAAATTTCTGGAAGGGTGCGGCAGTCGACAGAAAATTCCGGAAGCCGTCAACGCCCTTTCCGCCGGCACTGGTATAGTCAAAATTCAGCCGGTTTCTCAAAGGCACATAGTCAGCCGAACCGGGGCTTTTCACCTCGATCGCAAAGCCGACGAAATCATCCTCTGGGTTGGTGACGTCCATGCCGATGAGGCACATGCGCTCGCCGCGCCAGAGCTTGACCGTAAGACTTCCTTTGGTACCCGTGTTCGCAAAAGCCATCTCAATCCCCCGATGCGTTTCGATGAAGGTGATGCCTGTTTTCATGCGTGAATGCTGAAGGCTGCGAGGCCTTTTGGACCAGACTTAAAACGGCTCCGACACCTCGGAGACCGTGGGCGTGCCATGATGGAATTCAGTGACGAGAACCAGGTTGAAGACGGTCGGCACCCATGGATCGGGATAGCTTCCGACCGGCGCGCCGAGCGCCTGCATCAATCCTGGTATATGGCCGTGATGCCAGCAGACCAGGATCGTCTTGCCTTCGAATTTCGGCTTGTTAAGCAGATCTTCCGCCAGAGCCGTAAAGTCCTCATCGGCATAAGGCGTGTGCAGCTCGAGACCCAGGGCATCGGCGAGAGGCTGAACCGTCTCAACCGGTCTCGCGCTATGCTTCGATATGGCAGCGGCAAATATGAAATCGGGCGCACCGAATGTCTCGGGATACCAGGCGACGAGCGCCTTGGCGCGGCTGTCGCCCGCAGGCGACAAATTTGGATCGCCTGGATCATCAGGCTTTTCGGCATGACGCATGGTCATTATCTTGACAGGCGCCATCTATTCCTCCCCTGGCTGCCATCCCGATCCATCACTACCTGAAACTGGATTCACGATATGCGCTCTGCAACCAAGAGCAATGGCAATTTTTGGACTTAACAAAACTTTCATCCGGTAACAGCCATCGAACGGAGCTGTGGCAACTGAAAAGCTGCGCTTGCGTGCGAGTTCCGGACGTTTAACATCGCCTTCGTCAAAGCCGTTCTGGATGGAAGTGATGCAGCTTCCAATTATCCTTTCGACAGAAGAACGTTCTTCGCGGTTGCCGCGCAACGACAACACGGGGCGCGAGGTGAAGATCAAGCTTTTAAGGAATTGTTGATGCTCTTGCCTGAAGCGGTGCTCATCGATGGCCAAACCGGAAGCGTCTCGCCCGAGACCGGCCGCTACACGAAGCGTTTAAGCGAGCTGCGGCAGATCTTTCAGGATCGTCCGGCATTGGAGACGATCGTATCCGAGCACAGCGATCCGGTCGTCTACGAAGTTGTCGAGTACAAGAAGGAAGGCAGCGACCTCTTCTTCGGCACCACCACCATGGAACCGGGAACAGTCGGCGAGGAATTTTTCATGACCCGTGGCCACTTCCACAAGCGGCGTGACATGGGCGAGATCTATTACACCCAGAGTGGCCATGGCGTTCTGCTGCTGGAATCGAGGGACGGACAAAGCGAGATCGTGCGCATGGATCCAGGCGTATGCGCCTTCATTCCACCCGATTGGGCGCATCGTTCCATCAACATCGGCGGTGAAAAGCTCGTCTTTGTCTGGGTCTGCAATGTCGAAGCAGGCAACGACTATGGCGATATCCTAGAGCGCGGAATGCGGAAGCTCGTGATCTGCAGAAACGGACGAGAAGAGATCATCGACAATCCGCGCTTTGCGGGGCAGCGTCAGTAGCAACCGATCTTTTGTGGAACGACCTGGCCTCTATCCCATCTCAGCAACCCATTTAACTGCAAGTGCTTTTGTCATTTTCCTTTGCTACAGTCCGCAAGACGATTAGCATCGGAAGCACAATCGACCGGCGGGAGACAGACCCTGCCGATCGCTTCTCCTGGTGAAGG
>BFBZ01000010.1_pt340 | contig 13813 bp, 11 predicted proteins | sample 1888401 | NCBI WGS metagenome assembly BFBZ01 (sample SAMD00112614, study PRJDB3348) | symbiont metagenome | host: Chara braunii | reverse complement strand
CGAGCGATTGTTCTTTCGGGTGGTGCGGCCGCCGTTTTCTGCTGCGCAGTGCAATCGTGTGACGACGGCCTTGCAGATTGCGAGGTCTATGCGCTGAGACCCGAGATTACCGGGACGTCATAGATGTAAAAAACGTAATGAATCGAACCGCTCGCGCGCGTAGGCCAACACATCTGCATTGGCATCGGCGCGAGCACACCGCTATGACAAACTACACCTTCTACAAAGTCGAGATTCCCGGCGGATACGGCAGCAACGGCTTCGTCTATATCAGCATCGACGGTGTCGATGCGTCGGGGCTCGCAGTCGGCAATTACGGCGATACGGACGGCGACTGGCACGGCTTCACCGTCGTCCAGAACGGTCCGGTTACCACCTACGATCCTCCGACATCGAGCAACAACACGGCTGTCGTCGGCGTCACGCCCTCCGGCGAGCTCTACGGCGATTTCACCGACTGGTCGAACAGGCAGCACGGCTTCATCGAGAGCGGCGGCGTCACGACCACGATCGACTTTCCCTTTGCCACCGCCACCACGATCTCCGGCATCACCGCAACCGGCGAATTGTTCGGCAGCTATGTCGATGAGCTCAACGTGGTTCACGGATTCCTCGACGACAACGGCTCGTTCGAGGCCGTCGACGATCCGTTGGCAACGACGACGTCGGTATCCGGCGTCAATGCGTCGAACGTCATCGTGGGAACGATCACCGATGCCGGCGGGACCCATGCCTTTGTCGATAGCAACGGCACTTACACGGCGCTCTATCCACCTGGATCCTACTGGAGCAGCGCAGTCGGCGTCACGGCCTCTGGCGCGGTGGTGGGCGCCTATGAGACCAGCGCCAATGCCCAGTATGGCTTCGTCTATGACAACGGCGCCTTCACAACGATCGCCGGCCCAGGCTCGACCGATACGGTAATTTCCGCCGTCACCGACAGTGGCGAGATCACCGGCTTTTACGTGGACGGCAGCGGGCGCGTCGACGGCTTCCTCGACCAGGGCGGTGTCTTCACGACCGTCGACGTCCCGGGCGCAACGGACACCGAGATCCTCGGGATCAACGCCGCCGGCGAGATCTACGGCGACTACAATGATGCCGCCGGTCAGCACGGTTTCGTCGGGATTCCCGGACCGGACGTCACGGCCTCAAATGTCACCGCGAGCCATGGCGAGACATTCGCGATGTCGAGCCTGTTCAGCGTCACTGATCCGACCGGCGCGGCGATCACGGAATACATCCTGTACGACACGGGCAGCGGCGGCGCGCAGATTCTCGTGAACGGCATTGCGCAACCGAGCCAGACGGATCTCTATCTGACGCCGTCACAGTTGGCGCAGACCACCTATCGATCCGGCTCCGGCCCTGACGTGGTCTGGGTCGAAGCCTATGATGGTTCCGAATGGAGCTCGCCGACGTCGTTTCAGGTCTCGGCTCCGGTCGACACTGGGCCGGTGGTGTGGCTCACGAACCTTGCCTGGACGCCCGGGGCGAGCCTCACCGCTTCGTCGCTGTTTGCGTACAGCGATCCGTTCAACAGCCCGGCTGCGCAGTACGAGGTATGGTACGCGGCTGCCAATGACGGCCAATTCCAGCTCAGTGGCACGCCATTGCCCGCGAACCAGAACGATATTGTCGCCCCGGCGCAGCTCTCGCAGCTCACCTATCTCGCGGACTCGGCCAGCGACATCGTATGGGTTCGCGCCAATGACGGCACCGTTTGGGGGCCCTGGACCGCGGCCGGCGGCAACGGCAACGATGTCTTCTACGCGGGATCGGCCAGCGAGGTCATCGAGGCCGGCAACGGCAACGACACATTCTATGCGGGTTCCGGCAACTCGACGATGTATGGCGGCACGGGCAACGACGTCTATGTCGGCGGCACTGGCCATGCCCTCGAGGTTGGCCGCGGAACCGCCGCGTCGGTGGACTATTTCTATCTTTCCAGTGCCCAGAATTCGGAAGCCTTCGGCGGCACGGCCGGCGAGGACATCTTCGTGGCCGGCTCGAACGGATCAGTGATGATCGGCGAAGGCGCCAATGACTTCATGTATGGCGCCGCGGGAGGCAACAACTATTTCTACGGCGGCTCCGGCAACAGCGAGTTCTTCGGTGGTGGCGGCGGCGACGTCATGATCGGCGGCTCCGGCAACGACTATTTCGATGGCGGCACCGGCGTGAATTACTATTTCGGAGGTGCCGGCGGCGGACCCGGCAGCGGTATCGGCACCGATACCTTCAACATCAGCCTCGGCGGCATCGACGTCGTGCAGGACTGGACTGAAGGCAAGGACACCGTGCAACTCAACGGTTCGGGCTTCGATTCCTTCTCCGACATTCTGTCGCATTCCTACCAGGCCGGTGCGTATTTCGTGGTGCAGGTCAATCCAGACACCGCGGTATGGCTGAACGGAGCAACCGCCGCGTCCGTGAATGCGAACGATTTCAGGATCGGGAGCTGAGGCGGCTTCGGTCCGTCTTGCTGGCGAATCTGTCAGTCTGCCGAGAAGCCGAACGGAACGCTCGAGGTTCTGAAATCGTCGGGAAGGATCTCGCGCCCGATCGGTGGCGCCGATCGCGCCGCGCATCGCGGACGATGGCAGACGCGGCAGGCAACGCCAATCGGTGTGGGCTCTTCGGCGTTTGGCCCCTGTCCGTCGCGCGTGTAGATCAACTGGCTCGCATGTTCGGCGGCGCAACCGATCGCGATCGCCCGCTCGACGCGGATGGCGCCGAACGCGCCGCCGCCGGCGGTCACGGTGCGGGCGATCGAGAAGAATCGCTGTCCGTCGGGCAGTTCCAGCCATTGCGTCACGATCTGGCGTGGCGTCTTGAAGATGCCGTGTACCGACCACAACGGACATGCGCCGCCGTGCTTGGCGAACGGAAATCCGGCGCCGTCGAGCAGCTTGGAGATGTTGCCGGCCGGGTCGACGCGGATCAGGAAGAACGGCACCTTTTCGAGGCCCGGCCGCTGCAAGGTCGTGACGCGGTGTGCCGTCTGCTCGAAGCTGGTGCCGAACTGACGCGCCAGCGCCTCGAGGTCGTAGCGGCGCGCCTCGACCGCCTTCGCGAATACCGAGTACGGCATGATGAGCGCGGCTGCCGCGTAGGCGCCAAGCGCGCGGCGTGCCAGCAACTCGGCGCTCTTGCTGGTGAACTTGCCGTCCTCGACCGCTGCGCCGATCTCGTCTTCCAGTTCGAGATAGGCAAGCTGCTTGGCCAACTGAAAGTTGAGGCCCGCGGTATCGAGCGAGTCCTCGAGCAGCAATTGCCTGCGATGCATGTCCAGTCGCCGGATCGAGCCGAGCATCACGTTGGGCGGCAGATAGCGGACCTGCAGCTTATGGCGCTCGCGCAGCCGTTCGATAAATCCGGCGGGGCCGGCCGGCTCGTGGACGAGGCGCTCGGCTGCGTCGTCGAGATTGGCGAAATTGTTGCGGCGTGCGGCGAGGAACCGCCTGACCTCCGCAACCGGATCGTTGGCGTCGTAATTCTCCTGCCCCGGAAAGGATGCGCCGCCTGCCAGATCCGGAGCGCTTCGCTCAGCGAGCGCCAGCTGTTCCTCGCGATAGGCGGTGTAAAGCCGCAGGAACGCCTCGGTCATGCCGGGATAGCTGACCGCGAGGTCGCTGACTTCGAGTGCCGGAATGTCGATGTCGGCAAACATCGGTTCCTTCAGGATCGACTGCATGCGCGCGGTGTGATCGGCGCCGCCGTCGCCGGCGAGATCGGCCAGATCGATCTTGTAGGTGCGGGCGAGGCGAAGCAGCATGTCGGCGGTCACCGGCCGCTGATTGCGTTCCAGCAGCGCGACATAGGGGGCGGAGATCTCCAGATCGGCTGCCATGTCGGCCTGGGTCAGCCCGAGATCGCGCCGCAGCCGGCGCAGCCGGGGCCCCATGAAAACGGAACGGGCGCTTGAGGTTGCCATCGCCTAATCCATCGATTGTAAGATTCTTACAACAATACAATAGTTTCTTGTAAGTTATGACAAGTTTTCCGCGCCAGGTCTAGCTCCCGGCGAGACTGGGCTTACAAAAGAGCCCAGTTATTTCGTCACCGAAGGGATCACGGACATGAACTTCCAACCGCGCGGGATCAGCGACCGGGCCATCCAGGGACCGGCTTCCTATCAGAGCGAGCTTGAGGCGGCCGAAGCGCTGCTCAAGACCAAGGACACCTGGAACGGCGTYACCGCCGARGCCGTGGCGCGCATGCGCCTGCAGAACCGCTTCAAGACCGGTCTGGAYGTYGCCCGTTACACGGCTGCGCTGATGCGCGCCGACATGGCCGCCTATGACGCCGACAGCACCAAGTACACCCAGTCGCTCGGCTGCTGGCACGGCTTCATCGCSCAGCAGAAGCTGATCTCGGTCAAGAAGCACTTCGGCAACACYGAYCGCCGCTACCTCTATCTCTCSGGCTGGATGATYGCCGCGCTGCGCTCCGAGTTCGGCCCGCTGCCCGACCAGTCGATGCACGAGAAGACCTCGGTGCCGGCGCTGATCGAAGAGCTCTACACCTTCCTGCGTCAGGCGGATTCSCGYGARCTSAACGATATCTTCCGCGCGCTGGATGCGGCCCGCAAGGAAGGCGACAAGGCCAAGGAAAAGGCGCTGATCGAGAAGATCGACAACTTCCAGACCCACGTCGTGCCCGTCATCGCCGACATCGACGCCGGCTTCGGCAATGCTGAGGCGACCTATCTGCTCGCCAAGAAGATGATCGAGGCGGGCGCCTGCGCCCTGCAGATCGAGAACCAGGTCTCCGACGAGAAGCAGTGCGGCCACCAGGACGGCAAGGTCACCGTGCCGCACGAGGTGTTCATCGCCAAGATCCGCGCCTGCCGCCATGCGTTCCTCGAGCTCGGCGTCGAAGACGGCGTCATCGTGACCCGCACCGACTCGCTCGGCGCCGGCCTGACCCAGCAGATCGCGGTCAGCCACAAGCCCGGCGACCTTGGCGACCAGTACAACAGCTTCCTCGATTGCGAGGAAGTGACGGCCGCCAACGCACGCAACGGCGACGTAATCATCAACCAGAACGGCAAGATGATGCGTCCGAAGCGTCTGCCCAGCAACCTCTACCAGTTCCGTCCCGGTACCGGTGCGGATCGCTGCGTGCTCGACTGCATCACCTCGCTGCAGAACGGCGCTGACCTGCTGTGGATCGAGACCGAGAAGCCGCATATCGAGCAGATCGCTTCGATGGTCGATCGCATCCGCAAGGTCATTCCGAACGCGAAGCTGGCCTACAACAACTCGCCGTCGTTCAACTGGACCATCAACTTCCGCTGGCAGGTCTACGACGCGATGAAGGAAGCCGGCAAAGATGTCAGCAAGTACAACCGTGCCGAACTGATGAAGCCGGAATACGACGAGACGCCGCTGGCGATCGAAGCCGACGAGCGCATCCGGACCTTCCAGGCGGATTCGGCCAAGCGCGCCGGCATCTTCCACCACCTGATCACGTTGCCGACCTATCACACGGCAGCGCTGTCGACCGACAATCTCGCGAAGGAGTATTTCGGCGAGCAGGGCATGCTTGGCTACGTCAAGAACGTGCAGCGCGCAGAGATCCGTCAGGGCATCGCCTGCGCCAAGCATCAGAACATGGCGGGCTCCGACATCGGCGACGATCACAAGGAGTACTTCGCCGGTGAGGCCGCTCTCAAGGCGGGCGGCGCCCACAACACGATGAACCAGTTCGGCTAGTCGCCGAAGGGATCAAGATATCGGCCGGGCAGGCGGGATTGCGATGCAGTCCCGCCTGCTCTCTTTTTGGGCGGGGCGGTTTCGACCATGCTGACGCGGTCGGGATCGCTCCGTTTCGTTTGCAAAGCCTTCCCTCAGGGCTCGGCTTGCACAGGTTCACGCGTTCTGCGCGAGCGTGATACGCTGTGGAATAGAGGGTGAGCCACGCGATGAATGTCGGGCATTACGCATCCGCCGTCACCAGCTCTGCCGTGATGGAGCGGCTCAAGCCGTTTGACCCACGCGTCGTTGGAACGCTGCCGCTCGACCTTGCCGTACCCGGCAGCGATATCGATGTGGTCTGTCATGCGTTCGATCCGGACGCTTTTGCCGAGATCATCTGGACCCACTATCGATCGGCCGCTGATTTCGCTCTCTACCGATGGACCTCGGAGACGCGGCCGGTGATCGCCCGCTTCGCGTGGGACGGTTGGCCGTTTGAACTGTTTGGTGATCCGCGCCCGGTCGACCGGCAGCCGGGCTGGATCCATTTCGATGTTGAACGGCGGCTGCTTGCGCTGGACGACGGACGGCTGCGGCGAGCGGTCAGCAAATTGAGGGCAGACGGCCTCAAGACCGAACCTGCGTTCGCCACCGTGCTCGGAATATCGGGCGATCCCTACCGCGGACTGCTTGCGCTCGCGGCCGAGACCGACGCCGCGTTGCGCGCGCGGATCGCGGCGTGTGATGTCGGCTGATCGCTGATACTAGTTCCCGAGTGTGGACTCGCGCCGCGGGTTCCCTGTGATGTGGCGCAAATGCGTCACGCGAAACCCGGGGATTGTGACTCCCGTACGACGAACTCCGCCTCATTTTTTCCTTGGCGTCGCTGAATAGTCCGCGTCTCGTCCAACTGCTGGCGAGCCAACGAAGAAATTGACGCGCGCAAACTTGTCGATCGGGAGTTCCCCATTCTCGATCTCGCGCGTCGCAAGAAAATCGAGGAGTCGTCTCTCCATGTTTTTCCAGCAATGCGCTACTTGGTCTGTTCCCGTCATGATTTGCCTCGGTGCGTCGCCACTGCTGGCGCAGACCACGGTTACTCCCAAGCCCGATGCACCGTCGGCGCAGGCCGGCGCCAACATGCCGGATGCCTGCAAGCTGCTGACGCAAGGCGACCTCGAAGCCTTGTTCCCTGGCCGCCAGGTTGCGAGCAAGGGTGGCACCCTGAGCCCGGTCTACAAGGGGCCGCAGTACAATCAAAGCTGCATGTACACGGTCAAGCTGCCGAGCCCGACATCGAAGTCCGAGCTGACCAAATTCGTCACCATCACCATCGTGCAATCGGGCGAGCCGATCGACGGCCTGCGAGGCTCGACGGCGACCTTCGCCAACATGCGTTCGACGCGCGAGAAGTTGCAGCAGGATCCGAAGCTGAACCTGAAGCTGGAGCCGCTGTCCGGGATCGGTGACGAGGCTTTCGTCGAGACGTCGCCGTCAACCGTCACGGTTCGGGTTCGCAAGGCGGATCTGATTTATGTCGTCAACCTCGACATCTACTCGCCGCAGACCCAGCCGAACGTCGTCGCGCTCGCGACGCAGGCCGCCAAGCGATGGAAGCCGGGCACGGGCATGGTGGAGGCCGATACGCCGATCGCCGCGAACGGCAGCGTCGACATCCCCGAGGATACCCGGACCTCGTCGGCAGCGCCCGCAGACCAGTGGCCCGATGCCTGCGTGCTGCTGTCGCCTGAGGATGTCAGTGCGAATTTCAGCGACATGAAGATCGATCCGCCGCGCAAGACGATGGCGCAGCTCAAGCTGGAATCCCGCATCGACAAGGTCGAAGCCCTGCCGAAGCCGATCCGCTGCGTCTACTCGACCAGCCGCACGGATATCGTCAATGGCGAGAAGCGCTTTGCGGTCTACGACGCCAGCCTGATCATCGACAACATGGCAGCCAACGACGAACTGTCGAAGAAGTTCTATCAGATCGCGCGCAAGACCAGCGATGCCGACGCCGATCTCCCCGGGCTCGGCGATGAGGCGAGCATCAGCAAGATGAACTCAGTTGTGATCCGGAAGGGGCGGCTGGTCGTCGAGGTGCGCGTCAGCGGCGGCGACCGCGATCGCCAGCTGTATGACGACGCCACACGGCGCGTCAACGCGCTGGCCAAGCTGGTGGCGGCGAAGCTGCAGCCTTGATCGCGCAGACCGCGCGTGTTCCGGGCGGACGATCTATTCGCCCGGGACCAGGCTTGCGACCGGCGGCGGCGCGAGGCGCCGGTGCCTGCGGCGGGATAGATAGAGCAGCAGGCCGGTCACCACGAACAGCGGCATCATCGCAGCCGCCAGCATGAAGGCCAGCTTGCCGGGCCACCCAAGGATGGCGCCGCGGTGGATGTCGAGCACACCCGCAAGCACGCGCTCGCCGAAGGTCTTGTCGGCATAGCGATCCGACGAGATGACGCGACCGGTGACGGCATCGATGCGGAATTCGTCGCGGACGCTCTCGAGCGACGAGTCCCGCGACCATGACCGCACCCGCACGGCGGTGCCCGCACCCGCCGGCAGGGTCAGCAGCGCCCTTCCGTAATCGTTGTTCTCCTGCTGCAGGTATGCGGTCCAGACACGATCGAAGCCGAGCGGCTTTGTCTCGGTCGACTTGGTGTCGGCCTTGCCCTCGGATGCCGCCGCACCGCGCGCCGGCTTGGGCTGCATCGCGGCCGCCGTGGCCTGGGGCCGCGCCAACAGCCAGTTGGCGCCGGCCTTGTACCATTCGAACGAATACCACAGCCCGGTCAGCGTCATCACCAGATAGACCGGCAGCACCCAAGTGCCGATCACCGCGTGCAGCGAGCGATGCAGGCCGCGTCCGCGCAAGCCAAGATTTGGCTTCAGCCACATCTTGACGCTGCGTGCGCGATGCGGCCAGCGCAGCACGAGGCCTGATATCAGCATCACGATCAGGCAGATCGCGGCGGTCCCGGTGATCTTGCGGCCGATCCCATTGCCGTCGCCCGGCAACAGCAGCCAGCGATGCAGCTTGCGGACGGTGGCGAAAAAGTCCTCGCCGCGCGGCGAGCCGAGCACGTGGCCGTTATAGGGGTCGACATAGACCGAGGACGGCCGCGAGCCGCCCTCACTGCGGGCAAACCGGATGCGTGCCGCGGCCGATGGATCGCTCGCCATGGTCACGGCTGAGACCGTGCCGAAGTCGCCTGCGTCCTGCAGCCGTGCGACCAGTTCGTCCGGCGTCAGCCGCCGCGTCGCGCTGGCATCGACGCGCATGATGTCGCTGTTCAGGCCGGCTTCGATCTCATCCTCGAAGCTCATTGTCGCGCCGGTGATACCGACCAGCGCCCAGATCAGCGCCAGCACGAGGCCGACGACGGAATGGACCTGCAACAGCGCGGCCTTGACCGGACGTCGGACGTCACTCATCGAAGCCGGCCTTTCGGATCAGGGCGATGGCGGCCGCCTGATGCGCCGCAATCTCGTCGACCGGCAGCGCGTCGGCCGGGAGCGATCCGATCCCGTCGACGATCGGAGGCCGCGGTGCGGCGGCCCGCACGGGGTATTCCAGCTCGGCCGCGGCAAAGCTGGCCTGGGCTTCTGGCGTGACCAGGAATTCGAGGAAGGCGCGCGCGGCGGCCGGATGCGGCGCGTGCCGGGCCATTGCAGCGCCGGTCAGATTGACGTGACTGCCGCCGCCTTTGAAAGCGGTCGGCACGGCCTTCACGGCGTCCGCCCATCCTCGCCAATCACCGCCTTCGCGGCCGTCACGGAGCTGCGCCAACGCGACCGTGTTGCCGATGCCGATCTCGCAGCGGCCCTCGGCGATCTCACGGACCACGTCGTTGTCTTTGCCGGCCGGCTTGTGGGCGAGGTTGTTTTTTAGCCCGGCAAGCCAGCTCTCCGTCGCATCCGCCCCATGATGCGCGAGAAAGGCTGCGATCAGCGCGACGTTGTTCTGGTGGAGCGCCGGTCGGACGCACAATTTGCCGCGCCATTTCGGATCGGCGAGCTCCTCATAGCTGATCGCGGCGAGCGGATTGTCCTTGCGCGCGAACACCACACGCGGACGTATGGCAAGCGCGACCCACTGGTCATCCTTGCCGCGCAAATTGGCCGGCACCGCCTGGTCCAGCGCCGGAGACGTAAGCGCCTGCGTCAGCCCGCGCGCGGCGAGCTGGGTCGTCTTGTCGAGGCCGATGGTCAGCAGGACGTCCGCGGGCGAATTGTCGCCTTCGATCGTCAGGCGCCTGACCAGGCTGTCCTCGATAAAGACGGTCGTGACCTTGATGCCGCTCGCTGCCGTGAAGGCCGAGGTCACGGGTTCGACCAGATTGGCCTCCCGGGTCGAATACAGCGTGAGCTCGTCGGCGCGGACCGTGGCGCAGGCGAAAGCGGTCGCGGCCAGGACGGCCAGCACCCCGATCGCTGTCCGCGGCGTGCCCATGCTAGAATTTCACCGTCGCCGAGAGTGAGAAGCGCCGCGCATCGCCCATCGCCACGGCCAGATTGCTGACGGCGGAGGGATAGTAGACAGTGTCGAACAGGTTCTTGACGTTGAACTGATAGATCACCGGCAGCGTGTCGACCTTGGTCTCGTAGGTCGCGAAGATGTCCGCGACCGTGTAGGACGGCAGCACGAAGCTGTTGTTCGCGTCGCCGGGCCGGTCGCCGACATAGCGCGCGCCGCCGCCGAGCCGGAGCCGGCCGGGCAGCGTCGTGCCGAAATCATAGACCAGATAGAGCGAGGCCGTGTTGAGCGCGACATTCTGCAGCTGCTTGCCGGCGAGCGTCGGATCGTCGGTGACGCGTGCGTCGGTATAACCATAGCTGCCGATCACGCTCCAGTTGTCGGTTAGTCTGCCGGTGACGTCGAGTTCGACGCCGCGCGAGCGAACCTTGCCCGCGGTCCGATATTCGACGATGCCGGTCGAGGCGTTGAGCTGCGAGACCAGCACATTCTTCTTGTCGATGTCGTAGAGCGCGACCGTACCGGAGATCCGCTTGTTGAAGTCGAACTTGACACCGGTCTCCCACTGGGTGCCCTCTTCGGGGGCGATGTTGGAGCCGATCACGACGCCGCCGGTGAGCGGCGCGATCGTCGAGGTCGGCTTCAGCGACTGCGTGTAACTCGCATAGAGCGAGACCTGGTCGGTGAGCTTGAGGATGGCGCCGCCAAGCGGCAGCACCTTGTCCGCCGATACGTTGGTGTTGGTGATGAACGGACGGCCCCTGCCGGCGATCTGGTCGTAATCCATGTAGCGCACGCCGCCGACCAGCGCGAAACGCTCGGTCAGATGCAGCGTGTCCTGGAAGAACAGCGACCACTGGCCGAGCTTGTCGGTCTGGGCGCTGTCGCTGGCCGATACCGTGGTGCCGGGCGTGATCAGACCATAGACTGGATTGTAGACGTTGAAGCTTGGCGTCGCCTGCCGGATCAGATTGTCGCGGTAGATCGTGCGGTACTGGCCGTCGCCGCCGAACAGCACTTCATGGCGGAATCCGCCGAGCCAGACGTTGCCCTGCAGATAGGAGGTGCCGTAGCTGGCATTGCTGAGCGAACCCTGCGTGCCGTCATTGCTGCGAGTCTCGACGCCGGTCTTGCTGTTGATGCCGGTGATGCGGAGCTGGTTCGCGCTGAAGGTCTCGGTGTTGTAGCTGTAGGCCGCGAACAGCTTCCAGCTCTCGTTCAGCCGGTGCTCGACCGAGGCCTGCATCAGGTCGGAGGTGCCCCACACATTGTTGAACGGCTCGTCGAGTCGGCGTGTCGCGGGGATCGCCAGCGGCGCCTTGGTCGCGGGATCGAACGCGGTGCCGCGGTCGAACGGCGAGATGAATTCGCGATGCTCGTAGTTGAGCTGGACAGTGGTGTTGTCGCCGTACCAGGCCAGCGACGGTGCGACCAGCATCTCGCGATGGCGTCCGAAATTGCGCCAATAGTCCTCGCTCACGCCGTAGCCGATGAAGCGATAGGCGAGGCCGCCATTGCCGATCGGGCCGGTTATGTCGATGGTGCCGTCGGCGCCGCTCTTGTTGTTGGCGAAGGTCGAGCCGAGCAGGGTCACCGAGCCGTGCTGATAGAGCTCGGGGCGCTTGCTGATGGTGTTGACGATGCCGCCGGGGTCCATGATGCCGTAGAGCAGCGACGCCGGACCCTTCAATACCTCGACGCTCTCGACCGCGGCATTCAGGCTGCGGCCCTGCACCAGCGGCATGCCGTTGCGCATGATCGAACCGTCGCGGTTGTCGCCGAAGCCGCGGCGCATCACGGCGTCCTGGGTGCCGGCCAGCGTATTGCCCTGGGTGACGCCGCTGACATTGGCCAGCGCGTCGTCGAGATTGCGCGGCAGCTGGTCCTTCAAGACCTGCTCGGGCACGACGTTGACCGTCTGCGAGGTGTCGAGCGGCGAGGCGCCGCTGCGCAAGGTGGTGGAGCTCGGCATCGCGCGATAGCCGAGCTTGGCTTCGTTCAGCGCCGCGGCGCTAGCCGCCGCGCGCTCGGACGGCGTTGGCGGCGTCGGCTGCGCATTCCGGGCACGCTGCCGCGTCGCGGCGGCAGCCTGTGTCCGCTGCGCCGGCCGCGCCGAACCCGCCACCGGCTTGCGCTTCTGCGTTGATGATTCCACCGTCACCGGCGGCAGTGGCACGCTCGATTGTGCGCTTGCCGGCGTCGCTGCGGCGGAGACGTCGGCGAACAGGAAGGCAGCGCCGATCAGCAGATGGGTGCGGCCCTTGTCGGCGGTATTTCGACGGTCGCCGATAACACGGCCATCAGCATTCACAGGCACTCTTGGACTTCCGATTCACGCGAACTCGTTCACGCCGGCCTCTAGCAGTCGGCGCGCGCGAAAAGAACCGGAGCAGACTTGAATCTCTCTAACCGGATTGAATTTGAATCGTTCTAAGGCGAGGTAAAGCTCGCGCGTGTGTGCGAGCGTCGTACCTCGTCACCTGATTGTCGCATCGATGCGTCAATAGGTCGCGCGCCTCAACCCCGAGGCCGCGCACCTCAACGGATGCAGACCGTGTCGCAATGCGCTCACGACATCGCCAGGCTGACAGGCGCCTCACCGACCAGTCCCGTGCTCACGCCGTCGCGTGCCATCGATTCGATCGTGCTCCAGTTCTCGCGGAAGATGCGCGCCGCTTCGTTGGCACTCTCCGCCTGGATCGTTAGGCTGCAGGCGCGTCTCGCGCCGTTGCTGGCGAGCTGGAAGTAGAGAACATATCCAGACGATTCCGCGCTCCGTGCGCCCAACGGTACCTGCTGCATGTAGGTTTTCCCCAATAGTGTTCTTGTTGCGCCATCCGCGGACAGGATTTGACAGGGATGCGGCACCTTCGTGATCCAAAACGCGCAATCTGCTCGATTGCGCGTTTTTGTCCGACGGTGTTGCCGGGATTCAACAGGCGGTGGAACCGGCGCGGCGCATCGGCTGCAACCCGACCGCGATCACGGCGTGAGCTCAACTGTCGCGGCGTGGCCTACGCGTCGCCGTCGGGATGCACCATCAGGGTTTCCTGTATCGAGGTTGCGAGCATCGTTCCGTCGCGATCATGGACGCGGGCGATCGACAATCCGCGGCCGCCGTCGGCGCAGGGGCTCTCGGTTTCGACATGCATCCAGGTGTCAGGCGAAAATGCGCGGTGAAACCAGATGCAATGGTTGAGGCTCGACAGATACAGCGGCGCGCGTGATTGCAGGTCGCGGAGATGGCCGCCGACGCTGGAGAAATTGAGCCACCAATCCGAGAGATAGGCGAACACCGCCGCCTGGGCGCGAGAGCTAGCGGCGAGCGGCTGCCGGCTTCTGATCCAGAAGCGCAGCCGCGGTTCCGCCGACGCGGCCGAGAGCTGGCGCTCGATCTCGGGGATACGAAAATCCATGCTCGGCTTGATGTGCTGCGAGTAAGGACCGAGCGGCCGCAGCTGTGCCATCAGCACATCGGGGATCACTGCCAAATCGGGCAGGCTGTCGGGATCCTCCGGAGCCGCGAACGGCGCGGCGTGGCGCGGGCCCGGCTGTGCTGCGCAGAACGTGGCCTGCGCGCTCAGCACCGCCTGCCCATCGCCCTGGTGGCCCACGACATGACGCGAGG
>BFBZ01000010.1_pt284 | contig 13813 bp, 13 predicted proteins | sample 1888401 | NCBI WGS metagenome assembly BFBZ01 (sample SAMD00112614, study PRJDB3348) | symbiont metagenome | host: Chara braunii | reverse complement strand
GCCCAAAGCAGGTGGCGCAATAGCCCAGTGGTGGGGGTCAATTTTGGACGCCGAACCCCCGGCTTAGGGGGGCAATATTGCAGGCCGAATGACAGAAAATGTCTGCCGAAGCGAAGCGGAGGCAAGAGAAAGAGGCAGCCGACGAAGGGGCAGTGATAGCGACGCGGGCATGCAATGCCCGCGGGCACCGAGACGACTGCAGTCGCGAGACCGGTTCAACAAGGCACCCGCGTTCGGGGCAGTGATAGCGACGCCGGCATGCAATGCCGGCGGCCCCTAGCGCGAGTGCCTCCGGCGAGCGACACCGTATCGCGCGAGGGATCGAAGCCGGACGGCCGAGACGCGTGAGCGGCTGGGTTCACGAGAGCCCGGTCCGCGGCTCGCGGACGCGCCCTACTCTCTCGCTATTGGCTGCATAATTGAAGGTTAAGCGAAACGTTGGCGTCGCGTACCGCCCGCCGGGCGCCCCTCCAAACAGCACGATTTCTCCAAGATGCGGGTTCGCGCGATCCTGAAAGACCCTCGCGCTGACGAGACCGGAGCCGAGAGGCGGCAGCGACGTCTTTGCGAGATTCAAAGTCACATGCTGCGAATCTCCTGCCGCCGCTGCGAGCGGATCGTGGAAATCCAGACCGCCGACGCCGTCCGATTGTATGGCCGCAACGCGGTCTGGAAGGATGTGGCAGAGCGATTGCTCGACAACACCTGCCAGCAGCGCCTCCGAATATCACCCCACGCCCACGGAGGCGACTGCAGTCGCAAGACCGGCAAGAGGGGCACCCGCGTTTGGGGCAGTGATAACGGCGCTGGCATGCAGTGCCGACGTCCCCTAACGCGAGAGCCCCCGGCGAGCGACACATTTCGATCCCTTTCCGATGGTCCGGGAGTCAAGTCCCACCGCCTCGGGATTTCAGCCACACAGCCGCTGCTCCGATCAGGGCTGTCAGCACACCACCCCACCAGATCGAGCGCGGCCGCGCGGCGCTGATCGAACTGAGATATAGAAATGCTCCGAGTGCAACACCATAGTGCTTGCGAAAATCACCGCTCCTACGCGCGATTTCGACGAGGTCCGACGATCTCATCTGCTGATCTGTCATCACGGCTCACCTCATACTTAAGCATTCAAGATACGCGTGAGTTGGTCATCACGTCCAGCTAAATTTCGCTTTTTCCGAAAAATGTGATCGAACTCCTTAGCGCGAGAGATCGACGCTCGCGAGGGCCGTAAAGCGAGCGGCACGGTTCACGAGAGCCCGGCCGCTTCAAGCGGCGCCCAAGAGACCACCATTTTGAGCTTCCGGCGAACGATCATCATGTGACCGTCCCCAACTCAGACCTCCTTGCAAGCGAAGCGTTCCCGTTGTGGATCAATCAGATAAGCGCTCGAACCGTCACACTGCTGCCTGCCAAACAGACCGCAGGCTTGCATGACGACGAGCGCGGTGATCATTGCTCAATACGCAGATGTGAATTCACCTGCAGTACGCGCTATTCCGACAAGATGAGTCCGAACAGGGTGACATCCGCTGATTTTCCAACACGGCAGTCAGAACGAACCCCCATAACATGCTAGATTCAGCTGACTCTCGCTGAGCGGCTCAGCATGACAACGCGAGCGTAAGGCGGAGGATAGCCCTTCAGTTTTGCGATCGTCGATCAATTAGACAAATCGGCTCTCCGAGACTCGCCCATGGCGGAACTTTGTCTGACTTAGGCAGACCTCGTCCACCTACCTTTTTGCACGCCAAAGCCGCTAATCACCTCGTTCGAGAATTGATTCCTTGTTTTGCCAGCTTTGCAAGCTCCGATTGGAATGTTCAGGTGATCGGATAACAGACGGCATGACGCATCGTGTAATTATTCCGGCTCGCTATCCACCTATCGGAGCGTGGCCGGCCCTCATGCTGGCCGACATGGCCGCAGCATATCTGGATTTCACCAACACACGTGAACTCGCGCGAGCCGTAAGACGCGGGGAGGCACCACCGCCAGTCGCGTATCGTGGGATCGGGCGGGCCCGACAACCAGTTTGGTCCAAGGCCGCGATCGATCTTTTCACAAGCCCGCGTTCCGGCGTCAATCGAGATGGAATCGTAGGTGAGGATCTAGCTTCCCTCGTAAGACCCCGAGCTTTGCAGCATTGAAGCTTCCCCGGTACTGCCGATTGAGGCCATTGAAAAGCGGTCAATGTGGATATTATTTCGAACCGCCTACATGGGCGCGCCAAGAGGGATGCCCTGTCCATGCCGAAGCATTGGGGCAAGACCAAGCGATCGCTGTTGATAGAGCCGAGAATATTCTGCTGCCGGCCTTTGACAGCTGGCGATCTAACGGTCTGACCGATATGGTCCCAGCTTCCCCTGCACTTGGCACGTTCGATTGGCTGGTCAGCGTCTTCAAGGCGCACCAGAAATGGGCCGAGATCGATTTCAAGACCCAACGATTATATGGCCAAGGGTTAGCGCTCTTCGCAAGCCATGAATTGAGCGATGGCAGCCGCGCAGGCTCAAAGCAACTCGCTGATTTCACAAAAGGATTTGTCGACGCGATCTACGCGAACCTGCTCGTCGTCGAGCATAAAGACAAATGGGGAAAGATCGTCAAGCGTGAGCGTCGTCGGTTCGCAAATGCGGCCATGACCGCTTGCAGGAGGGCTTGGTACGTTGGTCAGCGCGCTCAAGAGGCGACTGTGCCGCCAGTCAACCCGTTCGCGCGGATGGGTCTAAAATCGCGCGGCCCCGGCCAATCGGTGCGCGAGACGCCGACGGCAACGTGGGAAGAACTTGTTCTGTTCAGGCGAGCTGCAAGCAGATTGGGGTACCATTCGGTCGCAACCGCTGCATTGCTCTCCTGGGAATGGCTGCAACGCGAAGAACATATATTTGGCGCTTTCGAAAATGCGCACTATCGGCCGAAAGAGCGGCCCGATAGCGTGAAGATTGTGCATCCAAAGAACGGCGAAGAAGCCTGGTGGCCGCTATTCGATGAGAGACGGCATTCATTGTTTCCTGAACTGATGGCAGAGCTTGATGCTCTCAAGGACAGAATTGCCTTTGGATTGGTCTTTCGGCGTGATCATGCTCATCGCAAGTCATCCGATCTGGTTCCGTGGATTACTGAGCGCAAGGATCTGCGATACCTTCGGCACGTCGTCAAAAAGATAATCATAGCAGCTGGACTGCGAAAAGAGCTATCATTCACGTCCTTTCGGCATGGTGGGTTCACGGAGGGGGCCGACAGCGATCTCACGGATGCTGAACTACGTACCGCCGGTCGTCATCGCTCGAGACATCAGCTCCCGACCTACGCTAAGCGGACGCAGAAACAGTTGATTGCTGCTGCTAAAAAGCGCCGGGAGGAGCGAACCAGAACGGGAGCTTTGCTAGGTGGTACTCTCACTCCTATTTCTCCGATCGATTCGGTAAAGGACACTTCTGACCTCTGATCGCCCAGGCACGCGCCCTATTCTCAGCTAAAGGAGTTTCAATCCTTCAGCCTATCGCCCCGTCCATGACGGTTTTCGCTTCTCGCCGAAGGCCTTGAGGCCTTCCTTGGCGTCCTCGGTCATCGCGAGCAGCGCGATCTGGCTCTCGGTGTAGGCGATGCTTTCGTCGAACGACATCGAGGCGATCGCGCGCATGGCGTATTTGCCGCGACGGATCGCGGTCGGCGACTTGTCGACGATGCGGCCGATCAGCCAATCGACCTTGGCATCGAGCTCCGCCGCCGGTACGACGTGGTTGAGAAGGCCGGCGGCCTGGGCGGCGCTGGCGTCGAACGGCTCGCCGGTCAGCGCCCATTCGTTGACCAGGCGCGGCGGCGCGATCGATTGCAGCAGGCTCAGCACCTGCATCGGAAACACGCCGACCTTCACCTCAGGCAGCCCGAAGATCACATGATCGGCGGCGACCGCCATGTCGGTCATGCACAACAGCCCCATGCCGCCCGCCATGCAGACGCCGCCGACCCGCGCGATCGCGGGCTTGGTCGCGTTCTGCGACAGCCGCAACAGGTCGGCGTAGTCGACATTCGGCCGCGAGAAATCCATCGAGAACGCCGCGCCGCTGTTCTGCAGATCGGCGCCGGCGCAGAACGCCTTGTCTCCCGCGCCGGTCAGCACGATGACGCGCACGTCCTTGTCGTCATGGGCATCGCGATAGCCCTTGGCGATGCCTGCGATCACACCGGCATTAAGCGCGTTGCGTTTGTCCGGGCGGTTGATGGTGATCCAGAGCGCCTGCCCGCGCTTTTCCAAGAGGACGCTGTTATCGGTCATGTTTCCTGCCCGGTTTCTTGCTGTGAGCCGTTGTCAGCCCACATTTGCGGCAGGATCGGCGCCGACTGCAAGCAGGATTATGCCGCGGCTGGCGCCTTCCTGATCCAGACCTTGTTGTCGTGGAACGCAGCACCGCCGACCGGCGCGACGGCTTCGGCCCCGGTCAGCATGTTGATGCCGCGGCCGCCGATATGCGACTTGTTCGGATGGATCGATTCGGCGATCAGCACGCCGCGGCGAACGCCATCGAACAGTTTTGCGGTCAGCGTGGTCTCGCCGCGCATGTTGCCGAGCGTCACCGCGTCACCGTCGGCGATCGAGAGTCCTGCCGCATCGTCCGGATGGATCATCACCGTCGGCGCGCCCTCGCGGGCCTGCGACGACGGCGTTTCGTTGAAACTGGTGTTGAGGAAGCTGCGCGAGGGCGACGTCGCAAGCCGGAACGGGTGCTGCGCATCCGCCTCCTCGATGATCGTCCAGTGATCGGGCAGCGAGGGCATCTTGTCCCACGCCCCCATCAACCCTCCCGAACCGACCGGGACCTTGCCCCAATCGACCCTGAAGTGGAATTTCTTGTCAGGATGCGCAAAGCCGTCGAGATAATGCGAGGTGCGAAAATCTGGTTGCAGGTCGCGCCAGATATCGGCCTCGAGCTTCTCGATATCGCCATGGCCGCTCTTCTTCAGCGTCGCATCGATCAATTCGCGCGCCGTCATGTCGAAGCCCGGATGCACGGCGTTGAGCCGGCGGCCGAGGCCCTGCATCACCTCGTGATTGGAGCGGCACTCGCCGGGCGGATCGATCAGCTTGGGGCCGACCGAGATGTGCTGATGGCCGCCGCCGTAATAGAGGTCGTCGTGCTCCATGAACATGGTCGCCGGCAGCACGATGTCGGCCATCTGCGCCGTCTCGGTCATGAACTGCTCGTGCACCGCGACGAACAGGTCCTCGCGGGCAAAGCCCTGTCGCACCAGCGCCTGCTCGGGCGCCACCGTCATTGGATTGGTGTTCTGGATCAGCATCGCCTTGACCGGGCCACCGCCCTTCAGCGCCTCGGCATCGCCGGTCAGGACGCGGCCGATCTTGGACTGATCGAGAACGCGCGTCGCGGGATCGATCGCGTCGTGGCCTTCGATGATGGATTCGTCGAAGCGCCAGATCCCGGCATTGTTGAAGAACGCACCGCCGCCCTCATATTGCCAGGCGCCGGTCACCGCGGGGATGCACAGCGCGGCGTGCATCTGGGCGGCGCCATTGCGGCTGCGGGTGAAACCGTAGCCGAGGCGGAAGAACGAGCGCTTGGTGGTGCCGACCAGCTGCGCGAAGGCTTCGATCTCCTCGACCGGCACGCCTGAGATCGCCGACGCCCATTCCGGCGTGCGGGTCTTCAGGTGCGCCTCCAGCTCGTCGGGGCAATCGGTATAGCGCGCCAGATAATCGCGGTCGGCCAATCCCTCGCGGAACAGCACATGCATCACGGCGCAGGCGAACGCGCCATCGGTGCCGGGCCGCAGCAGGATCTTGATGTCGGCCTGCTTCATGGTCTCGTTGTTGTAGACGTCGATCGCCGCGATCTTGGCACCGCGCTCCTTGCGGGCGCGGGACGCGTGCGTCATCACGTTGACCTGGGTGTTGACCGGATTGGTGCCCCAGATCACGACGAGGTCGGAGACGCCCATCTCGCGGGGATCGACGCCGGCGACCTTGCCGGTGCCGACCGCAAAGCCGATGCGCGCGATGGTCGAGCAAATCGTGCCGTAGAAGCGCGAATACTTCTTCACATGCGAGAGGCGATTGAGGCCGTCGCGCATCACCAGCCCCATGGTGCCGGCGTAGTAATAAGGCCAGACCGACTCGGCACCGAACTCCCGCTCGGCGGCATCGAAACGCGCCGCGATCTCGTCCAGCGCCTCGTCCCATGAAATTCGCACGAACTGGCCGGACCCCTTCGCGCCGGTCCGACGCAGCGGGTACATCAGCCGTTCGGCGTGATGGATCCGCTCCGCGTAACGCGCGACCTTGGCGCAGACGACGCCGGCGGTGTAGGTCTGCAGCTTGGAGCCGCGCACCCTACCGATCGAGCGGCCCTCGATCACCTCGACGTCGAGCGCACAGGCCGAGGGGCAGTCGTGCGGACAGGTGGAATGGCGGATGTCGACCTTGGCATGCTGGTTCATGGCCAGATTGGTACCATCAAATCCCGGCTCCGCCGAGGGGCATTATTGACCCAGCCTGGGCGAAAACCGGACAGAAGCCATGCAGCAGGCGCCCCGGATCCAACCGCTGGGCCAACCCCTCCGTCAGACCCGGAAGATACGGCTGTAACGCGCCTTGATCGATTCCCCTTCCCGCTCCACCGCCGCAGGGTCATCCTTCATCGTCTTGATGTCTTTCAGCGGTCGTCGTCCAGCCTTCTCCTTGACCTGCGCGTGGACCGAGCGGAGGCCGCCGATCTCGATATTGAGCTGCTGCCCCTCACGCCCGAGCGCGAAGGATTGAAACAACCTCGCGGCGTTCGGATGCGGACAGTCCTTGAAGATGCCGTTCGGGCCGACGATGAGCGGCGACCCCTCGGTGGCGTAAACCGGCTCGACCGGGCGGCTCATCTCCTTCATCTGAAAGATGTTGTACTCGTTGCCATCGGCCATGACAGCGCGCTCGCCGAGATCGAGCTTCTTCGGCGGATCCGTCGAGGACTGCACCTGCATGATGTTCTGCTTGGCGAGCTGCTCGAAAAAGCTCCAGCCGAGATCGCGCTGCATCTGATAAGTCGCGGTCATGATGGTGCCGCTGTAGCCGGGATGCGCCTTGACGATCTTGCCCTTCCATTTCGGATCGAGCAGATCGGCAAAACTTTTTGGCGCCTCTTCGGCTTTCACGAGATTGGTGTTGTAGGCAATGATCGACAGCCAGACCCGGAAGCTGGCAAACTGACCATCCGGATCGCGATGCTCCTCCGGATAGTATTTTGCGACTTCCTCCGGGACATAAGGTGCGAGAATGCCGTCACGTTTCCAGACGATGAAATGCGCGGCGTCGGACGAGTTGACGACGTCGACCGCGTGAATGTTGCTGGAATATTCCTGGCCGACCCGCTGGAACACGCGCTCCGCGCCGGTGCGCTCGACGCGTACGCTGATGTAGGGATATTTCGCCTCGAACGCCTTCGCCAACTTCTCCGCGACCGGCAGATCGGTCGAAGTGTAATAGACGACCTCGCCTTCCTTCTTCGCTGCCTCGATCAGCGCCGGGGTCACCGGCTCGGCTGGCGGCGCCGCGGCCATTACGCGCGTCGAAAGGGCAGCCCCTGCCAGCACGGCACCGCTACCCTTCAGCATATCGCGGCGCGACAGCCCAGAATGCTTCCTCATATGGTTCCCCGCACGCGATGACGAAGTTGAGTACACCGTCGTCCCGCCGTTATTCCGACACGTGAAGACGGAGTCCGTCGTCGACGGACGCTTCAGGTTGCAGCGAGACTCTTGAGGGAGAAACAAGACTAAAGTTGGGGGAAAACATCATCGCAAGGACTGGGATTGCGCCGGACCAAGCGGATCAACACTGCGCGACACGCACCGCGTGTAGCCTTGCGGCAGTCAACCCCCGTCCTTACGCTCCCCGTCCATAACAAGACCAAGGGAGACGAACGTCATGGCGACGAGACGGGATGTGCTGAAGGCAGCAGCCGGCATCGTGTTTTGCAGTTGCGGGCTGATGCACAATGCGAATGCACAACAATCGCGCCAAAAGCTGCCGGTCACCGTCAATGGCAAGCGTGTCAAGACGATCGACATCCACGCGCATTGCCACTTCCGCGAGGCGGGAGCCCTGCTCGGCGCGGACGCCGCAAGGTTTCAATTGCCGCCGGTCAACGGCGCCGCGGAGGCCTTCATCGCGATCGACAAGCGCCTGGCTGCAATGGACGCGCAGGCCGTCGACATGGAGGTGCTCTCGATCAATCCGTTCTGGTACGACCGCGATCGCGATCTCGCCGCGAAGATCGTGAAAATCCAGAATGAAAAGCTCGCCGAACTCTGCGCCGCGAAGCCCGACCGGTTCGCGGCTTTCGCCTCGCTGACGCTGCAAGCGCCCGATCTCGCGGCGCAGGAACTGGAGACGGCGATCAAGAAGCAGGGCCTGAAAGGGGCGGCGATCGGCGGTGTCGTCGATGGCGTCGAGTTCTCCGATCCGAAATTTCATCCGGTATGGGCCAGGGCCGAGGAACTCGGTGTCCCCCTGTTCATCCATCCGCAGGGCATGCCCGAATTGAACAAGCGGCTGTCAGGCAATGGTTGGCTGGGCAACACCATTGCCAACCCGCTCGAGACCACGATCGCGCTCTCTCATCTGATCTTCGAAGGCACGCTGGACCGCTTCCCGGGATTGAAGATCATCGCCGCACATGGCGGCGGCTACCTCCCCTCCGACCGCTCGGACCATGCCTGCCTGGTCGGTCCGAAGGGATGCAATCCGGAGATCAAGCTCCGGAAGGCACCGACGGAGTATCTGAAGCAGATCTATTTCGATTCCCTGATCTTCACGCCTGAAGCCATCCGGCATCTTGCCGCCCAGGTCGGCGCCGGCCAGATCGTGTTGGGAAGCGACTATCCCTATCCATGGCAACTGGCACCGGTCGACCACATCTTCGCCTGCTCGTCTTTGAGCGACGACGAAAAAGCCAACATTCTTGGACGGACCGCAGCAAAGCTGCTCGACATTGTCGCGTAACCACGACAGCCGGCTGCCGAACAATCCGATTGCCGACGTCGCGCCTCGGCGTACGCCGCTGTTATCGAGCCTCAGTAGGCTTTCACTGTGCGTATTTGGTTGCCGGGTTGAGCGACGGGCGCCGGCTCGGCAATCGCGGGCGCCGGATCGGTGTCGACCGAGTTGGTCAAGGCGAACTCAGCCTGTGCCGCGTCCGATATCCATTTGACCGCGGCCGGGTGACTGACCAGCATCCCGATCAACGCAATCACAACGAGCACCGGCAAGGCGATGAGCTTGATGCTGAAGCTCTGGTAATTGCTTTCCGGGTCCTGCTGTCGCTTGTCGAAAGAGCCCTGCATGGATTCCTCCACGTTGCGGATGCGCTCCCCCGAAGCGTGACTTACCGCAGCGCACGCAAGGCCGATGTGAATGGTTTCACAGGCTTGGCCAGCTCACCGTTTCGTGAAATGCCTGATCGGCCACGCAGCCGGGATGACTACTCGCCATCGTCAGCGCCAGCGTCGACCAATTCCTGAAGCGACCCGGGCTTCAGCACGACAATCGCGCCATGTTCAAGCCGCACCCAACCGCGTGTCGCCCATGCCCGGAGTTGCTTGTTGATGCTCTCGCGCGTCATGCCGACCATCTCGCTGATCTCTTGCTGGGTGATCGAGATGGTGCGCCCCTGCGGCTCACGCTTGTGCTTGTCGCTGAGACGGAGCAGCGCGCTGGCAAGGCGGCCGGGCAGATCCTGCAAGATGACCTGCTCGACCTGGTCGCTGGTCCGGCGCAACCGCTCGCACAGCAATTCGATGAACTTCATCGCAAGCGACGGCTGGCTGCGCACGAACGGAATGAACTCGCGCCGGTCGATGACGAACAGCTCGCAATTGGTGTTGGCCGTGGCATCGGCGGTCCGCGACAGGCCGTCGAGCAGCGCGATCTCCCCGAAGATCTCTCCAGCCTCGATCAGGTTGAGAATGGCGTTGCGGCCTTCCGGCGACGAGATGCTGATCTTCACGGTGCCCGAGATGACCGCAATCAGGCTCGTGCCGGGATCGCCCTTGGAAAAGATCATCGTGCCGCGCTTCAGCGTGATGTGCTTGGCGTAGCGGCAGAGTTGATCGAATGCTTCAGGCTCGAGATCGGCGAAGTAAGGATGCTTGCGCAGCACCGACAGCTTGTTGCTCGAGAACGACGACGCGCCGGCAGTTCGTTCTATGGGCGGCGCACCGGTCATTGTGATCCAAACTGATTGTGTTGCGTTCGATCGGCCCACCACCTGCGTGGACACCGACAAAGCCATCGATCAATGAAAGCGGAGAGAACTATAGCCCCAGCGAGGCCCTACAGCAACCAAGGCCCCAGCCACTCACACGGCCAGACGAAATCCGGCAAAGTACAATTTGGAATAAATAAACGCCTAGTTGCAACGCTCAATTGCAGTCAGTCGCCGCACCCAATTTGAGCAACCGGCGACAATCCCGTCTGGCGGAACATATCTGTGGGGTCGCCCCGCCTACAGCAGCTTGCCGTCGGGCCCGAAGAACGGGTGCGGCCCGTCAAACTGACCGATCGGGACCTGGTGCGTGACCAGCTGCCCAAAGCCTTCTCCGGGAAACCACGTATGCAGGTGAAACGCAGGCGGTTCCACCCTGAACGAAGGCTCTCGCAGTTGCCCGAGATCCAGGTCGACCGCGTGGTTCGGGGCGGGGCACAATGTCACGGGAATGCCAGCGAAGGTGGTGAGCATGGCACGATGAACGTGCCCACACCCGATCAGCTGCACGCGCGGGTGACGCCTGACGATTCTCGCCAGCTCTTCGGCATTGAAGAGATCTTGCCGATCCATGTGCCAGATGCCGCCCTTGAACGGCGGGTGATGCAGGAAGAGCAGCGCGGGCCGGTCGACCGCGGTCGCCAGCGCCGCGTCCAGCCATTGCAACGTCGACGCCTCGAGCGCGCCATGCGGCTTCCCGGCGACACTCGAATCGAGCAGCAGGAGATCGATACCGTCGACCTCGATCTTCTGATCGAGCGGGCCCGTCGCGTGGGCATAGGGTGCCGATGGAAACGCGGCGCGCATCCAAGCCCGCGAGTCGTGATTGCCAGGAACGCCGGCAAACGGCACGCGCAGCGGCGCGAGCAACCGCTTGAGATGGTCGTATTCCTCGACCGACGGCGTATCGACGAGGTCGCCGGAGATGACGACGAAATCGGGCGCCGGCGCGAATGCGTTCAGCGCAGCGACACAGCTTTCAAGCGCCTTGGCGGTATCGACCCGGCCATACGCCAACGCATCGGGCGGCTTGATGTGGAGATCGGAGATCTGGGCGATCAGGATCGGCTTCGATGACATCGATCAATCTCGGGGTTCGGATGGCAGCACACGAAGCGCGTCGGGCGCAATGGAAAGCCCGATTCGATCGCCGACTTCAGCTCGTATGGTATTGGGAGCATCGACATTGAGCGGCTTGCTCGACACACCACTGACGACAAGCCGCTGCCGGTCGCCGATGAAACTGACGGCATCGACGATTCCGGCGAGCGCTCCGGCTCCGGTCTCCGTCACGCGAATGGTTTCGGGACGGATCATCACGGTCGCATTCGCAGTCGTCGTGCCCCCCTCGATCGGCAATCGCCCGCCGGGCAGGATCAATATGCCGTTCTCGATCGGAGCTTCCACGATGTTCGCCGCCCCGATGAACTCGGCGACGAAGCGATCCTTCGGCATGAAGTAGACCTCGCGCGGCGTGCCGATCTGGGCGATCGCCCCTTTGCGCATCACGACGATGCGATCCCCCAGTTCCATGGCCTCGGCCTGATCGTGGGTGACGTAGATCGTCGTGATGCCGAGTGCGCGCAGCAGCCGGTTGAGCTCGCTTCGCAACCGGTCGCGCAAGGCGGCATCGAGCGCGGTCAACGGCTCGTCGAGCAGCAATATCCCGGGCCGGATCGCTACCGCCCGTGCCAACGCGACGCGCTGACGCTGGCCGCCCGACAGCTGGTCGATGCGGCGGTTCTCCAGTCCCGTGATGTTGGTGAGGGCCACCAGCTCGGCGACGCGCGCGGCACGCTCGCTGCTGGCGACACCTCGGATCTTCAGCCCATAGGCGATGTTGTCGCCGACGCTGAGATGCGGGAACAGCGCATAGGACTGGAACATCATGTTGACCGGCCGCTTGTGCGGCGGCACGGCGGTGATGTCGACGCCGTCGAGCAGGATCTCGCCCTCGTCGGGCTGTTCGAAGCCGGCGAGCATGCGCATCAGCGTGGTCTTGCCGCAGCCGGAAGGTCCAAGCAACACCAGCGTCTCGCCCCGCGCGATGTCGAGGGTCGCCGGATCAAGGGCGCGCGTGCCGTCGGCAAAGGTCTTGCCGCACGCCTCGATCCGCACCGCTGCACCATGGCCGGACGTACTCATCTTTTTCGATCCTTGTCGGCCAGCAGTTGCATCGCGACGAGCAGCGGAATGATCATCACGAAGAAGATCAAGGTATAGGCCGAGGCCACCTCGAGACGCATCGAGGCGTAGCTGTCGGCGAGCCCGATCGGCAGCGTCTTGGTCAACGGCGTGTGCAGCATCCAGGTCAGGTTGAACTCACCGAGCGACAGCGTGACCACCATCAATGCGCCAGCCAGAATGCCCGGCAGCGCATTGGGCACGATGACGTCGCGAAATCGCCGCCATGGCGACGCCCCGAGCGATGCCGCGCCCTCGTCCAACGTCTTGATATCCACGGTCGCAAACACCGCCATGACCGAGCGCACCATGAACGGCATGGTGAAGATCACGTGGCCGACCAGGATGAACAGCCAGGACCGTCGGAAGTTGCCGAAGCTGCCATAGGAGAGCAGCAGCGCAAGCGCGATCGCGAGCCCGGGAATTGCAAGCGGCAGTGTGATGATCTCCTCGACGATGCGGGCGAGCCGGCCGCCGCGCGTATGCAGGGCATAGGCCGCAGGAACTCCCACAAGCAGCGTGACGGCGAGGGTCGCGAACGCGATCACGAAGGACAGCAGAATGGTGCCGGCATAGAGTTCCCAGACCTGCGCGACCCATTGCAGCGTCACGCCGGATTGGATGCCCCTGAAGTAATTGACGGTCACGCCGGCGGAGATCGAAAGCCCGGCGGGCACCACCAGGAACGCCGCAACGAGCAGCGTGAAGATGAATTGGCCGGCGAAGATCAGACGATCGCGCATGCGTTCACCCGGCCGCCGCGACCGCACTGCCGCTGAAGGTGCGGGCGAGCGCGAGAATGAGCCAGGTGATCAGGCCGAGCCCCACCGACAGCGCAGCCGAGGTCGCGAAATTGGCGGCCAGCGTGAACTCGGTGTAGATCAGCATCGGCAGCACGTCGATATTGGTCGCCAGCGTGAAGGCGGTCCCGAACGCCCCCATCGCGGTGGCAAACGCGATCGCGCCGGACGCGACGAAGGCCGGCGCCAGCGCCGGCAGCACGACGTCGCGCTGTACGGCCCAGGGGCTCGCCCCAAGCGAACGCGCGGCCTCCTCCAGCCCGACATCCAGCTTCTGCACAGCCGCCATGATGGTGAGGATGACGCGCGGGATCGAGAAATAGAGATAACCCAGGAAGAGCCCGTAGATCGAATAGGCGAACACGAACTTCTCACCGAACATCCGGTTCGAGAGATCGCCGATCAGCCCCTGCCGGCCCGCCAGCAGGATGATCATGAAGCCGACTACCACGCCGGGAAAAGCCAGCGGAAAGGTCAGCATCGCGATCAGCACGGCCCGCCCGGGAAAGCGGTGCCGCTGCAAGAACATTCCGGCGATGGTCGCCACGATCAACGTGACGA